>Ga0335079_10007468_pt1 | contig 12442 bp, 5 predicted proteins | sample Lox_Sample_33_FD_206719 | JGI IMG/M metagenome (GOLD analysis project Ga0335079, IMG submission 206719) | Soil microbial communities from Loxahatchee National Wildlife Refuge, Florida, United States - Lox_Sample_3.3 | ecosystem: Environmental > Terrestrial > Soil > Wetlands | place: USA: Florida... | reverse complement strand
CTGTACACCGATCCCCGGCTATCCCTACTGGGGAACGCAAGCCGTTGGCCAGACCGGGACATTGTATCTCTGTGGCTGGGGAGATACCACTTTTCTGGTGGGGAAATCTTCCACCGCAGACAACTCCGGGGCAACCATGTCCTGGGATACGGTCACCCAGGTTAGTCTGGATGGAAGTATCGCCTATGGCCTCGAGCCGAATCCTGGAGGACTTGCAGGGCAGACGTGGATAGCCGTGGATAATTCCGGCGGCCCTTTGAATGGCAATGTGTATCTGTTATGCTCGGTGCAGCGTCAATCGACCACGGATCCACTGGATGTGATGTTTGCCCGAAGCAGTGACGGGGGTTTGACATGGAGCTCGCCAGTTCGTGTGAACGATGACACGAGCACAACGGCATATCAGTGGTTCGGCACAATGTCCGTCGCACCGAACGGAAGAATCGATGTCGTGTGGCTCGACACGCGCGATAACCCCGGTACGGTGCTCTCCTCTCTCTACTACTCCTTCTCCATCGACGGCGGCGTGACCTGGTCGCCGAATGAGCGTCTGAGCCAGGCATTCGATCCGCACGTCGGCTGGCCCCAGCAGAACAAGATGGGAGATTACTATCAGATGATTTCGGATAATAATGGAGCGCATCTGGCCTGGTCGGCAACATTCAACGGCGAAGAAGACGTGTACTACGGCCGCATCACCGAGAATGCCAGTACGACCGCGAGATCGATTTCCGTAAGCGCAAAATGGAACCTGGTGTCACTGCCGCTGTTTGTGAGCGATTCCTCCAGAGGGACCCTCTTCCCGACAGCAGCATCACATGCGTTCGCGTATCAGGGAACCACCTACGTCGTAAAGGACACTCTTGCCACCGGCATCGGATACTGGCTCAAGTTTCCTGCATCGACGACCGTCACGCTGAACGGCTCGCCCGTTGTTTCTGATTCGTTTGCTCTTGTCAGCGGCTGGAATCTGATCGGCTCGATCAGTTCGCCGATTCCCGTCTCATCGATCACGAGCAATCCTCCGGGAATGGTAACGAGCAGGTTCTTCGGGTACAAAGGGGCGTATCAGACAATCGACACGCTCTACCCGGGAATGGGCTCCTGGGTTAAGGTCAACCAGCCGGGGACACTCTTTCTCTCTTTGGGAAGCAGCGCATCGCTTGCAAAGACCAGCGCCAATGCCCGTATCAGGATCTCGCCGACGAGTGATTCGCCTCCTCCCCCGCCGAATGTTGATGAATCGCCTGCAACTCTCACGGCGTTGCCGAGGGAATATCAACTCGATCAAAACTATCCCAATCCCTTCAATCCGGCAACAGAAATTCGATATGCACTGCCGGAACAATCGAACGTCATTCTGATGGTCTACGATGTCCTGGGGCAAGTGGTGGATATCCTGGCGGAAGGGAATCAGGAGGCTGGTTACCATCAGGCCTCATGGAATGCAGCGGACAGGGCAAGTGGATTATATTTTTACAAGCTTGAAGCAACCAGTGCGCGTGATGCGGGCAGGACCTTCGCGCAGGTACGCAAGATGGTGTTACTCAAATAACTGACTGAAAGATTTCTTCATTGAGGTATTTTGTCAATCATGTAATGGGGGATGACTGTGTGATTTAGCGATTGATTCATCGGACTCTACTGCGCGGCAGTGAATTAATGGCTGAATGAATTACCGGCGCCGGATCTGAGCAATGAACAAATGCATTAGTGAACCAATCATTCAATACTAATCTGGCTACCCCCGACCCGAAAGAGTTGGGGTTTCTATTTGCCGGACAGGCAGATGGAAGTCCACTCGCTGCCTTGACGAACGCACCTCATAATTGCCCATCGCAGCAGGACTTCGAGGGCTTTCCACCCGAGGTTCTTGACAATCACAGGAATTCTCTTTACCATCACGTACCTATTGGGGAATCTTATCTCCATCGCACGATTCTGATGGCATCGGGTCAGATGCCATCGTTGCCCGTCCATTATTCGTAATCAGCCGACGCTACAAAGGAACCGGCACTCTCGCCACGTCGTCGAGAAGGCTGCGCCGTTCTCTCATCAATCGAGTACCGCGGATTACTCCGCGTAGCGGAAGCACGAAACTTATCCCGTTCAAGAAAATTTAACCTTCGGGTAAACTGCAAAGGAGGAGTTATGAAAATTGCGGCAGTGATCTTGTTTGCAATGATGGCGATGCCGGTACTTCTTTTCTCGCAAACTGCCATCGCACCATCGGCAGGTGATGGATCGAGCGGTAATCCCTACCAGATTGCAACACTCGAAAACCTCTACTGGATTTCTCAAAACCCGGGTGAGTGGAACAAGTATTACATCCAGACTGCAAATATCGACGCTTCCCCCACTTCAGGTTGGGATAGTACGGGTTGGACACCTATAGGAGCCGGCAGCGGCTTTGGCGGCACCTATGATGGAAACGGACATTCGATAAACGATCTCTATATCAATCGCCCGTCGGGAACCATCGTTGCCCTCTTCGCCGAGGTAATTGACGGAGGAATTGTGAAGCAGTTGGGTGTCACCAATGTAAACGTTACAGGGTATTATTATGTTGGCGGATTGGTCGGGCTGAATTTGGGAGTTGTTGAAAACTGCTACTCATCGGGGAATGTGAGCGGGAGTTACGCCTGGATCGGAGGACTTATCGGAGGTAACGATATGACGGGAATAACAAGATATTCCTATTCTCACACCAATGCCGCCGGCGGTGAGTGTGTCGGCAGTCTGACGGGAGAAAATTATCACGGCGGGACGATACAGGATTCCTATGCAATGGGCAATGTTACGGGAACCGCCAGTGTCGGAGGATTGTCCGGAACAAACTATCAGGGCACGATCAGTAATTCATACTCAACAGGGATTTCATCGGGATATGGGTTGATCGGCTACGGCGGCGGAACATGCACGAATTCGTTTTGGGATACGCTCACTTCCGGGAAGACGACAAGCAACGGCGGAACAGGTGAGAGCACTTCCGACATGAAGACTCTTTCGACATTTGCCGATTCAGGATGGGACTTTACCTCAGTGTGGGAAATGGTCGGTGAGAATTATCCACAGTTACGGACAAACCCGGATTCAGTTTTTACCGGAGTGAAAGAGAGAGCGGAGATGCCAAAACTCTTTATGCTTGATCAGAATTATCCAAATCCATTTAATCCAAGTACGGTCATAAATTATTCGATTCCTTCAACGGGATTCGTCTCCTTGCGAGTATATGATGTGTTGGGTCGGGAGGTCGCTGTTTTGGTAAACGAGAAAACAATTGCGGGTTCTCATCAGGCAGTGTGGAATGCCTCCGACTCTCCCAGCGGAATTTATTTTTGTACGATCGCGGTAACAGGCACATCAGATCCGTCAAGAACATTCACACAAGTACGGAGGATGGTCCTCATCAAGTAAAACCAAAATATCTGCTATATACCCTGACCCCAACCCGAAAGAGTTGGGGTTTTTTGTCGCTCAGACATACGGAACGTGGAACCCAAAGCGTGTCATAAACCGTCATTTTCATATCCTTTTGCGATTCAGAAAAGATGGGGTGGGGAAAATTTCTATTCCCGTGGCCGGGAAACTGGGAATACTCTCGCAGGGAGACATGCTTGACAATTCTCTATAAATCATTTACTTTCATGGACCCATCACTGTTTTTTGTTCTTTTCGGAAGGCATCATATGAAAACCTTTTCGTTGATGTTTCGACGTCTCGTACGCCGCCACATCCTGTCGGCGATTATCCTCTCCTCTCCACTCCTTTACGCCCAACCAGGCCCTATCAATGGTAACCTCACCGGAGCCGGCACCATCGGTACCGTCAACGTGGAAACTTCCGGGGGAACTCAATTTAACGCCGCGGCGACCCCGGAGGGTATCTATATCAAGAACAGCCAGACCGCCGATATCGATTATATTAAGATTTACTCTCCACCGTCAGGGAAGAGCATTCAGCGGATCGAGGTCAAGATTGACGCCGTTGGTCCGTTCAATATACCGAGGAATCGCCAGCAGGCCCTGGTACTGCTGAATGATGGGACTGTCCTGGTTTTCGACTTCAGCAATTACTCGACTTCGAAGGGAGCAGCGATAAAGAATCTGGGCAAGCCCAGCAGTGCCGACCTCGCATCAACTTGGGACCGGGTTCTCGGCGATGCGGTCTACCTCCTCGGAGCATCGGTCTATGTCAGCCGGGATACGGGAGCAACCTGGCAGATTGACACTGCCGGATTTGGGAACGGCGTGTTCGCCCGGAACCTTGCCCTCGATTCATCGGAGTATGTTTATGCCGCGACAACTGCCGGGTTATTCATGCAATCTCCGGACACCTCGATTTGGCATCAGGTCACAACCTTGACGACTCCCACGGCCCTTCAGACTGTTTATATAGACCGGCTCAACAGAATATTTGTCGTGGGTTCCGGCAACAGCGGAGTTTTTTCGAGTACAGATGGGGGGTTGACATGGAATCCGGATACCGCGGGAATTGGTTTGCTTGCCCTCAGTAATTTCGGAGATGATCAATTTCACAACATCTACGCTACCAGCGGGAACGGAACTCTCTATAAGTCCGCAGGCGGAACCGGTGCGTGGGTAAGAGTCGATGCCGGTATTCTGGCGACGACAGTCAATCCGCCGGTTATTAATGCGATCACCGGCGATTCGACGGTCATAGCCGCCACAAGCTTCGGCATATTTGTGACTCCTGATCAGGGCAACACCTGGTATGAATCGAACGGCGGTATCCGGGCCGAGAACTTCTACGGCTTTGCGAAGCACAGTCCGAACCGGATTCTCGTCAGCACCGACCTGGGAATATATTATAATGATGCCGGCGACACCGCATGGCACAAGAGTTTCCCGCCTGCCGGATATCTTGGCGCCCTTCCCATCTATAAAGATAGCTCCGAACGGTTATACACCTCTGTGCCGAACCCCGATCCGAATTCTTCCGCCATGGGCTCGATCTATAAATCCACCGATAATGGCACGACCTGGAGTGCGGACACCATGAATATCTCGTCGACAACCGGAAGGATCTTTTTTGTCGATGAGTTGGGGGGAGAGCACATTGCTTCCTCTATCGTGGGATTCAGTTATTACGGTAGAGCGTATCAGCGGGATAGTACCGGGAAGTGGATCCCCGATACGGCGGGTATCCCGATGGGGAGTTACGCCTACGCTTCATCGATGGGAACGGATCACGGAGGATTGATCTATTTGAGCGGTACCTATGTCGGAGCACCGCGCGTACTGCACCGCTCAATTACCGGAGGGAGCTGGAGTGTCGATACCGTCGGTTTGGCCTCGAGCGTTTTGAGTTTTTACCTGATGAAACCGGGTAAGCCCGGAGAAGTCTTCGGCACAAACTACCATCTGATGTATCGCCATAGTGCCGGAGTCTGGAATCAGGTGCCGCTGCCCTCTTCCAACATTTTCAAGTTCACGGTCGACAGGAACGGCACGATCTTCATCGTCAATACTGCCGTCGTTGGAGCTTTGCTAGCCGACGTGGGTATATCGATGTCCACCGATGACGGAGCTTCGTGGACGATATTAACGCATGACACAATTCAGGTAGATGCTCTACACTCCCGCGGAGATACATCGTATGCACTATTGCGGGGCGGCGGGTTATATGCGCTGACAAAGAACGGTCTGGTGACCGGCGTCCCGATTTCACAGAGGCCACTCCTGCCATCGACATACGAACTTTCTCCGAACTACCCCAATCCCTTCAATCCGACTGCTACCATACAATACAATCTGCCCTATCGCAGCGGAGTATCGCTGAAGGTGTACGATATCCTCGGTCAGCTTGTGGCGACGCTGGCCTCCGGGATGCATGAAGCAGGAAATCAATCCGTGACCTGGAATGCGTCAAACTTCGCGAGCGGCATCTATTTCTACCAGCTTGAGGCAACGAGCATTGCGGATCCATCGAAGACGTTCACGCAGGTCCGGAAGATGGTGCTCTTGAAGTAAGTTGGAAACTATCAATCAGGACGTCAAACCCCGACCCGAAAGAGCCGGGGTTTTTTGTCGGCATCAGGTGAACTCGGAAGACACGAACCGTCCATCCTCCGGCATTAGTTCGTTAAGACCATTTTTCTAGCCTGGCTGAAAGTCGCTGCGGGATTGGTGATACTTGTTGCTACGGGTCAATGGAAGTACGTCACGAAGGAACAATTGGGTATGTCCCTGGTTACTTGCCTGTATCACGCCTCTTCGACGCAATCCGCGAAACTCGCGACAACCCGGCCGAGAGAGTTATAGATCTTCGGACTCACTCTTGATGGAACCCGCTTTGATTGATGAGCGAGTGGTTTGAGAGGACGGATATTTCCATAATACCGCTTTTGCGCTCTTCTTCTCAAGACGTTGAATGCAAGAAAACTGAGGAACGGTTTTCACCACCGTTTCACCGGAGGTGATGGTGCCCGCAATCCATCATTAAACCAGGAACCACAAATCCTGTCAAATTCGTATCGGAATCTCTGACGAATGCGGGCCCTCGGATTCATACTCCCCTTCTGGATTCTTTTTTTCCCCCTCTTCCTGTACGCCCAGGAATCATCCGTCCGCGGTACGGTCTTCAATGAACGGAGAGCGCCTCTCCCGGGAATTCATCTCCAATTAACCAGTACGAAAGACTCATCGCAATCACGTCGAGTTGAATCTGACGAGAATGGGATGTTTCTTTTCAGCAGAATTCCATTCGGACAATATCTTCTGGAAGCAACCGCCGTTGGCCGTAAAGCAGTGGCCACGAAAGTTCAGGTGGATAGCGATGATGTCCGGCTCGGGCCGCTGGTAATGGTCGAGCAGCCGATTGCCTTTGGCGAGGTGCTGGTTCACGGGCAGATTGCTCCGGCGATTCAACACGGTGACACGACCGAATTCAATGCTGCGGCTGCAAAAGTCAACCGTGATGCCACTGCGGAGGACCTCCTGACGAAACTTCCCGGGATAACCGTCAACAACGGCACGATTTCCTCCGGGGGCGAGACAATCCAGCGCGTGCTTGTGGATGGAAAGCCGTTTTTCGGCGACGACCCGACACTTGCAGTGAGAAACCTCCCGGCAGAGGTCATCGACAAGATCCAGGTCTTCGACCAGATGAGCGAGCAGGCGCAGTTTACCGGCTTCGACGACGGCCAGTCTATCAAGTCGCTCAACATCGTTACCCGGCGCGACCGTGGAGATCTTCATTTCGGAAAGGCCGCAGCCGGCTACGGCGACGACAGCCGATATGAGGCGGGCGGGGACGTGAATCTTTTCGACGGCGACAGAAGGATAACTGCTCTCGGTCTTTCGAACAATGTGAATGAGCAGAATTTCTCGACCCAGGACATTCTCGGCGTTACGTCTCCCGGCAACCAGCTCCGCACACCGGGAAGCGGACCGAACCGCCGTGGAAACGGCTCACGCCGCGGGGGAAATCCGTTCGGCAGATCGGGGGGCGCCGGAGGCGCGAACCCCTCCCTCGTCGGCCAGCAGCAGGGCATCAATACGACAAGCATGATCGGCCTAAATGCGATGGATAGTCTTCAGAGCAATCTCTTTGCTCAGGGAAGCTACTCGTTCAACCGCGTCGACAACGAGAACCAGCAGATCGACCACCGGCAGTATCTCCTCGGTGGAGATTCGACGAGTCTCTACGATCAGACGAGCGATCCCGCCAGCAGGAATTTTAACCACCGGATCAACGCCCGGCTCGATTACGCCGCGGATCCCTCGAACATCATTACGGTCCTCCCCGTTCTCTACTTCCAGTCGAACCGCGCCGACAATCTTCTCGGAGCAACGACAATGCTCGGCTCGTCGGGAATTCAGTCGCAATCCGTTACCGATGCGCTGAATTCCGGCTACACCCTTTCCGGACATACGATCTACCGGCACAGGTTCGATCTTCCCGGACGGACGATCTCCATCGATCTCGGGGCAGGGGCAAGCCGGAAGACCACCGATGGGACTATTTTTTCCTGGGACCATTTTACGGGACCCGACCCGAACCCCGATGATACCGTTGCACAGCAATCGCAGTATCTCTCCATCATCAAAACGCTGAGCGGGAGTCTTGTCTATACCGAACCGGCAGGTGTTGATGGGTTGTTTCAGCTTCTGTACACCCCATCGTTCACTCGGACCCGTGCCGACAAGAATACCTATGACTTCGATTCCCTCACCAATGGATACACGGCATTTGATTCCCCGCTTTCGAACGCGTACACCAACGACTACCTCACGCAGAATGCGGGTTTCGGGTACCGCCGGCGAAGCGCAACGATGAATTTTATGGCAACGATTTCGTATCAGATTGCCTCGTTACGCGGCGATGATCCGTCGGTTCAGGGGGGAATCCTGTCGAGAAATTTCAGTACCGTCATGCCAAGCGCATTGCTCCTGTACACCATGACTGACCGCCGGAGTCTGAGGATCTACTACCGGACGTTCACACGCGCCCCGAGTGTCACGCAACTGCAGGAAGTGATCGACAACTCGAATCCTCTCCTGTTGTCAGCGGGGAATCCGGCACTCAACCAGTCGTACTCTCATACACTCCTCGCACGGTATTCTCTCACTGCTCCGCAGCGCTCACAAAGCATGTTTCTCCTCTTTTCCGGGACGTACACCGAGAATTACGTCGCAACCGCTGTTGTCGCACCGCTCCGGGACTCCACGCTGTCGAACGGCATGCTCCTCGCCCGGGGATCCCAGCTGACGTATCCGGTAAACCTCAACGGCTATTGGAATGCCCGCACGTTTCTCACCTACGGATTGCCGTTCAATCTGATCAGCAGCGCGCTCAACCTGAACTCCGGCATTTCGTATGTTCGCACCCCCGGACAGATCAACGGGGCTCGCAACACCGTCGCGACCACCGCCCTGACAGGTGGAGTGGTCATCGGTAGCAACATCAGCGAAGACTTCGATTTCACCATATCGTACAGCGGCAATTATAATATTTCTCGCAGTTCCCTTCAACCCGACACGAACGGAAATTACTATTCACACACATTGGCGGTGAAATGGGTCTGGACGTTTTGGAAGGAAATCGTTCTGCGGAATGATCTGAGCAACGCCTACACGAGCGGACTGTCGCAGGGCTTCAATCAGAATATTATCCTCTGGAACGTCAGCATTGCCAAGAAGTTCTTTGCAGACGACAGGGGAGAATTAAAAGCAGGGGTGTCGGACATCCTCGGCCAAAACAAGAATGTTAACCGCTCGATCACCTCTTCGTACATCGATGACACCCAGAACGAAGTGCTGACACGCTACTTCATGGTTACCTTCACGTATACGGTTCGATAAAGCGCCTCTTCCGCAATCGGGTAATTGAGATTTTTCCCGATCGACCGAGAGCTCAGCAGATAGCCGCAGCCAGAATTATACCGGCATCCCGAATCTGCCATACTGCGGTCTACTTCAGCAGGATCATCTTCCTGATTCCCGTGAACGACATTGCGGGATCAGCAAGTGATATCGCTTTAAGCCGGACAACGTAGACTCCAGAGGCACACCCGGCCGCATTCCAGACTGCCGTCCTGTATCCTGCCTCCTCCGCCCCTGCCCTCAATACATCGACCATTCTTCCCGTCAGATCATAGACTCTTAGCGAAACCAGGCAAGTCGAAGGCAGGTTATATCTGATAGCCGTGATAGGGTTGAATGGATTGGGGTAGTTGGCAGAGAGACTGATGAGACTTGGGAGTGAAGTGCGGGAAGGCCCGACCGCTGTGATCATCTCCGCCAATGGTCTTCTCCAAATACCATTGTTGGTCGCCGCAAAGAGAGTTGCACTTCCCGATGAAACTGCAAGCGCATTTATATATGAATCGGTCAACCCGGTATTCACATCTTCCCATGTGCCACCGCCGTCCGTTGAAAGATAAACCTTCTCCCCGTCGGTCCCGGCAAAAATGTTATTGCCCCACACGCAAAAAGTGTTCACCTGCGCGTAGAGGGCAGTGTCGTAGCTCGACCTGGGAAAGCCGGTGTTTCTGGTGATCCAGCTCTCTCCAAAATCCGTGGAGAGAAACACGCCGCCGCTCGATGTCCCGGCAAAGAGACTCGTCCCGTTCGCCCCAACAGCCATGGCGCTGACGTATTTATCCGTCAGCCCCGCATTGACGCTGTCCCAGCTTCCTCCACTATTCGTAAGCCGAAAGATGCCGCCCCCATAGGTGCCGACAAAGAGCATCGTATCACAAACACTCATTGAGAGAACGCCGATGTTCGTTAAGCCTGTATTGACCGTGGTCCAGCTGTCGCCTCTGTCCGTTGAATGCGATACTCCCGACCACGTCCCGGCCCAGAGGTTGTTGCCCCCCGGCACGCGGGGTGCAACTGCGAGGGCATTGACGTCCGAGCCGGCGAGGCCCGCACTCGTATTTGTCCACGACGTACCGAAATCCGTCGACCGGAAGATGCCGTTGCTTTCAGTCCCGGTGAAGAGGTCTTCGCTTGATCCGTTGAGAGCCGCCGCGAGACACTGGCCAAAGGTACTCGCCAGGGTTGCGCTCGAGCTGTCCCACGTAATACCGTTGTCGGTTGACAGATAGACGCCGCCCTGGCTTGCTGCGTAGAGATTGGTACCCCCCGAGTCATTCGAAACGGCGACAACACTTCTTATTGACCAACCATTGACCGGTCCGTTGTTGGACGTCCATTGCCCCGTCATCAGGACAGGACGACATACCACTGTCATTGCCAGGAGAAGAAGCCGAACTCGCGTACTCATTGAGTTTCACCCTCCTTATTTTAAGTTCGAAGAAACCGTTTCCGGATTGTGTAATAACCCAGCAGCGATCACGGAGCCGGATGGTTCCAACTAACTCTAAAGGTTGAATTCCCGGAACAGGAGATCCTGACTCCAGAAAAGGGACTACATGTGCGCTGAGTTTGTTGTCGAGAACGATGTCCCGGGCCGCAGAAATCCTGGCTTGGCCCGAGAAAAGTTGAAGAGAATGCTTGATGGGTCTTTCGTAAAGGATACATCGCCCGTCCGTCTGCATGGACGGTGGATATATCTGCAGAAACCTGGTGTAAATCACGCGGAATATATCCAAACGATTGCAGATTGTCAAGATCGCTACATGAGGAGGTTCCTGTCCCGATCCTCGACCCAAAACGAATGAGATGATTGTTGCGATAAATTTCAAGCTGATGACGTTGGTGAGTAGCCAATCACGGCATGAGGTCCTTGATCAGACGGATAGGTTCACATCGGTTTACGCGTTGAAGAAACTCTGTCGATTGAAGATACTACTTGAACGAGAGGTATATCATCTCTCCAGAGTCGTAAAGGGCACGCTTCGGTTTATTACTTTGTTAAACTATTAGAGGTAGATTGGTAGATCAATGATCGAGTGGCAGCGCGCTCCGGTCGATTTTTGATTACACAGGATACCTCCCCGAAAGGTGCGGTTCTTCGGAGTATCCGGATATCACCTTCACAGACGTGAATTGGTAAGTGAAGTTTTGTCTGTTAACACATTCTTGAGCGGCTGTGTCACGGGCAACCGATTTGAGCGTCGGTCAGGTGGTGAAGCGATGGAAACATATAGAGAAGAAACCGCAACGAAAGATCCCCCGGAAGCTCGCAGGCTTCATAACATCCCGTCTCTGAAAAAGCCCAAGCAAGACCGACCCCCCCTTGAGGACCCCGGCATTTGGCGCATCAGCCGTCATAACTTCCTTTCAATTGCAGGATGGGCCGCGATCCTGGTGTTTCTCGGCACCTCTGTTGTGAGCACCTTACGAATGATGTTTCCGCGAGTCCTCTATGAACCTCCCTCGACATTCAAGGCGGGCTTTCCTTCGGAGTATCGTGTCGGCGAGGTAAGCGAAAGGTACAAAGACACGCAACGGGTATGGATTGTTCGGAATGAAGATGGATTTTATGCTCTTCTTGCCATCTGTACGCATCTCGGCTGCACTCCGCGTTGGCTTGCCGATGAGAATAAATTCAAGTGCCCGTGCCACGGGAGCGGATTTCACAAAGACGGAATGAACTTCGAGGGTCCTGCTCCTCGTCCGCTTGAGCGGGTGAAAATAACGCTCGCCGATGACGGCGAACTACTTATCGACAAAAGCCAGAGATATAGATTTGAGCGGGGTGAATGGATCAAGCCAGGAGCTTTTCTGAATTACAGCTAGACCCTCGCGAACAGTAGCGGGGGCGCGAAGATCAACCCACTCGCAGAACTCTTCAGAGTCTTCGAATTGAAATACTAGGGGATCCTTCCATGTAAAGATTACTGTCTCCGACCAAGAAGCATCGCGGCTTGATTTCCGATATTGACCAGCCCCCCGTGTGTGTACCAATGTTGAGTTAGTTTTTCCCGGTCTCCAGGCATTGGCAACCTGAGGAAAGGGGTGTGTTTCTGGAGCTGGTGGTCTGTATCCCAACGAGCTGTGCGGTCTGA
>Ga0335079_10007465_pt1 | contig 12445 bp, 14 predicted proteins | sample Lox_Sample_33_FD_206719 | JGI IMG/M metagenome (GOLD analysis project Ga0335079, IMG submission 206719) | Soil microbial communities from Loxahatchee National Wildlife Refuge, Florida, United States - Lox_Sample_3.3 | ecosystem: Environmental > Terrestrial > Soil > Wetlands | place: USA... | reverse complement strand
TCGAGAGAGGCTGAAGCTCGCTCCAGCGGTCGATCTTCGGGTCGTACACGAGGGCCACGCTCTGCGGGTGCATGTGCACATCCGCGGTAAAACCGCCGATCGCATAGAGCTTGCCGCCGAGTTCGGCAACTCCGACGTGCCCTAATGCTTGCGGCAACGGGGCACGCTCCTGCCACCTGTCAGTCGCCGGGCTGTACATCATGTTGTGGGTGGATGAGCCAGTAGGAGGGTCCTGCCCTCTCTGCTCTGATCCGCCAATGACATAGATCTTACCCTCGACCTCGCCCACGCCGACCTCGGCAATGGCCACCGGGAGTGGTGCCTTTCTTGTCCAAGTTCCGTCTCTAGGGGCGTCGATTTGGTTTGGCCCGTCAGGTGAAGTTGTTTTTTCCATAAGAATCACTTTGGATCGTTTCTCGATGGGTTTTCGTGTTGTTTGGCGCTGTCGGCAGCCTGGGCCTTGGCTACCATGGTGAAATAGTAGGATTGCTCCGGCGAAGCCTCCCCGAGTATGTTGAAGTATGTCTGTGCACTCTTCTCGTTCTGCCAGCTTCCTTGGAACTCGTTGAGCAGGCTCCCCCAAGTGTACGGGATGACCCCCGCCTGGATCAGGCGTTGTAGTGCGATTTCGTGTGCTTCGCGAGTCTCGCCTGCGGTAGCGTCCACCACGATCGCAACCGTATACCCCTTCCGAATCGCGCTCATCGCTGTGTGGCCCACGCAGCCTTCGGTCGTCAGCCCAGCGAGTACGAGGTGCGACCGACCCAGCTTTTCGACTGCTTCAACGACACTGGGGCTGTCGAATGCATTGAGCTCGGCGCCTCGCCAGAGAATCGGACGGTCACCCAACACCTCGGCCAGCACAGGGAAGGGCGTTTGTCCCACCCCTAGGTTGAAAATCAGGCCGGCGTTGTAACCCATGGCCATCTTGAGTACGGCCTTTGCGGACCTCATGTTCTCGGTCACGCTTTGGGAATTGGCCACGATCGAGAACCCTATGTTATAGTCCACCAGCAGGAAAGTGGTGTTTTCTGGGGTGAACCGCTCGTACGTCCTATTTCCGGATTTTGACAGATGGCTCATGGTCTTTATGTTATCTTGCCCCAAAGGATAAACGGGGCCAAATCGCTCTTTGGCAACTGGACACATTCAGTATGGAGTTGTCCTAGCGGACCAGCCATCACTTCCCTTCGGTGATGACAGCCGGCGGCGGCCTTCGAGCGGGGCGCTCCAGTCGTTGGCACAAGGGCTTCTGAATTCCGGACAGAATCGTGAAGAAGCTGTCCGAATGACATGGTAAGCGAAGGCAGACGCTAAAGCCATGCCGCGTCTTACTAACCAGCAACAGAGATCTTTCACGGGTGAATGCTGGGAAATGAGAAACGAGGTGTCTTACAGTCATCCCAAAATGCCAGAAGAAATGACCATGGGGGCACCGACCCTGAGAGTAAGGAGTCTCGATGGTGTTCTAGAGTTCTATGAGGATCTCCTCGGACTCGAGAAGGTCCTGTCAAAGAATCAGGTTAAAGGAGGCCGTCCGGAAGAGGGTTTTGCTCGCACGGTCAATGGCACTGCCGACGCTCTCATTGATCTCAGACACGACGCAGGAGCGAGAGACAGGCCAAGTAACTATACAGGATTGCATCGCATCTCGATTCTTGTGCCAGACAGGAGGAGCCTCGCTCTGGCCTACTCTTCCCTCGCCAACGAGGGCGTGCGGTTTGATGGATTATCAGATCACTTGCTCGGTGAGTCGTTGTACGTGCACGATCCCGAGGGTAATGAAATAGAGATCTACTGCGACAGGCCGCGTGGTGAGTGGTACAATACCGATGGCACTTTGAAAATCGGAACAGAACCGTTGGGACTAGAAGGACTGTTGGGAGAGCTGGAAGCGGCGGATGTGGTTCGACTACGCAAGTACCCAGCCACCGGAGCACTTGTGAATGGTGCGAAAATCGGTCATGTTCATCTTCGAGTAGCCGAACTTGAAAGGTCCACGACTTTCTATCACGAGGAACTCGGCCTAGACATCTCAGCGGATCTCTCCTCGGTCGGTGCGATGTTCCTTTCCGCTGGAGGGTACCATCGCCGCGTAGTACTGAGCATTTGGGATAGTGCAGGAGGAAGGAGGCATGAGTCTTCCGAACTCGGCCTGGACTCGTTCAAGATCGAAGTTCCTTCAAACGAATTAGGCAGGGATTTCATTCAGCAACTCAAATCGAGACTACGGGATACCATGGTCGAAGACGGCGACGAAAATCACGACGTCACGGTTTTGGACCCTGACGGGATTCCTGTGACAATCGCCATGACCCCCTAGACAATGGGAGACGAATCCTTGGTTCTTCCTGATTGCTTTCGATATGGCCCTTGAAGCTCATTCGTCCTTAAATCCTTAAGCTGCAATTACATCCCTCAAGGTCGGCCAATGTTCGATGGCAGGGACGGTAAACCGGCTACCGACCCCAAAAAGGCCGACTCATACATCGCCAGACTGGAAAGACTGCCCGCCTGGGGGCTGCCGTATGCACTCGCCTGGGCGATAGGATTCAGTTGGTTCGTAACGTCCTACGACGCGACAGGGAATGTGGGACCCGCGCTCCCCTACATGGTCTCGCAGGGCTTCTTTCCCGGGGCTCAGCCGCAAGCCCTGGGCGAGGCCTTGTTTGGGGCCATTACGCTCGCGCTGGTAGGATATCCCGTTGGAGCTATATCACTATCATACCTCGCGGATCGGATAGGCCGCAAGCCCGGGATGATGGCCTCTGTTCTGCTGACGGCAGTCGGGGAACTCGGCCTCGCATTCTCACCAAACTATGTAGCTTGGGATTTCTTCAGGTTCGTAGTTGGATGCGGCATCGGTGCTGGACTCGTTCTCGTGACAACCTACGTCTCAGAGATGTCGCCGACCGCAAAGAGAGGGTCCTATCTGAATGGCACCTTCATTGTGGGGTGGGTCGGTGCGAGCCTGGGAATACTTCTCGCAACTCAGATTGTCATCCATAACCCAGTTGCAGGATGGAGGATAGTATTTGGATTGGGAGCGGCGTTCGCTCTCACGACTCTGGCGATTTGGGTCAGAGCGCCTGAGAGCGTGAGATACTTGGCGAAAACAGGCAAGTTCGACGAAGCGGAGAGGATACTTTCAAGCATGGAGAAATCTTCCATGAAGAGAGCCCACCTTACATCTCTACCCGAGCCGAAGAAAATCTCTTTCCCCCTCATTAATCGAAACCCCTTGAAGGAACTGGCAAACCCGGAGTACCTCAAGAGATTATTCGTGCTATTCGTCTTCTGGTTCTTTCTCTATTGGGTCCAGTACCCCTTTAGCGTGGCTTGGAACACATACTTTACAGGGGAGTTCGGCTATTCGCCGTCGGAGGCAACCACAGCGATTGCGCTTTTCGGGTATCTTGCTGTGGGAACCACCGCAGGAGCGCTGCTGGTCAGACCCCTCCTGAATCACGTTGATAGGAGATTTCTTGCGACACTCACGGCCTTGGCATGGCCGGTCGGCCTATTCATCGCGCTCCTTGGAGGGCCTTCCCGCAATTATGTGGAGATTGCTGCAGGAATCTTGGTGGTAGATGTAATCGCAGGGGGCTTCATGTATCAGCTCATGTATCTGACGTTGGCGGAATCCTTCCCGACCGCCTCGAGGTCGACAGGCGCTTCGCTGACCGAAGGGCTGGGGCACCTCGGAGGGGCGATCGCCCCCGCTGTCCTTCTGCCCCTCACCGCGGTCGTCGGGCTGCAGTACGCCTTCCCAATCCTGGGGATTCCGGTGGTTCTTGCGGGGCTGCTTGTAATCGCTTTCATCCCCAAGACGGTCGGAAAGACTCTTGAGGAAGCGAACGAAGCACGTCCCTATCCCTAACGTAGTGGCAGGATTGAACGACCATAAGTTTCGTTGGTTATCCGAGCAGTCGCAGAGTAAAAGCAGATGACACAGAAGAGCAGAGCGAGGTAGCCCACTACCTCAATTGACCATCCCTGCTGGCCGAGTGACCCGGTTAGGGTGAGGGCCAGCAGAAGGACGGCTATTCCGGCATCGCTGAGCCCAAACGCGAACAACTTGGACTTTTTTAGCGCCGACGGAACAAGTAGTATAATTACAAAACTTGTACCCAAGAACCAGTAGCCGTCCATAGTTGGGGGGCCGGGAAGGAAAACCGGTCTCAGAAACGCGAGCCCAGCGCCTAACCCTAACAGTCCTCCAAAGACCATGCCTAACGTGCCGAAAAGTGTGTCTCCTCTTCTCATATCAATTATGCCGAGTATCAGCAGGGGAATCGCAGTAGCAAGTATCCAGAGTCCTAATACGGGTGCTGTACTTGCCTGGTTGGCCCCGGTAGCGTAAAAGAAAATCGCTAGCAACAAGACTCCTATTAGGTACAGCGCAGGCGCTCCGCCCGAGGACCACTCTTGCCGGCGCGAATCCCACTCGCAAACCATACTGACTTGGGACATCTATGGTAGCCCTCCATGACTAGCGGATTTTTGGCTCTGCCCTGTGATTACGACACAATGTGGCATCACTCCTACACGCTCTCTACTCATAGGCTTCGGGGGCATGCTCCCACATGCTGGAATCTGAGTCATGTGGATAGATTGGCGCCGCTCTCCTAAGCAGGAGCGGCGCCTTCTTTGGCGGCGTTGGCGTGTTCGGCATCAATGCCCAGTTTGAGTCCTGGTTCAGCATCTGCAATCATGTCGAAGTAGGCTTTGGCAGTCTTCTGGCTAGCCCAGTCGTTCTGCAACTCTGTGGCGAAGCTGATTACCGTTGTCGGTATGATTCCGGCCTGTATCATGCGTTGCATAGCATAGTTGTGTGCTTCTAGCGTCTCGCCGGCAGTTGCGTCCTCAACTATTGCCACCGTGTACCCCTGTCGAAGCGCGCCAAGCGCTGTGTACAGCACGCAACCTTCGGTGGAGATCCCCGCTATTGCAAGGTGCGTGGCGCCAGTCTTTTTTACCGCCTCCGCCACCTTGGGATTATCGAGCGCATTGTACTCTCCTCCTCGATAGATGATCGGATGGTCACCTACCGCCTTCACGAGGTCCGGATATGGCTTCTGACCCGCCCCTAGGTTGAACACGAACCCCGTGTTAAAGCCCAGGGCCGTCTTTGCGAGGGAGACCGCCCCTCGATTGTTGTCGTTGAATGTGTGCGAACGGAAGATGTTCGCGAACCCAACGGAGTAGTCGACCATCAGGATCGTCGTGTTCTCCGGCGTGAACCGTTCAGGTATCGTATTTGCAGCCTTTGGGATGTTACTCATGGACAAGGTGGAGCGAGAACAGAAGTAAGAATGAGGCCAAAGCGCGCTTTGGCAACGGGACATTTTAATACGTATGTTGTCCTCAAGACGCCTACAGTGGTTTGACAAGAGCCTCCGAGGAATTAGGGAGGAAGCTGCTGAGTGAACGAACAAAGCCGGGGTTCCACTCTGAGGTCAGAGTCCGTTATTCTGAGCTCGCCAGCAAGGTAGGCGCGCACAAAGAGATCGTCCGACTGGCGGTCAAACGAGCAGAGAAGTCGCAGTTCATTCGGGAGTGGAAGATTCTCTTGAATCCTCGCTTGATCGGACAGATGTTTGGTTCCTTGCAAGTCGAATCGAGACTGGATGATGAAGAGATGGTGGGGGCGCTGGCCCAAATCAAGCTGATTGAGGGCGTTGCCATAATCAGCATCTATCAGGGTGGTTCACTGCGCGTGGTCATCTACTACGACTCGGAGAAATCGGCGGATAGAAAGATCCAGCTTATCGCATCGATATGTGGTGTCAAGAAAGAGGACACGACTTTAGTGAAAGTCAGTGTGCCTGTCACCGCGGCACTGAAGAAGACTGACTGGAGAGTTCTGAAGGCGATCAGCAAGAATACTCGGAGAAAGAGCGCGGATATCTCGGCGGAGCTGAACCTGTCCACAAGGACGGTCAACAGGATTATCCAGAAATTGACCGATTCCAGGGCGATGTTCATGAGTTCAATCGTGGACGTTGAAAAATCGCTCGGTCTCACTGTCAGCTATCTTATCCGTTGCAAAGAGGAAGCGAAAGAGCAGCTCCACAAACTCGTCGAAAGTCAGATGGTGGACTTTTCAATAGCGGGCACAAACGAGTACTTCATGGCTTTAATCTTCCTCAAGAACATCTCCGAAGCGGAGCGATTCAGAGAGCAACTGAAAAAGGTGCCAGGAGTGGAAGAAGTCAGGATGTACCTGTTGAAGGAACACATCTTCGTTGATTCGTGGCTGGACGAGGTAATTGAGAAGAACGCGGCCTGAGGTCAGCTCTTGCGCGAATCATACTTGCCGGCCCATTCGTTGAGCCCCTTGAACATCCTTCCCAAGTCCCGTCCCTTCTGGGTCAACGAGTAGTCAACCCGCGGAGGGATTTCGTTGAATGCGACGCGCTCCACAAGCCCGAGTCTGACCAGTTCCTGCAACCGACTTGTGAGCGTCTTAGGCTGGACTTGTATCTGTTCCTGGATTTCGCCGAACCTCATAGGGGACCTAACGTACAGCCCGTAGAGGATTCTGAGAGTGTGGGGCTTTCCCAGAGTTTCCACTATCTCGTCGAACGGGCAAACGAGATGCCCTCCTTGGTTCCGAGATGTTTGAGCGGCGGACTCGTGTACGGTGTCCATCGAGGTAGCCATGTGTTTTTCCTTGCGGCCTATTATGTCCATAAGATAGTATTTATCCTATTCCTTTGGTAGTGTCGGTGAGACGCGTAACTTTCCACGAGGGAAGTTAGTTTCTCCCTTTACTCTTGATAGTATTAATACTTCCCTTTTACCAGTATTTGCTGCGAAGTGAACAATGAATGACACAACAGATTGCTTCCGAAGTGAGGGCAGAAGGAAACGTCGACAGGACGAAGTACGGCCTTCCGATCGACCGTGCATTCTCGGTCGCGGCATCCGAAGAACGAATACAGAGGACTGCGGAATCCTTGGCACAGAACGGGTTCCTGGTACACGTTGTGGACTCTCCACCGGATGCTCGAAAGCTCGTCGAGAGTCTGCTCCCCCTTGACAAGAGCGTATTCACAGCGTCAAGCCAGACCGTGAAGCTGTCCGGCCTCGATGAGGCGATCAATGGACCAGGGACGAAATACAAGTCCCTCAGACAGGAGATCGCCAAGCTGGACCGTTCCACGCAGTTTAGGGAACAGATCAAGATGGGCGCAGCACCCGACATCGTCGTAGGCAGCGTCCACGCTATCACCGAATCGGGCCGGGTCCTCGTCGCTTCGGCATCGGGAAGCCAACTGGCTCCGTATGCTGCTGGCGCGGAGGTCGTGATCTGGGTGGTCGGGTCTCAGAAACTGGTCAAGGACTTCGACGACGCTATGAGGCGGGTCGAACACTACAGCTATCCCCTGGAGGATGCGAGGATGCACGAGACGATGGACCGTCCTAGCAATCTTGCGAAGATACTCATCGTCAACAGGGAGTTGTTTCCCGGCAGAACGACGATCGTGCTCGTCCGGGAGCCCATTGGATTCTAGGAGATCTGGAAAATGACCAAGAACTCGTTTGAACAGGAGAAGAACGACCTGGCAATGCCCGTCAAGATGTCCGTCGGACCGCCCACCCTCAAGGTGAAAGACATCGATGGAACCTTGGCGTTCTACAGGGACAACCTCGGACTCGAAAGAGTTGCAAGCCATGGAGACGGTGGTTTTGCTCTGGGGTTTGCCGGGAAGGCAAGCGAACAGCCTCTCCTGATTCTGAGGCACGACGCGAACGCGCGGCGGGCTCCGGAGAGGTCCGCGGGACTTTTTCACATTGCAATCACCGTTCCTGATCGAAGAAGTCTTGCGCAGGCGTACACGTCGCTCGCGGGAGACGGCGTACGCTTCGACGGACTTACCGACCACATCGTAGCGGAGTCGCTGTATCTGCACGATCCCGAGTTTAACGGGATAGAAATCTATCGCGACCGACCTCGTAGCTTCTGGTTTGACGCCGACGGTAACTGGAAGATGGGAGGAGGACCGCTCGATCTTGAGGGAGTCTTGAGAGAGCTCGATGCGCCGGCTCGAGAGGCGGACAGTACTTCGACTGGACGGGGTGGAGCTTTTCCAAATGGCGCGATAATGGGGCACCTGCACCTTCGAGTGACGGACCTCGAAAGATCCACTAGGTTCTATCACGAAAAACTCGGGTTGGACGTATCTATCGATATGTCAGAGAATGGAGTGATGTTTCTTTCAACTGGAGGCTATCATCACCGCATCGCACTAAATACATGGTACAGCTTGGGAGGAAGGGCACATCAAACTCTCGATCTCGGCTTAGACTCGTTTGTCCTTAACATCCCCGAAGATGGCCATAGCAAGGAATTCCTGAACAGACTGAAACTGAGGCTTGAGGATGGGAAGTTTAACCATGACAAGAACGAATTTTCGGCCCTGGATCCCGACGGACTTGGGGTGAAAATTGTCATGACTGAGAGGGGGAGAGCCTAGACATTGTCTGGCCTTTTCGCGCTGCCGGCTGCGCTTTCCGCAACAGTGCTACTTCTCTTCCGAGTCGGAGCAGGAGCAGCGTGGATGCAACACGGCCTCATGAAGGCCCGTGATGGGGCATGGCGACAGGCAGGCCAGTGGATGCGGAGCATGGGCGTGCCGCCCGTCCTGGTTCCCCTCGTGACAGCCCTCGAACTACTCGGAGGCGCGTTCCTAATCCTTGGACTGTTGGTCCCAGTCGTAGGGCTTCTCTTCTTCTTGGAGATGGCAGGCATAGTGGTTATGAAGAAGACGAAGATGAAGGCGACGTTCCTGCCACCTAAACCTGACCAACCATCATACGAAGTCGATTACCTGTACATGATGATCGCGGTCGCGCTCATAGCGGTAGGCGCGGGCGCGTTCTCACTGGATGCAGTCATTGGGTTGTTCTAGAAGGTTATGGGGGGAACCAAGTGGTTCCAAGCCCTGAAATCATGGACCTATCTTCAGGGCTCATTGCACTCCATACGCATAGTGTTGAATGACGAAGAAAAAGACGAGTTATTCGTTCAGAAAATGACGCTCCGTAGTATTGTATGTATAAGATAATAGAAGCGTATAGTTCGCTCACTCACGTGACAGGTGGTTCTGGACCGTACTTTTGCAACCTCCCCAAACTCCTTGACCGATTTGGCGAGGGCTCAGGATAGGGCTACCCAAATATTGCAATTCCTGCATACTTTATGCCGTTCTTTACCACACCGTATGGTATCATATGAGATAGCATACAAATATTGCTACTATCATAACTCTGCCTTGTGCCGATAGTAGAGGAGACCACGGTCTTCCGCTGCCAGTGCCAGAGATGTGGCCACACTTGGACGGGCCGCAAAGAAACGCCGCCGCTTGCGTGCCCCGGATGTCACAGCCGTTCCTGGAGCACGCCGAGTAAGAAGCCATCAAGCAATTGGGACCAGCAGCCTGTCAGAAAGACGGCTAATCGAAAAAGCGGGAGCCTCGGCAGCTCCCGCCCTGACGTTGCGCCAGGCCGCCCCGCTCTCCACGGGAGGGATCCTAGCTGACCACTAAAACCGACATCCTCGAACGCGTAGACCTCTGCCTCAGGATCCTCAAGAACGCCCTGGAAGCTCCTCTGTCCGACGAGGAACGTGCAGCTGTGCGGAAGGTGGCACTTGCCTACCTCGACGCGGACCTGGGTGTCGGACCTGGTGAGGGAGCATGATCATGTCTGGGAAAGATGTTGTATGTTGCTGCATGCAAGGGCGGTCAGAAGGCCCTAGCGGACAGGTTGGTCCACGCGCAGAAAGATGTCGATTGGTACCAATTTGCAATGTCCTGGAGTATAGTATATTGTATATTGGTACCATTGTACCAAACTACTGCTACATTGGTACCACGGCACCAAACTGCACGATTTTCTTCCGGGGAGGGCCTTGATTGCCTGAACATGGGGTTCACATCAGGGGCATCGACCCCTCAATTCTCGAACAGCTGAAGCAATACTGCGTAAGGTTCTACGGGACCTACCATGGTAGACAGGGCGAGATAATCACCAGGGTCCTCGAGGAGTACCTCTCCAGCAGACAACATCATACAACATATTCCCCTCGATCAACCTTGCAGCTGAGGGCTGACGTCAAGGCTAGGGTCGAGAGGATCAGGGAGGACCTCATCCTGTACATGACAGACACAGGTAACGAGACCGGACAGATACCGTTCGTCGACCTCCTCTCAATCATAAGGAGGGTCGTGCATGATCAAAGATCCGTCAATAAGTACGTCAACGAGATTCTTCCCAGCCGCAGGCGCATCGAACGGCTGAACGCCAGGGTCGTCCAGGTTAACCTTGGCTGGCTCACGCCAAGTGCAGTGGTTCCGAAATGAGCCAGACCTACCTCTTCCCGGCACAGAAAGAGCGAGGATGCAAGTGTGGCGCTCACAGGCTTCACAGGGTCTTGCGCTTCGCCTGGGAGAATCCCTCGGCAAGCAGGAAGGATTGTGCTCAGGCACTGAAGATGTCCTACACCAACGTCCTCGGCGCCTTCTACAGGCTAAGAAAGAGGGACCTAACTCGCTACTGCATCGAGTGTAACAAACCGACCATATTCAATGGCGTCTGCGTGAACTGCGGTGCAGAGAGGGAGGCCCCACGGATTTTCACCGCAGCCGTCCATGATAGCCAGTCACCAACCAACTGGCTCCACGCAGGGAATCTCCTTGGCTCGGAAACCAACTATGATAAGATCGGGTTCGTCAACCACGGTTTTGTCCTGAAGCGGAGAGTCGAAAGAGGAATCGAGGATTCAATGATCGTAGCGGTCAAGTCGCAAGTAGAGAACGAACTCAAGAAGACCTTCCCGAGCGAGGAAATAACCGATGAAGCTGGCCGGCTCGCAGTCAAAGAGGTCCTCGAGTTCAAGGCGAGGTACCCTGGTCTGGCAAGCTCGAAGAACCTCAGGAAGCAATTGGCTGAGAATGTGATCAATAGGCTGAGGCTCCTCCACCCACAGCTCCGGACCATTACCACATTACCGGAGGCACTTTCTTGAGCACGAAGACCGCGGTTGATTCTGACGACGAGTACGTGTTGGTCAGTCGGACCGAGCTTCAGAAGATGCTTGAGCTCTTGGAGAGAGCTGGGCGGATAATCTCTCAGTCATCCGCTTCTTGAAATCTTCATAGTCGTTCATCCACGCTTGCATCTCAAGCGCTGCCTTTGCCAGTTCACTCGCGTCAAGCGGTGTGCCGCATCTCCCGCAGAACCTGATCCCTGGGGAGTTCTTCTCCGCGCACCTCGGGCAGATCGAAGGGGAGAACTCTGGCTTGGCGGGCTCAACTGGCTTTCCGCTGTAGATCCGCTCCAGCTTCGGATCTATGTCCCTCGCAGAAAGGTGGATGTATGTCGCTGGCATCCTCGAACCCATTGTCCATCCATAGAGTATCTTCAGCTCACTGTCTGTGAAGAGCTTGGCTGCTTCGGTTGCGGAGCCGTGCCTGAGGAGGTAATGGTGGATCCTCTTTCCGTTTACCCCTGCTTTCACAGCGACTTCCTTCATGATCCTGTTCCAAGCGGTCCATGTGAGCCTCTCGTTCATGTGATTCGTGGACTCGTTGACCCATAGCGGAGCAGCTGGGTTCTCCTTGAGCGGGTGCGATTCCAGATATCGTCCCATGATGGATGCCCCCGCGATTATTCTCATCGTCCTTTCTCCGGTCTTGCTCCTTCTGATCCGTATCCTTGCACCCATGGCGTCAAACGTGACGTCCCCCACGTTGAGAAGGAGTAGCTCGCTCGGCCTAAGCCCTCTCTCGAAGGCGACACTGAGCATGCACTTGTCGCGGAGCCTCGTCGCAAACTTGATCAATGATTCGACTTCTGCCGGCGTAAAGAAGTCCGGTTCCTTCCTCTCGTTGGCCTTCTGCCTTACCTTGAGCCACCTTACTTCTTCGGGGAAGGGGGTTTCGTGATCTGTGTTCCCACTCCGGACGAACTTGTAGAAGTACTTGATCGCGAACAGAGAATCCTGGATCGTGTGAGGGGAATACCCTTGATCCTGGACCCAGATGGAGAGCCTCTCTATGTCCTTCCTCTCTGCGTTCCTTATGGGGACTCCCAGGTGTTCCGTCAAACGTCTGATCGTGAATCCGTACTTCGCAAGCCTCCCCGTGCTGACCCTCTTGGCCCTGAGGTGTTCCAGGAACTCCCGGATGAGTTCCTTGTCCCCTTCTGAAAGTATCTTCGATTCGTCCAGTCTTTTCAGAGAATTCCTTAGCGCGTAACCATAGTCGTAGACGTCGTCCGCGTCCTTCCGCTTCTCCATCAGCTCAGTAAAACCAGGATTTGTCCCCATGGCCTAAGGTGCGGGGGGTGGGATTCGAACCCACGAACCCCTGAGGGACGAGGTCCTAAGCCTCGCGCCGTTGACCAGGCTGGGCGACCCCCGCATCTGAATTGCCGG
>Ga0335079_10007464_pt1 | contig 12445 bp, 9 predicted proteins | sample Lox_Sample_33_FD_206719 | JGI IMG/M metagenome (GOLD analysis project Ga0335079, IMG submission 206719) | Soil microbial communities from Loxahatchee National Wildlife Refuge, Florida, United States - Lox_Sample_3.3 | ecosystem: Environmental > Terrestrial > Soil > Wetlands | place: USA: Florida... | reverse complement strand
GCATTTCAAGTCGGAGAACTGGTCCTGAAAGAAAATGGAGTTGCTCCTGCAGGCGGAGCGCGCTCCCCGGTCGAGGCCTACCAGGAAGAAGTGTGACGCCGCCTCATTCAGCGGAACGGGGCCGCGTCCGACCCGTTCAGTCATTGTCGGGAGGGCTCGGCTTTTCCTTCCTGTTCTGAAAGAACTTCGCATCTTTATCCGCCGGGATGGGCGTAAACGTTAAGGGCGGTTGGTCGAAGTTAAAGAAGTCCGACAAGTCGCCCAAAGCATACGAATCCGCATACTCCACGCCCGCGGACTCACCAATCGTAGTCGTCAAAGAGAATGTTTCCTCGATGAACTTCAGGATGCTGCCGAAATCGCTCATTTGGTGCGAGACATACCCCGCTTTCGCGTAAGGCGAGATGACAATCAGCGGCACTCGAAACCCGTATTCATAGGAGTTGAATGGCGCGATCGTATTGCGGATCGGCGGAGCCACGTGGTCGTACCAGCCGCCCCAATCGTCCCATGTGACAATGATCGCGCTACTCGACCAGAGCTGGCTCTGGCCGATAGCGTTGACAATGGATGCCACCCAGGATGGTCCCAGTCCCGAATTTTCGCCCGCGTGATCGGAGGCCGCACCGTCTGGAACGACCCACGTGACCGCGGGCAGTTGGCCGTTCTGAATGTCGGTGACGATCTGCGATCCCGTACCCTCGAGGACAACATGACTGGCCCAGTCAGATCCGCCGCATGCCAGTTGGTCCTCCGGCCCGGATGGTTCGCATATATGCTGTATCGCGTCGGGCGCCGTCCAAATCGATCCGTCGGATGCCGCGTAGTATTTCCAATTCAGGCTTGCCCCTTCCAGCAGATCGGTCAGCGTGGGGTGTTCAAAGCACTCCGAACCGCCCAGGTTGATCGTGGTGGAGTTGGGAAAGGGCTGGCTGGTGTCAATGATGTTGACGATACCGCCTGGAGGGTTAAGGCAACCCGCCCCCGGTGTGCCATCGGCCCGTGTATCGGCGCCTGGATTACCCGCTACGTAAAAGGTGCTGGTAGTGTCCTTCGGGCAGGCGCCTCCCGGCACACACATTGCCGAGGACCCTGAAAGGATGTACTGGTGCGCCGGGAAGCTCGCCCCCTGATTGGTTTGGAACATCCGATCTCCAAACGCGTACGTTTCAGCCATTGTGAAGTATGGCTGCACATCGGAGGGCTGCACGTACTGATACCCGGCGTCTGCCGGACAATTAGCCGCTGGCGAACAACCCACCAGGTTTTCCCCGTCCATTTCACATGTTGTTCCATTCCAGTCACACGAACTCAGGAATGATGCGTGTCCATGTGTCATGTCGTAGTTGCCGATCAACGAAACGGGTGTCAAGGTCACCGGACCATTCGTTGACTGGCCTATGCTCGCAATGTCGGCTCCCCGGTTGATCAAGACTGTATCGTGAAACAGATTATCGGTGGAGCGGTTCTCCTGGAAGATGATGACGACGTGCTGAATTTTTCCGGGTGCGACGATTGGCGTCTGGACCGTTGCCGATCCATCCGTGAGTCCCCCTCCGGAAACTGTCGCCTGATCGGTTACTGTCCCGGACGCGTTCGACGCGACGCTCACCACAAGCGTGATTTGCGGATAACTGTTTCCCGCCGCGAGCGCATCCGAACGCGAACAGGAGACCGTGCTGAGCGTGCAGGTCCAACCGGTGCCGCTCAGGCTGGTTGCGGTAAGTGCTCCGCTGCCGGGAAGAGTGTCGGTCACGGTGACGGCGCTGTTCGTCGCAGCCGAGCCGCCGTTCGTTGCCAGGATCGAATACTGTCCACTTCCATTTGGGGCAAAGCTGCCGCTTGGCACGATGTTGATGGTCCAGGCGCCGAGCGCGACGATCTGGGTCTGAACCGACGTCGTTGCCTCTGTTGGTCCCCCTCCGGAAACCGTCGCCTGGTCCGTCACTGTCCCGGACGCGTTCGATGCGACGCTTACCGCAAGCGTGATCTGCGGATAACTGCCGCCCGCCGCAAGCGCGTCCGAGCGCGAACAGGAGAGCGTGCTGAGCGTGCAGGCCCAGCCCGGACCGCTCAGGCTCGTCGCCGTAAGTGCTCCATTGCCGGGAAGAGTGTCGGTGACCGTCACATTCCCGCTGGTCGCGGCGAGACTGCCGTTTGTTACGCTGATCGAATACTGTCCGCTTCCACCTGGTGCAAAGCTGCCGCTCGGAACGATGTTGATGGTCCAAGGGCCGGGTGCGACAATCTGCGTTTGAACGGACGTTGTTGCAGCGCTTAGGCCCCCTCCGGAAACCGTCGCCTGGTCCGTCACTGTCCCGGACGCGTTCGACGAGACGCTTACCGCAAGCGTGATCTGGGGGTAACTGCCGCCCGCCGCAAGCGCATCCGAGCGCGAGCAGGAGACTGTGCTGAGCGTGCAGGTCCAGCCGGTACCGCTCAGGCTCGTTGCGGTGAAGACTCCGTTGCCGGGAAGAACATCGGTCACGGTGACGGTGCCATTGGCCGCAGCAGAACCGCTGTTCGTTACGCCGATCGAATACTGTCCGCTCCCATTTGGGGCAAAGCTGCTCGACTGCGATAAGGCGATAGTCCACGTGGCAGGATCAGAAACACTCCTGCTGGACCCTCCGCACGCGGCGCTTGCTACCGTTAGGCAGATCAGGCAAAAGAAAGGAAGATCGTGCCTTAGCCGAATCATAAGGAAGGGCCCTGAAACCCGAAAACTCAAGATCCGCGAAACCTGAAGTTTGTCTCACGCCCAGGTCGAACGGCGCCTTGCCGGGAAAGGGTAGCAGTTTTGGTGTCGACTCGGCTACGCCTCGATCTTCTCAGCCCCCGGTAGAACGGCTGAATTGCCCAGGCCCGACGCCCATCGGCTGGCCGCCTCGATTGATCAAGGAAAAGCGAGCCGGGAAGACGAGGATTAAGAGTTCAAGAGCGCTAATGTACCGCTCAGTCGGGCCGAAAGGTAACAAGGCATAAGTGTAATATTATGAATACGTTAACATGATCGTTAAGGCGGGAATAATTGGCGGTAACATGTATTTCGTGGTATTGACAAGCGGTTCAGATGCGATATTCTTGCCTCAGTCAGTTCACCCCGGATACTGACGAAGTCTGGCCCAAAGCATCCTAAGCTTCCGCTGACTCCCAGGAATAATTTCCAAGACGAGGGAATCATGAAATTGGCAATCGTCGAGACAATCGGCACCCGCGTGGCGTCCCCAGGTTTGAGGGGAATAACCGGGGGAAGGGTCGCGCGCACGAAGATCACTGGAATGCTGGTTGTGATACTGCTGACAGCAGCCTACAGTTCTGCGTTGACGGCAACCACCAGCACGATCTCGTCTTCGTTGAATCCGTCCACTTACGGCCAGGCGGTCACGTTTACGGCGTCTGTGACTTCAAGTCTTGGCGCACCACCGAACGGAGAGACGATCACCTTTCTTCAGGGAAGTACGGTCTTGGGAACAGGAAAGTTGTCAGGCGGCTCGGCAGACTTCACCATTTCGACGCTAACAACGGGAGGGACGGACAACGTCAAGGCTTCATACCCCGGCGACTCAACCTTCGCAAGCAGCACCTCGAAGCCGGTCGGCCAAGTGGTCAATAAGGCCATGACGGCCACTTCGCTGGCGTCTTCTCAAAATCCTGTGAATGTGGGGCAACCGGTGACGTTCACGGCGACTGTGACTGCAACCGGGATAACGGTCACTGGCAATGTGTTATTCACCACTGGCAGCAAACGTCTGGGCAACGTAACGCTTTCCGGAGGGATCGCGAGCGTCACGACAACCGCATTGTCGACGGGCACGGATCCAGTGATAGCGACGTACAACGGCGACAATTCGTTCCTCAGCAGCACTTCGAACACGGTGAACGAGACGGTAGGCTCAGGGTCAGTTTACGATTCCACGATGACTTGGAATAACGTGACGCGCTACTACGAGGTCTATGTGCCGACGAGTATTCCCGCAAATCCGGCCATGGTCTTGATGCTTCATGGGACACAATCACAGAGTACTCCCAATGCGCAGGCCATCATTTCGCTCAATTGGGGCTGGCAAAACGTGGCTAACAAGTACGGGTTCATTTTGGTCAAGCCCGCTTCCACCTACAATCCGACCTCGCACCAGTGGAACTGGAACGCCTACAACATGAGCGCGGCGTTTACATCGTCTGAATCCGGGACCTGCACTGCGCCGCCCGCTACGGCCTGCCCGGATGACGCGGGCTTCCTGCGGCAGTTGATTTCGACCCTTACGCCTCAATACAACGTGAACCCGAATCAGGTTTACGTCGCTGGCTTCTCTTCGGGGGCCCAGATGGCTCATCGCGTGGCGGTGGAAATTTCCGATCTGGTCGCTGCGGTTGTGATCGGATCAGGCACCATCGTCGGTCAGTCGGCGCCACCGCCAATTATCCTGCCCGGCATTCCTGCCGCGCCTGTTTCAATCCAGGAGTGGCATGGAACGGCCGATACGGAAATTCCACCTTGCAACAACGGCACGACCGGATATTCGGGGCACAAGTTCTACCTGGCCACTGTGGACCAGTCGTTCAACTATTGGACGCAGCAGAATGGCTGTGCGCAATTCGCCAACACGCTGCCGTTGTGCGCAGGCGGCGCGGCGAATTCAAACACTACGGGAAACGATGCGACCGGCTGCACGAACGGCGCCGAGGTCCAGTTTATCTGGGAGGAAGGCACCGGACACGCCTGGGCCAACGGCCAGGATACGGCGCGCTGGCAGTTCTTTGCCGCGCATCCAAAACCGGAGTAAGTCTGCTGTAATTTGGCAATCGAATCGGGGAACTGGGCTAATCAATTATGGGTGTTGAACAGGTAGCGGATACCGGCGAGCTGATGAAGAAGCTCATCGGCTATATTTCAGCAAAAGTGATGAAGGGTAAGGGCAAGGAGATCGACGAAGACACGCCACTTGTCTCCTCAGGGCTCATTGATTCATTCGCGCTGATCGACATTTTTCTCGAGCTGCAGCGAATTGCCGGCCGAAAAGTTCCTGCCAGCAAGGTACAAGCCAAAGACATGGAAACGGTCCGGACGATGTTTGCCATGGCGGAGAAATTCGGTAAGCCGGCGAAGTCCTAGGTGAGCTGTCGAGTACCGCGCTAAACCACTGCGTCGGCTGCTTGAAATGTCTGTTCCGTTTAGCCGATCAGATCTAATGCAAGCTCGCTCGATCTAGTCCTTCCAATCCCCGAGCATCTCCGTGATCTTTCCGCGATCGATCTTGCCATTCACATTGAGTGGAATCTGGGGAAAGTGATAGATGCGGTTGGGAACCATGTAGCGCGGCAGGCGCACCTCGCAAGCCGAAATAATCTCCGCGTCGTGCGCCGGATCGGAACCGGAAACGACGCCGACAATGCCGGAAGCAGAGCCTTCCGATAGCGGCCATGGAACAGCAACCGCCAGTTCTGTCTTGGCCGCTTCGCGCAGCACCAGATCGATCTCCTGCAGCTCCACGCGATATCCGCTGATCTTGACCTGAAAATCACGGCGCCCGAGATAAAACAGACAACCGCGCTCATCCTGCCGGACCAGGTCCCCGGTGCGATACCAGATCTGATTGCCGGTGTGCGCCAAATGGACAAAACTCCTGGCCGTCTTTTCGGGGTCGTTCAGATACCCGCGTGTGACTTGCGATCCGCCCAGGCAAAGTTCGCCGCTTTCACCCGTGGGCACCGGAGCGCGATCCTCGTTGACAGCACATACCTGCTGTCCGTCGAATGGCCAACCGATCGGCACCAGACCCCGCACGCATTCTGCCGGCGAGGTTTTGGAATTCCACCGGTACCAGGTGATCGCGATGGTCGCTTCGGTGGGGCCATACAGGTTTTCGAGAATCGAATGGTTTGCCGCTTGTTGCCATGCTTCCGCCAGGGTCGCAGAAAGAGCTTCACCGCAGAACAGGCTCCAGCGCAATGTCGGAAACGCTCCCGGCTGCAGCAATCCGACCTTAGAGGCAAACATGGCAACCGATGGGACGGAAAACCAGCAGGTCAGTTCCTTCTCGTCGATCAGGGTGGCAGGCGTCAGTGTCTGTTCGGCGTAAGGGCACAGAGTTGCGCCCGCGTCCCAACAGGTGAACAGGTCATGCACGCTCAGATCAAAGGTGAGATCAAAGTTTTGCGAACAACGATCTTCGGAATGAAACCCAAATCGATTCCTGGCATATTCCATATAGGCGACCGCATTCGATTGGCTGACGGCTACGCCCTTTGGAATCCCCGTGCTCCCGGAGGTGAACAGCAGATAGGCAGTCGCGTCACCCGCCGGTTGGGGCTCCGTGGGATCCGCGATCTTCACCAAAGCCCTGGCCGGGACGACCCGATGTCTTACCGCAGATTCCCCCCGCGGTTCCCATCCCGGATCGGGAGCGATCACCGTCAAGGGACCGCTGAAGCGAGACAGCAGGGACTCCAACGTAGCTGCGCATTCCTGTCCGACAATCAATGTGCGGCAGCCCGATGCCTCCAGCATGACGAGCGTCCGATCCAGTGGGAACTTGGGGTTAAGCGGGCAATAGCCTCGCCCGCTTCCCAGAATTCCGAGAATACCGCCGTAGGCTGCCAGGCTGCGGCTGGCGAGAATCGCAACCACCCCTTCCGAAGGATCGAGAGTCTGATTGAGGCAACTGGTGATCTTTCCCGCGTAGTTCCATAACTGCTCGTAACTGAATATGTCGTCGCCCAGTTCGAGCGACGGGCGGGCAGGGGTCTTGTCCAAGGATTGAAAAAATCCGCTGATCAAGCTTCTTAACTGTTCCGGCGGGGCCATGAATCACCTGTAGAGTTTGAGTAATGGTGCTGTTTGACTAATATTCCAGACCAAGGGGCTGCGCAGCGGAGGATCTGAGCGCAAGACCGCGGACGCAGGCTTCTCGCAGCGGTGCAATCTCTATTGTCCACGAGTGCCTGGCGTGTTGCCCGCCTCCCGTTCCAGGATTTCAAAAAGATGGTCAGCGACCATCCGGTTGCCCTCCGGTTTCAGGTGCGAGATACCTACATAGAGCGAGTCCTTCCGGTCATCGAGAAGGTCCCCAAGATAAATAAGATCCGGCGGATTCAAGTCACGAGCTTTCCTGTATGTGGCCTGGTAAATCGCGTCCATGCCTGGAAACTGGTGGTATTCCGAGGCGAGAACCTGCTGCTCGTAGGGCGTCAGTTCCTTGTGCCCCACCGCCATATTGGGATACCAGGCAAAGATAGGCCGGAAATGATATTGCCGGGCGAGTAGCTCCACAAATTCCATATTCTGCACGTAGTTTTCGACGACGGCGCTTGCGGTGGCGTCGATGTCGAGCTTCGGGCGTGCTGCTGCCGCCGGCTTGTTCTGTCCGAGGGCGCCCATCTTCTTCAGGAAGCGGGAAGTGTTAGTCTGGCCAAAATAAGCAAATCCGGCCTTCTCGTAGGCTCCCCAGTTGTCAAGGAAGTTCTTGAAGGAAAGATAGTTGCTGTGGACGTCAACCAACCCGCTTTGATAGGCCGTAAACGCTTCGGTACCCCCATCATAGAAGAGGACTTCATCGGGTTTGTGCTGCGCGTGCTTTAACTCTTCCATCAGGCCGATGACTTCTTGCGTGTTGGCCCAGCCCTTTTCCGCGTAATTCACGATGCAAACCGGGCGGCCCGCCTTTTCGTAGTCCGCGGCGATGAGGGAGGGGATCGTGTCGGTGTCAGGCGCGCCCGCTCCCCACATTACTGAATCGCCAAACATCCAGATGGTGAATGTCTTGTCGTCGCAGCGCGTATGCAGCGTGCGGCGGACGCCATCCTGATCAATGGTGATCATTTGGCCGCCGTAAGGTTGCCGGCGCCACAGCACCCACGGATGATAAGTGACTTTGTTGGCCTGCTTGAACTCTTTCCAGTATTGGCGCTCTGCGGGACTCTCGTTCTGGGCGATCTCCAGCTTGGCTGCCAGTTCCAGGGCGTTGACGTTGGGGTGGAAGCGAAGAAAGGAGTAGACCTCGACTGCTGCAAGCAAGAACACAGCCAAAGTCACAGAAACGCAAAGGCGGACAGCAAACTGCTTAACGAGGAACCAGTATCGCGCAGGCGGTAGTTGACGACTGCTTTCCACCGTCGAATCGCTTTCCGTCAAAGGCACAAACAGCTCAACCTCCGCCCAGCATTTATTGCTGATGGGATGCTAGCACAGGGTCTTTCCTTCTCCAAAAACCCGCTCGTAACGCGCCGTTCCTGTCGACAAGCGCGCCAGCACAGGTTTTCTGCGCCAATAGCTGTTAGAACAGCGCGTACATGACCGGCCCGGTGTCGGCGTGGCCAGGCTTGAACATCACGCTCAGGTAGAGCGCCACGACAACCACGACCGGTGTGATCCACACCCATCGCTCGTCAGCCAGGATTCCAAGCCCGCGCGCGACCATGTTGGTCCAGTTCCTGCTTTCTTCGAGGTTGCGTGAGCGCTCCGCCAGCCGATCCAGGAGGGCGCTTCCTCCAATGACAGCAAAGTATCCAACCGCCGCCACAAGAGTCATCACACAAAAGCTGCGATCCAGCGTCAGATGACGATAGCTGTGGAACGATACCAGCGCCTTCAACATGCCGGACGCCTGTGCGAGGGTCTTTGCGTTAAAGAAAATGTAGCCGACGCACACTGCTGAGAACGTCAGCGCCCACGAAATCAAAGTTGGCATGGCTCCCGACCATTCGAAGCCGACTCGCTTGCGAAATTCCTGCCACTGGCGGTGAAGCACCATGAGCAAGCCGTGGTAGGTGCCCCACATCATGTAGAGCAAACTGCCGCCATGCCAGAGGCCGAACACGAACATGGCGATCACGAGCGACAGGTTTCGCCACCACACCTCGCGGCGAGCGGTCGCGAGAGGCAGAAAGAGAAAGTCGCGGATCCAAAATGAGAGCGACATGTGCCAACGCGTCCAGAACATCGACGGCGTGGTGGACAAATACGGCCGGTCGAAGTTTTCGTGCAGGCGGATTCCGAACAATCGCGCCCCGCCAATCATCAGGTGCGACCACCCGCAGAAGCTGAAGTAGAGCTGGAATCCATACCCGAGAACCAAAAGCCACACATCGAGCCCGCTCCAGCGGGCAGCGGTGTTTTCGAAAAGGGCGTCGACACCTGCACCCGAATGCAGGCCGCCCGCCATGAGGATGCCGAGTGCTGCCATCAGAATGCCAATCGCAACCCGGCGCACGCCGGTCCTAAGGTCATCCTCGTCGACGGTCCAGTCCTGCCGGAACTGCGGGAGCATGCTTGACAGGCGGCAGATTGGTCCCTGTAACACCGTCGGCCAGAACGACATGTACAGGCAAAACTCCACCACCGTCGGATCGAGATCTTCCTCGCGATAGAGCTCCAATAGGTAACTCAGTGCCTGAAAGGTCCAAAAGGAAATGCCAATCGGGAATACAAGACGCCTGAGTGCAGCCAGCGGAGTTCCGGCGGCGCCAGCCGCTCCCAGCAATGGCAAGTACTTGAAGATGCAGAGCATAACCAGGTTGCAGAGAATCCCGGTCCACAGTCGGCCTGCCCGTATGCGCTTCTTCAGCCACTCACCGAGCCCGTAATTCATCAGCGAGCTGAAGATCAAAAAAACGATCAGCCACCCGCCCCAGCTGTAGTAAAAAAGCCAGCTTGCCATCAAGTACAGTACTTGCCGTGCCTTAGCCGAGCCTAGTCGCATTGCGATGAGCCACGTCAATAGTGCCCCTATTCCGTATGTGACCAGTTGCATTGTCATAATGGGTTCGCTAAGGTTTTGAAATTCAAGGAGTACTTAAGCTGCCGTGCTAAAAAAACCAGCTTTCATGCTCTCGCACTGCCTGGGGGCTGTCAACCTTGCATCAAGGGGGCGGCGATGCGGTGTCTATCTCAGTAAGAGTGGGGGTGCGCTTCCCTGAAGCAGACCGCAGTCCGAGGCTGGCAAGGGTGTGCAACCGCACAATGAAAGAGGAAGAGTGAAGGAAGGCTTGAGTGACGTCAAGGGCTTAGGTTAGCAGAACCGAGAATGAGCATACCCCACCCCTACGGCCCGAGCAGACTTGGGCCGAACCGAAGATGCCGACAAGTTCAAAACCTTCTGAAAGGATGGGTTCTTGATTGCTAGAAACGAAATCTTTCGGATCCCGGACTAAGCAACCTTTGTAACATTGGCCGCCTGCGGCCCTTTCTGACCCTGGACGACCTCGAATTCAACCTGATCGCCCTCTTGCAGGCTCTTGTAACCATCGCTGGTAATCGCGCTGTAATGGATGAAGACATCCGCTCCACTTTCGCGCCCCAGGAATCCGTACCCTTTCGCATTATTAAACCACTTGACGGTGCCTCGAATACGTTCCACTTGTCGTCCTGCTCTCTCCCTGCGGATGCGCCTCGAGAAGGTAACTCCTTGGGGGGCGTTTTCGCAGAAGTGGCGACATTCTGAGCCGTCGCAGAAGAGGTGTCAAGTACGCATGTCACATAGGCATGTGCCAAGACGCGCCAGGCGGCGTAGCGCCCTGTTGCATGCGGCGGGATAGTATGCGAATAAGTCGTTACCTTAGCGCGTTCCAGGCCTGATTGGTTCGCTCTGACAGCCATAGAATACCCGAGATAGTCTTTGCGTCGCGAATTCGGCCGTCAAGAACCATCTTCCGGGCGCGGGAGAGCGGAAGAAAATGAATTGCGATCTTCTCGTCGGGTTCAGGACGTGCCTCTCCGCGCTTCAAGCCGCGGGCAAGATAAATCGTCATAGTTTCGTCGAGGAAACCTGGGCTGACATAGAAATGCAGAATTTTTTTCCAGTGCCGGGCTGAATGGCCGGTTTCCTCGACTAACTCGCGGCGGGCCGCAGCCAAAGGAGATTCCCCTTCATCGATCCGGCCAGCTGGGAGCTCCCACATCATGGATTGAGCGGCATGACGATATTGGCGTTCGAGCAGTATTCGCGGCTCAGGCTTCCGCTCGTCAACCGCGAGAACCACAATCGAGCCGGAGTGCCGGATGATATCGCGACGGGCGCGGATTCCGCCCGGTTCTTCAACAACATCGGTGGTTACCTGGAAGACTGGGCCGCGGTATGCCACATGGGAGGACATAATGCGGGCTTTGGGAGAGCGGGACGATTTCGCCATGACATCCATATTAAGGTATGCTGCGCGGGTGAAGGCGCGAACGAATCGGCGGGCAACGAAGATGTTGGTGCGCAATAAACCGGCGATCACATTGGTGGGAACGGGTAAGCTGGCAAGCTTTCTGGCTCTTGCGTTGGCGGAGGCGGGATACAGAATTCCGGAGATTGTTGGGCGCCAGCGAGCACGATCCATGAGGCGGGCCCAGGCGTTGGCGCGGCGCGTCGGTGCGCGCGCCACTCCTCTGGATCGGGCAAGGTTGGATGCTGAGGTGCTCTGGCTGGCGGTGCCGGACGACGAGATCCGGCATGTCGCGGGAAAACTGGCTCGGCGCATGCAGCAGTGTCCGGTGGCTCCGAACGCCAAACGATCCCCGAAAATAGCCGCGTCCTCGTTTCTCCGCTGCGCATTTCATTCAAGCGGCGCTCTTGCCAGCTGCGAACTCGAATCTCTACGTAACGCAGGCGTGGCCGTGGCTTCGGTGCATCCCCTGATGACATTTGTCCAGAAAGCAACACCTTCGTTGTCCGGGGTGCCTTTTGCCGTCGAGGGAGACAGGAATGCTGTCCGAATCGCCCGGGCCATCGTACGGGAATTGGGTGGTGACAGTTTTCCGTTCCCAGCCGGCCGCAAGGCGGCGTACCACGCATGGGCCACTATGACTTCTCCGTTACTGATTGCCTATCTGGTAACTCTGGAGGAAGCCGGACGAGCGGCGGGGCTTAGCGGAGCCAAAGCGCGCCGGATGAGTTTGCCAATCGTGCGGGAAACGCTTGAAAACTATGCCCGGCTCGGGCCGGCAAATTCGTTCAGCGGTCCTTTTGTACGCGGCGACACGGTGACTGTGGCGAAGCATTTGTCCCTCTTGAAACGCCGCCCCAGAACACATGCCGTGTATTTAGCGCTCGCACAAATCGCGCTGGATAGCCTTCCGGTCAAAAATCGCTCTCGGTTGCATCGACTGCTGGGAACTCCGTAGAAGCGGAACGAAGGCCGGTCCAAGAGGCTCCCCATTCCAACTCGCAGGGTAGTCCTATTGTCAATTGAGAACTACCGCTCGCAGGATTTTGGTGACAAGAATCCGCATTTCGTGTAAATTCGCGGGCATTCTGAAGTCCACCTTACAATCCAGGAGGAGAACGTGCGAAAAATGGCGTTTGTTGCATTTTGTCTTGTGGTTCTTGGCACGGCTGGGATAGCCCAAAAGATTGATACTAAGTGGCACTGCTCGAAGCCAACGGCGAATCCTTCGTTTGATGTGGGCGATACCGCTGGACACAGCTTCGCGCTTGCGCAAGGTACATGCAGCGCTACTTCG
>Ga0335079_10007463_pt1 | contig 12448 bp, 11 predicted proteins | sample Lox_Sample_33_FD_206719 | JGI IMG/M metagenome (GOLD analysis project Ga0335079, IMG submission 206719) | Soil microbial communities from Loxahatchee National Wildlife Refuge, Florida, United States - Lox_Sample_3.3 | ecosystem: Environmental > Terrestrial > Soil > Wetlands | place: USA... | reverse complement strand
TGCCCCTGGGCCCAGGTCGATGACGTAATCGGCGCGGCGGATGGTCTCCTCGTCGTGTTCGACCACAAGCACGGTGTTGCCCAGGTCGCGCAGCGCTTCGAGCGCGGCCAGCAGGCGATCGTTGTCACGATGATGCAGCCCAATTGAAGGCTCGTCGAGCACATAGAGCACGCCGCGGAGCCGTGAGCCGATCTGCGTCGCCAGGCGGATGCGCTGTCCTTCGCCGCCGGAGAGCGTAGCCGCCGAGCGGTCGAGAGAAATGTAGCCCAGACCGACCGCGTTCAGGAATTGCAGGCGCTCGATGATCTCGCCCAGAATGCGCCCGACGATCTGCTGCTCGCGCTGGCCCAGCCGGATGGCGCGGGCCGCTTCGACAGCACGCGATACCGGCAGGGCGGTGAATTCGGCGATCGACCGGCTGCTGACTTTCACCGCCAGGCTCTCCGGGCGCAGGCGCTGGCCCTGGCACGCTGCGCATTCCGTCGCCGACATGTACTCCAGCAGCCAGTCGCGGTAGCTTTCGGACGAAGAATCTTCCAGGTTCTGCTTGAGGAAGGCGAGCACACCTTGCCATCCAGCCCGCTTTGGCTCGCCTTTCTCCGGCCCGTACAGGATCAGGCTCTGCGTCTTCACCGGCAGCTTTTCGAAGGGCGTGCGCAGGTCGAAACCGTAAGCCTCGGCTGCGATGTTCAGCATGCGCTGCAGATAGGTTGAACCAGAGCCCGGACCCAGTCCGCCTTCGAGCAGCGGTTTCGACCAATCCACGATCACCTTAGCGGGATCAAAATCGAAGCGGCTGCCCAGCCCGTGGCACTCTGGGCAGGCCCCGTACACGCTGTTGAAGGAGAATGATCGCGGCTCGAGTGTGGGCACGTTGATGCCGCACTCGGTGCAGGCCATCTTCTCCGAATACAGGCGCTCTTCACCGCCTACTACCGCCACCAGCACCAGGCCGTCAGCGATCTTCATCGCCGTAGCGACCGAGTTCTCCAGCCGCCGCTCGATGCCGGGCTTGACCAGCAGCCGGTCCACCACCACTTCGATGGTGTGGTTCTTGCGCTTGTCCAGCCGGATGTCCTCCTCCATGCTGCGCAACTCGCCGTCGATACGAGCGCGCACGAACCCCTGCTGGACCAGCTTCTCCATCTCTTTCTTGAACTCGCCTTTGCGCCCGCGCACGATGGGCGCGAGGATCATCACCCGGTCCTCCGGCTTAAGCGACATGACGCGCTGCACGATCTGCTCCGCCGATTGCCGCGTGATCTCCCGCCCGCAGTTGGGGCAATGCGGTGTGCCGACGGAGGAGTAGAGCAGGCGCAGGTAGTCATAGATCTCGGTAATGGTCCCCACGGTCGAGCGCGGGCTGCGCGAGGTGGTCCGCTGCTCGATGGAGATGGCAGGGCTCAGACCGTCGATGGAATCCACGTCCGGCCGCTCCATCTGGTCGAGGAACTGGCGCGCATAGGCGGAGAGCGTCTCCACGTAGCGGCGCTGGCCCTCGGCGTAGATGGTGTCGAAGGCCAGCGAGGATTTGCCGGAACCGCTCAGGCCAGTGATCACGGTCAGGGTGTTGCGCGGGATCTCCACGTGGATGTTTTTGAGGTTATGCTGGCGGGCCCCGTGGACCGTGATCTTATTGATGGCCATCGAAGAATGACTGCGTTGCTTTGCCCAACCCCTGGGCGGCTCCCCTGAAGGCCTCAGTAGCGGCAGGACACAGCGCTACTCCGTATCTTAGTTGTTAATCTTGCGAGGCGTCAACGCGGGGTAAAGTTGACAGTTTCCATGACCGAGCACTGTTGCGAAATGTTGCAGACGGCGGTGGACGGCGAGGCTATCCTGCACGCACCCAAGCACCAGATGCATGGACGCATCTTGAACGAAGTGGATTCCGATTACGCGGTGCGCTCGCCCGACGAACGCCCGGCCGTCTATCCGATCAATTTCTGCCCGTTCTGCGGGAGAGCGATCTCCAGGAGCGTGTGGAACGCAGAGAAAAAGAAATGAAAGCTATTGATACTAGCGGGTTTACCCAACAGTGCTGCGGCTTAGGGCCACTGACCGGGTGGCATCTTCAATCTCAGCGGAGAGCGCGCTAAGGTGAAATCATAATATTTGAGCAGGGAGTAAGGGATCTCAGGAAGGACGGGCCCAAAGTGCGGACCATAATAGTTTCATCATCGCTTTTCATAACAGTGGTAACTTCTTTTTGCATTGGAATTCTTTCCGCCTATGCGGCCATCCAGGCGGTCCTGCACGTCTTCGCTCGTCAGCCTAACGAAACGCCGGAGCCCGCTCCTGCGCTCCTGGGACAAGAAGCCACAGTTGAGCAATAGTCCCCTTGCTGGTCATGATCTTACGGGACCCAGCAGCAAAATCACCTTTTAGCTTCAACTAGTTCTGCGGCGGATTGCCGGGTTGCATCCTGCGTAGATCCTGCAGCAACTGCTCCGGAGTTCTAACCTGCTGCTGGCCCGGACTCCCACCTTCGGGGGAAGCTGGCTGTCCGCTGTTCTGGTCGGGCGGTTGTTGCGGCCCGAAGCGGCGACGCGGCATTTGCTGAGTGGGCTGGGGCGGAGGCGCTTGCTCCTGAACGGTTGGGGCAGGCTGGTCATCGGCGTCGTCGTCGCTTTCATCTGGAGGTGGTGCGACGGTACGTACCGGCTGCTGCCGGGCCACAGTCGTCGGCGAGGTCTGGTTCGCGGTCAGGATAATGCTGCGTACGGCGTTGGCATCTCCGTCAGCGCCCACCAGGATGTAATCGAAGCGCGGGCCAGTCAGCAAGCTGGCAAGCACGTCCCGCGGCGAACCTGGGCCGATGTGCACGGCTACGCGTTCACCAATCAACTGGGGAGGTGCATCTAGTGTGGCGCCCGTTCTCTGCGACACGGCGTGCAGAATGTCGGAGAGTGTGGAGTTGCTGGCCACGATAGTCAGGAGGCCGTCGCGGTAGGTCACCTGTGGCGGGACGGGCGGCATTTGTTCTGGAGTCAGAGGCGCCGCCGGCACGGTCGGCTGCTCCGGCACCGGGGACGGCTTGGAGGCGTGCTTGCGTTTCGAAGTACTGCGTGCCTGCCGTACCGGCGGTGGAGTAGCATCAGCCGGCGCTGGTGCCATCTGAGCTGCCGCGAAAAACGTCAGCAGGAAGAACGAAACGACCGTGAAGGCTAACTTTTGCCAGGAAAGCGTCATCCGGGCCACACCAAGGCAACCCTGCTCACTGGATTGATTGTACCCCAGCTTTCTAATACCCCGGACTAATCTGAAGGACAATATTGACATCGGAACTTAACCCTTTCGCATCTATCTAAGTAGCTATACGTTTAGACGATGACCGCGCATCGAACTCGCAGGCCCCTGGTGCTGTTCGTGTTGCTCGGCTTGGCGCTGACTGAGGCGGGCGCCCAGACGTGTTCGTCGGCTTCGGAGATGGATGTGGCTACGCGCTCGGCCCTGGAACGTAGTGCGCGCCAGTTCTTCGACTATGCCTCCAAAGGCGATGTGTTCGACCTGAAACAGGCGGCAATCCCCAGTCTGGCTTCGAACTTCGGCAACATCGAAGGATTGGTGGTCGACCAGAGGCCGATCTACGCCGGCGCCCAGTCGGCGGTGCGCGCTACATATTTGCTGGAAGCCCCCGGCAGCGCGACCCTCCCGCGAGCTGAATTCATGTGCGGGGTGTGGGCGACGCCAAGCTGGGCCACGTTTGCCATCAACAACTTGCCGCCCGGACACTACGGTCTGGTAATTCAGGACGTGAGCACGTCCAAGGGAAAGTACGCGCTCACCATGGTGCTGCAGCAGGAGGGGGGCGGGTGGAAGCTGGCGGGCTACTACAGCAAGCCGGCGGAGATCAGCGGCCACGACGGTCAGTGGTTTCTGACCAAGGCTCGAGAGTACAAGGCCAAGGGCGCCAACCACAACGCCTGGCTCTACTACCTGACGGCCTGGGACCTGAATGCACCGGTCGACTTCATGGAAACGCGCGCGCTCGACAAGCTCAGTGACGAGATGCAAAGCGTGCGCCCCGCTGATTTGCCGACGAGCGATCATCCGCAAGCGCTCGCTGCCAGCGGCCACAGCTACCAGTTGATCTACATGTCCGCCCTTCCGGTAGGGAATGACCTCGACTTGCTGGTGAAGTACCGCGTGCCCGATGTCTCCAATACCCAGCAGATGTTCGACGACAACATGGCCGTGATCCGCGCCATCGTTGCTCGCTATCCAGAGTTTCGCGATGCTTTTGCCGGAGTCGTGGCGCGGGCCACGGAAACATCCGGGCGGGACTACGGCACAATGCTGGCGATGAAAGACGTGAAGTAGCGCCGAAAAAGCCCGCCTGCCAAGCGCCAAGCCTTTTCTACTCAATGAACATGCAATCCCCGTAGGAATAAAAGCGATAGCGCTCGCGCACGGCATGTTCGTAGGCTTTGAGAACCAGTTCACGTCCGACGAAACTTGAGACCAGCATCAGCAGTGTGGATTTTGGCACGTGAAAGTTGGTCAGCAACGCTCCGACGACCCGGAATCGAAACCCTGGATAGATAAACAAATCCGCCTCGCCGCTGCCGGACTGGACGCGCCCGCTCTCGCGTGCGGCGAATTCGAGGGTGCGGACAGTGGTGGTTCCGACTGCGAGCACGCGCCGTCCCGCTTCGAGGGCGCGATTGATTCGTGATGCCGCGTCCTCCGAGATGCTGAATCGCTCTTCGTGCATCTTGTGGTCTTCGACGCGCTCGGCGCGCACTGGCTGAAACGTCCCCAGCCCGACGTGCAGGGTAATCTCGGCTATTTCTATCCCACGCCCGCGTATGCGGCCCAGGATCTCGGGAGTGAAATGGAGGCCGGCCGTCGGCGCCGCGACCGAGCCACGCTCGCGCGCATAAACCGTCTGGTAGCGCTCGCGATCTTCGGGACGGTCGCTGCGGCCAATGTAGGGCGGCAGCGGCACGTGCCCCAACCTCTCCACGCGTTCAAAGAAATCCGACGCCGACCGAAACCGCAGCCGCCGCTCGCCGAACGTGCCGCGTCCCACGACCTCCGCCTCGAGTTCGTTGTCGCCAAACAAGAGGCGCTCGCCGATTCCGATCTTGCGCCCGGGGTGGACCAGCGCCTCCCATTCGCAATTGCCGAGATCTTTGGTGAGCAGGACTTCGACCTGTCCGTGCAGGAACTCTTTGGCCGCGGGATTACGCGGGCTGAGCGGCTGCGCTCGTTCGCCGCTGCGCCGCCCGTAGAGCCGGGCCGCGAACACGCGGGTGTTGTTGACTACCAGCAGGTCGTCCGGGCGCAGCAGGTCGGGCAAGTGGCGGAAATGCCGGTCCTGCCACTCACCGGTCGCGCGGACCAGGTGGAGCATACGCGAAGCCGCCCGGTCCGGCAGCGGCTCCTGCGCGATCAGTTCCGCGGGGAGTTCGTAGTCGAAGTCGGAGACCAGCACAATGTGATTTTAGCGACGAAGCCATCGCAGGCGAGCTTCACTCGCCCGCCCAGCCGGGGGCGGCTGGGCCTACGTGGGGACCGTGCCTCGCGCATTTGCCTCCTGTCCCGCGCTGCTGTAGCATACGCGGGCCTAATCCTGCGCTTAATACTACGTTAGTAGTAATGAAGAGCGAGCGCCAGTACCGTGAAGATATCTGCCGCTTTGGCAAGCTGTTGCATGACCGCAGCTACATAGCGGCTACGGATGGGAATCTCTCCGTCCGCCTCGATTCCGACGCCATCCTGTGCACTCCGACCATGATGTCGAAAGGGATGATGGAACCCGAGGACCTGGTGGTGGTGAACCTGGCCGGTCGCCGCGTGATCGGCCGGCGCAACGTGTCCAGCGAGATCGCGATGCACCTGCTGATCTACAAGCTGCGGCCCGATGTTCACGGCATCGTGCACGCGCACCCGCCCACTGCCACCGGCTACGCCGCCGCCGGTCTGCCGCTCAACCAGGCGCTGGTCTCGGAGATCGTAATCTCCCTGGGCTGTATTCCGCTGGCCCGCTACGCCACGCCGGGAACGGCCGAGTTGACGCAGGCACTCGAACCGCTGGTCCCCGATTACGATGCCATCCTCATGGCCAACCATGGCGTGGTAACGTACGGCGCCGACCTGCTGCAGGCTTATATGAAGATGGAGACGGTGGAGCACTTCGCTTGCATCACGATGGTGACCCACCTGCTCGGACGCCAGCAGTTGCTGAGCGGCGAAGACGTGCGCAAGCTGGTGGTGGCGCGGGAGAGATACGGCATCAGCACGCCCGTGCAGCAGGGTGTGGGCTGTCCAGTGACGGCGGATGCCCAAGCTCCGCCAGTAGCGCACGCCTCGGCCGCGGAGGACGGCCAGGAACGGTTTTCGGTGACTCGCGAAGAGTTGATGTCGATCGTCAAAGACGCCGTGCGCAATACCAAGCGGCGATGGTAAAGTGGCAGGCTTCTTAAAGGTCATGAAAACAATCTCTGGCCACTGGCAACTGGTTTTCGGAGGCAACCATGGGTGAAGCACTGGGAATGATCGAAACGCGCGGGCTGGTGGCCATGATCGAGGCCTCCGACGCGATGGCAAAGGCCGCCAAGGTGACGCTGGTGGGCTGGGAGAAGATCGGCTCCGGCTACGTGACCGCCATCGTGCGCGGCGACGTCGCGGCAGTGAAGGCTGCTACCGACGCCGGAGCTGCAGCGGCGCGCCGGGTGGGCGAGCTGATCGCCGTCCACGTGATCCCGCGTCCGCATGCCAGCCTGGAAGATGTGCTGCCCATCGGGCGCGTGATCACGGCCAAGACGGCCGCCAGCGCCTAGAAGGATTGAGTTGGAGTACCGAGTTGCGTGTACCGAGTACCGAGAGCTGCCGCCACTTGGTACTCGGTACTTGGTACTCGGGAGCATCCTCATGTTACTGGCTCGAGTGATGGGCACGGTGGTGGCCACCCGCAAGGACGAGCGCCTGCTGGGGAAGAAGCTGCTGGTGTGCCGCCCCGTCAATCCGCAAGGCGAGGCCGAGGGCGCGTTCTTCGTGGCCGTCGATACCGTCGGCGCCGGGGTCAAAGAGATAGTGCTGGTGGTGAGCGGCTCGTCGGCGCGTATGGCGGCCAACTTTAAGGAATCGCCAGTAGATAGCGCCATTGTCGGCATCGTGGATGACATAGAGATGAATGCCGACCAAGCCGGCGGACGCGCTCTGGCGGCCGCAACGCCGGCGAAGTCGAAACGGTGATGTTGCCATGATGCTGGCGCGCGTGATCGGCAACGTGGTCTGCACCATCAAAGATCCCAACCTCGAAGGCCGGAAGCTGCTGCTCATCCAGCCGCTCAATCGTGACCGTCAACCGAAAGGGCGGCCGCTGGTCGGGATCGACTCCATCGGCGCCGGCTTCGGCGAGACGGTTTACTGGTGCCGGGGAAGGGAAGCGTCTCTAGCGTTTACTGGCGAAGTCCCCTCGGATTGCAGCATCGTGGGCATCGTGGACAGCATCACGCAGCGTCCCACGCCGGTCGGCGGCGACAGCCGCGCCAAGCCGCGCAATTCCGCCCGCACCATCTCGCGGAGGTCGAAATGATCCTGGGGCGAGTCCTGGGCGAGGTGGTCGCGACGCAGAAGCATCGTTCGCACGAGGGCCGCAAGATCCTGCTCGTGCAGCCCCTGGAACCGGATGGCGCCGAGCGCGGCGACGCGGTGATCGCGCTCGACGCAGTGGATGCCGGCATCGGCGACCGCGTCCTGGTTGTGCAAGAAGGATATTCGGCCATGACCGCCGCCGGCCGTCCCGGCTCGCCCATTGATATGACCATCGTCGGCGTGGTGGACGCCGTCGAGATGACGGAAAACTAGCCACGGATTTTCACGGATGGCTACGGATCTGAAATTTGAATTTGCGATCCGTGATCATCGCTGAAAATCCGTGGCGTTTTTTCTATTCCCCGCCGAAGCGGAATCTCATCCCCGCGCGAAAGTTTGCCTTGAGCGCGGGATATCCCACCACCTCGTTGTAGCGGCGGTTCAGCACGTTCTCCACGTTGATGTATGCGGTCATATAGCGGTTCACGGCAAACCAGCCGCCGGTGTTTACCAGCGCGTAGCCTGCGGCGTGGTAGATGCCGAAACCGAGGAAGTCGGAATCGGGCCGCCGCCCGACAAAGCTGCCAGCCACGTCGCCTCCCCAGCGCTTGCCGAGATAGCTGAGCAGAAGCGAACCAGCATGCTTTGGTCGACGCAGTAGCGGGCGCCCCGGGCCGTCCACGTTCAGATCGCAGAAGTTCGCCGGCGTGCACGCCGGCGCTGCCAAAATCTGCGTGGAAGTGTAGGTATAACCCGAATTCAGCGACAACTGCCGCCAGAGCCGTCCGCCGAATATGGCCTCCGCACCTTGGGCAAACGACTTGTCGATATTGACGTACTGGCCGATGAAGGTTTTCGGATCAAATGGATAGTCGATGCGGTCATAAAACAAATTGTTGAAGTAGGTTGCTGTGATTGAGTACCGGCTTGCGAACAGGTTCTGCTCGAAGCCAGCTTCGAAAGCGCGAGTCCGCTCCGGCTTTAGGCCGGGATTCGGGATGCTGAAGGGAGGACCGGCGAAGGTCTCCTCCAGCCGCGGCTCTTTGAAACCTGTGGCGTAGCTGAATCGCAGCCGCGTACCTGACAATACCTGCCGGCCGCGCAGCGCGAGGAAAGTGAGCGCGACGCGAGGCAAGGCCGTGTTGCCGAACTCGCTGTTGTGCAAGAAGCGCGCTCCGGCGACAGCCGAGAAGCGTCCCCGCACGATCTGCTGCTGACCGTAAAAGTCGTGTTCCAGCCGGAACCCGTTGGTTGCAGTTTGGGCGTACAGGTCCCCTACTATCCCGTTCTCGTCTTCAAACCTGTACCCAAGAGTGGTGCGCGCCCAGCTTCGCTCGGCGTAATCGCCCTGGTATTCAAAGCCGGCACGGTTGATGTGGTCGCGAGCATGGGTGAGAAAGGCATCCGCACAATCACAGGTCGCCGGGTCGATGGTGAGGTTCACGTCCTGATAGCGATAGTTGTAGTCAAAGCCGGAGAAACGATGCTGCCAGCCTGTGGGGCCAGTCACCGAGAGCTCTACGCTGCCCAGCAGGCTGTTCAACTGTTTCCATTCACTCGGGTCCGGCTGCAAGAGAGGCGTGCCGTTAAAGTTCCACTCTCCGGGCAAGCCGGTAAAGCTGTTCGAGTGACGCAGGCGAATGCGGAGAGAAGCCTGTTTGTTGAATGCGACTCCGACGTTCACTCCCTGCAGCGAATTGGAGTAAGCGTCGTTAACGCCCTGGCCGCTGGTGTTGAACTGGTCGCCAAACAGGTTGTAGTCAAAGATGCCGCGCGCGCCGGACAAGGCAGCGTAGCCGTTCGCGCTTCCGAAAGTCCCGCCATCGGCGCCGAAGCGCAGCTCAGGAACGCGCGTGCTCCCTGTGCGGGTCCACAATTGCACCACGCTGGTCATGGCGTCGGAGCCGTAAAGAGTGCTCTGAGCGCCGCGCAGAAACTCCAGGCGGTCGGTTTCGGTTGTAGGGAGCGCGCCGAAATCGAACGTGCCGCCAGGCTCGTTGATGGTCACTCCATCGACAATCACTTTGTTATAGGTGGAATCGCCGCCGCGCACAAAGAGTGAGGCCAACCCGCCGCGCTGTCCTGCCGTGTTCACCACGGCTCCAGGGAGAAAGCGCAACGCGTCGTTCGCTGCGACCGGCTGCATATTCTCCAGCGCCGGCTGGTCGAGCACGGCAACGGATGCGCCACTGTCTTCCTCAGGCACAGGCGTGCGCGTCGCTGTGACCACGACCGTCTGCTCCGGTCCGGCGACGGTCAATTGAACTTCTACGGTGATCGGTTGCGGAACCTGGATGGTGAGTTTCCGGGGAGCGAAGCCGGGCGCCAGGACTTCCAGCCGATATTTGCCCTGATCCACTCCGGAGAAAGTGACCGTCCCTTCGGCGGAGCTGGTCTCGAGGCCGAGAGCCTTAGTGCTGGCGGCGGGATAGAGAGCAACCTGCGCTCCCGCCACCGCGGCGGAGCGCGGGTCCACAACTTTAACTTTGAGATCGGCTGCATGTGCAGCCAAGTCCAAAGACGCGATCAGAAGCAGGAAAAACAGGCGAGGGGGCCGCATGGCAATCCTCCTTTACACGCGAAAAGGGATTGATACTTGCGGTTCGCGCCGGTCTCCTGGCTTAGCGAGCTTGCTACGGGGCGGCCTTCCCATCCCGCTTTGCGGGACAGTGGCCGGTTCCCCATCATCGCTTACAGTTGCGCGGCAGCGCGGGATTCTCACCCGCTTCCCAGTTTCCTCCGACGGACGGAAGAAACGCGCGAACCAAGTTGTCAGAGAACGATCCAGAATTCCGGAGCGACGAATCTACTGCCCGGCTGAGGATGCTGTCAAATGGAATCAGGCTGCCCGAAAAACTAGCCCCAGATTCGCACGGATGGTCACGGATTGGATTTATGTCTTTCCTGATCCGCGCGGAATCGGTGAAATCCGTGGCGTTTTTTGGATACCGCCAGTGTTGGCTTCGGCATACTCACGGACGCGATCGAGAGCTGCCTGCATCTCGTCGCGATAACGATCAAGGTCGCCTTCGGGCGGAACATGGATGAGCTGAGCGATACGCACCAGGGCACGCGAGAATGGCTTGGGAATCATGAACCGGTCCCAGCTTTTGGCCAGCACCCACGGATCTTCAAAGGCGACGTGGAAACACACGATGGGCAACCCGGTGATTCGCGCCAGCAGCACTGGCCCGGGCTTGGCCTCATACATTGGCCCTCTGGGGCCATCGATCGTAAAGGCCACAGCGCGGCCGGCTTCCAGTTCCGTCTGCATGCCCAGCAACCCGCTCGCGCCACCGCGCGTGCTTGATCCACGAACAGGCGTGTAACCGAACTTATCCAGGATGCGGGCGATGTATTCGCCGTCGAAACTCTTGCTGGTCAGCACCGCGATTTTCTTGTGGCGCCAGAGGAAGCAGGCGGAAATCAGGCAGCGATGCCAGAAGGAGAAGATGACGGGCGCGATGTAACCGCTGGGCGGGGCTCCTTCTTCCACGGAGATGTCATAACGCAGCGTAGCGCCGATGACGCGAATCAGCAGATACCCGGCCCAGGTGATCAGCCATAGCTGAAGCCGCTGCCAGAGCGTGAACCGCGTCCGGGGCGGGACCTCCGCAGGCTGGACTGCGATGGGAGAGGCGCTGGGCACAGGTCGATTGTAGCGTGCTGCCGTGTCAGGAACTGCGAACGGGGGCGGTGCGCGCCAGCGGCATCGCCTGGCTGGAGGTGAGTGGCAGCGGCTGGTCAAGCAGCAATCGCCGCAGCCGGAAGCGGTCCTGGTGGGTGATGTGGATGATCTCGAATGCCATGTCATCGCGGCCGCTGTCGCGGACCACGACGCGTGAGCTCAGGTTTCGCAGCCCCACGCGAAGATTCAGGGTGGCTTGTGTGCCCGGAGTGACGCGTCCGTCGCGTTCTCCCTGGCCTCCTCCCAAACTCAGGACGCCGATCTTCACTCCGCAGCGCTCGCGCGAGGTCTCGAGGAAGGCCGGTACCGTTTGTTCGGTAGCGATGCGGGAGTAGCGGCGTTGGCGGACCCAGAGAGCGGGTTCGGGATCGAGCGGCGCCAGCTTTAATTCCGACTGCGTCAGCCCGCTCTGAGTGGGGACATCGAACCAGGATTCGAGCTTCATCAGAGTCTGCGCCGCTACGATGCGGAGTTCTCGAGGATACTTCCACCCTAGCATACCGCGCGCGCTGAGCAGTTCGTGCAGCAGTGGAGCTGCATGCGTGTCCTGCAGCCGTGAGAGGGCCTCGATTGCCTTCACCTGCACATAGGGCGAGGCGCCGGACGGCAGGTCGCCCTGGGCAAATCGCAACAGGCGGACCGTGGCCAGGGGATGGCTGGTCGCGCCGATCGCGTCCACGACCGCGGGCAGGACCGCCGCATCAAACAGGTCCAGCAGTTCCAACAGCAACTGCCCGCGTTCCTCCGCCGCTCCTATGCCAATCTGCCGGATGACCGCGTCGTGGGACCCGCTTCCCCAGCGCGGCAGGCGGTCCGGCAGCAGCTCATGCAGGGCGCCGGCATCCAAATAGCTCAGCAGTCCAATCGTGGAGATTGCCTTCGAGGGTGCGTGCGAGCGCAGCACGTCGATGAGGCGCTCGACCGCCTGCGGGCCAGCGCTGCGCGCCAGCTCCAGTAGACGGTCCGATTCCTCGCGAAGATGACAGCGGGAGTGCTGCGCTGCCAGCTCGTCGGCCGCGGCACGTGGTTCGCGCCGCAACATTTCCACGAATCCGTCCGGGATTGTGGGTTCGTGCAAGACGTCAGCAACGAACTTGGGCATCCGGCTTTCGACGGCAATGCCGCGCCTGACGTCCGCTCCCAGGTCAGCACGGTGCTTTGCCAGCGCATCGCTAAAGTCAATGGCTTGGCGGATGGCGAGAAAATCCGAACGGG
>Ga0335079_10007462_pt1 | contig 12448 bp, 7 predicted proteins | sample Lox_Sample_33_FD_206719 | JGI IMG/M metagenome (GOLD analysis project Ga0335079, IMG submission 206719) | Soil microbial communities from Loxahatchee National Wildlife Refuge, Florida, United States - Lox_Sample_3.3 | ecosystem: Environmental > Terrestrial > Soil > Wetlands | place: USA: Florida... | reverse complement strand
GTAGATAAGAGCCCGGTGTTGGCGCGGCGGCAGGTGGTATCGACCTCCAAATGCGCCGCCTGCCACGTGAATCTGGGATTCGTGCACAGCGCCAGCCGCAACAACACGCAAGAATGCGTGATCTGCCACAATCCGACCCTGACGGATGGCACGTCGGGAGACAGCGTCAACCTGGCTTGGCAGATTCACAGCATCCACCGCGGTGAGAACCTGACGAACCCGTACGTGCTGGGAACGACCAATTACCAGGACGTCCGCTTCCCGGGCGATCTGCGCGATTGCACGGCCTGCCACCTGAGCGGCACTTACCTGGTGGAGAACGTTGGGGCAAAGGCCGCTGTGGCCAGTCCGGGCGGGTTCACCAAGACGACGGCGCCGATCTCGGCCGCATGCCAGGGTTGCCACGACGATCTGGCGACCGCCTCCCACGCTTTGGCCAATACAACGGCCCTGGGCGAGAGTTGCGCGGCTTGCCACTCCGCCGGCGAAGAATTCTCGGTGGACCGGGTGCACCGGAGAATCTTCTGAGGTAACGCCGACGCTCTTGGCGTCGGCACGAACATCCGGCCGCCGAAGAACTCGTGTTCTCCGGCGGCTCTTATTCCATGGTGGCCAGGACGTCGCCCGCGGCTACCGTGGCGCCTTGCTTCGCCGCGACTGACAGCACTTTGCCGGCGCGCGGCGCTTTGATTTCGTTTTGCATTTTCATGGCCTCCACCACCACCAGGCCCTGGCCGGATTCGATGACGTCGCCGGGGACAACCAGCACGCGCACCACTTTACCGGGCATGGGCGCGGTGATCGTTTGCACGCCGCCGGCGCCGTGTCCCGCCGCTTGACGCGACCAGCGGCGCGGATCGCGAACCTCCGTCTCGAAGCGGTAGCCATCGATGACCACCACCAGGCAATCCGGATGCTCTTCCACGCGCGCATCGTAGCTGCGGCCCTCCAGCAGGACGGAGTACACTCCGGGCTCGGGAATTTCGACCTGCGCTTCGCGCAGCGGGCCATCGCCGAGTTGGAAACGGCAGGCGGGCGCGGGAGCCAGAATCTCCATTCGTTCCGGCGCGCCATCGATGAGGAGGTCGAGCTTCATCGCAGGAGGTCCTCGCGGCCCGATTCGAGCCACCGGCTGCGAGCGGGCACACCGGCGGCAAGACCGGCGGCGCTACCGGTGGTATGCAGCGAGGCGGCGAGGGCTGCCACTTCCCGCAATTCCGGCGGCGTCACTCCTGGCCGATGACGCGCGAAAAACTCATCGATGAAACCGGTGTGCAGGCGGGCGGCGCGGAATTCTCCGTCTTCCAGAATCTGGCGAAAGAAACCGATATTGGTGCGGATTCCGCCTACGTCGTATTCGCGCAGCGCACGGATCATGCGGCAGGTGGACTGGTCGCGTGTCTCCGCCCAGACGGCCAGCTTGGCCAGCAGCGGATCGTACTCCATGGGAACCACCCAACCGTCATAGACGCAGCCATCGAGACGCACGCCGGGGCCGAGCGGGCGCGTCAGGCGCGTCAGCTTGCCGGGATAGGGCAGGAAATTGTTGAACGGATCTTCGGCGTAAATGCGGCACTCGATGGCCGAGCCGCGCCACGCCACCTGCTCCTGCGCGAATGGAAGGCGCGCGCCGGCGGCGATCTCGACTTGCAGCTTCACCAGGTCGAGGCCGGTTACCAGCTCGGTGACCGGATGTTCGACCTGAAGCCTGGTATTCATTTCCAGGAAATAGAAGGAACGGTTTTCATCCACCAGAAATTCCACGGTTCCGGCGTTGTAATAGCCGGCGGCATGCGCGGCGTGGATGGCGGCTTCGCCCATGGCCTGCCGCATTTCCGGATGGAGCGCCACCAGCGGCGAAGGACATTCCTCGATCACCTTCTGGTGGCGGCGCTGGAGAGAGCACTCGCGTTCTCCCAGGTGCAACAGGTTTCCATGGCGGTCGCCCAACACCTGGATTTCGATGTGGCGCGGCCGCTCGATCAGCTTTTCAACATAAATTTCGGAATTGCGGAAGGCGCGTTCGGCCTCGCTGGCGGCATTGCGGAACGCGGACTCCAGGTCCGCTTCCCGGTCCACGCGGCGCATGCCTTTGCCGCCGCCGCCGGCCACGGCCTTCAGCAGGATGGGATAGCGATGCTCGCGGGCGAAGTCGCGGGCTTCGTCTAGCGTGACAGCGGCGGAAGTGCCAGGCACCACCGGAGTTCCGGCGGCTAGGGCCACCTGGCGCGCGGCGGTTTTCGAGCCCATGGCGCGAATGGAGGCGGCGGAAGGCCCGATGAACGTGATGCCCGCGTCCTCGCAGGCGGCCGCGAATTCGGCATTCTCGCTGAGAAAACCATAACCGGGGTGAATGGCCTCGGCGCCGTGCTTGCGGGCCGCATCCAGAATGCGGTCGATGCGCAGGTAACTCTCGGCCGAAGGCGGCGGACCGATGCGCTCTGCTTCATCGGCCATGCGCACGTGCAGCGAAGTGCGGTCGGCGTCGGAATACACGGCTACCGTGGCAATATCCATTTCGCGCAGCGTGCGCATGACACGGACCGCGATCTCGCCGCGATTGGCGATCAGAACCTTACGGAACATGCTTTGTCGGGCCAGCGGTTCTAGAATAGCAGCGGGCGCTACCTGCTAGAATCTATAAGTCCGCTTTATGGCCCTCGAGTCGATTGAAGGTTCGCTGAAGGAGCGTGGAGTCCGCCTCACCCGCCAGCGGCAGATTCTGCTCGAACTCATCGATAAATCGGGCGAGCACCTGGACGCCGAACGGCTCTACCAGTTGGCCAAGGAGAAGGACCCCAAACTGAACCGGGTCACGGTCTACCGCACGATTAAGATGCTGAAGGCCGGGGGACTGGTGGACGAGCTGGACCTGATGCATTACGGCGGCGACCAGCACTACTACGAGACCCGCCTGAAACAGGAACACGCGCACGTGGTCTGCCTGCGCTGCGGCCGCGTTGAAGAGTTCTTCGGCGAGCCGCTGCAACGGCTGCGGAAGCAGATTGAAAGCCACTTCGGGTTCCAGATTCTGGTGGCCCGCACGGAAGTGGGCGGCTACTGCGCGCACTGCCAGACGCTGCGGGCGCGTGAAGTGGAACAGCTGCGGGGCGAACGAAAACCCCGCGCGGCAGGCAGGGCGGGAGCCCGGCGCGCCAGTTCGCGCCGTACGGGCTCGCAGCGCGCGTAAATGGGATCCCCCAGTCTCCCTCCGGCGGTAGAACCGGCGTCGCTGGTGATCGTCGATCCCAACGGGCACCGGTCGCGCGTGCCCATCGACCCGCTGCCGTTCCGCATCGGCAGGCAGCCGGAAAACCACCTGGTGCTGCGCGACAGCCGCATTTCCCGCACCCACGCGCGTATTGTAGCCGAGGAGCGCGCTTACGTGCTGGAGGATTGCGGCAGCCGCCACGGCACGTTCATCAACGGCTCGCGCGTCTCGCGGCAGCCGCTGCGCAATTCCGACCGCATCGAATTCGGCTCGGCCGACTCCTACAACCTGATCTTTGCGCTCGATGGCGCCGAGCTGAAGCGCCTGATGGAGCAGGTGGGAACCGCCGACCGGTCCGCGCCGCAAGGTGTGGGCGCGAATCTGGGCAAGCTGCGGGCGGCGATCGCTCGAGAGCTCGTTCTCCATTGACGAGGTGCTGGCGCAGGTGGTGGACACGGCCCTGACGGTGACCGGCGCCGAACGCGGATTCCTGCTGCTCCGTTCGCCCAAAGGCCTGGAGATGCGGGTGGCGCGCCATCGCAAAGGGCACAAGCTGCACGAGCACGAGCTGCGCGTGCCGCGAAGCGTGATTCACCGCGCGCTGGAACGCCGGCGCGAGCTGCTCCACATGAATTTCGAGCCCGCCAACAACGAGCTGAAGGTGGGCGGCTCCGTGGCCGATCTGGATCTGCGGAGCGTAATCTGCGTGCCGCTGGTACGCATTCGCGCCGGACAGGGTGACACCACCAGTATTGTCTCCTCCGGCAATGAAACCGTGGGCGTGCTGTACATGGATTCGCGCCTCGCGGCAGCCGACCTGGCAGGCGGAAACCGCGAATTGCTGCAGACGCTGGCGATTGAGGCGTCCACCGTACTGGAAAACGCGCGCCTGCTGGAAGAAGAGCGCGCCAAACAGCAATTGGAGGAAGAGCTGCGGCTGGCCAACACCATCCAGCAAAGCCTGCTGCCGGGCGCCCTGCCTTCCAGCGGCTGGCTGCGGGCCAGCGGCAGCAGCGTGGCCTCGCGGCAGGTGGGCGGCGATTATTATGACGTGGCGCAGGTAACGCCGCAATGCTGGTCGGCGGTAGTGGCGGATGTTTCGGGCAAGGGCGTGAGCTCAGCGCTGTTAGCCTCGCTGCTGGAAGGCGCACTGATCGCAGCCAGCGATCATCCGGGCGTTCTGGCGCGCCGCATGGACCGGCTGAACAAGTTTCTGCTGGAACGTACGGCCGGTGAAAAATACGCCACCATTTTTTATGCGCTGCTGGAAGCGGCGGGACGGCTCAGCTACGTCAACGCCGCCCACTGCCCGCCGCTGGTATTGCGCGACGGCGCCGAGATCGCGGAATTGGACGCCACCGGCCTGCCGGTCGGCCTGGTGGAAGGCGTCCACTTCGAGGTGGCAGAACGGCAGCTCGCGCCGGGCGACAAGGTCATCATCTACACCGATGGCGTGACGGAAGCGCAGGACCCTGGCGGCGCATTCTTCGGCAAAAAGCGTCTGCGCGAACTGGCCGTGGCCCACGCCGGCGGCACTTGCCGCGAGATACACGACGCCATCCAGAGCGCCGTAGCCGTGTTCACGGAAGGCGCCGCGCAGTACGACGACATTACGCTGGTGGTGCTGGAGTACGCGGGCGAGTAGTGGGAGCCGCCTTTCACGCTTGCTAGAATCAAATAAGGTTCGCCCATGGACCGTCCCACCGCCACCTCAGCCACGGCGCGCGACGTCATTATCGAAGTCGTCCGCAATATGCGAGAAGGTTTGGAACCGCTTCACTATTCCACCCTTCCGCCCGCCATCTTTCACGTCTATCTCCACCCGGAGGATATGGACCGGCTGCGCGGCATCGTGCCGCGCATCATCGACGAGGCGAAACGGGCTCTCGATGCCGAGCGGGAATCCCTCAACCGTGGCGGGTTGGCGGAGCGGTTCAAGCTGGCCCGGCGTACGGATCCAAAGGTGGAGGCCCCGGAAGGCGGCTGGCAGATTCGCATTCTGGAAAACACCGACGACGACGTGGAGCGCGGCGATATCGTCATCTATTCCGAGCTGGCGCTTCCGGCCAAGGGCGACCTGAGCGCGGGCAGCATGACCAAGCGCATCGCCACCCGCCGCATGGGCGGAGTGGAATCGGCGCCGCAAACGACGTATCGTCCCGTGGAGCCGCCCCCGGAGGAATCGAGTGCCGCCGCTTACGCCACGCTCGAGTATGAGGACGACGGCGGCAGGCGTGTGTACCGTATGACCAAGGACCAGATCGTAGTGGGGCGCGGCGGCCGCGATTACTGGACCGATCTCAAGCTCAACACGCTGCCGGATGTTTCGCGCGAGCATTTCCGCCTGCGGCGCGATGCCGAGAGCGGCAAGTTCTTCCTCAAAGACCTCAGCCGCCTGGGCACCACCATCAACGGCGAGCCAGCCCCCTCCAGCGTGGAGTTCGTGGAGGGAGAGAAGCGCGACCGCAACCTCGAAGCGCCGGTGCCGGACGAGGCGCGCATCGGCTTGGCCGGCGTCATCTTCCTGGAGTTCAGAAACACCGCCCATGGTTAGGACCATGTACCGCTCCGCCGGCCTTAGCGATCCGGGCCGCGTACGCCGCAATAACGAGGACGCTTTCCACGTGGATGCGGAGCGCGGCATCTTTCTGGTGGTGGATGGCATAGGCGGCCAGGCAGCGGGCGAGAAAGCCGCGGAAATCGCCGTGAACCGCATCCGTACGCGCCTGGAGCGGCAGACCGGCACGGTGGAGGAGCGCATCCGCGAAGCCATCGCCATGGCTAACAATGAAATCTTCCAGGCGGCGCAGAACAATTCAGAATGGCGCGGCATGGCATGCGTGCTGACATTGGCGGTGCTGGAAAACGGCTCGGCGGTGGTCGGGCATGTGGGCGACTCGCGTCTCTATCATGTGCGTCGCGGCGCCATTCGCAAGATCACCCACGATCATTCGCCGGTGGGGGAGCGCGAGGACTCGGGCGAGATCGGCGAGACGGAAGCCATGCGGCACCCGCGCCGCAACGAAGTGTTCCGCGACGTCGGTTCGGAAGAGCACGCCCCTGACGACGCCAATTTCATCGAGCTGCAGCGCATCCCGTTCGAGCCCGATGCCGCGCTGCTGATTTGCAGCGACGGCTTGAGCGACCTGGTGACCTCGGCTGAAATCCGGCGGGCACTGGAACAGAACGCCGGCAACCCGGAGGGCGCGGTGCGGGCGCTGATCGGCGCCGCCAATCGCGCCGGCGGCAAAGACAACGTGACGGTGGTGGTGGTGGAAGGCGAACAATTCGCGCCGTTCGAACCCGCGCCGTCCGTGCGGTCGGCGCGCGGATTTGGCGGCATCGCCATCGCCGTGCTGGCAACGGCCGCGGTGATGGCCGCCGCCCTCTATTTCACGCGCGATCTGTGGATGCCCAAACCAGTAACGATCCGGCCGCGAACGCTCACGGTGGGCAATGGCGCTCGGTTCGCCACCATTCAGGCCGCGATCAAGGAAGCGCAACCCGGCGACACGGTTGATGTAATGCCAGGCGAGTATCGCGAGCTGGTGGAACTCAAAAGCGATGTAATGGTGGAAAGCCAGGTGACGTGGGAGGCCGTCCTGCGGTTGCCCTCCCCGGCGGCGGCCCCGATACAACCGGCCGTGGCGGCGCAGAACGTAAAGAACGCCGGCTTCTCCGGCTTCCGCATTGCGGTGGACGAGCAAGCACCGCCGGCCACCGGCATCCTGGTGATTGAGTCGAATGTGCTGATCGACCAGGTGGAGATCGATCGCGCAGGCATTGGGGTCGATGTTCGCGGGGCGAGCCGCCTGATCCTGGTTGCTAGTGCCATACACGATTGCCGCAGCGAGGGATTGCTCATGTCCGGGCCGGTGGTGGCATCGATCTCGCACAACACCTTCCAGCGGAATAAGGACGGCCTGGCGGCGCGCGACGGGGCGCGGCCCGCTTTGGTAGGAAACGTGTTCGAAAAAAATCCGATCGTGCTGCCGCCGGAAATTGCCATGGACACCGTCCGCGAGCATAATTTCATCCTCGACGCCAGACCTACGGCACACGGAAAGAAAAAGGAATGATCGCCCCCGCCGACCGCCATCTCGGAAAGTATGAAATCCGCTACAAGCTGGGCCGCGGCGGCATGGCGGATGTCTATCTGGCGCAGGATACTGAATTGGCCTGCCCGGTGGCGCTCAAAATCATCGAGCGCGCGCCCGACCAGGATACGCGCGATTCCATCGAAGCCGAGCGCCGCGGCGCGGAGTTGCAGGCGCGGCTGGCCGACATCGATCCACGTGTGGTGCGGGTCTATCACGCGGGCGATCTCGATCATTATTTTTATGTCGCGATGGAATACATCGACGGCCAGGACCTGGCAGAGTTGATGCGCGGCGGACGGCTGGAATCGGAATTCGCCGTGGATGTCGCCATGGCGGTGGCCGAAACGTTGCACAATGCCCACAACCTGCGGGTCACCATCGACGGCAAGGAGTTTCAGGGCATCGTGCACGGCGATATCAAGCCGAAGAACATTCGCATCGACGCACACGGCGAAGTGCGGGTGCTGGATTTCGGAATCGCCAAGGCGCTTTCGCTTTCGCGCCGCCTCACCCGCAATGAATTCGGCAGCGTGCCTTATGCTTCCCCCGAACGGCTCGACTCGGGCGATGTGAACGCGCAATCGGACTTGTGGTCGCTGGCGGTAATGCTCTATGAGATGGCTACCGGCATGCAGCCATACCAGGCGGATTCCACCGAGCAGTTGGAGCGGATGATTCGCTCGCGCATTCCACCGCCGCCCGCGCCCGATCCCTGCCCCGAGCCGCTGCGCCGAATCTTGATTAAGGCCATGGCGCCCGAGCCGGAATTGCGCTACGGCTCAGCGCGCGAATTCGCCGACGACCTGGCGGGGTTCCGCCAGGGCGGCACGGTGCGAGCCGTGAGCGAGGACCCGGACGCTACCCGCCGCACGTTCCGTTCGGCCGGTCCCGCGGACGATTCCACCCGCCGCACGGCTGCCGCGCAGGCCGCCGGTGCGGACGACGCCACCCGCCGCAGCTCCGCTCCTCCGCCTCCGCTGCGGCTGCCGCCCACCGCCGCCGAGCTTCCGCGCCGCCCCGCGGGGATCTTCGGAAAGACCATGCGAACAGTCGGATTGCTGGCGCTGGGGTGCTTTCTGTACGGCGGCTGGGAAGTGTATTCCAGCGTCCGGCTCTACCAGAGCGGCCAGCAGTTGGAACGTGAAATCCAGACCGAGCACTTGAGCGATGGCGACCAGATATGGTCCAAATGGACGGAACTTTCCAGGGGCAATTCTTCGTCTTGGTTATTGCATGGACCGCGAAAAACGGTGAAGCAGACATTTGTGGACGCGGCCGATCGCATTATCGAAAGCTATCGCGACAGCGACTCGCGGCCGGTGAGCGAAAAAGACTGGGAGCGCGCCCGCTCGCTGCTTTCGCGCGCGCTGGCGGTGGACCCGGATGACAGCGTCCGCGGCAAGCTGCGGCTGGCCGAAGGCCACCTGGCACGCATCAACGGCGGAGCTCACCGCGATGCTGCCCAATTCCGCCTGGCGACGGACGATTTTACCGAGGCGGAGCGTTTGCTGCCCAAATCGCCCGATCCCGAACTGGGCCTGGCCAGCCTGTATATTTACAATCTGGGCGATACAGACCGCGGCTACGAGGCGTTGCAGAAGGCCGAGCATTTGGGGTTTCAGCTCGGCAGCCGTGAAAAGGCGATGCTGGCCGACGGCTACCGGCGCCGTGGCGACCGCCTGTTTTGGGACTCGCGCAACGTCCGTGGACTGCCGCAGGAAAAGGACCAGATTGAGCGCGCCGCCGACGACTACCGGCACGCTCTGGAGCTCTACCAGTCCATTGCGCCGTATGGCAACGCCAGCGCCAACATCATGAAGGTGCAGATCAGCCTGGACAGCGCGAATGTGCGCTTGCAGCAGATCGCGGCGTCGAATGGAGGGCCGGCGCACCTATGAGAAAAGGGGGTAGGGGCTGGGGGGTGGGGGGTAGGGAAAGGTGCTCGCTGCGCTCGATTCTTCGATTGAGACAAGACGCGAGCGTAGCGAGTCTCCTTCCCCCACCCCCTACCCCCTATATCCCACCCCCTGCTGGTTTTCCATGCCTCTAACCCGCAGCACTGCCGCCGAACGTCCCCGCTTTCGCACCGCCGCGGGAACGCGTCCCGTCTGGCGCTTCCATGAACTCCTGTGGGGGCTGGCAGCCGCATTGCTGATCGGCGCCGGCTTGTGGCTGGTTTACCGCGCCAAAACGCAGGATTCCAGCACCATCGATCAGGGCTTGCAGGCAAAGCAGCTTTTGAACCTGAATGAACTGGGCGCGCGGGAAGACCTGCTGCCGGTGCTGGCGAAGTTCTATCCCGATCCGGCCGAGCGGGAATTCGTGGCCCGCAAGATCTACTATATTTCCGGCGGGCTCGCCAACGTCGGGGCTATCGGGCGCATCCGCGTCGCCACCGATGAAGTCGGGCGCGGGCGCGGGCTGAAGGCGTTTCGCGATCGCATGGGGAATCGCGAATCGGTGGCGCTGGTTACGGGCGACCAGTTGCGCCTGCTGAAGCCGAATTTTGTGGTGCGCCGCCCCGAGCAGTTCCGGCGCACGTTCGTTCTGTGGACGGCACTGTTTTTCGCGGCATTTCTGCTGGTGAATGTGTGGCTCAGCATCGCCGGTTCGCGCGCCGATCAAACGCTGCTGCCGGCGGTGCTGCTGCTGGCCGGCATCGGCTTCATCCTCATGGTCAGCCTGCGCGATCCGGTGCGCGATAACCTGCTGTTCGCCGATTTCGCACAGGGCGCCGCGCTGGGCTGCCTGCTGCTGGCCGCCGCCGCTCAGATCGACTATGAAAAACTGTTCGGCAACCTGAGCTTCGTGCCGCTGCTCGCAAGCTTCGCCATTTCCGCGCTGCTCATTCTGTTCGGCTCCGGGCCGGGAACGAGCGACGCCAAAGTAAACCTGTTCGGTTTTCAGCCGGTGGAAATCATCCGCCTGCTGCTGGTCTTCTTCCTGGCCGGTTATTTTGCCCGCCGCTGGGACGTGCTCCGCCACGCGCGCGAGACGCGCCCCTCGGTGGCGGCCCTCACGCGCCTGGTGGACATTCCGCCGCTCGAATACACGGTTCCGGCGGTGGCTTGCGTAGCGCTCTCCATCGTTTTCTTCTTTCTGCAAAAAGATATGGGGCCGGCGCTGGTTTTCGCCTGCCTGTTTCTTTCGCTCTACGGCATCGCACGCGGCAGCGCGTTCGTTCCCCTGGTTGGGCTGGCCCTGGTGGCGCTGGGGTTCGTGGCCGGGTACTTCATCGGCATTCCGCACACCGTGGGGGAGCGCGTCAGCATGTGGCTTTCGCCCTGGGACAACCTGGTGCACGGCGGAGATCAACTGGCGCACTCGCTGTGGGCGTTCGCCACCGGCGGAACTTCCGGTATGGGAATCGGGTTGGGCGATCCGCAGCTGGTTCCCGCCGCGCATACCGACCTGATTCTTTCCGCGCTGGGCGAGGAATGGGGATTCCTCGGCGTGGCGGCGGTTTTCGCGCTCTATGCGCTTATCGTTTACAAGGCGCTGCGTATCGGCTTGCGCGCCTGCAGCGATTACGAATTTTTCCTGGCTGCCGGCCTTGCCGCCGCCACCGCATTGCAAATCCTGCTGATCTCCGGCGGCGCGCTGGGCGTTCTGCCGCTTTCCGGCGTGGTGACGCCGTTCCTGAGCTACGGGCGTACCGCGCTGCTGACGAATTTCGCGGTGATCGGAATTCTGCTCTCCATCTCCCGCCACGCGCCGGCGCAGGAAGTCTCCCCTTTCCGCCGCCAGGCCGCGGCGGCAGGCCTGGTTTTCGCCTTCGCCGGCGCGGTGGTGCTGGCAAAGGCTGGATATGTGCAGGTGGCGCGGTCGGCCGCCATTATGGGCCAGGGCACGCTGGTGGTGCAGGCCGATGGAGCGCGCCGCTATCAGTACAATCCGCGCTTCCAGGCGGTGATGCGCGAAATCCCCATGGGTTCCATTTACGACCGCAACGGCTTGCCGCTGGCCACCAGCGACTGGCAGGAACTGGAGAAACATCGAGCGGAATACCAGCAGCTCGGCATCGATATCGATCGCGCCTGCCCGCGCAACGAAACGCGCCATTATCCGCTTGGCGGGCTGGCCTTCGATCTTCTGGGCGATCTGCGCACCCGTATTCGCTGGGCGGCCAGCAACACGTCTTTCGTGGAGCGCGATTCTTCGCGCCGGCTGCGCGGCTACGACGAACGGCCCACGCTGGTGGAAGTGAAGAATCCGAAGACCGGCGCCATGGAGCGCGTCGTCCGCTACGATTATCGCGAGCTGGTTCCGCTGGCGCGCCATCGCTACGACCCGCAGAATCCCGCCGTGCGCCGCGTGCTCGACCGCGCGCGCGATGTCCACATGTCGGTCGATGCGCGCCTGCAAGTTCGCGTGGCGGAAATTCTGCAGAAGCAGTTGCAGCAGGCTGGTGTGGCAAGAGGCGCGGCCGTCGTGCTCGATCCGGCTAACGGAGACCTGTTGGCCGCGATCAGTCTGCCCGCGCCCGATTTGAACGTAACGCTCACCGGCGGCACGATCGCCGGCGTTACCGACCGGGCGCGCTACGGGCTCTACCCGCCCGGCTCCACGTTCAAAGTGGTGACCGCCATGGCCGCGCTGCGCAAAGATCCGCAGCTCGCGCACAAGACTTACCAGTGCATCCGCCTGCCGGATGGCCGCGTAGGAAACTATATCAAGGGTTCGAAGCGGCCTATCCGCGACGACGTTCAGGACAAAGAGCCGCACGGCACCCTCGACATGGAACGGGGCATCGTGGTTTCCTGCAATGCCTACTTCGCGCAGCTCGGCACGTACGACGTGGGTGCCGACCCGCTGCTGGCAACCGCCAGCTTGTTGGGCATTTCGGTGGCAACGCCGGCCACCGCCTCCGAGCTGCGCAAATCGCTGCCGCAATCGTCGTACGGACAGGGGCAGGTGGTGGCTTCTCCATTCCAGATGGCGCGCGTGGCGGCCACGGTGGCTACCGGCGGCGGCATGCCGCAAGGACGCTGGGTCACGGACGAAACCAACACCAGGACCAACGCTCCCGAAAACGTGCTGCCCCCGGACGTGGCAGGGACACTGGGCAGATTCATGCGCGAAGTGGTGACCTCCGGCACCGGCCGGCGTGCCGCGTCAGCGGCCGCGCCCATCGCCG
>Ga0335079_10007460_pt1 | contig 12452 bp, 11 predicted proteins | sample Lox_Sample_33_FD_206719 | JGI IMG/M metagenome (GOLD analysis project Ga0335079, IMG submission 206719) | Soil microbial communities from Loxahatchee National Wildlife Refuge, Florida, United States - Lox_Sample_3.3 | ecosystem: Environmental > Terrestrial > Soil > Wetlands | place: USA... | reverse complement strand
GGCGTGGAGCAGATCCAGTCCCAGGGCTGACGGAGAAAGGTGGGCCAGCCGGCCCTCCGTGCGACTGACTGCTTGAGTGAGCAGGAAAATCCCCACCCGAGCAAAACCGGCTCGGGTGGGGCACCCGGCGGGAAATGGGTAGGTCCTTCGTCGGGAGTCCTCCGCTTCGCGCAGCGCATGCACTTTCGGTCCACGCCGGACTGCCTTCGACCACGCTCAGGGCAGGCTCTCGCCCCGCTGGAGAAAGCGCGGGGCTTCGGAATGACGCTCGGAGAAACGCAGGGGCCTTCGAGTCGCCGTCCTCGGCTGGTGATTTTCTGATCTGGGCTACAACGTGCAAGCATTGATTTCGGGGCTTCCGAGAGCGGAAATACTGCTGACACTTATCTCAAGCTGGCTGTGGTTTTTTGAAGCAACCTATGTATTCAAGGAGAATTCGATGGAAGTAAGACTGGCCAAGTGGATCGGATTATCCGTTTTCGTATCGGCGCTGCTGCTGAACCCAGGACTGCAGGCGAGAGCGCAGCAGGGCGATGCGCCCTATCCCAATATGGCTCCGCTGGAACAATACCTGATGGCAGACCGGAATGCCGAGATCGCCCTGGCGAGAACTGCGGCCCCCAAAGCCATTTCGGACAACGCCGAGATCATGGTCCTCGACCGGGAAGGCTACAAAACCGCGGTTAAGGGTACGAACGGATTCGTATGCATGGTGGAGCGAGGCTGGACGGGCGGACTCGATTTTGCGGAGTTTTGGAATCCGAAGAATCGTTCTCCGATCTGCTTCAACCCGCCGGCTGCGCGTTCGTATCTTCCGATCACGATGGCGAAAACCAAATTGGCGATCGCGGGAAAATCGAAAGCCGAGATATTTGAGGCAATCGAAGCCGCGCTCGACAAGAAGGAATTGCCTGCGATAGAAGCCGGAGCGATGAGTTACATGATGTCGAAGGAGGGATACTTGAATGATCATGCCGGACACTGGCGCCCTCATGTGATGTTTTTTGTTCCCTTCACCGAGGCGAAAGCCTGGGGAGCGAACCTGCCAGATTCGCCGATCTTTGCGGGCGAGGAGGTTCCGAATCGAATGACGGTGTTTATGGTTCCAGTTTCCAAGTGGTCAGATGGCACAGCGGATTCCGGCGACAAACACTGATGTTTGGCTGGCCATGCGCGCCACTTCGGGATAACGCCCGGTTGGAATGGTTTGCGCAACTGGGAATCAGGCCAGCTTTCGATTGCTCATCTTTTCTAGCACGTGGATAGGGGCGCTTTCCCTTGCTACCAGGGCATCGGGCGGGACGATGAAGGTTTGCTCCATGGCAAATTGGCCGGAGAGGGCGGCGTGAGGGACTCCGTCGGTGAAGACCAGCCAGGTGGACATCGGGGGAAACTCGAGACGCTCTTTCTCGCAGTTACTTTGGAAGTCGGAATTCTCTTTCAAATAGTCGTGGAAGCGGAGCATGAACTGGTCGTAGGCGGAGCGGTCGGCGACGGGCAGGCCCATGGAATGGAGGGCATGCATCGCGGTTCTTTTCGCGCTTGCGGAAGTGATGCGTTCGAGGCCCGCGTCTTTCGCGTAACGTTCGGCCAGCATTGGAAAGCGCTCGGCTATGAACCAGATGCGGTTGGCGGTGGGATTCACGTTGGTGAAGACGCGGAGGATGCGGCCTCCCCGGGTGGGGCGACTGGGGAAGGCATCGACGTGGAGCAGGTCGTTCTTCTTGTGCAGCGGAAGGTCGCGGCCTTCTTCTTCTAAGGGGCGGAAGCTGGCGAAGTCGAGGATGAGGCGTCCGGCGTAGGGCGCGAGAAAAGTCGAAACGAAGCGGGTGACCTGGGCGGAGTAGTCTCGCATGATGCGATGGACGCGCTGCTGAGTGTCCTTGCCATCGGAAAATCCGCGGAGGAGATCTGCGGTAGGACGGTAGGAGATGTTTTTGTGCAGGCGGGAGCCGGTGGGCTTCTGGCTGACCAGGAATTCGCGGTCTTGTTTGGGTAAAGCGAAGGGCGGTTGGGAGAAGAAGAGGATCTGTCCCTGTTCGAGTTGGCGGCAATAGACACGGGCGCGCGCGGCGGGGTCGAGGTTGGAGGACCAGCCGCTGTGGTCGTAGTCGCGGATTTCGATCCAGGGCATGAGGAGATTGTAGCGCCGGTTCAGATTTCGGCGATGTAGTTTGTCGCCGGCGGCGGTGGCGCTGCCGGCAAAACGCGGCAAGCCGCGGCTCTACGGGTTTACTTCTGCAATTCCAGGGAGACGATGTCTCCGTCGGATCTTCCGCCTTCTTTGTAGTTAATCTCGGCAGGGAGGTTTTTCCAGTCGCAGGAAAACTGATCAGGGCCGATGAGGAGGAGGGATTTGTAGTCCTCAGTGCGCAGGTGCAAGGTCTTGCCCCCAGCGGCGAAGGTGATGATGGCGACCGGAGATTGGGAACAGTTCACGGCGATGAGGCGTCCCTTGAGAAACTTGGGCGGACGCTTATCGACGGCGGGCTGCTGGGGAGGCTGGTCGGTTTGGCCTTCGCTTTCGTCCTCGGGTGACGGAGTTGGGGTGACGGCGGGCTTGGCGGTTTTTTGTGCGGTGCCACGCGGCGGTTCCGGCAGCGGGTTGGAGGCTTGCGCGGGCCTGGCGTCTTCGGGATGCTGCGGCGGGATGCCGTACTTTTGCAGGTAGGGCAGGTCCTGGAAATTTCTGGTGGCGGCGGCGGCCACTTGCGGATCGGAACTGCCGATCAGGCGGACTAATAAGGATGAGGCCGCTTCCCACTTCTTGGCGGCCATGTAGGCTTGGGCAAGATCGAGCAGGTAACGCTGGTTGCGAGGGGCGAGCTGGATGGCGGCGCGAATGGCTTCCATGGCGGAGTTGGCGCCGCCGCCCTGGAGGCGGGCCATGCCCAGCATGTTGTAGGCTTCGGCAAATTCGGGGTACCAGTCGAGCACGATGCGGAGATCCTGCATCATGTTGGCAAGGCCGGGATAGGTGCCTCCGTTGGTTTCGCCGACTCTGTATTTCATCAGCGCGAGGTAATAGCGCACCCAGGCATCTTTCTCGTCGAGGTCCATGGCGGCGCTGAGTTCCTGCATGGCGTTGGAATAGTCCTTGTCCTGCATTTCAGACCAGGCGAGCGCGCGGTGGATGATGGAATTGTCGGTGCTGACCTGGGCGGCGGCTGCGGCTTTCACCATGCCCTGCAGTTCTGCCACGGCTTGCGGGCGGCGGTCGGGAATGCGCAGACGAACCTCGGCGAGCAGGGCGGCGGCTTCGTTTTCCGTCACGGGAGTGGTGGTGGTAGCGAAATTTTCGGCGGACACGGGCGTGGGAATGGTCTGGACGCCGGGCGGATTTCCGGCTGGCGTGGGTGGAGCGGCGAGAGCGTGGAAATAGTCTTTGATCGCCTGATCGAGCTGCGCGGCGGGCATTCCGTAGGCTTGCGCGATGGCTTGGGCAATTGGCGTGTTGCGGTTCTGGACTAAGTCGAAGTAGTTTCCGGTTTCGCTGAGCTTGTTGTTGGCCAGCAGATAGTGCATGACCAGCCAGGATTCGGCGCGAAATTGGGGAGTCTGCTGATTGCCGGCTTTGACTGCGAAGAGCTCCGGGATCGGCATCCAGGATTGCGAGCTCAGCGGATCGGTGGTCGATGGAGGTGGGTCGCCGATGCGGACTTGTTTGTCGTCGAGATGGATTGCGGCGAAGTAGGCGGCGAATCCCTCGTCGAACCAGGGCTGGGTGGGCGGATAGTTGTAGTTCAACAATGCGGCGGCGAAGTCGTGGGCCACGGCGTACCAGGAGTCGTCGACGGCGAGGTTGAGGAGAATGAAATCACGGTCTTCGCCGGAGAGAAAGGTCCCGGGCTCGGCGGCTCCGTTTTGTTGGGGGGCGGTCTGGGCGTATTCCTGGGCGCTGGCGAGGGCAAAGCTTTCAATCGGGACAGGCACGTTGAGGCGCGTCTTGAGCAGGAGTTCGGCAAACACGGCGCGCATCTGTTCCAGGCGAAGCGCAGTGGCTTGACCTTTTTTCTCGCCGGCGTCGGTGACCACCGAGAAATGGGTGGAGCTGACGCGGATCCAATGCGGCGGCGCGGCACGAAGGGGGGCAGCGGCCAGGGCGCAGAGGAGGAGCGCCGAGGCGGTTCGCCGCAGGAAACAGGTGATGGAGGTCATGGCGTGTGCTCAGACATGAAAATGCTAACACGGTGCCGGAGAAACGCTAGACGCCAGAGGCCGCGAGTTTCCTGGCAGCCCAGCGAGCGTGCCCGGCGACCACGGGATCGGGATCGCTGGAGAGGCGTTCGAGTGTGGCTTGGAATTTTCGCTGGCCGCTGTTGCCCATGGCGATCACTGCATTGCGGCGGAGGCCGCTGAGCTTAGCGCGGCGAATGGGTGAGGCGCGGAATCTCTCGCGGAATTCGTCGCATTTCATTTCTGCCAGCCATTCCAGGGCAGGATTGACCAGGCCTTCGCGAGGCTGGAATTCGGGGGCCGAGGTGGTCGGGGCCTTGCGGTTCCAGGGACAGACATCCTGACAGATGTCACAACCGAAGAGGTGGCGTCCCATACCGTCGCGAATTTCTTCAGGAATGGCGCCGCGTTTTTCGATGGTGAGGTAGGAAATGCACTTATTGGCATCCAGTTGATAGGGGGCGATAAGGGCGTCAGTGGGGCAGGCGTCGATGCAGCGGGTGCAGGTGCCGCAGCGGTCGGGCGCGGGGAAATCGTAAGCGAGATCGAGCGAGGTCAGGATCACGCCGAGAAATAACCATGAGCCTTGCCTTTGATGAATGATGCAGGTGTTCTTGCCGATCCAGCCGACGCCGGCGTACTTGGCGTAGACGCGCTCGACGATGGGGCCGGTATCGACGTAGCAGCGGGTTTGAAGATCAGTGGTCAGCGACCCGTTCCCGGTTCTCAGATCTTTCTCCAGGCGGCGAAGGCGGCGCATTACGGCGTCGTGGTAATCGTCGCGAGACCAGGCATAGCGGGAAATCCAGCCGCGGTCCGGGTCGGCGATCTGGTTTGAACAGGGATGCTGGGTGTTGTAGTTAATGGCCCCGACGATGACGCTCCGGGCCCAGGGTGCGACGTGGCGTAGGGAAGCGCGTTTCAGGTTGGCGGATTGGTCGCGGGCTTCCATGTACTTCATCTCCCCGGCTTTGCCTTCGGCGATCCAGCGGGGGAAGTGCTGGAGTTCGGCGAAGTCGCGGGCAGGGGCGATGCCGGCGAGGTCGAATCCGGCCTGGCGGGCGGATTGCTTGATGAGGGCGGTGATGGAGGCTATCTGCATGGGGAACGGTGGCGATCGGCCGGGCTCGTCCTCTAACTATTACTATCTCTTATTATCCGGTGATTTGGCGGAGATTCCGGCCCTGTTCTTTCGTCACTGCCCCTTGTGATCCCGGACACAGCCAGAGGTATCAAGGGCAAGGCATCTTGGTGCAGGGTGAAACAGGACTTTTGGCCTGTCCTGGCTCCGCACTTAGCAGGCGAGGAGGGGCGCGATGATCAATCGTCGTCAGCGCTTCAAGATCGAGGCGGTCAAGCCGCCGAAACAGGATGCGCAGGCGCGCGTCCATAATTTCAACGAAGTTTCGCAGCCCTACACGCCGGAGACGGCGATGGAGCAGGCGCAACGCTGCCTCTACTGCGAACACGCTCCGTGCGCCAAAGGCTGCCCGCTGCACAACGATATTCCGGCGGCGCTGTTCCTGCTGGGCCAGGGAGACTTCGTGGGGGCGGCGCTGAAGTTCATGGAGACTTCGAACTTTCCCGATGTTTGCGGCCGCATTTGCCCGCAGGAAAAACAGTGTGAAGGATCGTGCGTGGTGGCCCATCACAATCCGGCGGTTTGCATTGGCAAGCTGGAGGCGTTTGTCATTGACTACGTGCGCAAGAACTATGGATATCCGAAACGCGAAAAGGACGCGCCCACGGGGATGAAGGTTGCGGTGGTCGGGGCCGGTCCGGCAGGGTTGGCGGTGGCGGAAGAGCTCGCGGTGCGCGGGCACGAGGTGGTGGTCTACGACATGTGGCCATACCCCGGCGGCCTGCTGCTGTATGGCATCCCGGGATTCAAACTGAATAAGGACATCGTCTTCGCCAAGATTCATTATCTGGAGGAGATGGGCATAGGCTTCGTGTGCAATTACCGGGTGGGGAAAGAACATCCGGTAGAGGATTTCTTCAAACAAGGCTTCGACCTGGTGTTTCTCGGCTACGGCGCCATCAAAGGCGGAGAGATGAAGGTGCCGGGCGAAGACACGCTGAAGAACGTATACCAGGCGACCGAGTACCTGGTGCGCGGCAACCTGCCGTCCGAATTGCTGCCGGAGGTATGGAGCAGCCTGCCCGATCCAAAGCCCAACCATACCGGGGTCACCATCGTGATCGGGGGCGGCGACACGGCCATGGACTGCGTGCGCACGGCGCGGCGGCTGAATCCAGAGGCAAAGGTTTATTGCGTCTACCGCCGCAGCGAAGTGGAAATGCCGGGCCGCTACGAGGAGCGGGTCAATGCGGTGGAAGAGGGCGTGCAATTTGAATGGTTAACCGCGCCGGTAAAGTTCATCGGCAACGAGGCCGGCAAGGTGATTGGCGCCGAGTGCATTCGCATGAGGCTGGGGGAGCCGGACGCCAAGGGCCGACGCTCGCCGGTTCCCATCGAAGGCTCCAACTTCGCGATCGACTGCGATACCGCAGTACTGGCGATCGGCTACAGCCCGGAGACGGATATTCCGCAGACCACCCCCAATCTGAAGACCACGAAGTGGGGATCGGTCATCGTGGAAAGTGAGGAGACGGGCGAAACCACGCGGCAGGATCTGTATGCCGCGGGCGACAACGTGCGCGGAGCAGATCTGGTGGTGACGGCGGTGGCTGCCGCTCGGAAAGCAGCCTTGGCGATGCATCAGAAATTGATGGCGATCCGGGAGAAGAAAAACGCGGTATCCAGTGGCCAGTATCCAGAGACGAAGGAGCGGGCTCAGTCCTTAGTGCCCAGTGGCCAGTAGGCAGCGGCACGCAGATGAGTGAAGCAGCCAGTACCTGGTAGCAAGTACCGGGAACGAGTGGAGATCAACAACTCCGCCGCCCGCACGCAGAACTCCGGCGCGGCATCCGCTACTAACTGGTAACCCACTTGCAATTCCGTCAAAAGAGTGTAAGCTCGGCTGAAATCAAGACCACGCAATTCCCCTGCGCGTTCTCCAAAAAAGAATCTTCCCACACAAAAGGAGAAGCCTATGTCCTCTACTCCATCGATTCAGATTTCGGTGATTAATGCCAGCACGGTCGTTGCGGACAGCGAGGTCCAACCCGTAGTCGACGCGCTGCAAACGCAAGTCAACAACGATTTCCGTCCCGCCTGGGGCGTGGACGCGCAACTCACATTTGTGCCGACGGGTTCCAATCCCGTGCCGGGGACTTGGTGGCTGACGATACTGGATGACTCCGACCAGGCCGGGGCATTGGGATATCACGACCTGACGCCGGATGGACTTCCGGCCGGAAAGGTGTTCGCGGGAACCGACCTTAAGTACGGATACACCTGGTCGGTGACGGCCAGCCATGAACTGCTGGAAATGTTGGGCGACCCGAACATCAACCTCACGGTGTTGATCCAGCAGAACGACAGCGCGGGCACGCTGTACGCTTACGAGGTGTGCGATGCGTGCGAGGCTGACCAATTCGGCTACACCATCAATGGTGTGCTGGTTTCGGATTTTGTGTATCCCTCGTGGTTCGAGGATTTTCGCGCGGAGGGATCCACGCAGTTCGATCAGACCAATCGGATCCACAAGCCGCTCGACCTGTTGAGCGGGGGATATATCGGCGTCTTTGACATATCCAGCGGCAGCGGGTGGCACCAGGTCACGGCGGAACAGACACCCGCCAGCCTGTCCATGCGCGCGAACGTGGGCAGCCGGCGGGAACGGCGCAGGGTCCCGCGGCAGCGGTGGGTGAAGAGCCTGTCCCACAGGGAAATCCTGCGGAATGTCGAGATATACCGCAAGCGTCTAGAGCGTATTACGGCGGCACGAAGAGCCGCATAGGAAGACCATGTTCAGCCCCGCGCCACGGCGCGGGGCGTTTTTATTGGCGGGGGCGATCAGATTCCGAGCTTCTTGACTTCTTCGTTGTAATACTTGCGGTAGAGGATGTCCCACTCCTGGCTGCCTTCGAGGATAGTGCGCTTCTGGCTTTCGATTTTCTGGCGCGCCGCGAGATCGATTTTCTCTTCCTGATTGAGCAGATCTTCGAGCGCTTTGCGCACTTCCAGGCGGATGGTATTGCGGTCCTCGAGGAAATCGACGTTGGGCATTTCAGCCAGCGCGTCGGTAATCACGTGCGCCACTTTGTTGACTTTGTCGCGATTAATTCTCACTGCACGGCATGATATCACGCGGCCCGCGCACGCGTGCTCAGCAAGACTCGATCAGCGGACAGTTGCCGGCATTGTTTAAATCCCGCTCGCGCTGCGCGAGAGTCTGGTTGAGTTGTTCGACCAGGAGCATCAGTTTCTGCGGATCCCGCTCTACCATGATGGCTTCACATAATTCTCTCCAGGAACGATTCACCAAAGTTTTTTTCTCCTGTTCGGTTGTGTCAGGGAACGGGAGTGCAAGCCAGGGGCCATTACGGGAAGTCAAGCAGTTGGCGGGCGCGGGACGTAGAAACTTCCAGAATAGGCCCGGGGAAATTGCAATAAATTCCTACGGGGGGCGCGGTAGAGGGAGGCTGTGCGGCCCTTACTCGAGTCCGGAGAGAGAGATGGGAAGCGGGGGCGAAAAAAACGCTAGAGAACCGCCTTGTATTTGCGGACCAGTTCGTTTTTAACTTTGCGAAACATTTCCTGGTAATTGGCGCCGGTTTTTTGCATCTCTTCCGAGTAGGCCTCGAGGATCACGCGGACTTCGTCATTGATGCGGTCCTCGAGCGACAACTCGTCGAGCATGGCAGCGTGTACGCGTGCTGTCAGCGCGGGCACGTCTTTGGTCTCGATGAAATCGCCGGCAACCAGTTTCTTGGTGACTTCGCGGGCCAGGTAGCCCACATATTCTTTAGAAAGAAGCATGGGATGGATCGGAAGTGCTGCGTGAAGTCAGTAGTGTAGCACAAGGGCTGGAGCCGGCAGCCGGTGGGCAGAAACGGGAATGCTGAGGGCGGCATGCGGGAAACTGGTCGTGCTCGCGGAAACGTCATACAATGCCATTTAATATGTCATTGGTGCCGGACGATCTGACCAATCTCAAAGACGACATGGTGGCGTTTGTCGAGGGCCAGGGCATGCGCCGTTTCTTTGGCTACGTGGAATACGAAGAAGTGCCCAGCATCATGTGGGAATCGGGCGGAAATCCCGATGGCTGGAAGGATTTTGTGGAGCTTGCCAAGGCTTCCGGCGCGCCCTTCGTGACCATGCACAGCTGGATGCTGAAGCGCGAGGACCTGGACGAACTGCTGCAGCGCATTTCCAGTCTCGAGTACAGCAATGACGAGGACATGGAAGATGCCCGCTGGCTGCGCACATATGTGGGCAAGACCGGGTTCGCGCAACTGGGCTGGGCCTACCAGGGCTGCATGTTTCTGTTCGAACTCTCGACCGAATGGTACGACCGCTACCAGCGGCTGCTGGAACTTTCCGAGGATTTCGGTGGAATTCCCATCGATGAGCCGGATCAGGATGACGAACCTTAGGGACGGTCGATTTCTGACCGGTGATTTTGTGGGCTGGCGTCTTCCCTGATTTTGGTCTTGAAATCACCAATCAACCATCAGCCATCACCAATCCATGAAGTGGCTTCTCAAATCTGCTGCGCCTTCCCAAGTTGAGCCGCTGGCGGCGGAACTGCGGGGGAAACCCTCGCTTCGTCTGGGCGATGCCTTCCGCGCGTCGACCGTGGCACGGTTGTTGGTGCTGCGCGGGATGAGGGACGCGGAGAGCGCGGAGCGGTTTCTGGCGCCGTCGCTTGCGCATCTGCACTCGCCCTATTTGATGACCGGGATGAAGGCGGCCATTGAGCGCCTGGAAGCGGCTATCGAACGCAGGGAGCGGGTGCTTATCTACGGGGACTATGACGTAGATGGGACCACGGCAATCGTCATTTTGAAAACTGCGATCGAGCTGTGCGGGGGCAGCGCAGATTTTCACGTCCCGCACCGCATCCGCGAAGGCTATGGGATGAGGGACGAGGTGGTGGAACGGGCGGCGGCGGCAGGGATACGGCTGATAATCAGCGTCGATACCGGCATTCGGGAGGGCGGGGTCGCGGAAACAGCGCGGCGAGTGGGCGTGGACCTGATTGTGACCGACCACCATTTGCCCGGGCTGGACGGGGTGCCGCGGGCGCTGGCCGTGCTCAATCCCAACCAGGAAGGATGCGATTATCCCTGCAAGGCGCTGTGCGGGGCGGGGGTCGCATTCAAGGTAGCGCAAGGGTTGATGGAGAAGCGGCTTGAGGGCAAGGATCAGTCGCGGCTGCTGATGTCTTTCCTGAAGATTGTGGCGATGGCGACGGTGGCGGACGCGGTTCCGCTCGTTGGCGAAAATCGAGTGTTCGCCAAGCTCGGGCTGGAAGGACTGCGCGCGCCGGTGAATCCGGGGCTGAAGGCGCTGATCGAAGTGGCAGAGTTGGGAGGCGCGAGGCCCCTGACATCGGGAGAGGTGGCGTTCCGCATCGCGCCGCGGCTTAATGCGGCGGGACGCATGGATGTGGCCCGCGACGTCATCGAATTGTTCACGGTGAAGGATGCGGCACGCGCCCGCGAGATTGCGGCGAGGCTGGACAAGCTCAACGGCGAGCGCCAGGAAGAAGAGCGCCGGATTCTGGAGGAAATTCATTCGCGGCTGGAGCAGGAAGCGGCACTGCGCGAGGCATTCTGCATCGTGGTGGACGGCGACGGCTGGCACCGGGGCGTGATTGGAATCACGGCGACGCGGGTGGTGGAGCGCTATCACCGCCCGGCTCTGGTGATTTCGCGGGATGGCGATGAGGCGCATGGATCCGGACGGTCGATTCATGCCTTTCATTTGCTCAACGCGATCGAGTCGTGCGCCGGCCTTCTGTCACGCTACGGCGGACACGCGCATGCCTGCGGGTTCTCCATGCCAAGCGCCCAGATATCTGAACTGCGAACGCGGCTGGATGCGTACGCGCGCGAGCGGCTGACGCTGGAAGATTTCATGCCGCTTCTGTACTTGGACGCAGAACTCCCGCTGGATGAGGTCACGCCGGAGTTATTCGATGCGTTGAGGCGCCTGGAACCATTCGGCGTAGGCAATCCCGAGCCGATATTTGCGGCGAAGCAGGTGCGGATGATGGCGCCGCCACGTATTTTGAAAGATAAACACGTGAAACTGCGGCTGGCGGCCGGGTTGGAGAGGACGGATCCGGCGCTGGTGTCGACGCCTCAGTGTCATCCGGACTCGGCCAGTCTGCGGCGCGAGGAAGTGCGCGAAGGGAGCGAAAATCGCGGCCGCCCGGAGTGGCGGCGTTCCATCACGTTCGATGCGCTGGGTTGGCACCTGGCGGAGCGAACCCAGAGGGAACAACTGCTTGCCGGCGACAGTCTGGACGTCGCGTTCACCGTGGGGCGCAACGAGCATCCGGAATACGGCGGTTTGGAGCTGACGTTGTGCGACTTCAAAGCCAGGAAGACTGCCGAGGGCACTGGGAACACAGAGAAGCACGTGGAGCAATCGACGATTTAGCACCACACGTGTGAGAGTGTCCCCAGGCCAGAGGCCGTCCCTCAGGGGCTGAAGCCCGTATTTCCTTTGGCCGGAGGCGGCGCGGCTAAAGCCGCACCTTTCAAGACCACTTTCTACTTGCAGATTTCCGGTGCTATCTGCCCACTGAGAACCGCGCCCTCCCTTCCATTACACTAAGCTCAGATGCCGATCTCCGTTTCCCGTCTCCGGCGCTGGTTCGCGGTGGGAGCCATCGTGGCCTCGATGGTGGTCGCGGGGGCTTATTTCTACGCACGTTACCGCGTGCGGAATGCACTTAAAGAAATCCCGGGGAAGATTGGGATTGAGATCCAGCAGAGCGCGCAGGGTTTTACCATTTCGAAGTCGGAAGCGGGCCGGACGCTGTTCAAGGTGCAGGCCAGCAAGGTAATCCAGTTCAAGCAGAGCGGACGGGCGGAGTTGCACGATGTGACCATCGTGCTTTACGGGCGCGATGCCAGCCGCTTCGATCAGATCTACGGCTCCGACTTCGAATACGATCCCAAGTCGGGCGAGGTCAGCGCCAAGGGCGAGGTGCAGATCGACCTGGAAGCCAATCCAGCGGGGCTGAACTCTGCCGATCAGAGTCCTCCGCCGGTGTTGAAGAACCCTATCCACTTGCGAACCAGCGGGTTGATATTCAATCAGAAAACCGGCAACGCTTATACCAAGGACAAGATCGAATTGAGCATTCCACAGGCCTCGGGGTCAGCGGTAGGGGCAAGTTACTCTGGGC
>Ga0335079_10007458_pt1 | contig 12453 bp, 10 predicted proteins | sample Lox_Sample_33_FD_206719 | JGI IMG/M metagenome (GOLD analysis project Ga0335079, IMG submission 206719) | Soil microbial communities from Loxahatchee National Wildlife Refuge, Florida, United States - Lox_Sample_3.3 | ecosystem: Environmental > Terrestrial > Soil > Wetlands | place: USA... | reverse complement strand
GCGCGGCCAGCATGAGTGCCGGCCTGCTGACTCCTGCACTCTTCGGCGAGACGCAATCGCATACGCGGAGCCTTTCGCTTACCAAGCATGGAAGCCTCGCCTCGGGCGATGCCGCGCTGCTGCGCTTCGTCGCGGCGGCGGAAGCTCTGGAAGCCGATTTCTGGATGCAATACAACGAACTGGGAGGAATTCAGGACAGCCAACTGCCGCAAGGCACTGGCAATACGGAGTACACTGCGGCGCTGGCTGCGTTCGACGACGACTTTCCGCAATACGTTCACGACAACACGGAAGATGAAGTCACCCATTTTCAATTCCTGAACGCTTATCTGGTTGCCAATGGAGCCCAAGCCGTGGACCTGGAACCCTTCCGCACACTGCAGGGAAGCCAGGCCACGGGCTCGAGCGGCATCTTGCGGCTCACCAATCTGCTCCAGCTCACGCTCGATACCAGCTGGTACACCCGTTACCGCGACGACAATCACAACCCTGATCTCGATACCAACCACGTATTTATGCAGGCCGTTCCCGGTCTGCACAACGGACAGTTCAAGGCAATTCCGGCCACCGACGACGACCTGAATCCGCCGCTGCATTTGCAGGCGATTGCCGCCACCGCAGCGCTCCACATGCCCACCGTGGAGCAGGGCGGGAACAGCCTTTACCCCTCGCTGGCACAGCGGGCCAGCAGCGTCGAGGTGCTGCGCATCCTCATCAGCATCGGTCCGGCGGAAACCATGCATTTCCAAACCTGGTCCGACATAGCGGCTGACGTGCTTGGCGATGTTGCGCCTTTCACCGATCCCACCAACGGATTGTTCTTCCCCAGCGTGAATAATCCGCCGCTGGCCGGCCCGCTCTTCCAGGACAATCGCATCATGCCAGAGCCCTGCCCGTTCCTCAGCCACAGTCTGCCGGTTTGCTCCATCATCCGGCCGACCGAGACGAACGGAGCGGCCATGGGCGCGCTGAACTTCCTCACCAGTATGGGACTGTTCCGCGGCCAGTCGCAGGGGTTCTTCGACTTCATGACCGAGTTAGCGACGCAGGCAGACGCGGCGCAACGCGAGTGCTGAGACAAGCCCCCGTACTTGCGCGCGCCGGATGCTATGACGAGCAGTCCTCATCCCGAGGCACGACAGAACCTTGTGCCGTCCTGCGGACTGTTCGAAATTGATGACGGATGGCCCAGGACTCACGGCCTGCCCTCAGCGGAGTCGACGGTCCTGGGCTACGATTGTGTCGCCCTGCGGGCTGCGATGCGCCAGCCGAGTCGGTTTTCGTTCTCATCGGGAAGGCCGGCGTTCACAGGGCAGCGTCGTAAGGACTCTAAAGAGCTCAAGAACTGGAAACTCGAAGCTGGAATTTGGTTCTCGCCGGTTGCTGCCGCGGTGCGGCTACACCCACTCCAGCGCGCCCTTCTTCCAGATCCAGATGTAGCCCACGATCAGGATGCCGAGGAAGATCCCCATCTCCAGCAGCCCGAACAGGCCGAGCAGTTTGAACTGCACCGCCCAGGGAAACAGGAAGATGGTCTCCACGTCGAAGACCACGAAGAGAATGGCGACGATGTAGAAACGCACGGTGTAGCGGCCGCGCGCGTTGTCGTAGGGCGTGATGCCGCATTCGTAGGGCATCAGCTTGGTCTTGAAGGGGTTGCGAGGCCGGATGAGTGTGCAAATCGCGACTGTGCCGGCGGCAACAAGAAACGCGACGAAGGCGAAGATGAAAATCGGTACGTAGTTCTGCGGCATAGATGTGCTCTGCCGATCGCAGCAAGTTCGCTGTTCGTCTTCGCCCGTAGCACCGCTTGTCCAGGGCGAGGTTCGAACGGTCAATGGCGGGCCCTTACCGCTGCGATCCCTAATCTTAGGATGACCCGCCCACTATAGCCCATGCCGCAAACACGCGGCTATGACGTACGTCACAAATCCGGAAACCCGCGGCCGTTGCTACTCCGGGAAGCTCACCTTCAGAATGCTGCCGTTTACCCCCACCATCCATCCATTCTGCGGGTCCGCGAACGCCGCGGCCCAATATCCGTTCACGCCCTGCAACAGGTTCCAGGTGGCGCCCTCGTCCGGCGACCAAGCCGCGCCGCCGATATAGGCCGTGGCCAATACATAACGCGTGTAGTCGGTCACGCCGGGTTCACTGCGATGGCGCTGCCCGCCGCCGACGCCGGTGGTGTTGCTCAGGTACGAAACGCAGAATACCGGATACGTGAGCGGCGGCTCGGTGCCGAGCTGCCAGGTTTGGCCGCCATCATGCGAGCTGGCGAACTGCGCCGTGGTGAACGTATTGAGCGCATCAAGATCGCCGCCAGCCAGCACGCCGTCCATAGCATCGCGAAACGCCACGCTGAAAGGGCCCGCGCTCGGTGAGCTGTTCAGGGGAGTGTCGTGGGCGTTCCAGGTGTTGCCGCCATCGGTGGTCGCGAGCACCCGGGAGACGCTGGCGCCGCCCGTCGCAATCCACGCATCGCTCGTGCCCTGCGCCGCAATGCATGTGCCGCTGGCTGCGAACGACGCCTCGCCCGACAGCGCCGGAGGCATGTTGTTGGCGATGCTCTGCCAGGTCATGCCGTCGGTGGTGCGCAGGTCGGGAAAGACGCCATTCACCGAATCGCTGTGCGCGATCCCGCTGGTCGGCGTCCAAAACGCGAAGCAATCGTAAAACGCGCCGGTGAGCTGGTTGTCGAACTGCTGCGTCCAGGTGTGTCCGCCGTCTTCGGTTTTGTAGATGGCGAAGTCCTGCGGAAGATTTCCGATGGCGAGCACGTAGGCGATCTGGTCGCTCACCGCCTGCACATCGCGCAACTGCACGTCGGCCGCGTTCTGCGTCGGCACCAGACCGGTTCGCCAGTGATTGCCGCCATCGGTGGTGACGACGAATGTGCTGCTGGTCCCAACCGCCCAGACTACGTTGTCGTTCACCGGGCTGACGGCGATGAGCAATTGCGTGGTGTTGCTGTTCTGCGGCGTCAGCGTGGGCCCTTGCGCGTTAGCTGTGATGTTGAAGGTGAAAACGAAAATCGCAAAGAAAAGAACGGCTGGGGTCCGTTTCGTCATGACATCCTCCGAAACGAGTGGCGCAGCGGAGTATAGGCGGGGCGTAGAAAACGTGTCAAACCACGAACGAGCAGCTCTCACTCCAGAGACGGAGGAGTTTCAATTTCGGACAGGCCGACAGGGACCTGCGGTAAGAGTGTTTGACTAGCCGGATGGCGAAATACCCGCCAGGCATCGTAACTCGAAACTGAAAACTGCCCTTCACTTGGGCGGGAACAGGAACTTCAGCATCGGCGCGACGCGGGCGGCCCAAGCGGATTCGCTGTGGGTAGCGTCCTCGGCTTCGGTGTAGCAGAGGTCGTGGCCTTGCACCCATCCCTTCTTCGCCAGGGTGACGTTGAGTTCGCGGGCATCGGGCAGCGCGCGTTGGCCTTCCTTGGTGCCGATGTCGAGCCAGATCTTGAGCTCGGGCTTGCGCCTGATTTGCGAGACGGTCTTCAGGATGGCGCGATTGCGCCACCACACCGACGGCGACATGACCGCCAGCTTGCTGAACATCCAGGTGTAGCGCAGGCCGAGATAGAGGGTGACCAGGCCGCCCAGCGACGAGCCGCCCAGGCCGCAGTTGGCGGTGCCCGGCAGCGTGCGATAGGTGCGGTCGACGAAGGGCTTCAGCTCTTCCACCAGCATCTGGCCGTAGGCGTCGGCCTGTCCGCCGCCGAGGCGCTTGTCCTCCACCGGCGTGTATTCGTCGATGCGGTGCTCGCCGGTGTTGTAGATGCCCACGATGATGAGCGGTTCGACCTCGCCGGCCAGCGCGAGCGCGTCCGCGGTCTCGCCCATGTGCCAGCAGTTGCCGCCGAACGCGGTCGCGGGTTCGAAGAGGTTCTGGCCGTCCTGCATGTAGAGCACGGAAAAGCGGCGGTCGAGGTCAGCGTCGTACATGGGTGGGAGATAGACGATGAAGTCGTGAGGCTCGTCCTCGATCTGCGAAGGAAACTGCTGGTGGAGGCGCAGGCGCGACTTCAGTTCGGTGGCTGTGGCGGCGGTAGTTTCTGGCATGTCGATGGCGATAGGCATGATAACAGGACACCTGAGACTTGCGATGCGGTTTGTGAAGCTCGGAGGTTAGATGCAGGTGAGTGGGGAATGTGAAGGTTGTGTGCCCCACCCTTCGACTTCGCTCAGGGAGGCTTCATCCCATCAGTTGGGATGAGTGGGTCCGACGGCTGTAGCGGGATTCACGGAACCCACTCATCCGAAAAGAACGGATGAGTGGGGCACCCGATCACTCAGGCACCGAATGGATACTGCCGTCCTGTAGAATTGACGATTTCCATGCAGCACAAATCCTCTTACGAGGCACACATAACTTGAATCGCGAATTTCATCGTTGGTGGTCGCACGATCTGGGACGCGACATGGACCTCCTCATCTTCGGCCACGATGGCCCGAAGGTCATCGTCTTTCCCACGTCGCAAGGCCGCTTCTACGAATACGAAGACAACAAGATGATTGAGGCCGTCGCCGACCGGCTGGAGTTCGGGCAGCTCCAGATTTATTGCGTGGACAGCGTCGACGGCGACAGCTGGTACAACAAGTGGGCGCATCCCTATTGGCGTGTGCAGCGACATTTGGCCTACGAGCGCTACATCCTGAATGACGTGATCCCGCTGATGTGGAACAAGAACTGGAATCCGCGCGTGATGGTCACAGGATGCAGCTTCGGCGCCTACCATGCGCTGAACTTCGCCATGCGGCATCCGGACAAGGTGACGGACTGCGTCTGCATGGGCGGCGCGTATGACATCCGGCGCTTCCTTAATGGCTGGTACAGCGATGACGTGTACTTCGTGAATCCGCCGGATTATCTCGCGAACTGCACCGACGGCTGGCGCTATAACCACATCCGCACGGTGCTGGCCACGGGCGAGTGGGACATGTGCTGGAACGACAACGAGCAGATGGCCGGCATCATGCGGGCGCGCGGCATCCGCCATGAGCTGTACGTTTGGGGCGATCGCAGCTATCACGACTGGCCGTGGTGGCGGCCGATGGCGCGGGCGTACCTGGGATAACTAGCGCACGCGGGCGTCGGTGTCCATGCCGGGCTGTGTGTTGGGTGTCATGGGACGGAGGATAAGCAGCTTGGATTTGCCTTCGCTGCCGCCGGGGACGAGCACCATACGCTTGTCGGCGTCGAAGGCCACGAGGTGACCTTTCACGCCGGCGGTTGTGAGCTCGTCGATTTTGTTGAGCCTGCCTTTGGCCCCGATCACCAGCAGCGAGCCCTCGGCAGCGGCGTAGAGCGTGCGCGAGTCAGGATCGAGCCATAGCGAATCAACGCCGGCAGGCGCAGCGATACGATCGATCTCCGCGCCAGTATCGGCGCTGATGTCGAGCACTGCGTAACGCACCGCGGTGTAGAGCTCGTGATATTGCGGATCGTAGACCAGTCCCGTCGGCTGTGAGGCGCTTAACGTGAAGTGGTTGACGATCTTCAACTGCGAGTCGAGGGCGAGGACCTGGTGTGTGTCCTGCAAGGTCACGAACGCAACATGACGCTGCGTGTCAAGCGCCAGCGCCCGCGGCGTGCCCCCAAGGTCGGTGCGCGCGACGTCCTGTTTGGTATGTAGGTCGAGCAGCGACAGCGTGCCGGCATCGGCGTCGGTCCAGTAGAGCTTGCCATCGCCGCTGAGCATCACAGCGTCGGGCGAACCCGGCAGGGCGATGGAGTCGATAGCCTTCCAGCCAGCGATGGCGATCACCGCGATGGAGTTGCTGCCATGATCGGCGACGTAGACGCGGCCGGCTTTTTCGTCCACCGCGAGTCCGCGCGGCGATTGCAGGCCTGTGACTTGGGCGACCACACGGCGGCGGACCGGATCAAAGACATCCAGCGCCGATGCGCCGGGATGGGTGAGCAACAGCATTCCGTTGGCGAAGTCGGCATCGCCGAATCCGGGCGCGCCGGGAAGATTCACCATGCCGATCTGGCGCAGGTCGGAGGCACTCGCGAAGCAGGCGCACAGGACAAGCGGAACGAGAATGCGGGGAACGCGCATGGGAACTTCCGCTGGTGTGATGCGCAGCAGAGCTGATGTGCTGCCTTGGAACGAGGGGTGAGGGACTGGGGGCTAGAGGTCAGTTGTGGGAGCGATTCTGATCGACAGGTCCAATAGTCGCAACCGCAATCCGACCCTGACCTCTAACCCCCAATGCCAGGCCCCCATGTCTGCATCCAGAGGCGCGTCCCAGCGTAGCGGCAGGAGAAGGTGGCCACGCGTGCGGCACTACTGAGGGCCTCGCGGAACGAAACCTCGGGCCGAGCCGTGTAGTAGCAGAAGGCGCCGTGAAAGATGTCGCCTGCGCCGAGGGTGTCGACGGGCTTTATCTTCTCGACGGGAATGCTGCCGGTTTTATCGTGGTCGAGGAAGCGTATGGTGGATGCGCCGCGCGTAATCGCGATCCGGCGGATGTTCTGCGCCCGCAGGACCTCAAACACATCCTCAATGCCGTGACAGCCCGGCGGACGATAATCGTCCGAGCAGATGGCGATGTCGACCAGCGGCAGAAGCTGCTCCATGCCATCTTTCCAGCTTCCGCTGTCCAGCACAACCTGGACGCCGCGTTCGCGTGCGGCGCGGGCGACCGCGATAGCCAGCGGCATGTAATGTCCATCGATCAGCAGGACGGAGGCGCCGCGCAACCACTGCGGGGCGAAGCTGCCACCAAGCTCCTTGGAGAAAACTGCCGCGTTCGCCGAGACGACGGTGCGCTCGCCCGAGCTGCGATGGACTAGGATCGACGAGATCGGCGGCGGCGTTCGGCAATGGCTCGCCAGGTCGTGCAAGCGCACCGAGTGCTGACGCAAATCGTCGCGAATTACCGTCGCGATCGGATGCGAACCGGCAGCGGTCACCAGCTCGGCGCGCCCGCCGAGAAATGCGAAAGTCATCGCGGCCTTGGTCGCCGGACCTCCGGCCGAGATTTGCTGGCCCGAGACGGAGATCTTCTGGTTGCGACGCGGGACTGCGTCAACCGTGTAGATGAGGTCCACGGTCGCCAGTCCGACGAACAGGCCTTTGGGCACCTTTGAGATCATCGCTTGCGTCGCGCTAAGAAACGTGGCGTCGCTGCGCGGCTCGATTGACGCAGTCTTGATGCATTCGTCCACTCCAAACTGATGATTCGAGTTCTCACGCGGACTATGACACGCTGGGATATCCGCGTTCGTCCCGCTTCGCGGAACTCGAGTCTATCCGTCGCAGGCTCTTGCCACAAATATAGCTTTGCTTCGGGCGTTCTATTTGCTAAGTTCGCTCAGATCGATGGCAAACGTGTCGAGCAACGCCCCCTCCGATCGCTGGCACGCCATGTCGGCGGGCTTCCTTGGCTGGACGCTGGATGCCTTCGACTTCTTCGTCGTCATCTTCCTGCTGGACACGCTGGCAGCGCACTTCCACGTCCCCAAGCGCGACATCGTGCTCACCATTACGGCGACGCTGGCCATGCGTCCCGTGGGCGCGCTGCTATTCGGCATGATGGCCGATCGCTACGGGCGCCGGCGGCCACTCATGGTCAACGTGCTGTTCTTCGCAACCATCGAGTTCCTGTGCGGCTTCGCGCCCAACTATACGGTGTTCTTCATTCTGCGCATGTTGTTCGGCATCGGCATGGGCGGCGAGTGGGGCGTGGGTGCATCGCTGGCCATGGAGCACGCGCCGGTACGCTGGCGCGGCGTGCTATCCGGCATTTTGCAAAGTGGCTACCCCATCGGTTATTTGCTAGCTGCGGTGGCGGCGCGCGTGGTGCTGCCCGGCCTGGGCTGGCGCGCGATGTTCTGGGTGGGGGGAATTCCAGCACTGCTGGCGCTCTACATTCGCACCAAGGTGCCCGAGTCGGAGGCGTGGCAACAGCACCGAGTGGCGCGCACCATTGACGGGCCGCGCATCGCCTGGCAGCACAAATGGCTGTCGCTGTACCTGATCGGCTTGATGTTCCTGATGAACTGCCTCTCGCACGGCACGCAGGACCTGTATCCCGACTTCCTGAAACACGCGCACGGCGTTTCGCCGAACACCGTCGCCTACGTCACCATCTTTTATAACGTTGGAGCGGTGGTGGGCGCGGTCATCTTCGGGCTGCTGTCGGAGAAAATCGGACGCCGCTACAGCATGTTGTGCGCCCTGGTGGTGGCGCTGGCCATCATGCCGGCATGGGCCTTCGGCAGCACTCTGGCCGTGCTGGCGCTTGGCGCGTTCGTGATGCAGATGGGCGTACAGGGTGCATGGGGCATCATTCCCGTGCATCTGAATGAGCTTGCGCCGGATGCGGTGCGTGGACTGTTGCCGGGGTTCACCTACCAGGTCGGAATACTACTGGCGGCGTCGACGCCAACCGTGGAGTTCGCGTTGCGCGATCGCGTGGGCTACGCCTGGGCGCTCACCGCTTTTGAGCTGTGCGTGATTGCCGCGCTTAGTGTCATGCTGTTTTTCGGGCAGGAAAAACGCGGGCGCAGCTTCGTGCGCGAGCCGGAGCAGGTGGCGGCGTAACGCATGCCAACGGCTGTCTTCAGGATGTCGCGATATGTCATGTTCCGTACTGCACCACCATGCAGCAGCTTGAAAAATATTTTTTGCGCGATAACTTTCTCGGAATCAATGTCTCACGCCAGAATGGAATTCGCCGGGGCAGAATTTGTGCGAGCGCATGTTTTTTTTCGTGCTAGTATCCGTGGAGCCAAAAAGAATTCAGGCTCACGAATGCGGTGCAGACTCTCTCAGACACCGCTAGCAGGTTTGCTCAATATGTTTTCCGGTTGGTTTGCGCTTCATTGTCCGGCCGTTCTGTTTTCTCCTAAGTAATAACTCGTTTCGCGGAGAGGCCCCTCGCCTCAGGACTGCTATTTATGTCTTCATTTGGTGTTGCGACCCCAAATCCCTGGGTGCTGGTGCTGGACGCACTGCAGAAAAAGATCAACCGCACATCCTACGAGACCTGGCTGAAGCCGACGCGCTTCGACCACTCGCAAGGGCCGACGCTGTTCGTGCGTGTGCCCAACCCGGAGTTCTGCCACATCGCCGACAAATACGGGGACCTGATCAGCGAGGCCATCGAAAATCTGGGCATGGAATTCCGCGACGTGGAGTTCGTTACGGACGAGGCGCAGCGTAAAGGCGATGCGGCCGCCGGTTCCGCTGCGGACAGCGCGCCGAACTCTCCAGCCAGCGACAAAGCTTCGATTGGGCCAGTCGCCCAGCAGCGCTTCGACTGGGATGGAGCGTCGCAATTGAATCCCAAGTATACCTTCGACGACTTCGTCTCCGGCGCCGGCAACCAGTTTGCGCACGCAGCAGCGCGGGCCGTAGCGGAAAGACCTTCCAAGGCCTATAACCCGCTGTTCCTGTATGGCGGCGTGGGCATGGGCAAGACGCACCTGATGCAGGCGATTGGGCACGAGATCAAGAAGCGCCAGCCGGGGCTCTCGATTTGTTACGTCTCCAGCGAGCGCTTCACCAACGACATGATCAATGCGCTGCGCTACAGCAAGATGACGGGTTTCCGCGACCGCTATCGCACGATGGATGTACTCCTGGTGGATGACATCCAGTTCCTGGTCAACAAGGAGCGCACGCAGGAGGAGTTCTTCCACACCTTCAACGCGCTGCACGAAGGCATGCGCCAGATCGTGATTGCCAGCGACCGCCCGCCGAAAGAATTGGCGGAGATTGAGGACCGCCTGCGCAGCCGCTTTGAGTGGGGCCTGATCGCCGACATCCAGCCGCCCGATCTGGAGACCAAAGTGGCCATCCTCCAGAAGAAAGCCGAGTCGGAGCAGGTCACGCTGCCGACGGACGTCGCGCTGTTCATCGCCTCAAGCATTCGCAGCAATGTACGCGAGTTGGAGGGCGCGCTGATTCGCCTGACCGCATACTCGTCGCTGACCGGCGTGGAGATCAACCTCCAGACGGCGCAGGAAGTGCTGAAGAACGTCATTGATTCGCAGGTGCGCAAGATCACGATCGAGTCGATCCAGAAGGCGGTGTGCGAGCAATTCGGCCTGAAGATGGTGGAGCTGAAGGCCAAGAACAACTCGCACGTCATCGTCTTCCCGCGGCAGATCGCGATGTATCTGGCCAAGCACCTGACCGATTCGTCGCTGCCGGAAATTGGGCGGCAATTCGGCGGCAAGCACCACACGACCGTTCTGCACTCGGTCGACAAGATCGAGCAGCAGCGCAAGGCCGACAAGGATTTGAACAGGGTGCTCAACAAACTTACAGAGGGTTTGGGCCTGTGAACCGCGCGCCAGCGCGGTTTTTCAATTTAGGGCGAGGTTTTCTCCCCCGCCGGCTGTGGATGCGGTGTGAATCGGGTGGAAGTTGTGGCTGGGAACCAGGGACAGTCGCTTTCCTGCACATCAGCCCGAAGAGACCCAGAGCGGTTTTCTACAGCAGCAACTCGCGCTCGTCTGCGGCCTGTGCGGTTTGGCCCGGAGTTTCCACTTTTCCGCAGCCCCTGTTATTACTACTGGTTTTATATTCTTTTGATTTGATATAAGGAGAAGCAGTAATACGTGCGGGCGAATGCCTGCCAAGGTGGGACTTATGGCTGCCGAAGCGACGGGAACGATGCAGGGTACGGCGATGGAAATCAACGTAAGCAAGTTCGAGTTGCTGCGTGAGCTCACGGCCACACAAGGCGTGGTCGAACGCAAGACCACGATCCCCATCCTGTCGAATTTTCTATTTGAGGCTGGCAACGACCGTCTCACCATTACGGCGACTGATCTGGACCTGAGCCTGCGCACCTCGTGCGCGGCCAAGGTGAAGCGCGAAGGGGCTTGCACAATTCCCGCGCGCAAACTGTACGACTATGTCAAGCTGCTGCCCGACGGCGATATTGCCATCAAGCTGCTGGAGAACCACTGGGTCAACATTCGCAGCGGGCGCTCAAACACGAAGATGGTGGGGATGGCGCGGGCCAACTTCCCCGGGCTGCCGACGTTTCCGTCGACCGGCGTAGTGAAGGTCCCGGCGCAAACTCTGCGCAGCATGATCGGGCGGACGATCTTTGCAATCTCGAGCGAGGAGTCGCGTTATACGCTGAACGGCGGGCTGATGGTGCTGAAGCCGGAGTCGATCACCATGGTGGCGACCGACGGGCATCGCCTGGCGCACATCGAAAAGGTGGGCGAACAGTTCGAGGTGAGCGGCGAGAACCGCACGCTCATCCCCAAGAAGGCCATGAGTGAGCTGTACTCGCTGCTGCAAAACAGCGAAGCCGATTTCATCGAGTTCGCCAAGGACGAGTCGACGCTATTTTTCCGCATCGGCGAGCGGCTGCTGACCTCGCGCCAGTTGACCGGGCAATTCCCGAACTACGAGGCGGTGCTGCCGCGCGAGACCGGCAAGGCCGTCGTGGTGCACGGCGGCGACCTCAACACAGCCATCCAGCGCGTGGCGCAATTTGCCGATGAGCGCTCGCGCGCCATCCGCATGAAGCTCGAAAAGAACGAGCTGAAGATTTCGTCGTCGTCTACCGATGCCGGCGAATCGGAAGACTCCCTCGAAACCGCTTACACCGGCGATCCGCTCGCCATCGGCTTCAACTCCGAGTATCTACTGGACTTTCTGAAGGCCTCCAACGGTGACGTGCGCCTGGAGTTCAAAGACGCGCAGTCCGCCGGCCAGATGCGCCCCGAAGACGCCGGCGACGACGGCTTCAAGTACCGCTACGTCGTGATGCCGATGCGGATCTGAGTATGAAGATCAAAGTGGTGGTACATGAAGCGGAAGAGGCCGGCTACTGAGCCGGGGTTCCGGCCATCCCGGGCCGCGCTACGCAAGGTGCGACAATCGACGAGCTGATGGCAAACGTGCATGGTGCGATCGAAGCTTGTTTGTCGGTCGATGTAGCGGTGATTGAATCTCACCCCAATGACCGTGTCCTTGAAATTGCCGTATGAAGGTGGTTCGGCAAGAGGCTGATTGGGGTCCTAGCAAAGAATGGCTGGTCGTTGCTGCGGGTCACCGGCAGCCACCACGTTTTCGGCAGGCCCGATAGCATAGTGCGCCTCTCCGTTCCTGTTCACGGCAATCGGCTTCTTAAAATCAGGCTTCTTCATCACCTACTAAAGGCCGCAGGATTGTCCGAGCAGGACCTTCAGTGATCGCCGCCTTGTGATGAGCGGGGCATCTGCTGACGGGACCGGCCTAGCACTTGTTGGCGTTTCGCATATCTGGTTAGCCTGTGGGCAACCGGAGGCTCGCCGCCCCCTCACATCCGCAGGTGATCAGCCTCACAGACCCGATGTTCATTACCCGCCTAGGTTAACCATTGGCGCTCAGCACCTGGCAAAAACGAGCTGCCAATCTTCCTGCAAGATTCTCATTGCTAACGGTTAAGGGCCAAGTGCTGAGCGCTGACAAAGGATTCG
>Ga0335079_10007457_pt1 | contig 12454 bp, 8 predicted proteins | sample Lox_Sample_33_FD_206719 | JGI IMG/M metagenome (GOLD analysis project Ga0335079, IMG submission 206719) | Soil microbial communities from Loxahatchee National Wildlife Refuge, Florida, United States - Lox_Sample_3.3 | ecosystem: Environmental > Terrestrial > Soil > Wetlands | place: USA: Florida... | reverse complement strand
CATGCACCGATACCGCTCGTGTTTTGTGACGAGCCGTCGGGGCAGAAGTAGATTGCGGTTTGACCTCCGCTCGTGCCAGAGCCGTTGAAGGTGTAGCCGAAATCTATCGCCGCAGCTCCCGTGCCGTAGTTATCGGGAGTGGCAGAGTTTGAGGTCGGAATTCCTGTCACAATATTGAAGCCAACGTCCGTCGGCAGTTGGTAAGTCGCTGAAGTTTGTTGCCCTTGGAAACCGCCAGTTAAGGTGGGTGCCACCACAATCGTTCCCTGGCCTGAAGTAGTATCTGAGAACGTGACGGAGTAGGATGTTCGTTGCGAGACGGCATTATCGCGCGCCAGCCGTATCGCTGAAAGAGTGGTGTTGTAAGCGTTCGTAACGCGCTGCGCCTTCAGAAGTGGGACCAAACTAATAAATGTAATGGCACACATAACAATCACGAGCGCGCATACCGTCATCATTTCCAGCAAGCTGAAGCCGCTCTCGTTATTTCGAGTACGCAATGCCTTCATTTTGAGCATCGTTATCCCCATCCGCCCAGCGGGGAGAGCAAATACCCTGCAGTGCAACCGGGGCGGGTCCCCATACACATGGGACTCCCGGATACACGGCTGAGTAAGTCGATGTTAGGAACACCGGAGGTACACGTCAAAGTACCGGGGTACACCGGTCTTTCGGACAATGGCCATAAGTAAGGTAATTCACGGCAGGTTACGAATCGGCAATACGTGGCGCTACTTGCCGTTTTGATTCCCGTCCCGCCAACCCAACAAAATCACCTCTGTGAACTTCACTTTCGGATCATGACTGAAGTTCTCATGACACAGGTAACTTGTGATCGGCATGCTCGCTCTCTTACCATCCCCTCATCATGGATTTGCGTGTCCTCGTGGTGTGCCCGGATCAAGAATCAGCCAGCATGCTGATGCAGGTCGTCACGTCTGAGATGGGGATGTCGGCGGAACAAACGCCCTCGATCTCACACGGATTGAAACTGCTTGGCCAAGAACGCTTCGATGCAATCATCTTCGACTATCGGGCTGACCAGGCTTCGGAGGAGTTTCTAACCCGCCTGCGGCAATCTCCAAGAAATCGCACCACCATGTTGATTGCGGTTGTCGATGCCGAGTTCAACGCGCGTCCGGTGTTTGGACTGGGCGCCAATTTTGTTCTGTATCGTCCCTTGTCGTTGGAACGCACGCGCCTCAGCTTGCGAGCCGCTCGCGGCCTGATGCGGCGCGAACGACGCCGCAGTCCGCGGTCCAAGGTCAACTCATCGGTCAGTATTTCCTATCCGGGAGCTACGGAGTTCAGCGCGACTCTTTCCGATATCAGCGACGGTGGCACTTCCATTACCAGCGCCCGGGTTTTGCCGGATGCCGGAAAGGTGTATTTCGAGTTCGCTCTTCCCGGACAAGAACAGTTGGTGCGCTTATCGGGGGAAGTTGCCTGGCAGGATTCATCCGGGCGTACTGGTGTTCGCTTTCTCGATGTGCCGCAAGCTTCGCGGAAGCTGATCCAAACCTGGCTGCAGCAGGCTGGCGCGAAGAATGGCGACGGCGCCGCGGCTACCGCTGCGAATCAGACCACCCACGCTGAACAGTCGAGCGAGGTGAAAGCGTCTAGCGCGGTTTCAAACGCTGGCAACCGCCGCACCGAGTTGCGCTTTCCCTGCAAGATTGGCGCGGAAGTTTACCGTCTGGGTACGAGCACTCCAAATCGCTGCACGCTTTCCGATATCAGTGAAGGCGGTTGCTACGTCGAGATGCCGACGCCGCTCGCCGGACAATCCGGCGTGGAAATTTTGGTACGCACGACTGAACTGAAATTCAAAATTCGCGGACAGGTGCTCGCTACACACCCCGGTTTTGGTATGGGGGTTCGTTTCATGTTTCGCGATACTGCCGAGCGCGAAGAAATTTTGCGCCTGTTAGCGGTATTGAACACAGGTCCTTCGCTCGACCCACAGCTACGCTAGGCTGTTTCGATCTCTTCAAGCACCGCGCGCCGGAAATATTCGAGCGACAGCGTTAATCCCTTCTCAAGGTCCACTTTCGGCTCCCAGCCCAGCAATTCTCTTGCCTTGGAAATGTCTGGTTTCCTCTGCTTCGGATCATCTTGCGGCAACGGCTCAAACTTGATCTGGCTGGTTGAGCCAGTTACTGCGATCACTTTTCGGGCACATTCCAGAATTGTGAACTCGGATGGATTCCCAATATTTACTGGCAGATGCTCATCGGAGTGCGAAAGGCGAAGTATACCGTCGATTTCGTCGCTGACGTAGCAGAAACTTCGGGTTTGGCTTCCATCGCCGTAAACGGTCAAATCCTGGCCTCGCAATGCTTGCCACATAAAGTTCGGAATGACCCGGCCGTCATGCAGTTGCATACGCGGTCCAAAGGTATTGAAGATACGCAGAATTCGCGTGTCGACCTTGTGATAGCGGTGATAGGCCATGGTTACCGCTTCGGAGAAGCGCTTGGCTTCATCGTAGACGGAACGGGGGCCGATCGGGTTTACGTGCCCCCAGTAGGACTCCGGCTGCGGATGAACCAACGGGTCCCCATAACACTCGGAGGTAGAGGCCATCATGAACTTAGCCCCGCAGCGCCGAGCGGCTTCTAGCGCTTCAAAGGTGCCATGCGAACCCACGCGCAATGTCGCGATGCCATGTTTGGCATAGTCGACGGGACTTGCCGGACTGGCGAAATGAAACACGTAATCCAGAGGACCCCAGTCGGCTGGTTCGCAGATGTCTTTTTCTGTGAATTCAAATCGCGCGTCGTTGCGCAAATGGGCAATGTTGTGAAGGCGTCCAGTGAGCAGATTATCGACAGCCAGCACGCGAAGGCCTTCACCCAGCAGCGCGTCGCACAAATGGGAACCAAGAAACCCAGCGCCGCCGGTCACCAGCGCACGTCGCGTGCTCATCGTTTCAGGCTCGCTCCTTCTTCGTGGCGCGCACTGCCGTTTCTTCGCAAAGCGCAGCAGGACGTCCCACGCTGTAATACGAAAATCCGTGTTCCGTCATGATCGCCGGATCGTAGAGATTTCGGCCGTCGAGGATGATCGGGTATTTCACAACGCTGCGCAGGTGCTGCAAATCGAGGTTTGCAAATTCCTCCCATTCGGTGAGGATCAGTACGGCATCCGCGCCCTTCGCGGCTTGATAGGCATCGGTGGCAAATTCAACTCCATTGCCAAGCGCTTCCTTAGCACGCTCCATTGCCGCCGGATCGTAGACGCATACCTTGCAACCTTCGCGCGAAAGCTCTTCCACTAGTAGCAGGGCCGGAGACTCGCGGATGTCATCGGTCCCGCCTTTGAATGCCAACCCGAGCACGCCAAGTCGCTTGCCGCGTAGTGTCCAAAGCACGCTCCGCACTTTGCGTAGGAACCGATGGCGTTGCTCTTCGTTGATTCGGATGACCTCCTCTAGCAAGCGGAAGTCGTAGCCGCTTTCCTTCGCTACCGAGCGGAAGGCCAGCAGGTCCTTTGGAAAACAAGATCCGCCATATCCGATTCCTGGATTCAGAAATCTCGGTCCTATGCGCGAGTCGGTTCCGATCCCTTCGCATACCTGCTGGACATTGGCTCCCACGGTTTCGCAAATCGACGCGACCGCGTTGATAAAGGAAATCTTCATCGCCAGGAAAGCATTCGACGCGTGTTTGATGAGTTCCGCGCTCTTCGCGCTCGTGATGATCAGTCGGGGCGGCGTTTGCGCGCGGTCTGGCCGCGGCACAGCGTCGCTCCGTCCGTAATACCATCCACCGGTGAGCGGCCCATACACATTCTTCATGACCTCCGCCGAACGCTCTGTCTCTACGCCCACCACGATTCGATCAGGGTATAGAAAGTCTGTGACTCCCGTTCCCTCACGCAAGAACTCAGGGTTCGAAACAATGTCAAACTGCTCGGGATGTGCCCCATTGCGGCGGATGATTGTTTGAATCCACTGATTTGTATAGACCGGGACGGTGCTCTTTTCGACCACGACTTTGTAACTGTCTACCGCGCCCGAAATCTCCCGCGCCACCGATTCCACGTAAGACATGTCCGCGTCGCCGCTTTCGGTTGCCGGTGTTCCAACCGCAATAAAGATGACTTCGCTCGCTCGAGTGGCGGCCTGCAAATCTTCGGAAAACTTAATGCGTTTTCCCCTATGTTTATCGAGGAGTTCAGGCAGAAATCGCTCATGGATGGGTACTTCACCCTTGCGTAAAGCATTCAGCTTATTCTGGTCGTTATCTACAAGAATGACGTCGTGACCAAGATCGGCGAAACACGCACCGGTGACAAGTCCAACGTAGCCTGACCCTACAACTGCGATTTGCATACGCGAGCCTTCTCCTTGCTTGATTGGGCGCGTCGGCTCGTCGGCGTGCCGTCTCATAACTGTACCAGTCTTTATTGGAGTTGCAGATTAGATTCAGTTCAGCTCTGCATTCCGCCAACTGGATTGGGAATCAATAGCTCACAGATGCAGGTGACCATCGTCACCGCCTGCTAGCGGCTATGGATTCAGAATTCGTTGTAGGAGGGATTTATGCCCATCCTAATGGTTGCGCTCATCGCGCTCGCAGCTTTTGGTCTTATTGGAGTATTCCTTGGTGCGGCCGTGATTCTTGAGCAGCATAAGCTGGCTGACAAGAGTCATACGGGCAAGGTTGCTTGAAAGTTGCCCAAAGCTCCGTTGACCAGAATGATTGAGCACATCTTCGCTTTTCCGACGGTTTTCAACTAACCGTCACGATTTTCCGCCCGCACGAACTCATACCCTTTTTTCTCCGGCCCAAAACCGACCACGATTGCGAGCAAAGTGATCACTCCAATTTCGAAACCTGCCAAAGCCCAGGCATATCCCCACAGATCACGTAAGCCGTATTCGATCGCATTGACGGGTGACGCAACTAAATTTCCCAATTGATAGGCGAGTCCGGGAAGCAGACCACGCACCGCTGCGGGAGAAAGTTCATTCAGGTGTGCCGGAATAATTCCCCAAGCACCCTGCACTCCCATCTGGATCGCAAAAGCTCCCACGGCCAGTACGAGAAGCGTTCTTCCGAACGCCCATGGCGGAATGACACACAGCGCAACCAAAGCGGCCAAAATAAGCCCACGCCGCCGGCCCAGCCTCTCCGAAATAACCCCGAAGATGAGCGCGCCTAATAGGGCTCCCACGTTATAGAAGATGGCAACGTTGGCCACCGTCGATGTCGTAAATCCGTGCGATTGGAGAAAATGCGGATATAGATCCTGCGTTCCATGGGAAAGAAAGTTCATCAGCGCCATCAACAAAATCATGTACAGAAACAGAGGCCAGTTCGCAGCCGCAGCTTTTGCAATCGATTTGAATTCCGGGACGCGATGTTGCTTCCAGGCTTCCGATTCCTTTACCTTCCATCGAATGTAAAACGCCAGCAGCGCCGGCAATCCGCCCGCCCAGAACATTGCGCGCCATCCCCACAGCGGCAGTACGAACCTCGCTGCGACTGCTGCCAGCAGGTAGCCGCAAGAATATCCCGATTGCACAATTCCGGAGATGATGCCTCGGCGTTGCGGCGGGATGCTCTCCATGGCCAGCGATGACCCCACGCCCCACTCGCCCCCCATGCCAATCCCGAAGACCGTTCGGAGAATGAGAAACATCGTGTAATTCGTCGAGAATCCGCACAGCAATTCCACCACAGAGAAAAAAATTACATTGGCCATCAAAGGTCCTCGCCGCCCATAACGATCGGCGAGCATGCCGAATATGAAGGCTCCGAACGGCCGCATCGCCAGCGTCGCAAGCGTAGTGAAGATGATTTTCGAAGGCGACACGTGAAACTGGGCAGCGAGGGTATTCACCAGAAAGACGACGACAAAAAAGTCGAACGCGTCCAATGTCCAGCCCAGGAAAGCGGCGCTTACCGCGTGGCGCTGGTCCGAATTGAGAAATGGTTCCGAGGGGCGCGCCGGGGTGGAGTTCACGGTAATCTGGGATTACGACTTAGTTGTAATACGTCTGGCGTGGAGCATTCTAACAGGCGGCGTCGTCAACCCCCGACGACTTGGATCTACTATTCTTGATCGTCCTTTGTCGGTTACTTGGGTACGAATCAAGGCACTATCTACTCTTTGTGATCCCTGGAACTTGATAGACTACGACAACGGCCCGCCGCGCAATATCTATGGCTCGCAGCTGAGATCTGATAGCGAACGTAATGGCCTTGAAGGGTTCTGAATGAAGAAGATTGTCGCGCTGTTCTTCCTTCTTTCGGTGCTTTCTCCTGGTCAAACCAATCAGGGCGAAATCCACTTCCACGTTACTGATCCGGCCGGACTGGGCGTCCGAACTCTCGTCAGTATCTCCAGCGAGGCGAATCAATACAGCCGCAATTTGGCTACTGATGAGCACGGCGAACTGACGGTGCAACGACTGCCCTACGGCGTATACCAAATTGAAGTCAAGCAGCCTGGGTTTGCTGACTGGTCGGAGACCGTCAATGTGCGTTCCTCGGTTCCCGCTGACTCCCTGGTTCGACTAAAGGTCGCTTCTACTAGAGAGTCATTGAGCGTCAGCGCCCCCGAAACCCTCGTGAATCCCGATCAGGCTGGCGCAACCAGCGAGATCGGCAGCGAGACAATTAAACACCGGTTGAGTTCAATCCCGGGACGTTCTCTACAGGATATTGTCAACTCCCAGCCTGGTTGGCTCTACGAAGGCAATGCCGTGCTCCATCCACGCGGCTCGGAGTATCAAACTCAATTTGTGGTCGATGGCATCCCTCTCACCGACAACCGCTCGCCGAGCTTTGGCCCCGAGATCGAAGCGGATGATCTCGAATCAGTGACCATCTACACTGCGGGCATTCCCGCCGAGTACGGGCGGAAGATGGGGGGAGTCGTCGAACTCAATACGCTCGAAGACGTCCAACCTGGATATCACGGCCAAGTAGTGTTGTCGGGCGGAAGCTTTGAGAGCGCCGGCGCCTTCGGCCGCCTGGAGGCCACCTTAGGAAAAAACATTTTCAGCGCCAGCGCCAGCGGCGACATGACGAGCCACTATCTCAATCCTGTAGTTCTGCAAAACTATACGAACAAAGGAACGATCGGAGATTTCTCGGTCGGTTACGAACGCAATCTCTCGTCCAAAGACCGCATTCGCTTCGCCGTGCGCCATGAATTTTCACGCTATCTGATTCCTAATGAGCAGGTGCAGGAGTCCGTGGGCCAGATACAGAATGCCGATAACTTTGAGACGATGGGTATTGCGTCCTACCAGCATACATTTTCTTCAAACGCAGTGGCCGACCTGCGCAGTATGGTGCGGGACAACTCCAACGATTTTTATTCAAACCCCGAATCCGATCCCATCATCCTTTTTCAGCACAACTGGTTCCGCGAAGGCTATTTCCGGGGTACCGTCACCATCAATCACGGACACCACGAGTGGAAATTCGGCGTTGAGTCCGACAATATGTTCCTCAACGAGAATTTTTCCTACTTCATTCCGACAAACTATCTCGATCAATTCGACGACGGAACCCCCCAGGCTTTCAATTTCGCGGCCAATCGTCCCGATCTCGAGCAATCCGCGTTTGTGCAAGACCAGATCCGGATGGGCAACTGGACGGCGAACATCGGTCTGCGCTGGGATCACTATCAGCTCATGTTAAATCGTCAGGCTCTTGAGCCGAGGGTTTCGGTTTCGCGCTACTTTCCCTCTGCCGATATGGTTATCCATGTTTCCTACGACCGCGTCTTTCAAACTCCTTCCTTTGAAAACATTTTGCTGTCGAGTCTTGCAGGTCAAGAACTGAACCCTGAATCCAATCAGCAGTACGCAGTCGAACCTTCGGAAGGGAACTACTATGAGATTGGCGTGACGAAAGGCTTCTTGAATCACATTAAATTCGACGCCAACTATTTTCGCCGCAATGTCAGTAACTATGCCGACGACAACCAGGTTCAGAACACAACTATCAGCTTCCCCATTGCTTTCGACCATTCCATCATTTATGGCGTCGAAGCGAAGATTGACGTTCCGAATTGGAACCGTTTCTCCGGCTTTCTGAGTTACAGCTATACCCTCGGCAACGCCTGGTTTCCGGTGACCGGTGGCCTCTTTCTCGGTGACGATGCACAGGGAGTACCAACCACCGGCCACTTTCCGGACTCGCAGGATCAACGCCACACCGTACGCGGTCGTCTGCGCTACCAGATCACTCCGAAATTCTGGATCGCCGGCGGAATCCAATACGATACTGGCTTGCCATTCGACTTTCAGTGCGATCCAAGCCTGACTCTTCCTCAGTGCATCGCCGGCGAAGCCCAGATTTATGGGCAGCAAGTGATCGACCGCATCAACTTCGATCGCGGCCGCATTCTTCCAGCCTTCCAGGTGAATGCATCCGCGGGCGCCGAACTGTACCGGTCGGATCGAATGAGCACCAACTTCCAGATCGATGGCCAGAACTTGACCAATATTGTGAATGTAATCGATTTCGGCGGACTCTTCTCCGGCAATGCGATCGGTCCTTCGCGCAGCGTGATGATGCGCCTCACCACTAACTTCTAATCATCGTAATTCTGGCTTCAGGCGTCAGGCCTTAGGGTTTAGACTTGCCTTTATTAGGCAGACCATAGAAGGCAATAAACCTGGAGCCGAAAGCCTAGGGCCGAAAGCCTGGAAGTCGGGAGAGGCTAGTTCGAAGCCCTACACCCGGAGCCTTCAGCCTGACACCGGAAGCCTGAAGCTTGTGCCACCTAACTCCCAGATCCAGTGGCACCTTCCACCAATTGACTTCCCCGTCCTTTCGCGGGAAACTCGCCTTAAGGCCTGTTTGACGCCCAGCCATGTCTTGCAGGCGGGGGGAGGAAGAGCGCATGAGTTTGCGCCCGATGGCGAGGCTTGACCCGAGCTTCCATCGCCCCGACCCGCTCGTTCCTTGCGACCTCAATCGCGATCTGGAGCAGCATGTTGCCGCTGGGTTTCCAGCCGACCTCGCGCTCGATCTGGTATTGAATGAACTGGTTGTTCGCGCCGCCAGCGTCGCTGGCGCAAGCGGTGCCGCGGCGGCATTGTTGCGTGCCGGTGAAATGGTCATTCGCGCGGCGACGGGCAGGCTGGCTCCCGATCTTGGGGTTCCCTTGAGCACGGGCGATGGCCTCGCGGGCGCCTGCGTCCGCACACTCAGTCCGCAACTGTCGAATGACATTGAGTCCGACCCCCGCGTTGATCGTGCGGCACTGCGCGGGCTCGGAATCCGCTCCATCTTGATCGTGCCCGTGCTCGATGACATCAGAGCCCCTGAGGGGAAGTCGCAACTCATCGGCATACTTGAGGTCTTATCCCCTGTTCCGAACGCATTCTCTGATTCCTCGCAGGTTATGCTTGCCGAGTTTGCCCGGGAGTGTGCGTCTCTGCACCGCCGCACGATAGAGCTTCAGGATCATTCTTCCGAAGCGGAATTGGTCAGAGCCCAAGCAATCGACGCCGAATCAACCGAGGGCGCGCCCATAATTCCAGATACGGAACTGTTCCGATCGTTCGAACTGGCGGAAAGCGACTTTCCGGATCCGGTTGCACCAACGCGGCAGCCTTACCAGGTCTGGACGCTCGTTCTCGCTTCGCTCGTTATCGTTGCGGCGGTTGCACTGAGTTTCCTGGTCGGCCGGAGAGTTGGTTGGCTTCGCGCTCTCGCAACGAGTCCTCCGATCCCGGTTTCGACTGTGTCGGCTCCGGTCGCAGACACGGTGAACCCGCCCGTTCCAGCAATGGAAGAACCGGCGCCTCTGCCTCGTAAAAAGAAGGTGGCTCCGCCGCCGCAAGCCGATGCCTCAAATGCTCCGATGTCTCCTTCCGATCAGTTGGTGGTTTATGAGAAGGGCAAGGTGGTTTATCGGATGAAGGCGCAGCCGCTCAAAGCAGGGGGCGATGCAGCCCAGGTAACTGCGGCGACGCAGCCTGCGCTAAATGCTTCTCCGCAGCCTGCGCCCTCGGAACACGCGCCGAATCAGATGGCCTCATCCGTAATTCCGGCATCGTCGAAGCAGCGTCTCTCTGATCGTGTCTGGCTTGCGCCCGATCAGGCCGCGACTCTGCTTCTGAACCGTGTCGAGCCGCAGTATCCACAAGCAGCCATGGACGCTCGACACTCCGGCAGCGTGGTCTTGGAAGTCAATGTCGCGGAGGACGGTTCGGTTTCCTCGGTTCGGCCGCTTATCGGAGATCCAACGCTTGCCGCCGCTGCCGCGCAAGCGGTTCGCAGCTGGCGCTATCAGCCGCTCCGCTCGCACGAGCAGCCATCGCCTTTCCAGACCGATGTAACTCTGACGTTCACGCTTCCCAACTAGGTAATTCACACCTCATTGGAGTAGCGAACCTCTCGCTCTTACGAGTACGCTAACTCCTTCGCCCGTTGCACCGCCTTCACCACCGCCTTGATCAGCGTGACGCGCAGCTTGCCTTCCTCCAGTTCGAGGATGCCGTCGATCGTGCATCCCGCAGGCGTGGTAACGGCGTCTTTCAGCAGCGCAGGATGGTCTCCTGTTTCGATGACCACGCGCGCCGCGCCCATTGTGGTCTGGGCCGCAAGCAATGTGGCCACGTCTCGCGGCAGGCCGACCTTCACTCCTGCCTCGGCCAGCGATTCCAGGATGATGTAAATGTAGGCAGGACCGCTCGCAGAAAGCCCCGTAACCGCATCCATGTGCTTTTCGTCGACGATGACGGTTCGCCCTACGGCCGCGAAGAACTTCGTTGCCAGGTCCAAATGATGCTTCTGCGCGAACTGGCCCTTGCACAGGCCGGTCATTCCCGCTCCCAGCACGCAGGGAGTGTTCGGCATCGCCCGCACCACAGGAATGTCTTTCTCCAGGCCGCGTTCAATCATGTCCGTGGGCACGGAGGCGGCAACGGAGATCAGCAACTGATCCCGCCTCACATCGCCGCGAATCTCTCGAAGTACATCGGCAACGACCTGCGGTTTCACGCAAAGGAAGATCACGTCAGCCTTGCGCACCGCTTCAGCATTATCAGTACCAGCCCGAATCTTAAGCTTCTCTCTGAGCAGCGTCGCGCGCTCGGAGTGTGCGGCTGTTGCCCAGGTATCCGAGGGCTTCAACAATCCGTCGCGCAGAAATGCCTGCAACAGGATCGATCCCATCTTACCCGCGCCCAGAATGGCGACTTTTTGGCCTGCTGCCGTCTTTGTGGTCGAAGTCTTTGCTCTCGAAGTCTTACCCATCATTTAGCTCCTGCCGTGTCTGAGTATTTGGTGGACGCACAACCGCTAACCACCGATCACCGACCACTGCTTTCGCACCATCTCTACAATCTCACGCCCAATCGGCAAGGACGCTGTCGCAGCGGGAGACGGCACGTTCAGCACGTGCAGGAACTGGCTCCGCGCTAGGAAGCGGAAGTCATCGACCAGCGTGCCATCTTGTGCGACTGCCTGCGCGCGAACGCCTGAGCCTCCCGCAGTCATATCTTCCATACGGATTTCCGGCACAAGCGATTGGCATGACCGCACGAACAAACGCTTCGACCAACTCCGCCGCATTTCACCGAGGCCGTTCTTCCAATGCTGGCGCGCCATCGCCCGAAAACCAGAGTACTCGAATACTTCCATGGTCTCACCCAGATCGAAGTCGGTTCGCCGATATCCCTCTCGTTGAAAGGCGAGTACCGCGTTTGGTCCGGCATCGACGTTGCCATGAATTCGCTTGGTGAAATGCACGCCCAGAAATGGATACGCTGGATCAGGCACAGGATAAATCAGTGCCCTTACTAATGACGTGCGAGCGGGGGCGAGATCATAGTATTCGCCGCGGAAGGGAATCAGCATCAGTTCCGGATCGTCGCCCGCCAAATGCGCGACTCGGTCGCTATAGAGGCCTGCGCAATTGACTACATAGTGCGTTGCGACTTCTCCCGCGCGGGTATGAATCACGACCTCGGATCCGGCGCGCGCAAATCCAACGACTTCCGCGCCTGTCTTGACGGCGACTCCGCGCGAGTGCGCGATCGCCGCATATTTGGCGGTTACGATCGCATAGTCAGTAATTCCAGTCGAAGGCACCTTGAGCGCGCGCAATCCGCCGACGTGTGGCTCGATCTCACGCATGGCTGCGCCTTCCACGATCTCGAGACCGGTCAGACCGTTCGCCTGGCCACGCGCGAGCAGATCATCGAGGCGCGGCACTTCCTCTGGTTTGGTGGCTACGATGAGCTTTCCGCAGACTTCGTAGGGAATGCTGTGCTGCGCGCAGAACTCGACCATTTCGCGCGCGCCAGCGACACAAAGGCGAGCCTTCAGTGAGCCCGCTTTGTAATACACGCCGCTATGGATGACTCCACTGTTGTGTCCGGTCTGATGGCGCGCCAGACCGTCTTCTTTTTCGAGCACGATGATACGGGCTGACGGAAAGGCTTCGGCTGCCTGCATGGCGAACGACAGACCGA
>Ga0335079_10007456_pt1 | contig 12455 bp, 8 predicted proteins | sample Lox_Sample_33_FD_206719 | JGI IMG/M metagenome (GOLD analysis project Ga0335079, IMG submission 206719) | Soil microbial communities from Loxahatchee National Wildlife Refuge, Florida, United States - Lox_Sample_3.3 | ecosystem: Environmental > Terrestrial > Soil > Wetlands | place: USA: Florida... | reverse complement strand
TGCTTCTTTCCTTCCGCGATCAACCTGTCAATGTCCGCGAGCGTGCCGTATTCCGGGTTGACGTTTTCGTAATCGGAAACGTCGTAGCCGAAGTCGACTTGGGGGGAAGGATACATGGGCGTGATCCAGATCGCGTCCACGCCGAGCCAGCGCAGATAATCCAGACGCGCCGTGATGCCCTTGAGGTCGCCGACGCCGTCGTTGTTGGTATCGGCGAAGCTGCGCGGATAGATTTCGTAGAAGACGGCGTGCTGCCACCAGTGGTGGCCCTCGGCATCGATCGACCCATTCGCGCCCGTTGCCGTGGACACGGCTAATATCGCAAAAATAGACACAAGAATGGGGACTCGACGTTGCGGGGTCATGACCTTATTCTCCATGTCTTGTGTCCCCTGAAGGCTAACACTTTGGTTGCCGCGGCGTCTAAGGTTGGTATATTATCTCCGCACGGGGTGACAATGCGCACACGAAAGCTGCTGGTGGCTACAAGCTTAGCCTGCTTCCTGAATTGCGCCGTCGTCTTCGCCCAGACGGCCCAGATCAACGGAACCATCAAAGACTCCACAGGCCTTGCCGTTCCGGGAGCCATGATTAAAGCGACCCAAACGGCTACGGGCGTGGTGCGAACGGCGGAGAGCGGAGCCGACGGTGGATATGTGTTGCCCAATCTGCCGGTGGGACCGTATCTATTGGAAGTCACGAAAGAGGGCTTCAGCAAGTTTGCCCAAACCGGGATTATGCTTCAAGTCGACACTAACCCGACCGTCGACGTCACCATGAAGGTAGGCGCGGTCAGTGAGCAGGTGACCGTCGAAGCGGGCGCGGCGCAGGTAGAGACACGCTCGACGAGCGTCGGCCAGGTTGTCGACAACCAGCGCATCATGGAACTGCCGTTGAACGGCCGCGATGTCCACCAGTTGATCTTTCTGGCGGGAATGGCGAACTATCCCGGCACCGCCTCGCTGAACTCGGTGCGGAACTACCCGACCGTGGTGGTTTCGGTGGCCGGCGGCGCTCCCGACTCGGTCGGGTATTCGCTGGACGGCATCATCCACCAGGACCCCTATAACAATCTCAGCCTGCCGTTGCCATTCCCGGATGCGGTGCAGGAATTCAAGGTGGAGTGGAACGGCGTACCGCCGCAATATGGGTATCACTCCACTGCGGCTGTCAACGCCATCACCAAGTCGGGCACCAACCAGCTCCACGGCGATTTGTTCGAGTTCCTCCGCAACGGAGATCTCAACGCGCGCGACGCCTTTGCGGTGGCGCGCGACACTCTGAAGCGGAATCAGTTCGGCGGCACGATTGGCGGGCCGGTTCGTCACGATAAGCTGTTTTTCTTCGGCGGATACCAGCGAACTTCTTTGCGCTCGGACCCGACGCAGCTTACAACGTTCATACCGACTCCCGCCATGGCGAACGGAGACTTTTCGGCCTTTGCGGCGTGCAATGGGGTTTCCGCGCTCCCGGCGTCTCTGGGCTTCACCAACAACCAGTTGCCGCTGGCGTCGCTCAACCCGGTTTCGCTGAATATTCTCAAGACCATTCCCGCGACGAACGATGCCTGCGGCAAGACGACGTACGGTTACAAAAACAATCAGGACGAGGATCTGTATACGGCCAAGGTCGACTACCAGATCAACGCCCAGCAATCTTTCTACGGGCGTTTCGTTTCCGCCAAGTTTAATGGGAGTTCGTCCTACGACGGTAGCAACCCGCTCTCGATTAATACGTTCGGTCTGAACGATCTGGATTACGGACTGGCTCTGGGGCACACGTGGGTGGCCGGGCCCAACGTGGTCAATTCGTTCCGGATCGGCGCCAACCGCACCAACATTGTGAAAGTGCCGGACACTTACAAATCGTGGCCTGACCTGGGAGCGAATATCTCGCCGCTCGGTGGCAACGTCATTGCGGTGACGGTAACCGGCGCCATGACGATTGGCGGTGTCTCGGCGGCTCCGGGGCAATCGCACAATGGGCCGCTTTGGTCGGTGGTCGACGATGTGAGCTGGGTGAAAGGCTCCCACCAGATCGGCTTTGGCGGCAGTATTTATCGCCAGATGCTGAACTACCTGTCAGGCCCCAATGCCGTCGGCACTCCGACGTTCGACGGTTCCGTCAGCGGCCTGCCTCTGGTTGACTTCATGCTCGGCCGTCCCAATACCTTCAGCCAGGGAACGCTGTACGGCTTCTATTCCCGGCAATTTTACGGGGCGCTGTATCTTCAGGATTCGTGGAAGATCAACCGGCGTTTGACCCTGAACTATGGCGTGCGGTGGGAGCCCTATACGGCTGTGTTTCAAAAGTACGGCGGACAGGACGAGCATTTCGACTTTGGCCTGTACGCGAACAACGTGCATAGCTCGGTCTACCAGAATTCGCCCCCGGGGGTGGTCTTCTCGGGCGATTCGCAATATAGCTGTGGCAATAGCTTCAACTGCCCGATCTGGGACAAGTTCTTTCCGAGAGTTGGTCTGGCTTTCGATCCCAAGGGCGATGGGCGCATGGTCATTCGTGCGGCATACGGTATGTTCGGCGACCGCATGAGTATGCTTTCGATGAGTCAGGAGCAGTTTGGGCCGCCCTACGGCAACCTGGTTAGCGTGTCGGGAACGAACCTGACGAATCCGTGGGCGAGTTACGGCGGGCTCAAGGGCTTCACCTCGGCCGGCCAGGATCCGATGCCGACGCTCGCTCGCTTGCAGGGCCTGGGCCATTCCGACGCGGGGATTCCTTTCCCGACATTCGGAACGTACCTCAGCTCCGATCTGACCAACTTCCATCCCACGTACGTGAACCAATGGAATTTCAGCATTCAAAAGCAGCTCGGGCAGGACTGGCTGGTGACCGCCAACTACCTGGGAACCACCACCGTTCACTTCGTAAGCGGAGTGAACATGAACCCGGCTCAGTTCCTGGGCTTGGGCCCTTGCACGCTGCAGACTGCCACCGGCCCAGTGAACTACACGACCTGCTCGACCGTGGCCAATCAGAACTTCAGGCGGCCCTTGTACATGGCAAATCCGGCGCAGGGCCAATACTTCGCCGGCGTCGGGTTCGTGGACGATGGCGGGACCGGCAGCTACGAGGGGGTGAACCTCTCCGTGAATAAGCGGCTCAGCCACGGTGTGAATATGCTGGCAAACTACACGTATTCGCATTGCATCAGCGATCCGTGGAGCCAGAACCCGACCAACGCGGGAGTCTACATTCCGGGCAACCGTCGCGCGTGGAGAAGCAACTGCCAGGGCATCGATTTGCGCCAATTGTTCCAGCTCAGCATGGTGGCGACCACGCCGCACTTCTCGGGCCGGGCCCTGCGCATGCTGGCCAGCAACTGGCAATTTGCTCCGAATCTGGAGATCAAATCGGCGCAGTTCTTCACGGTGACCACCGGCACCGATGTCGCGCTGACTACCATCGCCAACCAGACTCCCAACCTGATCGGGAATCCGTACCCGGCGAATCAGAACCCGAGCGAGTGGCTGGTGAATCCAAAATTGCACCCCGGGGAGGCGCCTGCTTTTGCGACGGCTACGCCCGGTACTTATGGCAATCTGGGCTACAACAATATGAAGGGGCCGGGTGTGTTTCAGTTGAACCTGGCGCTGTCCCGCAATTTTGGGCTCGGGGAACACCGCCTCCTGCAGGTGCGTGGCGAGGCGTTCAATTTGCCCAACCATCTGAATCCCTTTACGCCGGGCAATGGTCCGGTGGGCGCCGGAAACTTTGGCGGGATTGCCCCGATGAATGCGCCGAACTTCGGCGTGATCACGAATGACATCAGCGGAACCGGGGGCCTGAGTGCCGGCGATTACCGGGTTGTCCAGCTTGCGATGAAATTCATCTTCTGATCACCGGCTGCCGGCGCTCCCATTCGCCTTCGCGGGATGCAGCGTCAGCTTCTGGACGCGCCAGTTGTTCATGTCCGCCACGAAGATCGTATTTTCGGAAGGGCAGGCGAGCGCGTGCGGCCAGTTGAATTGGCCGGCATCGCGGCCTGATTCGCCCAGGTAGCCGAGGAGTTTGCCGTCAGGCAGGGAGAATTTGTATAGCCGCCCCGGATTCTCGTCGATCGAGTATAGATACTGCGGATTCGTATTGGTGATGCACAAGGCCCAGGGTGCGGTGTTGTCGGGCGCGTTTGCGGGCGTGTCTCCCAGGGTCGGGTGCCGCTTCTTGTCGTACGCTACATTCTGCAAAATGTTGCGGAGGTGGTTTCCATTCCCGTCGAAAACCTGAATGCGGTTATTGCCGCGGTCGGCTACGTAGACGTTGCCTTCGCGGTCGATCGCGATATTGTGCGGGATGTTGAACTGTCCATCTCCGGTTCCGCGCGAGCCCCACGACTTGATCCAATTGCCGTGCTTGTCCATCTTGGCGATGCGCGAGTTGCCGTAGCCGTCGCTGATATAGATGTTGTCGTCGGCGTCCCAGGCGACGTCGGTCGGGCCGTTGAAGTAGCCGTCGTGCGGCTGCGGAGGGTTTTGTGCGAGTTTGCGCGGATTGTAATACTCGGGTTCATCCGGCCCTTCCGGACGTCGGCCCAGGTTCATCGTGACCAGGCCGGCGGGATTGAGTTTCATCGCCGCGTGCGTGCCTTTGTCCACCACCCACAGATTGTCATAGCGATCGAACCGCACCGAGTGCGAGTAGCCCAATCCATACACACCCTTGCCCAATTCGCGCAGAAATTTTCCGTTGGAATCGAATTCCAGCAACTGTGTGGTGGCATTGCCGTAGATCGGGCCGGTGGTGGCGCTGCCCGGATGGTTCAGCACCACGATCAATCCTTTCGAATTGACCGCAATGCCGAGCACTTCGCCGAGGTTCATCTGATAATTTAGCTTCAGAAATTCAGTGTCAGTATCGAATGCAATCTTCTGTGGTGTTTGCGCGAATGCCGAAATCGCGGCGAACGCGGCTGCGACTGCCAGTTTCATCTTGCCGTCCCCCTTCCCCTCTCAGGAGCGGTCTTGATTATGACCCGCCCGTGCGCCAACTTCAACCGCAGGATCGATATACTGGGCGATTCGTATGCGCACGTGGGTGAAGGTTGTACTGGTCGCCGGGATCGCGGCGGTGTTGCGGGCCGGAACGGATCCGGCGATGATCGAGGCGGACCGCGCATTCGCGCAGGCTGTGTCGAGAGCCGACAAACCGGCGCTCGAGAAACTCCTGGATGCCGATTTTCTGTGGACGGACTTCCAGGGAAAGACTCAAACGCGCGTCCAGATTTTGCGCGATCTACCGAAGCCCGTGATTGCGGACGAGAATGCCGCCGAAACCCGGCAGTACGGATACGAGGACATTGGCGACGTCCAGGTCAATCTCGGGCGCGCGCACATTTTGCGCGTATGGGTCAAACGGTCGAACGGGTGGAAGGCGGTCGTCTATCAAGAGGTGAGGTCGCTGGAGGGGGCGCCGGCGTTTACGCCGGGGGCAGGGAAGGACTGCGAAAATCCGTGCAAGACCGTCGCCTATCGACCGGCGAATGAGACCGAGCGGGACGTGATTACGGCCTACTCGAAGCTGGAAACCGCGGCGATGGCGCACAACTCGGCGGTCTTCGCCACGCTGGTCGGCGATGAATTTGTGGCCGCCAGTTCCAACAGCAACAAGCTTTACGACAAGCGCGGCCGCATGGAGGATTTCGACCACGCCAAGATGGCGGGCGTGGCGCCCACGCCGCTCGTGACCGCACGCCTCTTCGATTTTCGGGACGCCGTCTTGATGATCTCCGAACACAAGCCGGATCGCGGAAAGCCGTTGCACGTGACGCGGCTGTGGGTCAGGCGCGGCCGAAATTGGGTGGAACTGCTGAGCTACCAGACGTCCGTCGACGCGGGTGCACCGTAAGCGGTCGCCACCGCCAGGCCCGTCGGGGCTACTCTTTCTTTCTGGCGGCCCGGCGGGCGCCGGCGCGACGAGCCGGGGCAGCGCACGCGGTGACATTCAAGCCCTCGATTTTGGCCTTTTCGGTGTCCATCGTGAGCATAAACGGGTCTTTGCTGAAATCGGAAGGAACGCCTTCCCAGTGAAATTCCTGGTTCAGGTCGGGCTTGCCCGTGAGAGCTGTATCCAGCTTTAGCGTGATTTCGGCGCGCAGGGGCTGCGGCGCATCGGGGAGCGGCACGGCGACCAGCAATTCCTTAGGACGGCACTCGGGTTTCGCTTCGACCAGCGTACCGCGCAGCTGCGGGACCGCGGAGTTCTTCAATTGATCGGCGAAGTATTGGTCGCCCGCCGTATCGGCCAACTGGCCCTTGATCTTCATCCACAGCGCGAGCTGCGGATTGCTGCTCTCGAACTGCTGTTCTTTTTCCTGGGCAATCTGCGTCGCCGTTTTGATCGTGAACCCATCCGGCGGAAGGGGCGCGTTCTTCACCTGTTGTTTGAGCTGGTCGAGGCCTTCCGTGCTGCCGTGAACGGTGGCATAGGCGTTATCGGCGAAGGTCTGAATTTGCTTCGGGTCGGCGCCGCCGCCCAAAGTCGCGTCGACTACCGCGGCGCGCTCGAATTCGTACACGGCTGACGGAATCTTGTCCGGACTATCCTTCTGCTGGCAGCGAAGCGCCAGGGCGAGCTTATAGGCGTGCATGGAGCTGTCGGGATAGACGAGGAGGCCTTTCTTGAACGCGTCTTCGGCGGTCTTGCAATCCTGAGGTTTCTTGTCCATCGCCTGATTGCCCGGAATTAAAGAAAGAGCGATGAGCGATTTCTTGGCCGCGGATTCGAGCTGGGTCCGAGCCTGTGTCCATGCCTGATCGGTGGTGTTGGCCGGCTTCTTTTCGGCGGCAAAGAAAGTGGGCACGTAATCCATGAGATCGTGCGCCGCCTTTTCGCCCAGAGCGATCTGGTCCGCCGTGGGATTGGGAATAGCGGGGATGGAGGCGGTCAGCAGATAGAGCACGTTGAGAATGATGTTGGGACCTTGCTGGGGGTCGGAGAAAGTCTTCTTCAGATCTTTCGCCACCAATTGCGATCCATAGTCGACGACCTTGGCGGGCTGCGGCGGATTGGCTTTGCTGTAGGCCTGCATGTAGTAGTACACGCGGTCGTCTTTGTAATCCGAGTCGGGGTACTTCTGGGCCCAGGTATCGAGGTCGGTGACGGCCTTGGAGGAGTTGTTGGCTTGAATGTCTTTGATGACCTCATTGAAGAGGTCATACTCCTGTGTGTCCTTCGGCTTCTTCTGCGCGGGGGCTGACTGGGCGAAGGCGCCCTGAGCGGACGCGAGAACCAAGACGACGAATGCGCTGAGGGCTCCGACTCCCGCCAGCGGCCTGAGCCACTTCTGCATGGCCTGCCTCCTGTGTCGATGTCGCTCCGCAGCTCTGGAAGCGAGCGGCGGCTCACTTGCGGAGTATATTCGAACCGGCCCGGTGGTGCAACCGATTCCGGACCTTATTTAGATTTGAAGCCTTGTGCGAGCTGCCGATCTTGGGCGCAGCGCCATCCTTTACAATTAGGTTTCCTGATCCAGATGATTGCGGAGGAAGCATGGCGGGTAAACGGATCGGTATTCTAACCGGCGGCGGCGATGTACCCGGGCTCAATTCGGTCATCAAGACTGTGGTCTACCGCGGCGCGGAAATCGGGTGTGAGTTCATCGGTATCCGGCGGGGCTGGGAAGGGCTGACGCACGTCGACCTGAAGGATCCGGGCAGCCGCACGCGATACATCCTGCCGCTGAACCGCGAGAACACGCGGACCATCGACCGGACCGGCGGCACGTATCTGCACACGTCGCGCACCAATCCTTCAAAGATGAAGAAACTGCCGCCGATTCTGGCGGGCCAGTCCTTCCCGGCGAAGGAGACGACGAAAAAAGGCGAGACCTCGAAGATTTTCGATATCACATCGGCGGTGCTGAAGAACATCGAGATCCTGGGGCTAGACTATTTGATCACCATTGGCGGCGACGACACGCTGAGTTATGCGGCGGAGCTCGGCCGGCAGGGCATGAACGTGATCGCGGTGCCGAAGACGATGGATAACGATGTGCGGAATACCGAGTACTGCATCGGATTCTCGACGGCCATTACGCGGGCGATGGAGGCGGTAGAGCGGCAGAGGACGACGGTCGGCTCGCACGAACGCATCGGCATCTTTCGCGTGTTCGGCCGCGATGCCGGCTATACCGCGCTCTACACGTCGTACGTGACATCGACGCGCTGCTGCATTCCCGAGTACCGGGTGCAGTTGGGCAAACTGATCGATCTGATCATGACCGACAAACGGCACAACCCGAGCAACTATGCCCTGGTAATCCTTTCGGAAGGCGCGGAGTGGGAAGGCTACCAGGTAAAGGAATATGGCGAAGCCGACGCGTTCGGGCATCGAAAAAAGATGAGCGTGGCAGAGGACCTGAGCAACGAAATCAAAAAGGGGACCAACGAAGAGACGATTGTCAGCGACTTGACGTACGATTTGCGCTCCGGCAGCCCCGATTTCGTCGATCGCATGGTGGCCGCCACCTTTGCCGGCATGGCCATGGATGCGATTGAGGAAGGCAAGCACGGCATGATGACTTCCATCTGCAATGGTTGTTTCGTGCTGGCTCCGATTCCGGACCCGGCGCTCGGGCCGCGCCGCGTAGATGTCGCGACCATGTACAACACCGATCGCTACCGCCCGTATTACGCGCACAAGCTCGGGCTTCCGATCTTCCTGACCCGGGCGTAACTGGTGAACTGGAAACGGCTGTTTTCCCGGCCCGCCACACGCGAGCTCACACCCGAGTTGCGCATCCAGATCCAATCTTCGTTCGACAGGGCCGCGGCGGACGAAAAGCATTTTCCGGCCACCATCGATCCGCGCATCTACCATGTGAAGCTGATCCGCGAACACTTGGGCGATCTCCGCGGCAAGCGGGTGCTGGACGTGGGCTGTGGGAAGGGGCGGTTTGCGCGCGTGTTCCGCGAGCAGGAGCCGCTGGCCGAGTTATGGGGACTGGATATTTCCGAGGAGATGCTGCGGTTCGTGCCGGCGGGAATCCAGACGCGCGCCGGTTCGATGACTGACTTGCCGTTTGAGAGTGATTTTTTCGATGGAGCCTACGCGACGGAATCGCTCGAGCACGCGGTGGAGATCGAACGAGCGGTGGCGGAGATCTGCCGGGTGGTGAAGCCGGGCGGGCGGATTGCCGTCATCGATAAGAACGCCAAGCAGTGGGGACGGCTCGAAACGCCCGAGTGGGAACGCTGGTTTACTCAGAAGGAACTGGAGCAGCTGCTGGCGCGTTATTGCCGCCAGGTGTCGAGCCGGTTCATCTCGTACTGGGAGGATGTCGAGCCAGACGGACTGTTCATCGCCTGGCTCGCGGTGAAGTAGCGCCGGCGATCTTGTCGCCGGTGCGGGATTCGCCGGCGACACGGCGCCTCACGCTAGCGGCTGCCCGAACTGGCCGCGCGTTCCTGCTGGAAGCGAGCGGCGGTGCCATCCTGGACGCCTTTGCGAAGAGCCGCGCGGGCGCGAGCGGCAAGCGCCTGTTGCAGGACGGCCTCATCTTCCTTGTGGACTGCGACTACCTGGAGGGTCACGCTGCCCATCTCGTCAAATGACTGCTCGCCCCACTGAACCCGCTTCGGCGGATGACTGGGATTGCGGGGGTTGTCCGCGGTGTTGTCGTAGCGGATCTGCACATTGACGCGGGTGCCTTTGGGGAGCGTCACGGGAGACTTGTAGTTGTAGCGGTCCTGCCAGGCGAAATCCCAATCGGGAATCCAGAGTAAGGGCTGAGTGGCGCCGTCGGGCAAGGTGGCGGTGGCTTTCATTTCTTTGCCCACGTAATGGGCATGCGCTCCCGCCGAGTACGCGATCACGTCCACCGGAAGCGTAAACGAGTCTTCCACGGTGTAGGCCTTGTCGCCGGCTGGAATGTCGATGCCGGCTCCAAAGCCGAACAGCGCAGGAAGCTGCAGCGCCATCAGTTTCCGTTCGGGAGCCTTGTCGGCGAAATAGATTCCGATGGTGGATTTTTCGGTCTCGGGTTTTCCCGTCAAATGAAAATGCATCTGAAGGACGAAATCGGAACCCTTGGGGAGAGGGAGGGCGAGGCCTTCCGCCATGAAGATAGGAGTGGCGCCGACGGCCCAGCCGCCCAAGCCGCCGGAGTTTCCGCCACCCGGAGTCACGCCGATGCTGCCCATGCCACCGAAGCCCGGCCGTCCATCCGCGCCATCCACCTTGGCCAGCGCTCCGCCCTCGGTGAAGGCGTAGAGAACGTGATGCACCACCTTGCGGGCGCTCGGACGAAACTCGACCGCACGCACCCACTTGTCCTCGGTCAGGTGAGTCGGGATGACGAAATTGCGATAAATATCGGGGCCGCTGGCGGGCAGGTCGAAGCCTGCCGGCATCTCGAGGACGAGATCGGGTTTGCCAAGGTGCCAGCCTTCGGGGAACTGCGGAACCTTCGGCATCTTCGCGGGGTCGCCCTGCGGCATGCCCTGGCTGACCCAGTCGCCGATGGCGGCGATTTGTGCGTCATTGAGCCGGCGCTCGTCGGCGAATTCGCCGTATCCGTGAGCCGCGTGCCAGGGCGGCATGTACCGCGACTTGGTCACGGTGGCGATCAAAGCGCCGCGCTTCTTGACGTCTTCATACGAGATGAGCGCGAACGGCGCAGCCTCGCCCGGGCGATGGCAGGTGACGCAGTTCTGATAAATGATGGGCGCGATGGTTTCGGTGAACGTGACTTTCTCGGCCGCGGGCAGAAGTGCGGCGGCGGCGATGAACAGGCCGACGGTTTTCGCGGACATGGCCCCTCCTAGATGGGTGAACCGGCTATGTAACCTACTATACGTGAGTCGGCGCGGTTTGGTTCACGGTGTCAGGACCGTGCGGTGGATCCAGAGAATGTTGTCCCAGCTCAGCGGCTTTTCGGTGCCGTCGAAGAGCTTGGCGTAACTGCCGCCGCCGGCTTTGAAGGAGAATTCCTTGACCCGGTCGGGCGGGTTAGTCGTGACATTGCGCAGGATATCGAGCACCTGCTCCTGGCGCGAGATCTGGAAGAAGCTCGGCGTCTTCGCCGAGTAGAAGCGGACATCCGCCGGGGCGCCCTTGTTCGCAACGCCACGTTCGTACTTGAGATGAAGCTCGAGATGCTCGCCGGTGGGCGCGGTGAATGTCCAATCCTGAGTATCGACGATCGGCCCGGAGGCGCCGGCACTTGTGGAGCTCTGCATGTTATGGTTGGTGGCGCGCAAGTAGACCCCGAAGGGGCCGGGCGCATCTTCCGGATCTTCGGTGAGGCCGCCGATGACAAGCTGGCCTGCGACTCCGACAGGGTCCTTCACGGGCGCGGCGAGATAGACGAGATGATTCGAACCTTTGCCGAGCGGTTTGCCGTCCGGTGCATTGATGGTGATTCGATCGATGAAGACCACTCGCAAATTGCAGTCTTTGGCGGGACCTTGCGTGGCGATGTTGGGCGTGAACCCTTGCGGCAGGAAGGAGGCGAGGGCAGCTTCCGGAACGCGGAGATCGAGCTGGAACCGCGCTTCGAGGCTGGATTCGACGGGCGTTTCGGCGGCAGCGCAGACGGCCAGCGCAACAAATAGCAAAAGACGACTCATGGCGTTATTCCTGTACAAACTCCACCCAGATGCCGCCCGCTGCCTCGGCAGACACCAGGAAACGGTCCCGGCCTTGGTTCTTCTCGATGTGTAGCTGTCTTCCTGTGCCATGCTCGGCAATATCATGCGCACGGTTTAGGTCCTCCACTCCGACGCTTACTCCGAACGGACCGAGCCCGCCGCTTCGCACGATCGTCGAGAGCGGGCCGCCTTCCTTATCGGCTTCCCAGAAGACGATCGTACCCTGACCGCACTGGACTTCACGGCCGCGCGCTCCGAGTTCGCCAAGGGTCCGTTCGCGCCCCGGCGCAAAGCCCCACGCTTCGGCGTGCTTGACGGTTTGCTGCAGATCGGAAACGGCGACCCAAACCGACTTGAGCTTCCTGGCGGTGTTGGCGTGGAGATCGCCCGGTTTGCGCCGGGGATCCGGAGTCTCGCGTTCAATCCTTTCGCGCGCTTGCCGCAATCGGTCTTCCGTCAGCCGGTCACCGTTGTTCCGATACTCGAGGAATCCGACGCCCGGCCCACCCGGGACGCCAACCGGCGGCGTCGCTTTCGAATCTTCGTAGCTAATGTTCAGGAACTGCCAGGCCCCCGGTTGTTGTTTGCCGTCGCGCAGCGTGGTCGGGCTTGGCGGAAGGCTCACTTTGAAGCCACGCGCTCGCACGAAACTCGCGGCTTGTTCGACCGGGGACACGTCGATGTTGTAAGAGATGATTGCGCCGCCCTGCGCCTGAATCCGCCGCAGCGTTGCGGCGAGCGGACCGCCGGGTCCAGCAGCCTTAACGGCAGCCGCGTTCTTCTCCGGATCGTAGATCCACATCAGCTCCAGGTAAGCCGGCGGCAGCAGAACCGGACCATTTTCCA
>Ga0335079_10007455_pt1 | contig 12455 bp, 12 predicted proteins | sample Lox_Sample_33_FD_206719 | JGI IMG/M metagenome (GOLD analysis project Ga0335079, IMG submission 206719) | Soil microbial communities from Loxahatchee National Wildlife Refuge, Florida, United States - Lox_Sample_3.3 | ecosystem: Environmental > Terrestrial > Soil > Wetlands | place: USA... | reverse complement strand
CGACTGGGACCGCAAGCTCGCCATGCCGGTCAGGAACCATCCGGAGATCGCGAAAACGATCGTCCGCGGCTGCGTCGAGGAAGGGTTCGATGTGTGCTGGTCGGACCGCTTCCGCGACGGCAAGCTGCTGTCGCACGCCCACACCGAGCCCATCCTCTACCTGATACGCGAGTCGGGCGCGCCGGTGGTGCCGCTGTTCGTGAACGCCGTGCATCCGCCGGCGCCGTCGGCGGCGCGCTGCTACGCCTTCGGGGAGGCGCTCGCGCGCGTGATCGCGCGCGAGCTTGCCGACAAGCGCATCGTGCTGTGCGCCTCGGGGGGGCTTTCGCACTTCTCGCCCTCGCACCCCTGGGCGCACCACGTGGGCAGCCGCTACGTCGGCGACATCGCGGTCGAGTTCGACCGCAGGATCGTGGAATGGATGCGCGAGGGGCACGGCGCGCAGCTCACGAAGTTCAGCTCGCGCGAGCTGATCGAGAACGGCGAGGGCGAGCTGCGCCAGTGGATCGTGATGCTGGGGGCGCTCGGCGGGGCTAGACCAGAGTTCCTGGTGTACGAGCCGCTGTACCGCTCGATCATGGGCATGGGAGTGGGCTATTGGGATATGGAGGCATGATGAGATTCTTCGCTGCGCTCGGGATGGCGGTCTTGTTCGGGGCGGCGCTGGCGCAGGAGAGCTTTCCCTCCCGGCCCATGCGCCTCGTCGTTTCCTTCCCGCCCGGCGGCGGCGCGGACCTCACCGCGCGCGCGGTCGGCCAGAAGATGGGCGAGCTGCTCGGCCAGCCGGTGGTGGTGGAGAACAAGCCCGGCGCGAACGGGCTCGTCGGCTGCGACGCGGTGGCGAAGTCGGCCCCGGACGGCTATACGCTGCTCGAGACCGATCGCGGCGCGCTCGGGATCAACCCGAGCCTCTACAAGAAGCTGCCCTACGATCCGCTCGCCGACTTCGAGTACGTGGGCGTGGTCACCACCGCGCCCTACGTGCTGGTGATCGACCCGCGCCTTCCCGCGAAAACGCTCGCGGAGCTGCGCGAGCTGTCGAAGGCGAAGCCCGGCTCGCTCAACTACGGCAGCTACGGCGTGGCGAGCATGGCGCAGCTCAACATCGAGGCGCTGAAGGCGAAGATGGGAATCGATCTGACGCATGTGCCCTACAAGGGCGCCGGGCCCGCGATCCAGGCGGTGGTGGCCGGCGAGGCCGCGGCGACCATCGCGTCGCCGGCGGGGGTGCTCGGCTTCATCCGCGACGGGCGCCTGCGCGCGCTCGCGATCGGCGCGCCCGTCCGCTCGGCGCTCCTCCCCGACGTTCCCACGCTCGCCGAGGCGGGCGCCGACGACGACACCCTGGTGCCTACCTACTTCGCCTTCGCATTGCCGGCGAAGACCCCCGCCGCCATCGTCGCGCGGCTGCACGGGGCCATGCGCCGCGCGGTGCGCGCGAAGGAGGTCTCCGAGCGCCTGGTCACGGCGGGCCTCGAGCCCGCGGGCGGAACGGGCGAGGAGCTGCTCGCCCTGGTCAGGCGCGACATCCCGCGCTTCCGCAGGATCATCCAGAATACCGGCATTCAACCCGAATAAAGGAGAACGCACATGGCGAAGGCTTATTGGGTCGTCGCGTACCACGAGATCAAGAACCAGGAGGCGTGGCAGGCCTACGCCAAGCTCGCCTCGCCGGCGATCGAGGGCGCCGGCGGCAAGTACCTGGTGCGCAGCAATCCGGTGAAGACCTACGAGAGCGGAATGAGCCAGCGCGTGGTGCTGGTCGAGTTTCCGAGCGTCCAGCAGGCGATCGCCTGCCACGACGGCGCGCCCTACCAGGCGGCGCTCAAGCAGCTCGCGGGGGGCGCGGTGAAGCGCGACCTGCGCATCGTCGAGGGCGTGGCCTGACGCCCGAACTCCTCGAGGCTTACCGCAGCACCCGCTACGTCATCCTGGGCGAGCCCCCTCTCGTACTCTGCATCGGCGAGCACAACGCCGGTCTGGACGAATTGCTCGACGCCGAAGGCGCATCCACCGCGGCGTTCATCACCGCTGCGAATCCCAGGAGCGGGCTCAGGGGCGGCTGGGAGAACGAGATCGCGAACACGGCGCTCCTGAACGTCATGACCGGGGCCGGCTATCGCTGCTTCGAGGGCGAGGGGCGCGCCCCCGACCGGAGCTGGATCGAGCGGAGCGCGCTGGTCGTGGGGATTTCGCGCGAGGAAGCCGAGAAGGCCGGAAGAGCCTTCGACCAGAACGCGATCGTGTTCGTCGAGCGCGGAAAGGCGCCCGAGCTCGTCGTGCTCGACTAGGCTCGGTCTAGGGAACCAGCGCCTCGGGGCGCAGGTACTGCCGGCGCCAGTCCTCGAAAGGCAGCTTGTCGGCGGCCTCGACCTCGCGCTGCTTCGCAAGGGACGTTTCCGCCGCGCGCACGAAGCGCGCGTCCGTCTCCGCGGGGAACGGCTTCTCGAGCAGCGCGCGCTTGTGCGAAAGCGAGCGCTCGAGCACGAAGGCCGTGTACGAGTCGCGGTGGCGCGCGCGCATCTCGGCGAGCATGCGTGCCGAGGGCGGCTTCGAGGGATCTTCGAGCGCCGCGACCGCCGCGGCGAGCGCGTCGAGGTGGGCGTTCTTGCCGTGGCTGCCCGAGCGCGCGTCGTCGAGCGCCTGGGCGATCGGCTCGCATTCGCGCAGCACCTCGCAGCCCCAGTCGCGAAGCGCCACCTTGCGCGTGCCGCGCTCGAGCGCGAGGCCGGGCTCGCGTCCGCGCGCGGCGACCGCCTGCTTGTTGCGCCCGATCGCCGCGATCTCCTCCTTCGTATCCGGCGGGCTCTCCGAGAGCAGGCAGTGCAGCAGGTAGACGTCGAGGAAGAAGCAGGTCGCCGGCGCGATGCCTATCGCCGAGAACGGGTCGAGGTCCATGGCGCGCACCTCGACGTACTCGACGCCGCGCTCGCGCAGCGCGTGCAGCTGGCGCTCGCCGGGGCGGATGCGGCGCTTGGGGCGGATGGTGCTGTAGAACTCGTTCTCGATCTGCAGCATGCTGGTCGAGAGCTGGCGGTAGTCGGTGCCGTTCATGATGCCGATCGACTCGTACGGCGGATACGGCCGGGTGAGCGCGTCCTGCAGGCAGGCGGCGTAGCGCTCCAGGCCGTTGTAGCTCACCTGGAGCGCGTCCTGGGCCTCCGAGAGGTAGCCCAGGCGCCCCATGCGCAGCGAGGTCGCGTGCGGCAGGTAGAGCGTGCCTTCGGCGAGCTTCTGCAGCCTGTGCGGCCGGCCCTGCACGAAGCTCGAGCACACCGCCGGCGACGCCCCGAAGAGATAGAGCAGCAGCCACGCCGTGCGCCTGAAATTGCGGATGAGGGCGAAGTAGGCCTCGTTCGGGTCGCGGTAGCCCGGCAGCGGCCATGCCGCGTCGGGCAGCGAGAAGTTGTAGTGCACGCCCGAGATCGCCTGCATGCGCCGGCCGTAGCGGTGCGCGAGCCCCATGCGGTAGACGCTCTTCGCGCGGCCGATGTTGGAGGAGCCGTAGCGCCCGATGGGGATGTCCTTCTCGGCGGGCAGGCCGCAGGGCATGCTCGCGCACCACATCACCTCGCCACCGATGCGGCTGTAGACGAACTGATGGATGCGCTCGAGCTCGGCGAGGCAGGGCCCGACGCCCGGATGCACGCCCGTGATCAGCTCGAGCTGGGACTCGCTGAAGTCGGTGGTGATGTGCGGGTGCTTGAGCGCCGAGCCGAGATCGGGGCTGTGCGGCGTGAGCGCGAGCGACCCTGTGGAGGTCACCCGCAGGCTCTCCTTCTCGATCCCGCGGCGCAGACCCTTCAGCACCGCGGGGGAGAGCGCGCGCAACCGTTCTTGGAAGAGGCTCGTTGTCATTGGGGACGGCACGAATCCCGCGAAAGGCCGGGACGGCGGGGCAGGTCCGAGGCGGATTATCGCGCTCCGGCGATGATGCTGCCACCACGGAAAACAGCGTGATCCGCGACGCGGATCAGCCGGCTAGACCTTGCGGTCGGAGGATCCCTGAGCGACCGGCGCCTTGAAGGCGATGTACAGGCCGCGGGCGAACTGCCATACGCAGAGGATGAGGACGATCGTCAGCAGCAGGAAGCCGACGGTCTTCAGCACGCTCTTCTTCGGGCGCGGCCGCAGCGCGGCGCGCGAAGGCGGGGGCAGCCCCGGCAGCGCGCATTCCACGCCGAAGGGGATGCGGTCCGACTCCCGGCGAAAATCGTGCTTCATGTCCATACCCGCTATTAAGCAAAAAGCGAGCCCTTCGGTTGACAAGTCACAAAAAATAAATACTTCAGTGGCTTGCCGCATCGCAGCAGCGGGGGGCACGGGCACGAAGGGCGTCAGGCCGCGGTCAATGCGGCGATGGATAGACTCGCGCTACGGCCAGCAGGCCGACCTGCTTCGCGGCCAGGTAGTGAGTCAGGACGAGCTCGTGGGTCGCCGCGGGCAGCGGCTTCGCCGGAGCCGCGCCGTGCACTTCCCCCGCCATCAGCACGACGCAGGCGCCGAGGGCGATCGCCGTCGCGACGCCGATGCAGAAGGTGATGAAGAGCGTTCCCAGAAAATCGACGACGATGAGACGCATCCTGGTTTTTCCCGGAGCTTCCATGCGAGTTTCCTCCATGGCGCCATTGAAGCCGGGGAAGCGGGCACCGGCAGGGGAAAAAAAGGACAAGGTGCAGAAGAATTGTGACAAAAGCGTGGTCTGGCGCCTGCGCTATCGTGCATTTCGGCACAGGTATTGCTACTCATTCAGCTTTCCGGTCGATGCGGCGTCCTGTAGCATGGGTCCGCCTAAGCCGGTGTCATAAAGTCACAGGAGAGAGCTACATGAAGACATTCCGCTTCGTCCCCTGGCTGCTTGTCGCGCTCGGCATCGTCGCGCCGCAGGCGTTCGCCCAGGCCCAGAAAGCGAGCAAGGCGAACAACCATAAGGAGATCGTGATAGGTCACGTGGCCGGGTATACCGGGCCGGTCACCAAGGACGCGACGGAGATGGGCGCGGGGGCGCAGGTCTACTTCGACTCGGTCAACGCGCACGGCGGCGTGTTCGGCAGAAGGATCCGCCTGCTCGTGGTCGACGACCACTTCAAGGGCGACGAGACGGTCAAGGATCTGCTCGAGCTGAAAGGCAAGGTCTCGGCAGTGCTGCCGCCGGTGGGCTCGGCCCAGTTCGACCAGGTGCTGAAGGCGGGCGTCCTCGAGAAGATCGACTACCCGATCCTCGGCGTGATCCCGGGCGTGGAGTCCTTCCGCGAGCCGCTGCGCAGGAACCTGTTCCACTTCCGCGCCGGCGACTTCGACCAGATCGCCAAGATGATCGACCTGACGACCTCGGTCGGCCAGAACAAGATCGCTGTGCTCGCGACCGACAACCCGAACGGCGAGCAGGTGACCGCTTTCATGACGGACATGCTCGCCAAGCGCAAGCTCAAGCTCACGGCGGTGCAGAAGTACGTCATCGGCCCCAAGATCGACTGGGCGCCGATCATCAAGGGCTACCAGCAGGCGCAGCCGGATGTCATCGTGCTGGTCGGGCCGCCGTTCGCCACCGCGGCGTTCATCAAGGAGGCGAAGTCGGCGGGGCTCGGCGCGTCGCTCTACGGCCTCTCGTACACGGACTTCCGGCTGGCCGCCAAGGTCGCGGGCAACGAACGCGCGCGCGGCGTGGCGATCTCGCAGGTCTTCCCCAACCCGGCGAACCGGGTGGTGCCGATCATCAAGGAATTCCGCGACGCCTTCGAGAAGTACGGCAAGGTCCAGGGCGTGCCCTCGCACTTCAACCTCGAGGGCTACCTCGCCGGCAAGATCCTCGTGGAGGCGATCCGCCGGAGCAAGGACTCCTCGCCGGCGGGCGTCATCCGCGGCCTGGAGATGCTGCACGACTGGGACATGGGCGGGTACGTGGTGGACTTCTCGCCGACCAAGCACAACGGCTCGAGGTTCGTCGACATGTCGATCATCAGCGCGAAGGGCGACCTGATCTACTAGCCTCTCTTCGGAAACTTCCAGCGGCCGGGGCCCTCCAAGGTCCCGGCCGCTTTGTTTTTGGCACACTAGTCGCCCATGCCCCGCCGCATCGCCATCGTGGAAGACGACGCAGCGATCCGCGCCAACACGGCGGACGCGCTGAAGAAGCACGGCTACGAGGTCGCCGCCTACGCCGGGCGCGGGGAGGCGCTGGGCGCGTTCCGCGCCCGCCTGCCCGACCTCGCGCTCATCGACATCGGCCTGGGCGACGAGCCCGAGGGGGGCTTCGCGCTGTGCCGCGACCTGCGCGCGATGTCGCCCGCGCTGCCCATCCTCTTTCTCACCGCGCGCGACTCGGACTTCGACGCCGTGTCGGGCCTGCGCCTGGGCGCCGACGACTACCTCACCAAGGACGTGAGCCTGCCGCACCTGCTCGCGCGCATCTCGGCGCTGTTCCGCCGGGTGGACGCGATGCGCGAGCCCAGGGCCGCCGAGGAGGTGCTCGAGCGCGGTGCGCTCAAGCTCGACGCGAAGCGCTTCACCGCGGCGTGGCGCGACCGGGCGGTCGGCCTGACGCTCACCGAGTTCTGGATGGTGCACACCCTGGCGAAATTCCCCGGCCACGTGAAGGACCGCGAGGCGCTGATGCGCGAGGCGAACCTCGTGGTCGACGAGGGCACGGTGACCTCGCACGTGAAGCGCATCCGCAAGAAGTTCGCCGCCGTCGATCCGGCCTTCGACCAGATCGAGACCCTGTACGGCATGGGGTACCGCTGGAAAGCCTGATCTGAAGCTTCCCGCCTTCAGCCTTCGCGTCAAGCTCGCGCTCGTCGCGGTGCTGCTGCTCGCCCTGCCCTGGGCGGGGTACAGCTACGTGCGCGAGATGGAGCGCTTCCTGCTGGACGGCGAGGAGCAGGCGCTGCTCGCCACCGCGCGCGCCGTGGCCACCGCGCTGCACGACCGCCCCGGCCTGCTGCGCGCGCCGCCCTCGCGTGACGACGAGCTGCGGCGCGAGGCCGAGGAGGAGCTGCGCCGGCTCGCGGTCGCGCGCGGCGAGACCGTCCCGGACCCGGACGCGAACGTCATCGACCGCGAGGAGGACGTGGCGGCGCGGCGCGAGATCGAGGAGATCTCGGCGATCCTCAGGGGCGTCGAGCGCACGACCTCCCGGATCTGGGTCGTGACCCACGAGCTGCGCGTGCTCGCGCTCGCGGGAAGCCTGAAGCGCGAGGGTGCGCCCGCCGGGGAGACGCTCACCCAGCGGCTGCTCGGCCTGCTCATCCCGAGGCCCAGCGAGGACTTCGACGACGCCATCGCCGACGACGTGCTCGCCACGGGCCGCGAGATCTCGGAGGCGCTCGCGGGCCGGCCGGGCGTGCGCCTGCGCAACACGCCCGACGGCAAGGCCGTGGTCATTTCCGCCGCGCACCCGATCTGGAGCGGCGACGAGGTCGTCGGCGCGGTCGTCGCCGAGGAGAGCACGAACCCCATCCTGTCGGTGCGCAGCGTCGCGCTGCGGCGCCTGGTCGTGCTGACGCTGGCCGTGTTCGCCTTCGCCGCAGCGGTGCTCATCTGGTTCGCGACGCGCATCTCCTCGCGCATCCGGCGGCTGCGCGACGAGGCCGAGAGCGCGATCGACGCGCGCGGGCGCATCGCGCACTTGGTGACTGCGCAGAACGCGGACGACGAGATCGGCGACCTGTCGCGCAGCTTCTCGGCGATGCTCGCGAAACTGTCGCAGCACCACCAGTACCTCGAGAGCATGGCGAGCCGGCTGTCCCACGAGCTGCGCACGCCGATCGCGGTGGTGCGCTCCTCGCTGGAGAACCTGAAGCTCGCGCCCGAGAACGCGCGCGTCTACATCGAGCGCGCCGAGGAGGGCCTGCGGCGCCTCGGCACCATCCTCACGCGAATGAGCGAGGCGACGCGGCTCGAGCAGGGGCTCGCTTCCGTCGAGCGCGAGCGCTTCGACCTCGCCGCGGTCGTCGCCGGCTGCGTCGAGGGCTACCGCCTCGCGTACCCGGGGCAGGCATTCGAGCTCGAAACGCTCAAGGGACCGGTGCCCGTCAGCGGGTCGCCGGACCTCGCCGCGCAGCTCCTCGACAAGCTCGTCGCCAACGCGGTCGACTTCTCGCGCCCGGGCAAGCCGGTCCGCGTCGCGCTGTCGGCCGAAAGCGGGACCGCGCGTCTGCGCGTCGCCAACGAGGGGCCCCCGCTGCCCGAATCGATGCGCGGCAAGCTGTTCGAGTCGATGGTGTCGATACGCGCCGAGCGGGGCGGGGAGCCGCACCTCGGGCTCGGACTCTACGTGGCGCGGCTCATCGCCGAGTTCCACGGCGGCGGGATCGACGCGAGCGACCTCGCCGCAGGCGACGGCGTCGCGGTGAGCGCCACGTTCCGGTCCGCCTGAGAGCCGACGGCTATCCGGCGCGGCGGTGTCCGGAAATCTCCGCGCCTGCGCCGGGCGGAAGCGCGGCGTGGAAGAAGAGCGACCCTGCCGAGATCAGGGCGATTGCGACGAACGCCGGCGGAAAATCCGCCACGACCACGTCGGCGTGCCCCTGGAGGAGCCCCGATATCTGCAGCACGTAGGCGCCGATGGCCACGCCCAGGCTCTGCGAAAGGCGCTGCGCCATGCTGGCGATGCCGGACGCCTGGCTCATGGTCTCGCGCTTCACCTCGGCGAACGAGATCGCCTGCAGCGAGGTGAACTGCAGCGAGCGCAGGCACCCCGAGACGAGCAGCACCAGGAAGATCACGAGGTGCGGCGTCGCCGCGGTGAACAGCCCGAACGTGGCTACGGCGACCGATGAAACCAGGGCGTTGGCGGTGAGCACGGTGCGGAAGCCGAAGCGCCTCAGGATCGCGCTGGTCAGCGTCTTCATGAACATTGCGCCCACCGCGGTCGCGCAGGTGAGCAGTCCCGACTGCAGCGGATTCATGCCGAAGCCCAGCTGCAGGAGCAGCGGCAGCAGAAACGGCGTCGCGCCCAGTCCGATGCGGAACAGGCTGCCGGCGAGCACGCCGGTGTGGAAGGTCGGGATCCTGAGGAGCGACAGATCGATCACCGGATGCGCGGTGCGGCGCGCATGCCACGGGTACGCCGCCAGCGCGCCCGCGCCCAGGACGATGCACGCCGCGGTCACCTTTCCGGGCATGAGGTGGCCGCCCAGGGACGACAGCCCGAGCATCGAGACCGACAGCCCCATCGCGGCGAGAGCGAACCCCGCGAGGTCGAGCGCCGGCACGTCCGGCTCCCTGACGTTGGGGATGTGGCGCAGGACGAGGTAGAGACCCAGCGCGCCGATCGGCAGGTTGATGAGGAAGATCCAGCGCCAGTGAAAGTACAGCGTGATCGCGCCGCCGAGGGCCGGCCCGGTGACCGGCCCGAGCAGCGCCGGAATGGTGAGGGTGTTGAGGGCGGGAAGGAGCTCGTCCTTGGGCACCGTGCGCAGGAGGACGAGGCGCCCCACGGGAACCATCATCGCTCCGCCGATGCCCTGCAGGAAGCGCGCGGCGACGAACGCGGGCAACGTCCCCGACACCGCGCACAAGAGCGAACCTGCAACGAACACGACGATGGCGCTCGCGAACACCGTGCGCGATCCGATCCGGTCCGCGACCCAGCCGCTGATCGGGATGAAGACCGCCAGGCCGACCAGGTACGACGTGAGGGCGAGCTTGAGCGCGAGCGGACTCTCGCCGATGTCAGCGGCGATGGCGGGAAGCGCGGTCGCTATCACCGTCGAATCCATGTTCTCCATGAACAGGGAGCAGGCGACGATGAGAGGGATGAGAACTTTGCGCTGCACGGCGGTATTTTGCGGCCAAACGTCGCCTTCCGACTCGCGTAGAATCGGGAGCGCGTGGAGGGGGGAATCCACCCAAGTGGACATCGAGCATTACGATCTCCTGATCATCGGCGGGGGCATCAACGGCGCGGGCATCGCGCGCGACGCCGCCGGCCGCGGGCTGAAGGTGCTGCTGGTCGAGCAGGGCGACCTTGCCTCGGCGACCTCGTCCGCGTCGACGAAGCTCATCCACGGCGGCCTGCGCTACCTGGAGTATTTCGAGTTCCGCCTGGTCGCCGAGGCGCTCGCCGAGCGCGAGACGCTGCTCTCGATCGCCCCGCACATCGTCTGGCCGCTCGAGTTCGTCCTCCCGCACGAATCGCACCTTCGGCCCGCGTGGATGATACGCGCGGGGCTGTTCCTCTACGACCATCTCGGCCACGGCATCCCGGGGCTCGGGCCGAAGAGCAGCCTGCCCGGCTCGAAGGGGATCCGGCTGCTGCCCGAGGGCTACGGGGCGGGGCTGAAGCCCGAGTTCGAGCGCGGCTTCGTCTACTACGACTGCTGGGTGGACGACGCGCGCCTGGTCGTGCTCAACGCGCGCTCGGCCGCGGCGCTGGGGGCGACCATCCTGCCGCGCACGCGCCTGGTCTCCGCGAAGCGCGAGAACGGCCGCTGGGTGGCGCGGATCAGCCCCGACTCGGGCGAGCTGCGCACCGTGCACGCCGCCGCGGTCGTCAACGCCGCCGGACCCTGGGTGAGGCAGGTGCTCGACGAGGCGCTCAAGGTGAGGCTCTCGGCGAGCGTGCGGCTGGTGAAGGGCAGCCACATCGTTGTGCCGCGCATCCACGGCGAGCGCCACGCCTTCATCCTGCAGAACCCCGACAAGCGCGTGATCTTCATGATCCCGTTCGAGCGGCAGTTCACGCTGATCGGCACCACCGAGGTCCCGGTCACGCGCGACGACTTCCGCTCGCGCATCACGCGCAAGGAGATCGACTATCTGTGCGAGGCGGCGAGCCGCTACGCGCAGACGCCGATCACGCCGGGAACGGTGGTGTGGAGCTACTCGGGCGTGCGCCCGCTGTACGACGACGGCAGCGAGAACCCGTCGGCGGTGACGCGCGACTACCACCTGGTGCTCGACAAGGGAGCCTGGCCCGACGACCCGCCGCTGCTCTCGGTGTTCGGCGGCAAGATCACGACCTATCGCAGGCTCGCCGAGCAGGCCCTCGCCAGGCTCGAGTTCCGCTTCCCCGGCAAGGCGCCCTGGACGCACACCGAGGCGCTGCCCGGAGGCGACCTCGGCGGGCGCACCTTCCGCGGGCTGCTGCTCGATTTCCGCAGGCGCTATCCCCGGCTTCCGAAGATGTGGCTCACGCGCGTGCTGCGGCGACACGGCGCGCTCGCCGAGGAGATCATCGGCGACGCGCGCGTGGAGCGCGAGCTCGGGCGCTACTTCGGAGGCGGCCTGTACGAGCGCGAGGTCGACTACGTCGTCAGGAACGAATGGGCGCGCGACGCCGACGACGTGCTGTGGCGGCGCACGAAGTGCGGCCTGCACATGACCTCGGACGAGAAGACCGCGGTGCACGACTACCTGGCGAAGCACTAGCGCACCGTGGAATGGTGGCTGGGCTACGCCGCCATCGGCGCGGCGGTCGGGTTCTTCGCGGGCATGCTCGGCATCGGCGGCGGCGCGATCATGGTGCCGCTGCTGGTGATGCTGTTCGAGGCGCAGGGGCTGCCCAAGTCGCACATCCTGCACCTCGCCGTGGGCACCGGCATGGCGACCATCCTGTTCACCTCGGTCGCGAGCGTGCGCGCGCACGCGGCGCGCGGCGCGATCCGCTGGGACATCGCGGGGAACATCACCCCGGGCATCCTGCTCGGGGGCATCGTCGGCTCGTGGATCGCGAGCTATATCCCGCCGCTCTTCTTCGCCACGGTGTTCACGGCGGTGATCTACGTCGCCGCGACCAACATGCTGCTCGACCGCAAGCCGCGGCCCTCGCGCCAGCCCCCGGGATTTCTGGGAATGACCGCGTTCGGCTTCGTGGTGAGCGCGGTCTCCGCCTTCACCGCGATCGGCGGGGCGTTCATGACCGTGCCGTTCATGCTGTGGTGCAACGTTCCGGTCCTGTCCGCGATCGGCACCGCGGCGGCGATCGGATTCCCCATCGCGCTCTCGGGGACCGTCGGCTTCATCGCCACGGGCCTGCGCGAGGCGGCCCTGCCCGCGCACAGCGTCGGCTACGTCTACCTCCCCGCGGTGGCGGGGATCGTGGTGGCCAGCATGCTGATGGCGCCGGTCGGAGCGGCGACCGCGCACCGGCTGCCGACCGTGTGGCTGAAGCGGATCTTCGCGATCCTGTTCTACGCGATGGCGACGCGGATGCTGCTCACTTTCTGGTGAAGACCAGGAAGTAGTTCTGCCGCATCATCTTCTTTTTCTCCTCCAGCAGACCGAACCCGGCCGCCTCGATCTCGGCGATCGTGGCCTGCTTGTCCAGGCGCACGTGCGCGAGGCGCGCGGGCGGCGTGACCCCGGGAATGCGCTCGTAGTCGATGACCACCATGCGGCCGCCGGGCTTGAGCGCCTTGTGGATCGAGGCGAGCGTCTCCGCGGGATGCTCGAAATGGTGGTAGACGTCGCTCAGGTAGGCGAGGTCGACCGAGCCCTCCGGCAGCTGCGTC
>Ga0335079_10007453_pt1 | contig 12457 bp, 9 predicted proteins | sample Lox_Sample_33_FD_206719 | JGI IMG/M metagenome (GOLD analysis project Ga0335079, IMG submission 206719) | Soil microbial communities from Loxahatchee National Wildlife Refuge, Florida, United States - Lox_Sample_3.3 | ecosystem: Environmental > Terrestrial > Soil > Wetlands | place: USA: Florida... | reverse complement strand
TCGCAGCGGGCGGCGTCGCAGTCGCGCAGTGGCAGCTTCGGAGCCTCGCTCGACAGGAAGCGCTTGTCTGCGAGTGCGTGCGCAGCAGCACACGCATGCGAGGTCGAAACGATGGTGACGGCGTGCCAGTTACGGCGCGCAGTACTTTTGCGCTCTGTGGTGCGCTTCCCGCCGGGCTTGTCGATCAGCATGTTCGGCCTCCGCCTCCGTAGAGAACCCTTGGCTGCAGCGCTGCAGTATCCGCCCAGCGGAGCCCGAACGTCTCTTCCGCGCCCGGCCAAGTGTGACGCAGTTCGCCCTGGTCAGGACACATCTTACTAAGGCTATACCCCGGCCCGCCGATACCCTCCATACCGTGTCAGGCAGTCACGGTGCGCACCTTTTTGTGACTGCCGCACAGGGAGTTGACCCGAATGTTCATGTTGATCGGCTCGGCCGTCGTGCTCGTGAGCGTGCTGCTCGGGTTCGTGCTCGGCGGCGGCCATCTGCTGTTGCTGTGGCATCCGACCGAGATCCTGATCATCTGCGGATCGGCCTTCGGCGCCTTCGTCGTCAGTAACCCTCCCAAGGTGGTCAAGGCGGCCGGCTCCGGCATCGTCGGGCTGCTCAAGGGCGCCCGCTATCAGCGCAAGGACTATCTCGACCTGTTTCGCCTGCTGTACGACATTCTCATGAAGGCCCGCAAGGACGGGATGATGGGAATCGAGTCCCACGTCGACAACCCCAAGACCAGCACGATCTTCAGCCGCTATCCGAACATCCTCGCCGATCATCACATGATCGAGTTCATCACGGACTGTCTGCGCCTCATGCTGGGCGGCAACATGGACCCGCACGAGCTCGAGAGCCTGCTGGAGTACGAGCTCGAGACCCATCATCGCGAAGTCCTCGAGCCGGCACATGCGATGCAAAAGATGGCCGACGCCTTGCCGGGCTTCGGTATCGTCGCGGCGGTGCTCGGTATCGTGAGCACCATGGCCTCGATCGAGGGCGCCGACACGGCGACCATCGGTCACAACGTTGCCGCGGCTCTGGTCGGCACCTTCCTCGGCATTCTCGTCGCGTACGGCTTCGTGGGTCCCGTTTCGGCGGCGATGGAGCATCGCGCGCGCGAGGAGGGCAAGGCCTACGAGCTGGTGAAGATGGCACTGGTCGCGAACGTGCGCGGCTATGCCCCGAAGGTCGCGATCGAATTCGCGCGCAAGCTCCTCTTCAGCGAAGTGCGCCCGACGTTCAACGACCTCGAGCAGCACCTGAAGAGTCGCTAGAGGCGGACGCGCGTGGCCGTCAACGGGGACAAGAAGCCGATCATCATCGTCCGGCGCGCGCGCAAGGAGGAGGCCGCGCACCATGGCGGCGCCTGGAAAGTCGCGTACGCCGACTTCGTCACCGCCATGATGGCCTTCTTCCTGGTGATGTGGCTGGTGACGGTGGTGCCGAAGGACAAGCGCGCCGCGATCTTCGAGTACTTCAAGAATCCGAGCATGGAGCAGGGCGTGAGTCCGAAGCCGGCCCCCGGCATCTCCGGACCCGGCGGCGCGAGCACCAGCGCGATTCAGCTGCGCGGCCAGATGGATGCGCCGCGCATGCAGCAGACCAAGCCCGAAGTGCTGGCGCTGACGCCGCTGTCGCAGCAGTCATCGGCGCGCACCGCGATGCCGACCCCGGACCCCAAGCAGCTCATGGCGGCGGCCGAGGCCGCCGAGAAGAAGAAGCTCGAAAGTCTGATGGACGATCTGCGCAAGGCGATCGATCAGAGCGAGGCGCTGCGTCCGTTCAAGGATCAGCTGCTGCTCGACATCACGCCCGAGGGGCTGCGCATCCAGATCGTCGACGCCCAGAACCGTCCCATGTTCGATCTCGGCAGTCCGAAGCTCAAGGACTACACGACCGAGATCCTGAAGGAGCTCGCGAAGTATCTGAACACGGTGCCGAACCGCATCAGCCTCAGCGGCCACACCGACGTGAAGCCGTACATCCGCTGGTATGCGGCGGTGAAGGGCTACAGCAACTGGGAACTCTCGGCGGATCGCGCCAATGCGGCGCGGCGCGCCCTGGAGGACGGGGGCCTGGCGGAGAGCAAGATTGCGCGCGTGGTCGGACTGTCATCCTCCGTACTCTTCGACAAGGAGAATCCGGACAGCCCCATCAATCGCCGCATCAGCATCATCGTGCTGTCGAAGTCCGTCGATGCGCTGCCGGTTGCGGAGGATTCACCGGGCATCGTGCCCCCGGGCGCACCGGGGGAAGCTGCGCCGGCTCCTGCGGCCGCCCCGGCCGCCGCGCCCGCGGCGCCGGCGGGCGCGCCGCCTGCGATCGCCGCGGCTGCGCCGCCAGCGAGTGGTCCCTGAAGAATTGATGTAACGTAGAGTAAAAGGACCGCTAAGGTCCGGGGACCGCTTCCGCACCGGGGACCAGGCGTGCGAATCGCGAACCAAGTCTACGTCCGGGCGCTGCTGGTGTTTGGCGCGCTCCTGGCGATGGGCTGGCTCGCAATCGCCCCGCCGAGCTGGGGCGGCCGGCTCGAGCTGTGGCTGCTGGCAAGCGGAGTCGCCCTCGCGGCGGTCATCCGCTGGGGCCCCATTCAGTGCATCCCGATCTACGCCGCAGAAGTTCTGCTCGACGTGGCGAATCACCGCCCGTTCGCGCCGGCGCTGGTGGTCGCGACCGGGCTGCCGCTCGGACTCCTCGCAACCCGCTGGCTCCTGGCCCGCTGGAATTTCGATCGCCACTTCGAGCACAGCCGCGACGTTCCGGTGTTCGTCGGCGCCGGCGTGCTGGGCATGATCATCCCGGCTGCCATCGGTGTCGGCGTCTACTCGTTCTACGACCGCGTCGATGCGGGCGACCAGACGCCGTGGGGCTTCGTCGATTTCCTGCGCTGGTGGTTCAACGATTTCGCGGGCCTGCTGGTGCTGTGTCCGCTGCTCATTGCGGTCAACCGCCGCAGCTTCGGCGCCATGCGAGCGCGGCCGCTCGCAAGTCTGATCTGGCTCGCGGCGCTCGCTGCGCTAGCGGCTGCGGTTCTGCTGCTGCCGCCGCTGGCGACTCACTACGGCTATGCGCAGGCACCGACGCTGCTCGCATCGACGGTGCTAGTGGTGGTCGGGTGCCTGTTCTTCGGGTTAGTGCCGGCCTCTGCGGCCGCGCTCATCCTGTCGGTCGCGGCGATGATGAGCTTCGCCTTCGACTTTGGCTCCTTCGCGGGCGAGGGCATCGTCGCCGGCCTCATCGCGCTGTGGACCTACGTCGGCGGAATGATCGGCGCGACGCTGCTCTTGACCGGGCTGCTCGCCGAGCAGCGCCGGCTCGAGCACCGCTATGAGCAGGTGTTCGAGACCTGCCCGCAGCCGTTGTGGGTACACGACGCTGCGACGCTGCGGTTTCTGCTCGTCAACGCTGCGACGGAACGGCTCTACGGCTGGAAGCGCGAAGAGCTGCTCGCCGGCACGCTCGAGATGCTGGCGGCGCCGGGCGAGGATCAGCCGCTCCCGGTCGCACTCACCCTGGATGCCGCTCAGCCGCTCCAGGTGCGGCAGCTCACACGCAGCGGTCGGAACATCGAGGTGGAAGTGTGGGCGCGCCTGATCCACTACGGGGGCGCGCGCGCCTGGATGGTGTTCGCCTTCGACGTGTCCGAGCGCCGGGCGCTCGAGAGCGCACTCGTCGATGCGGTCTCTGCTGAGCAGCGCCGGCTGGGACAGGAGCTCCACGACGGGCTCGCTCAGGAGCTCACGGTCGCGCTGCTCGTCACCGAGAAACTCGCGATCCGTGCCCAGGCGATGCAGCTTCCGATCGCCGTCGAGCTCGAAGACCTCACCCAGCGCATCTCGGCCTGCATCGGCAGCGCCCGCACGATCGCCCATGGGCTCTCCCCGCTCACTGGCTCATTGGGAAACCTCGCTGTGGCGCTGACGGCGCTCGCCAAGTCGAGCTCCATCGGCCAGACGAGCGTCGAGATCGATACCCATATGGAGGCGGAGCTGCGGCTGCCGTTTGAGTCGCGCAATCACCTCTACCGTATCGCTCAGGAGGCGGTGCAGAACGCGCTCAAGCACGCCGTGGCGCGCCGCATCCTCATTCACCTCACGGTGCGCGCCGAGCGCATCGTGCTCGAGGTGTTCGATGACGGTCAGGGATTGAAGGGCCCTGGCGCCGCGGGCACGGGTTTCGGAACCAGCACGATGCGCTACCGCGCCAGTGCGATCGGGGGCCGATTCTCAATTGGGCCGCGTCCGGGAGGCGGGACGGTGGTCACCTGCTCGGTGCCGCAGTCGCCGGGTGTCTCCCACACGCTGCAGTCGAGTTTGCGCTAACGTTACGTCTCATGTGGCGATTCATTCCCCTGGTGATGGCGAACCTGCGCCGGCACAAGCTGCGCACCCTGTTCACGGTCGCCTCGATTGCAGTCGCGTTCCTGCTGTTTGGCCTGCTCGCGGCGGTGAAGAACGGTTTCGAGGCGAGCACCGAGCTCGCCGGCGTCGATCGCCTGGTCTCGATGGCCAAGGTATCGATCGTGCAGCCGCTGCCGCAGAGCTACCAGGCGCGCATCGCCGCCGTGCCCGGAGTGGCGCTGGTCACGCATTCGACCTGGTTCGGCGGCCACTTTCGCGATGAGCGCAACGTGATCATCACGACGCCGGTCGAGCCGGCGGCGTACCTGCAGCTCTATCCCGAGTACCTGCTGCCCCCCAACCAGCGGGCTGCATGGCTCGCCGATCGCGGCGGTGCGATCGTGGGGCGCTCGCTCGCGAATCAATACGGCTGGAAAGTGGGGGACCGCATCCCGATCCGCTCCGACATCTATCAGAGGAAGGACGGCACGTATATCTGGGACTTCCTGATCGACGGCATCTACGACAACAAGGACCCATCGGGCGATACCAGCGGCATCTTCTTTCACTATGACTATTTCGATGAAGGGCGCACGGCCGGCAAGGGGCTGGTGGGCTGGTACATCCTGCGCATCGCCGATCCGAATCGCGGGCCGCAGGTGAGCGCGGCGGTCGATGCGCTGTTCGCCAATTCCTCCGCCGAGACCAAGACGGGGACGGAAAAAGCGTTCGTGCAGAGTTTCGCGAACCAGACCGGCGATATTGGCGCCATCGTGAGCTCGATCGGCATCGCGGTGTTCTTCACGATGCTGCTCGTCAGCGGCAATACCATGGCGCAATCGGTGCGTGAGCGCACCAACGAGCTCGCGGTCATGAAGACGCTCGGGTTCGGCGATGCACTGCTGCTCGCTCTGGTGCTCGCGGAGGCGCTCGTGCTCACCCTGGTGGGCGGTCTTCTGGGCACGCTCGGTGCGCTCTTCGTCGTCGGCCGCACCGGCAAGCTCTTGAGTCAGTACCTGTCGGCCTTCGTGCTGACGGGACGGGCGTTGCTCACGGCTCTCATCCTGATGCTGGTTCTGGGGCTCATCGCCGGCGCCCTGCCGGCGGTGCGCGCGTCGAGACTGCGCATCGCCACTGCCCTGATGCGGCGCTGAGCGCCAACCTCACCATGCGTCTGTTCATTCAGATTCTGGCAATTTCGGCGATGAACCTGCGGGCGCTGCCGCAGCGCTTTGCGGCCTCCGCCGTATGCGTGATCGGGATCGGCGGTGTGGTGCTGATTCTGGTGGCGCTGCTGTCGATCAGCGAGGGCTTCCGCCGCACCCTGGAGCTCGCGGGAAGCGAGCGGGTGGTGGTGATCCTGCGCGGCAACGATACGGCCGAGATGTCGAGCAGCTTCACCCAGGATCAGGTCCAGATCATCAAGCAGGCGCCGGGACTTGCGAGCGATGCCGCCGGGCCGATCGCCTCAGCGGAGCTCTTTACGGCGGTGGATCAGCCCAAGCGCACGACCGGTACGCCGGCCAACGCGCCGCTGCGCGGCATCGAACCGGCGGGCGTGCGCACGCGCTCGCATTTCAAGCTGATCTCGGGGCGCATGTTCACGCCGGGATTGAACGAGGTGATCGTCGGCCGCGCCGCGGCAAATACGCTCACGGGTCTGGATGTCGGCTCGAGCGTGCGCTGGGGCAATGACACCTGGCGGGTAGTGGGACAGTTCAGCGACGGCGGCAGCGTGTCGGAGTCCGAGGTGTGGACGGATGCTCGGGTGCTGCAGAATGCCTACCGGCGCGGCGACACCTTTCAGACGGTGCGGGGGCTCCTCACCTCGCCCTCGGCGCTCAAGACCTTCAAGGCCCAGCTGACCACCGATCCGCGGGTGGATGTCAACGTGCTCACCGAGCGGCAGTTCTATGCCGAGCAGTCGGCACTGCTCACCGCGGTCGTGCGGGGCGCGGGTACGGTGCTCGCGCTATTGATGGGGATCGGGGCCGTGTTCGGTGCGCTCAACACCATGTACTCCGCCGTCGCCGCCCGCAGTGCGGAGATCGCCACCTTGAGGGCGATCGGCTTCGGCGCGCTTCCGGTCATCTGCTCGGTCGTCATCGAGGCGATGCTGCTCGCGGTCATCGGTGGCGTGCTCGGCGCCGCGGTGGCGTATCTCGCGTTCAACGGCTTTCAGACCTCCACGCTCAATTACTCGAGCTTCAGCCAGGTGAGCTTCGTCTTCAGCGTCACCCCCGCGCTGATTGGGACGGGGATCGCCTATGCGCTGCTGCTCGGTTTGGCCGGTGGACTGTTTCCCGCCATCCACAGCGCGCGCCAGCCAATCATCGCCGGTCTGCGCGAGGGTTGAGCTCAGCCGCTCTCGCCCGGCAGGTCGAAGACCAGCACTTCCGCGGCCTGCGGCTGCGCGAGCTCGAGCTGATTCACCGCGGTGAGCTTGACGGCGTCCCCTGCGGCGAGTGCGATGCCATTGGCCACGATACTGCCGCGGGCCACATGCACGTACAGGCGGCGCCTCTCGCTCACGGCCAGGCGGGCGGATGCACCGTGATCGAGAAGCGATGCATAGATGCGCGCGTCCTGATGAATGAGGACCGAGCCGTCGGTGCCGTCTGCCGAGCCGATGAGCCGCAGCTGGCCGCGCCGTTCGGCCTCGCTGAAGTGTTTCTGCTCATATCCGGGCGCGAGCCCCTTCTCGCGCGGGATGATCCAGATCTGCAGGAAGTGCACGATCTCCTTATCGGAGGCATTGAACTCGCTGTGGCGCACGCCCGTACCGGCGCTCATGCGCTGGACATCGCCCGGGCGGATGATCGAGCCGTTGCCGAGGGAGTCCTTGTGTGAGAGCTCTCCGGAGAGCACGTAAGTCACGATTTCCATGTCGCGGTGGCTGTGGGTTCCGAATCCGGCCCCGGGCCTCACCCGGTCCTCGTTGATGACACGCAGCGGGCCGAAGTCGACGTGCTCGGGGTCGAAGTAATCGGCGAACGAGAAGCTGTGGAATGACTTCAGCCAGCCATGATCGGCGTAGCCCCGGTCGCTCGCGCGTCGCAACTCGTGCATGGGAACCTCCGGCACACAATATAAGCCGTCAACGGATGCCGCGCCGCAGGTCATGATTGCTGCGACCCGGCTCTTGGCGCTAGGCTGCGCGCAGCTCGAGCGGCGCAATTGACTGCAACCCACGCATAGCGAGGCATGGCAACCATGGCGAGCATTAACATTCATCCCGCGGTGGATCAGGGCGTGAGGGCCGGCAAGCCCGACTTCGCCGGCGGCACGCTCTCGTGCAAGTGCATGAGCGGCCCGGTCACCGTCGCACTCAAGGGCAATGTGGCCTACAACCACGTCTGCGGCTGCACCAAGTGCTGGAAGCCCGCCGGCGCGCGCTTCTCTCTCGTCGCGGCGATCGGCCGCGACAACGTCTCAGTGACGGCAGGTCAAGCCAAGCTCAAAGTCGTCGACCCGGCTGCGGCGATTCAGCGTCACGCATGCAAGGACTGCGGCACGCACATGTACGGCCGCATCGAGAACAAGGACCACCCGCTTTACGGCTTCGACTTCGTGCACGTGGAGCTGTCAAAGGATCAGGGCTGGGCGGCTCCCGAGTTCGCAGCCTTTGTGTCTTCGATCATCGAGGCGGGTACGGATCCGCAGAAGATGCCGACCGTGCGGGCACGGCTCAAGGAGCTCAAGCTCGAGCCCTATGACTGCCTGTCGCCGCCGCTCATGGACTTCATCGCCACGCAGGTTGCGAAGAAGAAGGGCGTGAAGTTCTCCTGAGCGTGCCGCCGCGAGGCCTGAGGGCCGCGCCCGGCGTGACGGGCGCGGCCACGCTTTGCGTGTCCTCATGCGGTACGATGTATCGCAAAGAGGGGGCGAACCAACAATGACGAGCCGACTGTGGCGCCCGGGCGCGGGCGCATTCGTGCTGGCGATCCTGGGAGCCTGTGCCAGCTCCACTTCACCGCAACCCACGCCTGCCGAGCAGCTCGCTGCGATCACGCGCGAGCTCGATCGCCTGCAGGGCGAGGCGGAACGCCTCGCCGATGTGAGCGCGATCAAGCGCCTGCAGCGCGCCTACGGCTACTACCTCGAGGCCGCGCAGTGGGATCAGATGACCGATCTGTTTGCCGACAGCGGCTCGATCGAGATTGCGCAGGACGGGGTTTATGTCGGCAAGGAACACGTACGCCGGTACCTGAATGCGCTCGGAGGCGGACACGTCGGCCTGCGCAGCGGGCAATTGAGCGAGCATTTCCAGCTTCAACCGGTCATTGACGTCGCCCCCGACGGCCAGAGCGCCAAGGGGCGCTGGCGCGCGCTGATCATGTCCGGTCAGTTCAAGCAGAACGCTCGCTGGGGCGAGGGCACGTACGAGAACGAGTACGTCAAGGATCACGGCATCTGGAAGCTCGCCAAGCTTCACTGGTATCAGACGTTCCTGGTGCCGTACGAGGGCGGCTGGGCGAAGAACCACGATCTCACCGGCGGCGTGTTCGTCGGCAAGAAACTCACGCCCGACCAGCCGCCGAGTGAGCACTACGGGGTCTGGCCGGCGGTCTACATCCCGCCGTTTCACTACAAGAATCCCGCGCCTTCGGGCGAGGCGGCGCAGCCGGCACTGCCGGCCGGCGCCAGCGGCTCCCTGGGCGAGCTCGAGAAAGCGGTCGCATCTCTGAAAGAGCGCATTGAGCGGCTGAAGGATGCCGATGAGGTGGAGAACCTCGTCTCGATGTATGGCTACTATCTCGACAAGCAGCAGTGGGACCTGCTCACGGATCTGTTCGCGCCGGACGGTTCCATGGAGATCTCGCAGCGCGGGATCTACAAGGGACACGCGGGCGTGCGGCGGGCGCTCGAGCTCTTCGGTCCGCAGAACATCGAACCTGAGCATCTGCACAATCACATCCAGATCCAGCCCGTGATCCAAGTGGCCGCCGACGGCACGCGGGCCTGGACGCGCAGCCGCGCACTGAGCGAGCTCGGCACCTACCAGCGCGTCGGCATCTGGGGCGATGGGGTCTACGAGAACGAGTACGTCAAAGTAAACGGCGTGTGGAAGATCTACAAGGATCACGTCTACACCACGTTTTTCGCGACCTACGACAAGGGCTGGGAGAACGGCGCCGGCAAATCGCCGAAGGCGAGTCCGAAGATCCCGCCCGATGCACCGCCGAGTGAGATCTACGAGTCCTTCCCGGATATCTATGTGCCGCCGTTTCACTACAAGCATCCCGTGACCGGCCAGCCCATCAAGTGGACGCCGGGAGGTGCGCCATGAGCCGCCGACTGACGGGAGCGATCCTCCTGACGGCTGCAGTCGCCGGCGGGGCTGCCTGGATCGTGCGCGCGCAGTCGACGCCGGCCGCCGGCGCCGCTGCCGATGAGCAGGCGATCGCGGCTGCGATGACGCGCGTGCACAGCATCGAGCCGCGTGTCGGCGCGCGCGAGGATGAGCGCGCCATCGAGAACCTGCAGCGCAGCTACGGCTATTTCGTCGACAAGGCGATGTGGCGCGAGGCCGCGGATCTGTTTGCCGACGATGGCACGCTCGAGATCGGCGGACGTGGCGTCTTCGTAGGCAAAGCGCGCGTGCTGCAGTACTACACCTGGCTCGCCCCCGCGGGCCTCAAATACGGCATGCTGTACAACCACATTCAGCTGCAGCCGATCGTGACCGTGGCGCCGGACGGCCTCACGGCCAGGGGGCGCTGGCACTTCCTCGCCGAGGTGGGCGAGTACCAGAAGAGTGCGCGCTGGGGCACGGGTTCGTACGAGAACGAGTACGTCAAACAAAACGGCGTGTGGAAGATCAAGACGCTGCACGGCTTCTTCCGGATGTATACCGAGTACGCCGATGGCTGGGGCAAGAGCGCCGTTCCGAACACGCGTCCCGAGAAGGCGCTGCCGCCGGACCGCCCGCCGACGGTGGTCTACGACACCTACCCGGCGACCTACATCGCGCCGCTTCACTTCACCAATCCGGTCACGGGAAAGTAATCGTGAAATCAGTTGTTGCCATTGCGCTGGCCTGCAGCGCGACGCTCGCGAGCGCCGCCGACAATTCCACCGAGCAGCGCGTTGACGCGTTGCTGCAGAAGCTCACCTTGCAGGAGAAGATCTCGCTGATGGCCGGCGGCGGGCCGTTCTCCACCGCAGCGATCACGCGGCTCGGCATTCCCGCGCTCAACGTGTCCGACGGACCGAACGGCGTGCGGACGAACAACGACCGGCCGGCGACCGTGTTTCCGACCGGATCGGCACTGGCCGCCACCTGGAACCCGCAGGCCGTCGAGGCGGTCGGTGCGGCGATGGGCCGGGAGGCGCGCGCGCTCAACGTGCAGGTGATTCTTGGGCCGAACGTCAACATCCAGCGCTCCCCGCTCGCCGGCCGTAACTTCGAGACCTACTCCGAGGATCCGGTCCTCGCGGGCACACTGGCGTCCGCGCTCGTGCGTGGCATCCAGAGCGAGCACGTCGGCACCTCGGTCAAGCACTTCGTCGCCAACGAGCAGGAGCTCGAGCGCTCCCGCGGCAGCTCGAACCTCGATGAGCGCACGCTGCGCGAGATCTACCTGCTGCCCTTCGAGATGGTCGTCAAACAGGCTCATCCGTGGACCGTGATGGCCTCCTATCCGCGCGTCAACGGCGTGTACATGACGGAGAACACGCGCCTGGTGCGCGGTGTGCTCAAGGGTGAATGGGGTTTCGATGGCCTGCTGATGTCGGACTGGTTCGCCGTGCACTCCACGACCCCGGCCGCCAACGCCGGCGTCGATCTCGAGATGCCCGGCCCGCCGCGCTACTTCGGCTTCTATCTCACCCAGGCGGTGCAGACCTGGCAGGTCGAGCCGGCGACGGTCGACGAGGCCGCACGGCGCGTGCTGCGCATGATCGTGCGCAGCGGTGTGCTCGATGCCAGACCGGCTCCCGGTGAGATCGTCACTGCGCGCCATCATCAGATCGCCGTCGATGCTGCGCGCGAAGCGGTCGTGCTGTTGAAGAACGATCAGGCCGCGCTGCCGCTCGATCGCAGCCGCATTCATACCCTGGCGGTCATCGGACCCAATGCCGACGTGCCGCTGTATCAGGGTGGTGGCAGCGCCCGCGTGAATCCGTCGCGCATCTCAACGCCGCTCGAGGAGATCCGGCGCATCGCCGGACCGGCAGTGAAGATCCAGTACGTCGCGGGCGCCGATAACGATGCGCTGCCGCCGGCCGCGGATGCGCGCCAGTTCAGCCCGGATGGCACACGCCACAGCGTGGGACTGAAGTTCACCTACTTCAGCAACGAGCATTTTCAGGGCACTCCGGCGCGCTCCGGGACCGAGATCGATTTCGACCGGCTCGGGATTGCCGGTGATCTGGATAAGATGTCGGGCATCTGGGAAGGTGTGCTGTGGCCGCCGCGCGACGGCACTTATGAGTTCAGCCTGAGTGCGACGGGCACGGCATCGCTCAGCGTCGATGGCAAGAAGGTGGCGGGTGAGGGCGTGGGTACGCAGGCACCGCCGCAGTTCGACTTCGGTCAGCCCGTACTCATGGGCAAGCTCGATCTCAAAGCGGGTCAGCCGCACAAGGTGCGCATCGAGTATGTCGGCCCGTTCTCGGGCGGGCATTCGATGCATTTCGGCATGCGGCTGCCGGCGTCGAGCGTGCAGCAAGCCGTGGCGGCCGCCCGCGGTGCCGATGCGGCGGTCGTCTTCGTGGGCTCCTCGCGTGCCTCTGAGACCGAGGGGAGCGATCGCAAGGATATGGAGCTCGCCGGCGAGCAGAATGAGCTGGTGGCAGCTGTGCTGGCGGCCAATCCGCACACGGTCGTGGTGCTGAACAATGGTGCGCCGCTGGCGCTGCGCTGGACCGCGAATGTGCCGGCCATCGTCGAGGGCGGCTTCGCGGGCGAAGGCGGGCCGCAGGCGGTGGCGGAGGTATTGTTCGGTGACGTAAACCCCTCAGGCAAGATGCCGTATACCGTCCCGCGCCGGATCGAGGACACGCCGGCCTATACTTATTATTCGGGCGGTCGCAATGCGAACTACGGCGAGGGCGTGTTCGTCGGCTACCGCTACTACGATAAGCGCGCGATCGAGCCGCTGTTCGGCTTCGGACACGGG
>Ga0335079_10007452_pt1 | contig 12457 bp, 9 predicted proteins | sample Lox_Sample_33_FD_206719 | JGI IMG/M metagenome (GOLD analysis project Ga0335079, IMG submission 206719) | Soil microbial communities from Loxahatchee National Wildlife Refuge, Florida, United States - Lox_Sample_3.3 | ecosystem: Environmental > Terrestrial > Soil > Wetlands | place: USA: Florida... | reverse complement strand
ACGGTTGAGAGACCGATGAGGATTGTCGCATCGATCCTTGCAATTACGTCGGCAAGACCGATATGACCGTTGGAGGTCCGAGGCCACGTGGAAACCCGGCTCTCCGGCTGGGCATAAACGTTCTGCTCGGAGGTAAGGTCCTTTCGGCCTGAGTGCAGAAGGCCATCTTTGTCAATGACCCAGAAGCGGCCATGTGCCTCCTCTTCGGATTGCCCTTCTCCTTTCAGCGCTGCACGTAGCCCGTCCGCAACCCCAATACCCGCTGAACCCGCGCCCAACATGACGATCTGTTGCTCCTGCAAGCTCTTTCCACTCACCCGGACAGCACTCAAGATGGCGCCGAGTGTAACCGCCGATGTTCCCTGGATATCGTCGTTAAAGGTCAGCAATTGGTCGCGATAGCGATTGAGGATGGGGCGGGCATGAGGAGTCGCGAAGTCCTCCCACTGCAGGCACGTTGAGGGCATTTCTTTCTTTACCGTTTGCGCGAACTGGTCCACGAAGTCGAAGTAAGCTTGCCCGGTGATTCGCTCATGACGCCATCCGAGGTACTCAGGATCGTTCAGTCTCTCCGTGTTGTTGGTTCCCACATCCAACACGATCGGTAATGTTCGTTCCGGACGAATGCCGCCGATGAGCGTGTACAAGGAAAGCTTGCCGATAGGAATGCCCAGTCCACCTGCGCCCTGGTCACCGATTCCAAGAATGCGCTCGCCGTCGGTGACGACAATTACATCAACGTCCTTGTTCGGGCGATTTCGCAGCAACTGGGGGATCGAATCGCGAAGCGGATAAGAGATGAATACACCACGCGGCCGTCGATAGATGTGGCTGAATTGCTCACATGCCAAGGCAACGGTTGGCGTGTAAACGATCGGCGTCATTTCTTCGATATGGTCGAGAAGAAGCCGGTAGAAGAGGACCTCGTTGGTGTCCTGCAGAGCGCGCAGGTAGATATGCCGCTCCAGATCGTCGTCCTTTCGGTGGTAAGCCTCATAGGCGCGGACGACTTGCTGGTCAAGGGTTTCGACATGCGGCGGAAGAAGCCCGTGCAGTCCAAATGCTGTGCGCTCCTCCGCCGTGAAAGCTGTACCTTTGTTCAGACCCTGCCGATTGAGAAGATCCATGGCGCGAGGAATATCCGACCGATTTATTGGGATGTTGGGTAGTGGGGTGGCCATTTATGAATCGTTTTCCTTTTTTTGTAGCGATTTTTAAATGCCTCCGCTTCATGTCCTGCTGGTGCAGATTAGTTGCCAAACTCCCGACAGATCGGAGTCAACCCAAATTTGCGCACTCGGCTAGAGTTAGTCAGCGAAAAGGCGAAAAACATCGAATGCACTGTGTCGCCGCCTGTCGGATGTGTCCGAATTGCGACGCTATGGCCCGGACTCTCAGGCGGCCCCTTGGCTTAGCCGTGTTGAGGCGGCACAAGAATTTGGCGGCCGCCGGCTCGGGCGGAGAATGGAAGGGGACGTGCAGTTGAAGAAAGCGCAGGCCCAGCCACGATTGACCTGTTTTTGGTACTCGTGATGTACCACATAAGTATATTAATTAGGGCTGAAACGCTGCTGCTGAGCCTGAGCATGCTTTGTTTCGCCGCGAGACTCGCCGTTGTCCAATCGAATGCGGTCGCTCGGCGCTTGCTGCTGGCTTCTGTGATCTACCTTCCCTCGGCGTCGACGCTTCAAGTGCTCGCAACATTTTGAGGTGAGCTCACCCAATGTTGATGGTGTGCACCTTTATATGCTGGACGTTGGAATGCAAATAGGGTGTTTCAAGGCAAATGAGAATGCGCTGAACGGAGTTAATCTGAACTTGCGCCGATGACTCGATATCCACTATGTTCCTGTAAGGATCGGCAGATTCCATTCTTCTTCATTCGGCCGATTAGCGTAGTGCGTTTCAAGCCAAGCCTGGCGGCTGCACCACTCGGTCCACCAATCACCCAGCCACTCATCTCTAAGGCTTGCAAAATTAATGCACGTTCTGAGTCCCTGAGCGTGGTTCGTACCGGTAACGAGATAATCGGCTCCCTCCGCGCTGGTGACAGCGGGTTCGGAAGCACCCCGTCATCCGACAGAATTACGGCCCGTTCGATCACGTTCTGAAGCTCACGAATATTTCCGGGCCACGGATAGGACTTGAACGCGTCCATGGTTTCCTCTGAAATGTGCTCTATTTTCTTCCCCATCCGGCGGGAAAAAACTTCCACGAAATGCTGGACCAGCAGCCCAATATCCTGACGGCGGTCCCGCAAAGGCGGCAGCAGAACCGGAAACACGTTGAGACGATAATAGAGATCGCTGCGAAATTCGTTCCGCTTTACCATCTCCGCGAGGTCACGGTGAGTGGCGGCAACCAGGCGAACGTCGACATGATGGGTCCGGCCGCTACCCAGGCGCTCGAATTCCTGTTCCTGCAGGACCCGAAGCAATTTAGGTTGCAAGGGCAAGGGAATATCCCCGACTTCATCCAGAAATAGGGTTCCCTTGTCGGCCAATTCGAAGCGCCCGACTTTTTGTGCAATGGCTCCGGTAAAGGCTCCTCGCTCATGGCCAAAGAGCTCACTTTCGAGCAGATCGAAGGGTATGGCGGCGCAATTCAGTTTGAGATAAGGGCGTCCGCACCGCGGGCTGACATTATGAATCGCTTGCGCAATCAACTCCTTCCCGGTGCCGGTTTCTCCTTGAATTAATACGGTGGACGCTGTCGGCGCGACACGTTCTACCTGTTGAAGCACAGCTTCGAGGGCCGGGCTGCGACCCACGATCTGCTGAAATTGGGGCCCCCGATCGTCGTGGGCCCGAAGACTACTAGTTTCGAAGCCTCCCACAACTTTCCTCCCAGAGACCTGTTACGCCAGGTCGTTGGTTCCACTAGCGGCCTCCAAGGCCGATCGAACGCGGTCAAGCAGAACGCCAGCGTCAAATGGCTTGGCCAAAAAACCCACTGCCCCGGCTCGCATTGCTTGAAGGCGCATTTTTTCGTCTCCGTGCGCTGTGATGAAGATGATCGGAGTCGCAGATCCGTCAGCTTTGAGCTTCGCTTGAAGATCCAGGCCGGACATGCCCGGCATACGGATATCTGCGATAAGGCACCCAATCTCAGGAACTTGGCCGGACTTCAGGAAATCCTCGGCCGATGGGAATGAGGCCACGGCAAAACCCGAGGTTTTCAGCAGCCGTTGCAACGCGATCCGAACCAGTTCGTCGTCATCGACAACTGCAATTAATTTTGTGTTTATTCCAGTCATCATGGCAATTGCAAATATATTCTATTGCCTGCCCGAGGAACACAATTGTCAGTTCGTATAGGCAGCCTATATATGGATATAGGATATGGCCAAAGACTGGGGACCCTCGGGAGAGCCCCGATTGGTCGGATTCAAGAGGGGTTGGCGGCGGGAAGTTTCAGCTTCTCGGCCATTCTGCCCAATTCAGCCGGTGAACCCGCCTTCATTTTATGCATTACGTGTCCGCGATGGACTGCAGCGGTGATCTCGCTCGTCCCGAGTTTCGCGGCGATCTGCTTGGTCTGCATGCCGGTAACCAGCAATCCCATCACTTCGCGCTCGCGTGCCGTTAGGCTTCTATACCTTCCCTGCAACACGGCAATCTCATTCTGCTGTTGCCGTGCTACCTGGTCGCGTTGAAGCGCTTGCGCAATGGCATCCAGAAGGTCCTGATCCCGGAATGGCTTTGTGAGAAACTCCACGGCACCTGATTTCATGGCCTTCACGGTCATAGGAATGTCACCGTGGGCCGTTATGAAAATGATAGGGATATTAGTGCCTGCCTCAATTAGGCTGCGCTGGACCTCGAGTCCGCTTATTCCAGGAAGGCGCATATCTAAAACGAGACAACTCGGGCCCTTGGGCATCTCTTGCTTCAGAAATTCCTGCGCGGTCGCGAACAACTCTGTGTGCAGACCGACTGTTTTCAACAGGCGCCGCATCGCTGCACGGATATCCGGGTCATCGTCAATAATGAATATTGTTGGCTCCGTTGGGGAACTCATGCGCGCCCTGGTACTTGCTGCGGAAGAGTAAATCGAAATGTAGCGCCGCGTCCAGAATTGGCCTCGGCCCAGAGACGGCCACCGTGTGATTCGATGATGGACCGGCTGAGTGCCAATCCCATTCCGGTGCCTTGCGACTTGGTGGTGAAAAATGCGTCGAAGATCTTATCCGCTTTCTCCGGAGGGAGCCCTATCCCGGTGTCGGTGACCGAAATCAATATTTGATCCTCGCCCGGCTGCTGCGACGTAATGCGAAGTTCGCCAGGGGCGTCCCGCATCGCCTCAATACCGTTCAGCATCAGATTCATTACCACTTGCTGCATTTGCACGTGATCGCCCATAACTCTTGGAAGATTTTCTGCAAGCTCCATGTGGACAGAAACGAGATGTTGCCTTGCCTCGTTCTGTAGCAGTCCAACGATGTCGCGAATGACTTCATTTACGTCAATTTCTTCGCGCAGCGGCGCATTCTTGGCAAACAGTGAGCGGACTCGGTCGATGATTTCCGCCGCGCGCATCGCGCAACCTGCCATCCCAGAGGCAGCATCGTGGGCCTCTGGAATATCGGGCTCGTTGCGTTCCAGCGATCGTAAGCACGCCTCGGCGTTGGTGACAGCCGCGGCAATCGGCTGCTTGATCTCGTGAGCAAGCGAGGCCGCCAATTCTCCCATCATGCTTACACGATTCAGACGCGCGAGATCTGCCTCTAGCTGGCGCAACCTCTCGCGCTCTTCCTCGGCACTCTTACGTTCCGTCACATCAACATGCGTGCCGACCATTTCAACGCAGTCTCCGCTGGTGCTGAAAACCGGATGGCCCAACGTTTGGATGTGTCTAACTGCTCCGTCGGGCCGAACGATTCTGTATTCGACGGCGTAGTCTCTTCCTTCGTTCACCGCGGTCGAGATAACTTCGCCCAATCTGGCGCGATCTTCTGAGTGGATTCCTTTCCAAAGTTCTGTGATGCTCGGTAATCCCTTTTGCGGATCTAATCCAGTAATTCGGTATACTCCCTCCGAGCAGTATGCCATCTTGTCTGCCTTGAGATCCCAAGCCCAACTGGCCGTGTGGCTTAGTCTCTGTGCCTCTGCCAAATAGGCTTCGCTGCGCCGCAGGGCTTCCTCGGCGCGTTTGCGGTCAGTGATGTCCTGAACCGTACCGAACATTTGGCGTGGCCGGCCTGACGCGTCTCTCTTCACATCACCTTGATTGTGAACGATGCGCACCTCGCCGCCGGAACGGACTACCCGGTGTTCCACGTCGTAGCGGACCCCGCCGTGGATAGCCTCCTCCACGGCCCGCGCCACAATCTCTCGATCTTCGGGGTGGATCAATTCCCGTTGTGTGGCTAGGTCCATAGCGCGCTCCTGCGGACGCAGTCCACAGATGCGATAGGTCTCGTCGGACCAGGTCAAGCGATCTGTCTCGAGGTCGTGTGCCCAGTAGCCGACGTGCGCGATACTCTGAGCTTCTTCCAGTCTGGCTTTACTCTCTTGCAGGTCGCGGGACATCAAGAGGCTCGTCAGACTTTCCGTGAGCCCCTTCCCAATCGCTTCGAATAGCATCTGCTCTGATTGCGTCCAGATGCGCGGGTGAGTGCATTGGTCCAGGCCGAACATATATGGCCTATCCACTTTGGGATAGACAGCCATTATGATTTGCGACTGGACGCTAAAGTGCTCTGCGATTCCAGGCGGCACTGGAACTTCCGATCCAGCACGAAACCGGACAGCGCCTTTGGAAGCCCTTATGAGTCCGTGGACACGCGCGACTTCCGGATCCAGTTGAAAATCGAAGCCCTTAACAAAAGCGCCGGGGAACTCCGGACGCGTTTGCTCCATTACCGTTCGCCAGGTTGAGCTCTCCGGATCACAGGGATAAACTAGCCAGGCCCGATCGCATGCGAAAATCGCTAGCACCGCATCAAGCACATCGCTCATCATCTGCTCGAGGTCATTGGTGCTTTGAACAGTCCGGTTGATCCGGTCCATGCTTTCCAAGAACCATAGATGGGCCTGTCGTTCCTTCTCAGCGCGCTTGCGTTCCGTCACATCAACGTGAGTACCGACAAGTTCAACGTAGTCTCCGCTGGCGCTGAAAACCGGATGCGCTAAGGAAAGGATGTTTCGAACCGTTCCGTCTCGTAGCACGATTCTGAACTCGTTGGTGTAACCTGTTCCGGCCCGCAGCGCCCTCTCGCCATGTTCGAGCGCCCTGTCACGATCCTCTGGATGGATCCGTTGCCGCAGCATTTCCGAGGTCGGAAGGCCCTTCGTTGGATCGAAGCCCCAGATCCGAAAATTCTCCTCGGACCAGTAACGGACGACCCAGTCGTGGGCAGATCCTCCAGGTTTATAGGCCCAACTCCCGGTGTGGGTTAGCCCCTGCGCTTCCGCCAGATAAGCCTCGCTTCGCCGCAGAGATTCTTCGGCCCTCTTGCGGTCCTCGATGTCGGTCCGCGTACCGTACCACCGGATGATGTGGCCGTGTTCATCCCGCAGCGGGTTGAGACGAATTAGAAACCAGCGATACTGCCCGTCTCTTCCGAGCAGTCGCGCTTCTGCTTCCCAAGGAATTCCTTGTGCAATTGCGCGTTCACGGCCGGACCGGAGTCTCTCCCAATCGTCCGGATGCCAGATCCTGTCTGGATAATCCCCCTCGTGAATGTCTTTCAGGTTCAGACCTGAGTATTCGAGATCGCGCCGATTCACATAAAGGAATCCACCGTCGGGTTCCAAAACGAAGATGTGCTGCGGAACAACGTCTACGATTTGCCGAAGCTCCCCCTCGCTTTGTTGAAGCTTTTCTTCTGCCCGTTTTTGGTCTTCGATGTTGGTGCGTGTACCGTACCACCGAAGGATGCGTCCCGATTCATCCCGCAGCGGATTATCTCGAATCAGAAACCAGTGATACTGCCCGTCTTTTCCTTTTATTCGAGCCTCCAAGTCAAAAGGGGCAGCCTCCAAACGTGCGTGCTCACGGGCGGCTTCTAACTTCTTAAGATCTTCGGGATGAATTTTACCGGCAAAGACTTCTTTTGACTGGAGCTGTTCGAGAGTAAGGCCTGTGTATTCCCGTTCTCGTTGGTTGGCAAAAAGGGGACTCCAATCGGCATCGAAAACGTAAACCTGCTGGGGAATCACATCGATAAGCTGCCGAAGCTCCGCTTCGCTCTGCCGGATCTTTTCTTCCGCCCGCTTGCGCTCGCTGATATCGCGAATGGTGCTGGAAACCAGCACGCCTTCCTCGGTCTCCAGTGGGCTGAGGCTGATCTCCACCGGAAATTCACGTCCGTCCTTATGCAGGCCGTACAGTTCTAGCCCAGACCCCATTGGCCGCGCGCGAGGGTCGGCCGCAAATACCGCTCGGTGTTCCGGATGCTTACCCCGGAACCGCTCCGGCACCAACATCTCGATTTTCTTTCCCAATACTTCTCTGCGTTGATAGCCAAATAGCTTCTCCAGTTGCGCATTGACCAAAACAATTCTGCCTTCACGATTCACGACCGCGATCGCATCCGGCGCCGATTCCAGCAGCTCGCGGAATTTTTGCTCGGCTTTCTTGCTCTGCGTCACATCTGCCGCCGTGCCAACGTACTCGGCGACTTCTCCGGTTTTATCCAGGAACGGATGCCAAACGACGTGGAGATGCTTGACAGGCCCATTTTGCAATAGAATCCTATACTCTTGCGAGAATTCAGCTTTTTCACGAAATCCTCGTAGACACTCTTCGGAAACCTTGTTCAGATCGTCAGGATGTACAAGTCGACGCGTCTCGTCATAATCGGGGATTCCGCGCTGAGGATCCAATCCAAAGATTTGGAACAATGCTTCGGACCAGAAGAGCGTTTTACGACTCGCAGGGTTGTATGCGAAACTGCCCGTGTGGCTCAACCTCTGTGCTTCGGCCAAATACCTCTCGCTTCGCCTCAACGATTGCTCGGCCTGCTTGCGGTCTTCAATATCGACGCTGGTTCCGCACCATTTGAGGATGTTTCCCTTTTCGTCGCGCAGCGGCACGTTCCGAACGAAGAACCAGCGATATTCCCCGTCCGGTCGCCGCACCCGTACTTCATGCTCCATCGCTTCGCCATCCTTCACTGCTGCATGCCAGTGAGCGATGAACCCGGCCCGGTCATCAGGATGAACTGCGGCCTCCCAGTTCCATCCCAAGGCATGTTCTGGAGATAAACCTGTGAGCTTTTGCCAGCCTTGATTGACGAAATCGACGGCGCCGTCTGGTAAGGTGCTCCAAACATTCGCGGGCACCGCGTTGATGACATCCCGAAGCTCCTTCTCACTCCGGCGCGCAGCCAGGATTGCCTTGCGCGCACGTTCGGAAAGGTAGCTGGACGTGAGCGCAGCGACAAGACATACGGCCAACACCTCCGTAACCCGCGGATCATGCAAATGAAAATATCCAGGCGACGGTATCAACCAACTGAACCCGAGCGCGGCGAGAAAGGAAATGAATACCGCATAACGAACACCCCAGCCGACCGAGGCAGTAAGAGTGACAATCGTCAAAAGGCCGATCGCCCCGGCCAATGGTCGATCGTATATGGGGGCCACAGAGAGCCCCGCAACAAGCGCTACCACCGCCGCGATGCAGGTGGTGATCCGGGGCACCGACTTTAAAATCGGCCTCATCACTGTCAGACTATAGAAAAAAGCGGCGGATGGAAGCAACTCGCATGCGACTTCCAGATGGCGAGCGCCGCAGAATCAGCGCCTGGGAATCCGCCGGCGGAGTTGTTGCTAAATTTCCGTGCTCAGAGCAGTGCGCGGCTCACCGGCGCTACGATTGAGGGCATCGTTGCGGATCCCACAGAGGCCACAATCCCTATCAATCTTGACAATCCGGCGAACTACGTCAAGGCTCAGTGCTTCTCGCCCCCCGAGGTAAACAGCATCTCGTACGATGCGAATGGAGCAGCCGGAGCAATTGCGGGATCGATTACCGCGACCTCGAGATTATCCCATCAGCTTCAATTCGCGGTGAAAATCGTCTGGTGAACATCCTTCCCCCTGTTTTCGACCATCCCCTTGCGGAAACACTTCCCTGGCTGCGAATGGATTTGACTTGGAATTTGCCCAAATCGCCGGAGCCACGAGGGATGATTGCAACCTCCGGCGCAGCGCGGCTCTCGCGTGAAACATGCGTGCTTTTGCCGCTGAGAGAGAAATTCCAAGGTTTTTGGCAGTTTGATCCACCGTGCAGTCCTGCTGCAGTTGAATCTCGACGGCTTGCCGAATTCCGGGTCGCAACCTCGCGATTGCATCCTTTAGAATTGCTTCCCGCTCGCTCTTCGCATAGCGCTCCTCCGGATTCGGCGATGGGTCGGCCAGTCGATGCTCCAGCTCGAGTTCGCTTGTCTCGACTGGCTCCGCAGTTGGAACTCCGCGGCGGGCACGATTCTTGCGCAGTTTCATTAGCGCTGCATTCATGGCGATGCGTGCCAACCAGGTTGAAAATCGCGACCTTCCGTCAAAACTTCTCAGGTGAACGAACGCGCTAAGGAAGCATTCCTGAACCGCGTCCTCGGCATCCTCGCGATTTCGCATAATGCGATGCGTCATGCAGAGAATCTTCGGAGCGTGGCGTTGGCAAAGCTGATCGAACGCAGCTACATCACCACTCTTGGCGACCGCCACGAGCCTCTCATCACTTACCACATGGGGATCGTCGGACAGAGAGTTGCCGCTGCTGTTAGAGTTTGATGAAATCAATCCTGCGGTTGCCATCATATTCTCCCCGGCTGTGTCATTGCTTAGGAAGCCAGAGCTGCAAGCGAGGTACCAACATGTGCGGAGGCGTTGCTGCCTTGTAAATTACTTGTTATCAATGGCTTATGTTGTGGGGAAATTTGCCTGTCGGCGATGCCGCGCGTCAAGTGTCACGCCAACGACACTTGAACTGTTCTGCCCGTTATCAGATTGGTGGCGGCACCGTCGGTTACGAACGCGTCGTGTCACCCTGTCCGAATCGCAACACTACGGTGCGGAGCCCTAGGCTGCGTCCGTGCTTGGTCCTCCGTCAGCTGTCATTCGCGTGACATCGGCCCTTTGGATCAACAAGCCATGAACGCTACAAGGCATTTCCTTTGAAAGATATTCGGATGCAATTGCTTTGGCTTTCCAATTGCGCTAGCTAAAGGTTGTCACGCGACGGGGAAGGTGCACGGAGCAAGACGGCAGTCATCAAAAGCATAGTCCTGTCCCCCCTGACGGGCACAACTATTGCGATCTCTCTGTTCACCAAGAGCGAAGATTTTGCTTGCCCCGGGAAAGCGCCTAAGGATGAAACGTCTAGTAACGCAAAGGGCCCCAGACATCACGTGCAGCAGGAAGGCCGGCTTAAGGGTGCCTGATGAACTTGGGAATTCGAAAGCTCTTCAAGATTCTCGCTCCTGGCAACTCCTTGAGCAGAAGGACGGCATACAGTCTCACTCTGGTGCGGCTCATTCTCATGCCTGTGATCTACTTGGCGGTGTACTACCTCTTCCGCATGGGTTGGATTGTGGATCGCATCGTCAATGTGGATGCGCCTGCGGCCACCCTCGCCCAGCAAGCCTCGATTGAGATGCTCGAGGCGCGTCGCGCAGAACGGAACTTCCTCCTGCTTGGTGACAAAAAGTATCTGTCGACCAGCCGCGAATCGATCGACAAAACACAGCAGTCCTTAGACCACATCCGGCGTCTTGAGCCTGACGAACAGGGCCCAATTCAAAAGGCCTCCGAGGACCTCAACCTGTATCGACAACGATTTGCCACGGCAACCGATGCGTTCGAACACTCCGGACAAGCCCCCACGGACCGCGTCCAGGCTGTCGTCCGGGCCTATGAAGCGGACTTGGACAATCTCTTAAAAAGATCTAAACACAGTAAACGGGACCAACTCGTCGAGGAACTCCGCAAACGAGTCGCCTCGTTCGATGCGGAGATATCGGTGACCGCCCAAGCGGGAAACCCGGAGTTGCAGCGCGTCACCGAAGATCTTCAGGCCTCGAGCGAGGAGATCCTGCGGCAAGCCTCTGCACTGGAAGCTGTCAATTGGGGCCGTGTTCAAAAAAATCACTCCGAAGCCGGGCATCTGATCCATCAAGCGAAATGGGCGCTCAGCATTTTATCTGCCGTCACTTTTCTCGTCAGCGTGTGGGTCAGCTTCGTGCTGCCGCGTCAGGTAGTCAAGCCGTTGCTGCAGTTAAGGGAAGCTATCGATCAGGCAGCGGAAGGGAATTATGAAATCGATTTTGACGTGCACGGGAAAGGCGAAATCGTCGAGCTAGTGGAGAGCCTACGGCATCTTTTTGCAGTCGTAGGCGCAGGCACTCCGCATGGACGACCCGATAGTCCCATCACCTTGGACCCGAGACATATCAATGGTGGGGGCAACGAGTCGGAAAGATACTGACGCCGCGAAACTTACTGTTCTCTATGCAACCCATTTGCCTGTTCGGGACAGCGTGTTGGGCTGCGGGGGCGCCCTCGGCAGCGAAACTTCCAGGATCCCGTCCCTCAGGGTGGCCGTCGCTTGGTCTAGTTCGCATCATGCACAGCAGTTGATCCAGGTGCTGTTCGTGAGTCCGCCCTTCGATAAATGAGAGCAGCGGCGGTTCGCTTGATGCCACTGAACAAGGAAATCGTAACCTTGGAATGTCGCCAATGGGTGTAATTAGCGGCTTTGAAAAATCGAAACCCGCGTGGGGTGCGCGCACTTGTAGCAAAGGAGAACCATTCCTCCAAGTTCAATCAATATCAAAAACACCAAAGGCAGGAATCGTATCCATGTTCGGTTGGGCTTCGAATCTGCACCCGCTGATCTAGCCTGGGTCCTGCTCTCGTCGCTGATAATCAGGTTTGAGCTCATTGGCCGTATCACTCCCTTGCTAACGAGGGAAAATCCCCAGAAAAGCTATTTTGCTAAATACAATTCTCTTCACGATAAACTTCCTTTCTTGGATGGCCGCCTTCTAGCGATTCGAGCGGGCCGTGGTGCTTTGCGTTCTGTGGCAGCGCGAGGCACCAAACCGGAAAACTTTCGAAAAGCAGAACGAACTCAAGGCGACGTGTGCCGACTCCAGCGGAAAGGATCGCAACCGGAAGGGCTTCTGGATGCGTAACGGCTGCGGTCGTCAGTACAACCCGCTAGTGCCGAAAATTCTTTGGCACTCCATGACTAACCTTCGGAGTACTCGGTTGCATTTTCGCTTCCACTCAATTGGGGTTTTGGGAAATGCACGCCAGCCAGAGGTGCAAATTCGCAATTCCGGTTAAGTGATTGAACCAACGGGAGGCCTCGGGGAATCAAAAGCGGAAGGCTGAGCCCGAGTGTCGTCGACGCTCGGACACTTGTCCAGGAACCGACGGTAGTTTCGACACTTTTTCTGCGGATCGCAGTCTCGCAAAGCAAATCTCTTCGGTCTTCAATCAGTTGC
>Ga0335079_10007449_pt1 | contig 12462 bp, 8 predicted proteins | sample Lox_Sample_33_FD_206719 | JGI IMG/M metagenome (GOLD analysis project Ga0335079, IMG submission 206719) | Soil microbial communities from Loxahatchee National Wildlife Refuge, Florida, United States - Lox_Sample_3.3 | ecosystem: Environmental > Terrestrial > Soil > Wetlands | place: USA: Florida... | reverse complement strand
CCTGTGCCCGCGGTGTTCGTGCCGGCGTCGCAGCGGCGCCACAACAACACCGCGAAGGAGCCTTGGAACATGTGGGTGGTGATCCGCACGCAGGGGCCCTCCGGCCCGCTGCACCCGGCCATCGAACGTGAGCTACGCCAGGCCACGGGTGGGCTTCCGGTGACGCGCCTTCGTTCGATGGAAGAAGTTCTCGATCGCTCGACAGCCACACAGAATTTCAATATGATTCTGATGAGCATCTTCGGAGGCTGTTCGCTTTTGCTGGCCGCCATTGGCATTTCCGGATTGCTGGCGCACTCCGTCGCGCAGCGCTCGCGCGAGATGGGAATCCGCATGGCGTTGGGGGCGAAACCGAGTGACGTAAGAGCGATGGTCGTCTCGCAGGGCATGCGGCTGGTGTGGATCGGCGCCGGTATCGGAATCGCCGCCGCCTTCGGCCTGACGCGCTTCATCGAAAGCTTTCTGTTTGGAGTGAAGGCTCTCGACCCACTGGTCTTCATCACTGTGCCGATTTTATTGGCCGCTGTGGCGCTTGTGGCGGTGTGGGCGCCGGCACTCCGCGCCAGCCGCGTGGATCCCGCGGAGGCCTTGCGATGCGAATAGTTCCGGCATTGTGTTTCCTGGGCGCGGCTCTAGTTGCACAGCAACCCGTTCGCACTTTTCCGCAGCCAGACGGGCCGCGGGAAGTAAAGGTTGCCGCCATTCCAGGCGTGGTGGCCGCAGGCGCGAAATGGGAGGTGGCGTGGCAGGGAACGGACAACGCCGATGGCATCGTGGGCACCAGCGACGGTGGCCTGCTGTTCGCCCAGGAGCAGCCCAGCCGCATCAGCAAACTCGACCAGCACGATAAGGTTTCGGTTTACCTTGACGATACCCACGGAGCCGGCGCCGTCGCGATCGACTCCAAAGGGCGCATTCTGGCGGTCGAGCGGACCTGCACAGATCCCGGTGGACGTCCGGACCAGTGTAAGGAACGAACTGCGGTGGCCGCGCTTGCTCCCGAACGCAGAGTGCTCGCCGACAACATCGCGGGCGAGACGCTGGGCCGGCTCAATGATTTGATGGTCGATCAGAGCGGCGGAGTCTACTTCAACGGCGCCGGGACTTACTATCTCAGTCCGGCAGGCCAGCTGAGTCGAATTGGCCAAAACATTCGCACCAACGGGATCATGCTCAGCCGCGATGAGAAGACGCTCTACGTGACGAATGGCCGGGTGATCGTGGCCTTCGATATCCAGCCGGATGGCGTGGTGCGGAACCGGCGCGATTTCGCGCGACTCGAAGCCGGCGGAGTGGGAGATGGGATGGCGATCGACGCCGAAGGGCGCCTCTATGTTTCGACCGATCCCGGCGTGCAGGTGATCAGTCCGGGGGGCAGGTATTTGGGAGTGATTCCCACGCCGCGCAGCGCGATCAGCTTGGCATTCGCGGGGCCTGACAAGAAGACGCTGTACCTGGTAGGCAGCGGGGCGCTCGGGCCGGATGGAACGGAGTTCCGGACGCCCGAGGGCGTGCGGAACAACGCCAAGACGATCTATAAAATCGAGATGCTGGCGGCGGGTTTCCAGGGCCGCGCGAAGTAAATCCAGCTCGACTAAAACGTAGCCAGCGCGTTGAACGGTGTTGCCGTGCCGCCGGGGACTCGCGTGAACTGCACCGTAATCAGAAACTCCCACCGCTTGCGGTTGGCGGCTTCACGGGCGACATCCTCGAGATAGGCATTGTCCACCAGCGGAACACCCAACACCGCGATCGCCAGTGTGTGTACGGGGCGATTGGCGGCTTCTCCGGCGCCGACAATGCCGGACGGCTGCACATCGTTGACGCCATCGCTGCCCAGCAGCGCGACGTCGCGTTGGTGGATCCACGGCATCGCCGATGCGTCCAAACCTGCTGCCTCCCGAGCGGCGTTCCACGGGCCCAATTTCGCGCGCCGCGCCCAGCGGCCAGCGCGGATCAGAAGCGCATCACCGCTCGAAATTTTGACGTGTGCATACTTCTCCCAGGCCTCGAGATCCGAAGCGTAGACTGGTGTGCCCGGCTCCAGATAGTCGACTCCTTTGAGCAGCGGCAGGTCAACCAGAATGCCCCGTGTGAAGATGCCTGGGCCCATGCGATCGATGGCGTTCGATTTGCAGCCGGCCTCGTCCAAATCCTGTGGGTGGCCGTTGAAGACCAGCGGCTTTCCGTCGCGCGGCAGAGCGTAGTGGCAGAGCGCATCGAGGTGCGAGTTGGTGCCGTCGTGGATGCCGAAGCTGATGATGTCGAGCGCGCCGCCGATTCTGCCGGTGTTGGGGTTGTGAAACATCTCATGCTTGGTGGGGCCGAAGTTGAAGTTGTCGGCGGCTTTCTCCAGATCGGCGAAATGCGCGAGCGAAACGGTAACGCCGTCTTTCACCAGGCGCGCCGCCTGCACCTCTTTCTGCGGCGTGATCAGGTTGAGAGCGCCGCGCTCATCGTCCTTACCCCAGCGGCCCCAGTTAGAAAGTTCGGTCTCCCAGCGGTTGACCTGTTCGATCGTGATCTTGGGATGCGCGGTATCGGTGCTGTCGGCCCGTGTGTGGAGCGTTCGAAACGCGCCGAGGGCAACCAATACAAGCACCATCGCTGCAGTGAGAGCTAAACGCTTTTTCACGATTACCTCCATCGCTAAGAGATTCTATCATCGGCAATGGCGGGCCCTGATTGCGCGGCGCCGAAGCCCCGTATAAACTGCATCTGACATGGAGAGTTCGTGATGAAATTTCCGGGAGGCATTCTTCTCGCAACGATGGTTGTGCCGCTGCTCTATGGGCAGCAGGGAGAGTGGCCGGCATACGCCCATGACCCCAGCGCTCAGCGCTATTCAACGCTCACGCAGCTCAATACCAAAAACGTCGCGCGGCTCAAATTGGCGTGGCAGTATGGCATTGAAGCTGGCGGCGTCGATAATACGCCGGCGAACCGGCTGTTGAGCGGGACCGAAGCAGTGCCGATTATGGCCGGCGGCATTCTCTTCACTCCGACCGTACACCACAATATTGTTGCGCTCGAACCGGAGACCGGGAAAGAGGTTTGGAAATACGACCTGGGAAAAGCGTCCGCTCCATTACGCGGCGTGACCTATTGGCAGGGCGATAAAGACACTCCGGCGCAGATCTTTGCCGGAACGAGCGACGGACGGCTGATCGCGCTCAATGCCAAGACCGGCAAGCCGGTTCCGGGGTTCGGGAAGGAGGGCTTCGTCGACCTGCGCGTGGGAGTCACCGACAAATTTCCCGATGCGGCGTATCACATGGCCTCGCCCGCGGCGATCGTCGCCAACTTGATTGTCACCGGTGCGCAGGGCAAAGAAGACGATCCCGACGGGCCGGCCATGGACGTGCGTGCTTGGGATCTCCACACCGGCAAGCTGGTTTGGACTTTCCACACCATTCCGCACCCTGGTGAGCCGGGCTACGAGACATGGCCGAAGGACAACTGGATTCGCGCCGGATCTCCCGCTAATTGGGGCTCAATCACGGTTGATGCGCAGCGTGGCTTGATCTTTTTGCCGATCGGCCAGCCCGCGGCGCAATACTATGGCGGCGCGCGGCACGGGAACAATCTGTATTCCTCATCTATCGTGGCGCTCGACGCGGCGACCGGCGCGCAGCGCTGGCATTTTCAATTGACCCACCACGACGTGTGGGACTACGATGCCGAAGCAGCCCCCTCGTTGATGGAGCTGACGCGTGAGGGAAAGAAAATCCCCGTGGTGGTCGCGGTCTCGAAGCCCGGCTTGATGTTCTTCCTCGATCGCGAAACGGGTAAGTCCGTCTATGGCGCCGAAGAGCGTGCCGTTCCGCAGAGTGATGTGCCCGGAGAGGAGACCGCGGCGACGCAGCCGTTTCCTTCCAAACCGCCGGCCCTCGCGCGGCAGAGCATCGGACCCGATGAGATCTTCACCGGAGAGCCGCAGCACGAAAAATTCTGCCGCGACTTGGTGGCTAAAATCGGCGGCGTCCACAATTACGGCCCCTACACGCCGTATAGCAGCAAAGAATACCGCGTGATCTTTCCCGGCCAGCAAGGCGGGCCCAACTATGGAGGCGTCGCAATCGATCAGAAGCTGGGATATGTCTTCGTGAATGTGCGCAACGTTGCGGGCATGGGGCGCCTGGATAAAACGCCCGAAGGCGATGGAGTGGCGTATCGCCGTAGCAGTCCGCTCGGCGCGGGCTCGTTCAACGCGCGCTTCTGGGACCCGGCAACGCAGATGCCGTGCCAGGCCCCGCCCTGGGCCGAGCTGATGGCCATCAACGCCAACACCGGAGAAATCGCGTGGCGCGTGCCGCTCGGCACCAGCGAGGCCATGGAAGCGGCGGGTGTGCACAACACCGGCTCGTTCGGCCAGGGCGGCCCGATTGCCACTGCAGGCGGCCTCTTGTTTATCGCCGGGACGATCGACAAGCGGCTCCGCGCGTTCGATTCGCGCACCGGGAAGCAGCTTTGGGAAGGCAAGCTCGATGCCGAAGGCCACACCAACCCGATGACCTACATGGGCCGAAACGGGAAGCAGTATGTGGTGATCGTCAGCTCCGGGTTGAGTGCGTTTGCGGTGGAGTGAAACTGCCGCGAGGCGATCATGGAAATCTTCCTGATTATCTGTTTGATCGCCGTGTTAGTTGCCCGGTGGGTCCATTTAAAGAACCGTCTGGAATCGCTTGAGTCTCGCCTGACAATCCTGGCCAATCTTCTCGAAGGGCAGGACCTCGAATTGAAGAAGCTCCGTGCGCTGACCTCCAGTCAACAAGAAAAGGCTGCGCCGGCCGCACCATCAAAAGCTTCCGTTGCAGATCTACCCAAAACCGAACCCTTCATCGCACGGCCAGCTCCGCCCTCCGTTGAACAGTCAGAGCCCGCTCCTGCCGAAATGCCTCGGGAGTACCGAGTACCGCAGTTCGTGGCGACGACCCAAGCACCCCCGTCCACAGACGAGTGGGAAACACGGCTCGGCGGAAACTGGCTCAACAAACTGGGCGTGTTCATTTTGGTTGTGGGTATCGCCCTGGCGCTGGGATACTCCTTCACGCGTGTTGGCCCGTTGGGCCGTGTGGTCACGTCCGCCGCGATAAGTCTTGCCATGCTAGTTTGCGGAACGGTGTGGGAGCGGCGCGATCGGTATCGGATGTTCGCGCGCGGGTTGATGGGCGGGGGATGGGCCGCCCTGTACGTGACGGCCTACGCTATGCATGCGGTGGAAGCGGCCCGCGTGATCCCGAACGCGGTCGCAGGGTTCTTCCTCCTCCTGGCCGTTGCAGTTGGCATGATCGTGCATTCGCTCCGGTACCGTTCACAAACCGTCACAGCCGTGGCGTATTTCGTCGCATTCGGAACATTGGCGATCGCCGAAGCGAGCAGCCTCCCGCTCATCGCTCTAATTCCCTTGGCTATTTCGCTTCTGGTCGTGGCGCATCGATTCTCTTGGATGAGACTCGCTCTACTGGGTCTCGTCGCTAGCTACGGGGTCTCTGTTTTGCGGGGCCAGGCTGGTGTACCGCTGTGGCAAGCGCAATCTATTTTCGGAGTCTACTGGCTGTTGTTTGAAGTTTTCGACATCTTACATCCCGGATCGTGGCTGTTACCCTTGAACGCTGTCGGGTTTCTCGGCTTGTCTCTGGTGCAGTGGAATGCCGCTTCGCCGGCAACGCTGTGGGTCCTTTTCGCGGCGACAGCCGCAGCTTATCTGATCAGCGCGATGGCGCGCGTGCGTTCCGGCGAATGGCAGGGCGCGGCCACGTTGACCGCTGCCCTCACTGCGGCGGCTGTGTTCCAGAAACTCGATCATCAGTGGATCGCTTCTGCGCTGGTCGTGGAAGCCGAGTTGTTCTATCTCGCAGGCCTTCGGCTACGTGCGCCTTACCTGCGCTGGCTGGGCAGCTCTCTGTTTGGAGTGGAGCTCGGCCGACTATTGGTCAACGACGTTACGACACTGCCGTCCACCGCATGGGTGCCAGTCGCGAGCCTGGACGCTGTCGTGTTCTACGCGAATCGGGCGCTCGTCCCCCTGGACACGTTTTACGGCTTCGCGGCGGCGGGCGCGCTGGCACTGGTCATCGGACAGGAAGTACCGGACCAATACCGTAGCATCGGGTGGCTCGCGCTGGCGGGCGCGTCATTTGCGCTCGGCTGGTGGCGTAGATTGTTCGACTTCCGCATACAGGGATACGTGCTCGGAGTCCTTGGCACGGTTGCGGCGCTGATTGCGGTGCATAAACCGCCGCTAGCCGTAGCAGCCGCGGTTAGCTACGCGGCACTGCTCTGCGCTTTGCGAACCGCTTCGGACCGCTGGATTGACCAAGAGGGCGCGCTGTTGCGCGTGGCTGCCTCTGTAACGGCTAGCTTTGCGTTGGGGACGTTGGCATGGCGTCTGGTTTCGGGCGAATATCTTGGACTCGCTTGGATGGCGCTCGCTCTGTTGCTGCTCGAACTAGGACTACGCGGTCTTCCCGAAGATTTTCGTGGATTGGCTTATGCAGTCGCAGCGCTGGGTGCAGGCCGAATGCTGCTCTTCAACCTTCCGGAAATCCAGAATGTCGGCCCCTGGATTCCGCGTCTCATACCGGCTGGCGCAGCGTTGCTGGCTTATGCCATTGCGGCACGCGCCCGCACGCAGATGGGCGGACTGGTGTTTGCCATAGCCTCGTTGATGGGGACGGTCTTTCTTCTGGATGCTTCCTGGGCTTTGCTCCCGGCGGCCGCGGTCGCTCCCGTGTGGGCAGCAGGAGCCTTGGCTCTCCTTGTGGCGGGGCGCAAAAGCGGTCAGCTCCTGTGGCAGAGCTACGCTGCAGCGGCGCTGGCGTTCGTACGGTGTTGGTATCAAAACTTTGACGGCCTTTCCGTCACACCTCCGGGTGCCGTCTGGACCGGTAGCCTGGTCGCCGCCTCCTTTTACAGCGCAATGCTCCTGCGGAATCGTGGGAGCCGCGGCAGGCTTTACTACTCTCTTCTCGGTACAACGCTCACTGTTGTGCTACTCGACTACAACATCTCGGGGAGCATGCTCACCGTAGCTTGGGGAATCCAAGGCGTGGCCCTGCTCGGTGCGGGCTTTCCCTTAAGTGACCGCGTTTTGCGCCTTTCCGGGCTAATGTTGCTGTTGGTCTGCATCGGCAAGCTGTTTGTATGGGATTTGCGCCATCTGGAGACGCTTCCCAGGATCTTCTCCTTTATCGTGCTGGGCCTACTGTTGTTAGGAGTTTCGTGGGTCTATACTCGCTACCGGGAGCGGGTCTCGCGATATTTGTAACTCACGGCAGCCGGCTCTGCCAGTTCACGACGGCCGTAATTGCGGAGGGCGCCTGGCCGCCGGCGGGTGCGTTCAGGACAAATCGCTGACCGTCGTGCGTGGGAGCGAAGTCGGCAACGCCAGGCGCGCCGAAAAGCACTTGCGCTGTGCCGAACTCCGGGGTCGCTCCGAGTTTAATCGGAACTGCCATCAGGTTGCCGGCGGGCGATAAGTAGAAGAGTTCCTTGCCGTCACGCCGCCACCGCGGGAAATCGCCGCCTTCGGAGGAGATCTGATACTTGACACTCGTTACCGGCATCGACTGCAGGTAGACTTGCGGCTGGCCGGACTCATTCGACGCGTATGCAACCCACTTTCCGTCTGGCGACAAGGTCGCGTCCTCTTCATCGAACGGAGTTTGCAGGTAAGCTACCGGCTTGCGTTCGCCTTCGAGAGGAAGGATCCACAGATCGACAGCAGTACCCGGGTCGGACTGTTGGTAGAGGATCAATTTTCCATCCGGCGACCAACCTAATGGAGCGGTATTGGCTTGTCCGCGCAGCAGCAGTTCCTCGGACCCTCCGCCACTGGCCGGCATGGCATAGAGGTCCGAATTGAGCGCGCCTCCGCCGGCTGATCTTCCGTAAACGAGCCGCCGTCCATCTGGGGACCATGTGGGATTCCACGTGCTCCCGGACACAAAGGTGGTGCGCTTCAGAACGTTACGTGCCACATCCAGTATCCAGACGTCGGCCTGAGCAAATGTTCCAATTGAAATCGCAACCGATTTCTCATCCGGCGACAGGCTCAAAAGCGAGTCGATGTGCATCGGGGCCGCTTTGCTGGGCGGGCCCACGCGTTTGCCGGTGCGATCCATCCACACCAGTTCGCGATCGGCGGAGCTGGCGCCCGTGCGGTACACCAGGATTCCATTTGATGAAACCGAAAACGATCCAGAGCCGGTTTGGCCGGTCTCGGCCACCTGTTCCGCGAGCGGTATTACGTCGCCTGTCGTCTTAAGCGCAGCAGGATCGAACGGTTGAGCCACAAGCGTATTCTCGCGTCGAAATAGCAGGTAGCCCGTCTTGCCGCCGCTCATCCGGGGCGCGAAGACTGCGCTGCTGGCCTCTGGCAGCAAACGCATCGGAGGCCGTCCATCCAGTGAGCCAATGTAGACGCCGGCCGCATTCTCGTCGTTGGAAGCAGCGTGATAGAAGAAATGCACTCCGTCTGGAAGGAACTCCGGAAAACGATGGCCCTGCCCCGAGCCGGTTCCCGAGAACTTAGTGACGGGCGAAGGCGCTCCTCCTGCCGCCGGCTCGCGAAATATCGTGCGTGATGGCCCTGGAGAAAACAGAATGCCGCCGTCGCGATTCCATGTTCCGCCACGTGCATCGGCAACATCACATAGGATCTGCGGTGGTCCGCCCGCCAGCGCGATCTTCTTCAGCTTTCCCTGCGCGAAAAAGCCGAGATAGGCGCCATCGGGCGACCAGAAGGGAAATCGCGCACCCTCGGTTCCAGGCAGCGCTCGCGCTTCCAGCGAATCGAGCGCCCGCACCCACAGCCGGCCTCCTCCGAAGCCTTCGGCATAAGCGAGATATCGCCCGTCGGGCGAGAGCTTCAGCGCCTGGTAAGTGTAGTTCTCAGGAAACGTGATCGGGAATCGGATAACCTGTTGTGCTGGCCGGGATTGCCGGAAATATATGAATCCGAGCGCGGTCGCAGTTATCAGCAGAAGGGCCGCGATGGCTTGCCACAGCAGCAGAGCCTTCGGAGGAACTGCCGGCGGAGCGGGCGCGTCGCGGTCTTCGAGTGACAAGTGCATGTCGCCGATATCGCGCAGTCTCTTCTTCGGGTCTTTCTGCAGACAGAGCTCCAGCAACGGGCGGATTTTCGGCGGCACGCCCTCCAGATTCGGAGCATCCTTGATCACGGCCGCAAGCACTTCCGAGCCATCCTCGCCATGAAAGACGCGCTTCCCCGTGACGAGTTCGCAGAGCACCACGCCGAACGCCCAGATGTCTGCTCGCTTATCGACGGGTTTTCCACGGGCCTGCTCGGGAGCCATGTACGAAGCGGTTCCGAGAATGATGCCGGCCTGAGTCGCCGCCATGCTGATGGTAGGCGAGTTCTCCGCAGAGCCGGAGAGCGGTGCTGGCGCCGAAAACTTGGCGAGGCCGAAGTCCAGCACCTTCACGGTGCCATCGTGCGTGATCTTGATATTGCCCGGCTTGAGGTCGCGGTGAATGATGCCTTTTTCGTGAGCTGCTTCGAGCGCATTAGCGATCTGGCGCGCGATGCGCAAAGCCTCGTCGAGCGGCAGGGGGCCTCTCGGCGATTCTCCCTCGATCAATTCCATCACCAGGTAGTTCGGGCCGACGTCGTACAGGTGGCAGATATTGGGATGATTCAGCGACGCGATGGCCCGAGCTTCGCGTTCAAAACGTTCGCTGAAGCGCTCTTCGGAGACCTTGATGGCGACGTCGCGGCCGAGACGTGTATCGCGGGCGCGGTACACTGTGCCCATGCCACCGGCCCCGAGCGGCGAATGGATTTCGTAAGGCCCTAGACGCTCGCCGTTTTGGAAGGACACAATGGTTCGATTTTAGCCCATCGTATTGGCGTGGCCATCTGGCTGTCTGGACGTGACTTTCCGAACATGCGAGGCGCGCCTTTAGGCGATGTGCGGTCGTAGGATGAAATTGGAACCAGAGGGAGATGTGTCCAATGAAATGGCTGCAGAAGATCGATCACGTAACGTACGTTGTTCGTCCGGATACGATCCGCAAGTGGGCCTGGCTGTACATAGAGAAATTCGGCGGCAAGATGACCTTGCGCGTGGACGACACCAACCCGCGCGAAAGATCGAGCATGATGCTCTGGTGCATCGACTTCGGTGAATTCGGCATCGCTTTGGTGGCGGGCATCGACCGTCAGGAAAAGTCGCACGTAACAGCGTACGCGGAACGGCACGGCGATCACAGCGTGCAGCATGTGGCATTTCAGGTTCCGAATCTGGCCGAGTTTCAGAAAGCGATGGTGGAGCAGTGCGGCCTGCATTTGATGGGGCCGATTCTGCAACGTGATGATGGGTTCGGTTGGGTACGGCAGGTCTTTGCCAAAGGCTACGACGATAGCGTCAACTCCGCGGAGGTTGGATTCCCGGAGTTTGTGGAACGGCCGTTGAAGAAGGGCGAGGCCTTCCCCGAGGTCTCATTTTCGGCCAATGCCGGTACCGGCCTCTACCAGCAGGCGCAGCAGGCGATGGAGGCCGATCAGCGCGAAACGATGGTCGATTTCTCGATCATGCCGGCGGGTTGGGAACCGCCGAAAGTGGAAGCGCGTTGACCTATTTTGGCGCCGCGCGCTACTTCCCCACCAGGTGTTTCAGGTCGGCGTTATTCTCCTGGCAAATGTACTCCAGCGGTTCTTCTCCGGGGTGAAACAGAATATTCCAGCTGGTGGTCCAGGGCTTCGAGTATGCGCCGGGGTCGTCGATGGTCGCCTCATAGTGAAGGATCAGCTCGTTCACACGAGTGAAGCGCTCGATCACATGAAGCTGCTCGGTGTGCGGGTGGCCCGCGGCGTCGAGCCAGCTTCGGTCGTTGAAGCCCGTGTCGTCGGCCACCAGCGTATCGCCCTCCCAATGGCCGATGCCCTCGCCTAAGTAAGTCGGATTCAACTTATCGGGCGGAGTATGTTTGCGGCCGTCCATATAGACGACGCGCCACATATGGGCGCCGCCTTCGAAAACGAAAAGGATGCGATTGGGCAACTGGTAAATCTGAAAAGGAAACGACGTAGCGTACATGCGCGGGATTCCCGGCGGCAAACAGAAGCCTTCCGGATCATCTTTGGTGACGTTGGCATTGCGCTCATCGTAGACGGCTTTCGACGCGGGTAAGAACGGGACATCGATCTTCTTCTCGGGCTGGGCTGTTCCAGCGAAGCCACCGCCCGATCCTGCCATATCTCCCACGCCGGGAGGTTCCCAGGAGCCGCTGGCGTTTCCGAGGTCCGGATGGCCGTCCGGTAAGCGCGGCGCCGGCGGGATATTCTTGCGGGTGAGCGCGGCCGCTACTCGCTTCCCATCGAAATCGTCGGCTCTCGCGACAAAACAGGGCATGCAGACTAAAACGGCTGACGCGGCCGCCGCGCTTGGGAAACGATATCGCACCTCGGGCTCCTTCCCCAAGATGATAGTTCGCCCGATGCCCGCGGACAAGCCTGAAGAGGCGGCTCGTGCTTGAAGTGACCTGCCGGGTCGGGTACGCTGTCTATGATCCACTCAAGGAGAATACTCATGCGTTACACCAGACGGTTTATGACCGCGGCGACGCTCTTCGCGTCGATCGCCATCGTGGGGGCCCAGGAGAAGGGCGGCAAGAAAGGCGGCGGCTTTCAATTGCCTCCGATGATCCACATCACGATCGAAGGTTTCGCGGATGGCGGCAAAATTCCCGCCAAGTACACGTGCGCGGCCGGACAGAACAGCCCCTCGCCCGCCATCACCTGGACCGGCGCGCCGGCCAACACGCAAAGTTATGTGCTGATCATGCACGATCCCGACCCGGTGCTGGGCGGCTCGGCTACTAACGATGTGCTGCATTGGGCGATCTTCGACATTCCCGGCGACGCCAAAGGATTGCCGGAAGGCGTGAAGAACGGCGAGCAGGCCGATGGCGCGAAGAACATCAAGAACCTGGGCGGCGGCGAGGGGTACATGGGTCCGTGCGCGCCTCCCGGACACGGCGACCACCACTATACCTTCGAGATCTACGCTCTAAATGCCAAGCTGGGTCTTCCTGCATCGACGTCGCGCACCGATCTGTTGGCTGCGATGAACGGCCACGTGATCGCCAAGGGTGTCTACATCGGGATCTTCGGTCAGAAGTAAGTTGCACTGGCGTCCCGGCGGCGGAGGAGCGGGCGGCCGCCGGTTTGCCCGGGGAGGATGCATGCGGCTTGCACTTCTGTTGCTCGCATTGTTGCCGCTGGCTGCGCAGCAACAGCGGGTGGCTATTCACGCCGGACGGCTTCTGGACGTCCGTACCGGCAACTACCGGAACGATGTTTACATCGTGATCCAGGATGACAAAGTGGTGGCGCTAGATCCGACCGCGCCCGCGGGCGCCCGGGTCATCGATCTCTCCAAACAAACGGTGCTGCCCGGTCTGTGCGATTGCCATGCGCACGACCTCGGCGATCAG
>Ga0335079_10007448_pt1 | contig 12463 bp, 8 predicted proteins | sample Lox_Sample_33_FD_206719 | JGI IMG/M metagenome (GOLD analysis project Ga0335079, IMG submission 206719) | Soil microbial communities from Loxahatchee National Wildlife Refuge, Florida, United States - Lox_Sample_3.3 | ecosystem: Environmental > Terrestrial > Soil > Wetlands | place: USA: Florida... | reverse complement strand
TTCTGATTTAACGGGGTCGGCTGCAACCCCATCCACGATGGATTCACTCCAAAACTCGTCACGTTCTGTACGTCGAACCCGCTGGCATAGGTATCTTTGACCCCAAGGTCTTCCTTCAGCGCTCCGCGCGCCCCGCCGTACGGCACGCCCGCCGTGATCCCCTGCATCGCTGGCGTCTCATATCCTCCGGGATACACATACACTGGCGTCGCCGGCAATCCCGTTAAGTTCAACGTCATCCACTGACGCGACAGCGTAATCTCGTCCGTCGTCAGTCGTGTCACATCCAGCTGCATGTGATACACGTTGCTCTTCACATCCTGCGAACTCACGTCCGCCAGATCCTGCGTCAGCAGCGCCGCCTTGGTGTAGGCCGAACATCCCGTTCCATACGGCCCTTGGCACGTCGGATTCTCCGTCGCCGTGAAATGCCCGGTCGCCGTCAGCGCTTGTTCCAATCCTTGCATCGTCCCTTGCGCTTGTCCTCGCGTCAGGTCGTAGCTAACTGAATCCGCCGGCGCCCCCGTCACGTTGATCGTCAACGTCTTGTTGGCGATGCTCAGCGTTGCCGCCGAACCCGCCCCTGTGTACTGGACATCGAGGGCATCGATGTTCGTGTAGTACGTGTGCGACATCGAGTGCGATGTTACGTCCCGCCCCGCATTGATCCATCCCTGAATCTCGGAAACAATCGGTGTGATCGTTGAGGCATAACCAACCGTGATCGCCACACCAATCGGCACTCCCGCCGCATCCGCGATCGACAACACCGGATTTACGTAGTACGCGTCTGCTCCCGGCGTCATCCCAACGTCATCTACCGTCAACGTCACCTGTGCCGGGTATCTCTGCCATGCCTGTACAGCCGGCGCCGTGTCCATGGCAACATTTCCCACTCCTGCGGTTGGCCCCAGCGTGTACAACGGCCATTCCACATCGGTCGAATTTGCCACTGCCAGGCTCGACGCATAGAAGTGGCAATACGAATACGTGACGGCCCCCGGCCCCCCAGGATCGCTTCCGCCGCCGACTCTCCCCGTGTTATCCACCAGCGCGCCATCGCGATTCCCATAAGCCTTGTCATTTACCAGCGTAATCGGCGTTCCCACACCGTTAAACGTGAACCCATCAATCCTGAAGCCTTCATAGTTCAGGTGCGATTCATCGTTGTAAAACTTGATATCCAACGGCTGAACACTCTCATTTACGTAGAATCCCAGGGGCTGCGTACCTTGCGGAATCATGGAGTCAGCTTCCATATTCGCGAACACCAGATGATCGCTCGCTCCCTGCACGTACACGCCGTACTGATCGAACCAGTTCACTAGCAGATGCTGAAACGTCAGCCACGACTTTCCGTTGACGTTGATCACCGGCACATTGCTTAGCGCCATCGGCACAATCGCCGCGCCGTAAAAAGTCGCCGGATTCGAAGTCGCAAACACGTACACATATCCATTCGCAAAGTAAAAATCCCACTTGTCGGTCAGGTTCGTCGTTACCGCCCCAACCTTTTGCCCCCACACCGACCCAAACAAACAAAAGTTGATCGTCGTGTAAGTCGAAGGCACCGGCGCCTTCCATACGTTGTTGCCCAGGTTCATCCATGCCGTCGACGGCACCGCGTAGTATCCCGTCAGGTTCGGCGGCGCCCCGGTCCCGTAGGCATCAAACACAATCGGATTCCCCGCCGTCCCGGGTGATGGCGGCACCAGGCTCTCGTTCCAAACATCTCCCCGCTGGAACAGAATCGAATCCCCCGCCTGAAACGTCTGCCCATTTACTTTCGCGATCGTCTGCCACGCCGTTCCCGCCGACGTCCCCGAATTCGAGTCTCTCCCAGTGCTCGAACTCACGTAATAAGTAGTTCCCGATGCGAGCACGCCGCAAAACATCGCACACATGAGTGAAGCCAGAATTCTCACTCCTGTCATCCTGAGCGGAGCAAGCCGATCCGCGAAGCGAATCGGCTTGCGGGGTCGGAGGCCCCCTGCACCTTGTGCGCTATCAACCGTCTTGTTAGGAATTCCCACCACAATGCCCCTCATCAGTTCTCCAATAAAAAAGCCATCAGCTTTCGCCGATGGCTATTCCGTTCAACTTCTGTGTTCTTTGTGGTTGACGCCTTTCCCGAAGTCCTAGTTCTGCATCTGATAAGTCACTGTTGCCACCATCCCAAGCGCATAAGTCGAGCACCCGGCAGCCGCTGTCGTCACCTTGACCCTGAGTTGATCTCCAGATGCCACATTGCTGTTACCCGCCACCTTGCTGTAAAAATTGTTCCCGGAGCTCAGCGTGATCGAATAGCTGCCCACTTCCAACCCAGTCGTGCCGTCCCACACCTGCACGGTCGGATACGTGGTGCACCCCACTGGCGCGGTATTGGCTGCGAAATCAAATCCAGTGATGGTGAGTCCCGCTGGCAGCGTCCAGTTGCAATTCTGTGAAACCGCACTCGACCCCGCCACCGGACACGTCCACGCAAATTGCGCTTCATTCTTCACATAAGCCGTGGTCGCCACTCTCGTCGAGTTGTCGCCCACGCTCGCCGTCGGCGCTTGCACCGTTCCAGTAAAAATCGGCGACGCGATTGGCGCCGCTCCCGTGATCTGCCCAACGCTGTAATCCCCGCTCGCCGCCACCACCATCCCCGTCCGTCCGAAGATGCTGGCCACTCCCGCGCCCTCCGGCGATTCCAGCCCAACCCTCATCGCATACGTTCCCGCACCGCTGTTGGTCGATTCCGCCCGGCCCAGCACCTGCACGCCCGTCGGACGCGTTGCTCCCGCATCGTGGCAGTCCCCCGCGTTCGTCACACTGGCCACCACAAAATCTCCCGCCACCGTCGACTGGTCGAACGAGCACAAAGCATACCCCCGGTAGGTAATCACCGCATTCCCGCTCGTTCCCGATCCTCCGCTTACCACTCCGATCGCGCCATCCGTATCCGACGTCCCTGCCTTCACCGCGCAAGCCGCTCCGTTGTACTTCGCCAGGAAATTCAGCGCGGTCCCGTTCGTCGTGTCATTGCACAGCTCGAAATTCTCCCGCCCAAACGTCAGCGTATCGAGCGACGTCCCCACATAAACTGTCCGCGGAACCATCTGCGATGGCGAGATTGTGCCGATATCGAACGTATTGTTCGTGAACGGCTTCAACGTACTCAGCGTGTCGATCCCCCACCGCACCGTGTTTCCAATCCAGAATCCGATCCCGCGCTGCTGTCCCGTCCCAGCATTTTCATTCCTCACTTCGAATAGATTGTTCGCCGCATCCCATCCCAGCCCGGTTCGTTCATAGTTCGACGCATTCGTGTAGGTTCCATACACGTGCAGTACCTGCCCGTTCGTCCCATTGTAGACCCCCACGTCATTCGCATCTTCTTGCGTCAGATTTGAAAAATAGGAACTCGTTGCGCTCGTCGCCACCTTCACCGGTGTTCCGCCGTTCGCCGAAATATAGAAGTTCCCATCATTCCCAATTCCCAGCGCCGATGTCCCCGCACTCGCGGCCGCCATGGCCGTTCCCGGAATTGGCGAATTCACCGTCCATGGCCCTGCCACTTGCAGCTGTCCGTTCACCGTCAGATTCCCGCTGAACGTTCCTGCCGTCGCTGATATTCCACCACTCCCCAGATAGTTCAACGTCGTCCCGTTGTCCGTAAGCGCGCCGTCTCCGCTGACTGCCGACCCACTCCCGGAATACATCGCCAACTGCCACGCTGTGCCGCTATTCACCGTCCCAGATCCACCGCCGCCGCTGCCGCAGTCCGATCCCGTCCCGGACAGCACTCCTGTCGAACTCACATGCAAACACTGTGCCCCCGTCCCGCTCACCGGTAGGGTCACACTGCCGTTCGTCACCGACAGCCCCCCGTTAATCGTCACCGGAACATTGAATGTCTTCGCCGCCGCCGTCAGCCGCTCCTGGTAGTTCGACCCGCTCGGCAGCGCGTTGATGTACGACGATATCGACGTTGCTGCTCTCTCCGACAATCCACCCGTCTGGTCCAATCCGATTGCCATATCCCCAGCGTCGTTCGATGGACGCCCCCCGGCCGATGCCATCGTCTTGCCGAAGTTCGAATCCTGCAACGTCAGCAGATCATTCGGAACGTTGATGGGCTTCCCGAAATTCATTCTCCCTTTGCTGTTCACTGCTGGACCGCCATTCGACCAGTCTTGCTCCTGAAGAACCGTAGCCATCGATCCCGACCCGCCACTGTTCTCGCTGGCCAGGCAGTTGATCCAGATCGGGCTCCTTCGGTAGCTTGGTCCTCCCGAGTGACATTGCTCCGCCACAATCGAAACTCCCATCGTTCCTTGACTAGCCACCGCTAGGGGATTCGTCCATACCTGATCTGCCAGCAACACCGTATTATTGAGCGCCACATTGGCAGGCCAGAACCAGAACTGGGGGAAGAACTGTTGCGCACTTTGCACCGCATAAGAGCTCGGTGCCGCTTGCGTGTCGGTAAATGTGCACATGCCGTTCGTTCCGCACGATCCCGAAATGTTGGTCGCGATCGCATAATTCCCCGTTCCAGAAGGAGCGGAAGCGCTTTGACCCGTGACCACCAGTACATCCCATGTTAGTGTTCCCACGCTCGCCGTACTCGCGATCTCAAGTTCAACCGATGGCCACACCAGTGGGATGCTCACGCTGCCATTCGCCGGCTCTGCCGACCCGATGAACAGCACTGGCCCGTACCCCTGCGTCGAGCTCCGCGGTACCACGAAATAAGAACGCTCAGCTGCTGCTCCCCCTCCGGCCGCAAACATCGGCGTGTACCCGTTGACGGGAAATGTTCCCACCATCTTGGTCCCCGTTCCCCCTTGAATCACATATCCGTCCTGCGCTGCGATGCCGTTGGGATAGATCCCGGGAACGATGTACAACGGATTCGCCGATCCGCCCGTCGACTCCTCATAGATGTTCTGAAATGTCGCCGGTTGTAGTGATCCAAAGTATCGGATCCCGTACACCGGAAAGCCCTGGCACACCGAGTCGGTCATCACGAATCCGTTTCCAGCGCCCGTCGCGCAATTCACCCCTGTGAATTCAGAATTGTGGATATACGTGATCCCATTGTTTCCTTGGTCATTCCGCTGATACAGAAACGCCCCGATGGGCCAATTCGCCGTGGAATTCAGCATCATGCTCGAACGGTTCGACGCCCGCTCTACGATGAATTGCTGATCGTTGTCATTCACGATGCCGTATGTGAAATATCCGAGCCCATTCGGAGCGCTCTGGAAAAGGTTGATGTCCTGCACCGCCACGTGCTCGGAGTTATCTTCGATAAAGGTGTTCAGGATGTTGCAGAATCCGAAGGTGTTGCTGCTAGCCGCGTATGACGCTGTTCCAAAATGCACTGTGAAACTCGTGGAACCTGGAACGCTAACCACCGGCGAACTCCAGTGCTGCTCCACATTCTGCGAGTGATATTCGCAATCCACCGTGTCTCCCACGAGAAACGGATGAGTGCTCGCCGTGGTGATCGTATAACTTCCGCTCGTGGCCGTGACCCCTGCAACCTGCACTCCATCCACGTTTACCGACGAGCTGCCCGACAGGTTGTAGAGTTTATGGTGATTGACGTATGGCTGCCCCTGCGTCGTTCCAACATAAACACATCGGTCCCGCGTCGAGCAAACGATCAGCGAGCCTCCACCGTCCAGAACTCCACCGCGCCCTCGCAGATAAATCGATGCATAGACGTTGTACTGCTGATTCGACGCCAGCTTCACGTACGGTCCCGTCAGAGCCGATACCGTCAGTCCAATGTCGTTAATCCAAGCGTCGTTCCAGGCTTCCTGAATCCCCGTGCTTGCTGAACCCACCGTGTAGCCTGCGCTATGCGCATACGCTGTCGTCACTGTGATCGTTCCGCTGCCCGCTCCCGAAGTGCACGTCCCGCCCGTCACCGGCACCGCTTCCGCTGTTCCTGTTCCCGAGATGTAGACCTTGTAGGAATAGTGATTTGCGTTCGACATCGTGTCGATTCCCTGCGGGCACGGGCTCAGATGAATCGTCATGTTTCCCGGCGTGGCCAGGTTGTCCGCGGGTGTTTGCGCCCAGTTCCAGCTCGATGTCACATAGCGAATGTTCGCCAGATTGTTGGTGGAGAACTGTGTTCCCGCCGGCTGCGCAATCGTCTGGCTCGCACTCGGATTCGCCGACAGGGTCCCGGTCCCGCCTCCGCTTCCGCACGCGCCCCACACGCCTGACGATGTCCCGTTCCCCAGAAGGCAGCTTCCTGTGCTCGCCAGGCCGGTTCCCAATTCGTTCGCCGGAACCAATCCCGCGATCAGGTCTGCCTTCGCAGCGAATCCCGTATCCACATATTGCTTGGTCGAAGCTTGCATGGGTGCCGCTGGATTCGAGGGCAACGTGATCGGGCCCGTCATGGTGCCACCAGCAGTCGGTAGAAAATTTCCTGCTCCCACGTTCGAAACCGATTGATCAACGTACGCTTTGTTTGCCACCTGTCCCGTGCTCGTCGGTGCTGGAACATTCGGAGCCATGGCGAAGGTTTTGACGCCGGTAATCGTCTCCGAGCCGTTCAGATGCATCACCGCGTTGTCGTTTGCCTTTGTCGCTAGCCCGGAGTCTACGTATTGCATCGACACCGGTTGGCCCGCCACACCCGCTCCCGGAGTCGTTCGCACCGCCGCCAGGTTCGCCGGAGATGTTGTCGGCACCACCCAGTACTCCGTCTTTACTTGCCCGGGCCCAAGCTGGTAGACAACCGTGTAGTACACGCCCGCTGGAACCGCCCCCGCATTCGGGATGAGCGCCACGCTCAGCGCACCATTTGCTCCCAGCGTTGTCTGGGTTGTGCCCGCCGCGATGGCAGCCCCGCCCGCCGTCACAAACGATGGCCACGTGATGATCAGGTTGCCAGCTGCCTTGCTGCCGTCTGCCAGAAAAACCGTATCTGCCACGGTAGTCGTAGCCGGCCCACTCTGCGGCACTGGCCCCGCTGCGAAAGCTGAAATCCGGATCCCGGAAATGGCAACTACCGCCAGCATCCAATAACAAAGCCGCCCCATAGGGCGGCGGCCCAAGTCACGCATCGTCTCCTCCATCAGTCCCTCTGGCTCGTCCTGCTGTGATTTCCCCTGTGCTCTCTCCGTGTCCCCTGTGGTTAAGTGTTTGTTCTTGAGTTCACCACGGCGACTTCAACTTCTCCTGCTCCGCTCTCCACTCCAGATACCTCTCCACGCTCTCCACATACACATCCGCAAAATCCGCTACCGGACGCAGGTCCTCAATTAAATGCCGTGCATCCCGAAGCTTCCACCCCATCGCACCGAGTACCGCAAGTGCCATCATCGGAGCCCGGTGAACTCCGGCCGCGCAGTGAATGAACACTTTCGCATTGGGGTCCTCTAGCGCCTGCAATGCAAAACCGACCCCGTCCTGGAACAACTTCGGTGGCTTCGGCTCAAAATCGTCGTCCGTCTTATTCCAAAGCACTTGGATGCTGTCTTCCGGTTCCAGTAGTTCTCTGTCATCGAACTCAATCTGCATGTCGATGATGTGCGTAATCCCGGCCGCCCTCACCTTCTCCATGTTCCCCGAGTTCCAAATCCCGCCCCCGACTCCGATCTTGTCGGTCACCCACGTAATATCCATCCCTATCCTGTCCGATGTCCGTTTCTGACGCTTTTGGGTGCCCTGTCCTTCGCGTTTGCGAAGGGTGGGGATCTTAATCTTCCTCGCCCCCACCCACACAGCCACCGAAGGTTCTCGTCGCACCGCTCCGCCTCATTCTACGGTATCGTCCGTCTGGATTTTCTCGCGTGGACATAGGAATGCAGCGAACGAATGCAGAACTGTGGAAGAGCGGCGCTTTCAGCGCCGCGCAAGGACATAGAATCAATGCGGGCTTCAGCCCCTGTCGTCGTCTTCCTCGCCAGCTTCCTCACATCACCACCGGATCCTTGCTCTCCTCGCCAGCCTCCGCCGAACCGACGTCCTCTTCTTCACGCGCTTGCTTGCCGGCCGCCTCTGCCGCAGAACTCTCATCCTCCGCATCGTCGTCATCCAGCTTGACCGGCTCGGTTGGAATATTCAGCCGGTGCAGCAAGGTTTCCGCCAGGCTCTCTTCCTCTGCGGTCGCCTGACCCTGATCCGTTTGCGGTGGATAGATCTCAGCCATTTCGAACAAGTACTTCACCGTCGTCAGTTGACCTTTCTTCCCCTCGTCAATCACGGCTTGGGCCATCGTTTCGGCCTCCGACTTCACCATCTCGGCGATGTCCTTCCGCACGTCCGCGGGGCTCAGCTCTTTCTTGCTCTTCGTCGAACGCTTGCCTTTCCCACTTTTTTTCGCTGCTTTCTTACTCTTTGCTTTCTTCTTGATCATTGCCTGACACCCGACTCCCATGAATTCTTCAAAACGCTCCCTAAAAGCAGAAGGCGCGCCCCAGGGCGCGCCTTCTTTCAGGAGATCTTGTTTTCTTACTCTCTATTTCCAGAATATCAAATTGCTAAGGGCAAAGTGGACATTTTTCGAAATTTATATTTCCCATCTTCCCAATCACTTGCGCCGTTCAAGGCCATTTTACCCCCTTGACAAGAATTTTGCCGGATCGAGCTCAAGCTGCTTCCAGCAGCCCCAGCCGGGAAGAATACGCTCTCGTCTCGTTGGCAGATCACGCGCAAACCTCGTCTCTCTGAGATCCGAATCTCATCGCCCTGAAATGCCGAAGGCGCGCCTTCTGGACGCGCCTTCCTCAGGAGATTCGTTTCTTCTCACTCCCTAATTTAAGAATATCAAATTGCTAAGGGCAAAGTGGACATTTTTCAAAATTTATATTTCCCGTCTTCACAGTCACTTGCGTCGTTTCGATCATTTTCCCCCTCTTGACAAGAATTTTTCCGGGCCGGCTCCATTCGTTTCATGAGCCCCACATCCAGCAGGATTTCGCTCAGCAGATCCAGGACCAGTGGAGTGAGACGCCGCACGGTCTTTTCGTTACAGTGCAGCAGCTTCGCGGTGGCCCAGCGATCGTGCTCCTGCAAAATGTGCCGCGCAATCAACTGCCGCGAGAATTCATCCAGCCGATCCAGGCATCGTTCCATGTCGTGCACGAAAATCACGCGATCCTCAAATGTGACCACGGTGTACGCGGTCACCTTCGCCCGGAAGAACTCTTTCCCCAGCAGCGACGGTAGTCGTCCCGTTTCGATCGAATAACGCATGTACCGCCTCAGCATCGCCACCGTCCTCGCTCGGTACACGCGCCGTTCGTGCTCGTACGCGCGCGCCTCCTGTAGCGTCCGCTGCAGCGCCTCTGAATCTTGCTGTGCAGCAGCGTCCTGCTCGCCTTCCGTCTCCACTGCGGGAGACGGCTCTGCCGGAAGCTGGTGCGCCGGCAAGTTTCGGACGGACGGCTGTTCCTCCGCCCGATCCTCATCTCGGCGCCGCTTCGAGGAGCCAACGCTATTCTCTGCCTGCGGTTTCTCCGCCTCGGCCGCGATCCACGCAATCATGTCGCTCATGCCACACCTCCGGCCGCTGCTTCGAAGTTCTTCTCTTCGTCATCGGTGTCAAACCTGTAGTCCTCAACCTCTGTGCGAGGCCTGACCGGCAGAAGCAACCTGCCCGGCTTCTTCTTCGGAATCGGCAAGTCCGCCACTTTGGGCTGGCACTTGTCGCAGTACACCACTCCCGCACCGCGTTCCCGCACCCACAGGGCGCCGCAGTGCTCGCAGTATTTCAATTCCACGCGTTCCATTTGCTTCTCGTCGTTTTTATGATTGCTGCTCATCACAACCTCCGAAAATATTGAATTCAGAATCTGTAACCGAACCTGCTGTCGCGCAAATCCGCCAGCCGAAGCAAAAAAAAGCCCTGCGTCGATTTCCGCAAGTGTTTGCGGGAACCGAACGCAGGGCTCGTTTCTCTTACGATGGCCTGCTTGAGCTATTTAGTTTTGGTGAGTTTTATGAAAAATCACCGCGGCGCTCGCCTGCACTCCTATGTTTGTCGTTAACTCCCTTCGCTTCTACAGTTTTTCAGCGTGATCTTGTCGTCTACGCCTCGCCGTCCCGTTGCCGGAAATAGCCTTCCTCGTAGCCCGACTTGAGCACACGTCCGTTTTGCATCACTACGCTTACCCGTCCTGTGAAGCGGAGCGACAACAACAGGTGCTCCATGGATGCCGACAGCACTTCGGCCGACCGCACTTTCCGTCGAAATTCGCCGAAGTTCTTCTCCTCGTTCGAGTTATCTGCGTTGCTCGTCATTGCGTCCTACCCTGGAGCCTGCTGGTCTGTGCATTGCGGCGATCCTATAGCTGTGAATTTTCTCAGTCAAGGTTGGATATACCAACGAGGCCTGTGGAAATCTTACCGGCTTAGCACCGTGCTATAGGCCGGTGCTATACTCCGGGCCATGAAGTTCAAAATCCTGCAAGATAATCTTCGCAAGGTGCTCTGGGAGCGCATCGAAGCAGGCGAGTTGACCGGACTCCGGCTCGCGCAGCAAACCGGATTCAAGCAGGCCCACATCTCGAACTTCCTCAACAAAAAGCGCGGCCTGAGCCTGGAGGGCATGGATAAAGTACTGGCGGTGCAGCATATTTCCGTCCTGGACCTGCTCGATCCCGTCGAAGTCAACAAGCGCGCCTCCATCCTGCCTCCGAGTGGCGACGAATTCGAAAACGTTCTCCTCACCGACGCCTCCACCGCTGCCACCCAGCCCCTCATTACCAGCATGCATGTCAAGGAGATCCTCAAGTTCAAGAAGTCCTTCCTGCGCAAACTGACGCCCAAAACCGAAGGCGACCGTTCCGGCTGGCAACGTTTCGTCCTGATCAAGGTCGAAGCCAAGGAGGCCATGAGCATGTATCCTCGCCTCATGCCGAGTGCAACCCTGCTGATCGACCGTCATTACAACTCACTTGTGCCTTATCGCAAAGGTGAGTTCAATATGTACGCTGTTCTGAAAAACGATACTTGCGCGGTGCGATACGTCGAAGTCGCGGGCACTCATTTAATCTTGCGCCCCCACAACCAGTCCTCGCCCATCGAAGTCATCACCATGGAAGAAGGCAAGTCCGCCGCCGACTACCTCGTCGGCCGTGTCTGCCAGGTGGGTTTGGAGGCGTGAGGATCTGATCGTAGAGACGTCGCATGCGACGTCTCTACGAATTGAGAACCTTAAGGCGACTCACTTCAAATCCGCCAAGTCTGCCTGCAGTTCCTGTAGGTTGAAGCCTTGCGGCGTTGTCTTCTTCCCAGTCAGGTAGTCGGGGCTGAGAATCGCATACGCTTCTTCGGTGTACGCTTCCCAGAACGACCAGGTCATCTGTTGCAGTGCTCCCCAGGTCACGACCGTGACGCCCCTTACGTCGTAGGCGACCACCGGGACGGCGTGGCCTCCCCAGGAACCGGGCTTGCCGTCGCCAGTCGTACCTCCAGGAGGCACCGACCACGGCTGGTGATTCTGCACCTGCGCCTGCGCGCTGATGGGCAATTGCAGACCGATGTAGCAGCCTTCGAAGATGTAGACCGAGTCCATGATGTGCGTGTGATTGGCAGGCTCCAGCGCCATGTAGGCGCCGATCTTGTGTCCGGCGATTCCGCTTTGCCGCCAGTAGTTGAGCACGTCGATCTCGACCGCCCCGTTGTCGTTCGCTCCCGTCGTGGGGTTGTACCCGGTGATGGCCGAATAGGCCGCGACAATCTGCTTATCGGTAGGCGTGACCATCTTCTTCTGCGCGTTCGCGGTCCATTCCATGATCAAGTGCCCGGCAGCCGCGCAGGTGCAGTCGCCGATCTGATCGTTGTCCATCATGCCCCAGGCCTTCACTTTTCCTGTGAGGTCGAAGCTGGCGGGAGCAGTGGGCAGCGCCGGTGTCAGGTAAGAGGCGAGCAGCAAACTGCGCGGATCGTGCCGTGCCACCTGCTTACCGAGTTTCAGTTTGAGCGGGTCCACCCGCGTGGGATCGGATCGCATCGCGACACTCTGCCGCGCGCCAGCCAAGTCAAGTTTCTTCAGAGCCATGTTAGGAAGTCTCCTTTGGAGAGTGCAGTTTCTTGAAAATTGACAAATGGAGCCCCGCCGCTCGCACACCTGCTTTTGCTAGCGGATATCACCGAGCCAGAATGAACGGGGGGAAGAAAGTTCGGCGAATCTTAGTCCCGGACCGGTTCGAGGTCAAGCGCGTCGCGCGGGTTGTTACGAAAAACGGAGAAGGCTTTCCCGCGGCGCACCCCCTTTTGACCGCTCGACGATTGTGTTGTTCTCCGGAGCGGTCGCTCCGCCGAGCGCTGTTCAAACACTACTGACCAGTCTTCCCACGAGGTCTTGGCTTTACCTCTTGCTGACCCGGGTTCGGGGCATTGTTCCCCGTTTTCCCGGTGGCCTGGTTGAGAGCCTTGGTGAAGTCCGGGATCTGGCTGATGTCAAAGCCCACGGCAATCTTGTTGAGGGTGATCATTTCGT
>Ga0335079_10007447_pt1 | contig 12466 bp, 11 predicted proteins | sample Lox_Sample_33_FD_206719 | JGI IMG/M metagenome (GOLD analysis project Ga0335079, IMG submission 206719) | Soil microbial communities from Loxahatchee National Wildlife Refuge, Florida, United States - Lox_Sample_3.3 | ecosystem: Environmental > Terrestrial > Soil > Wetlands | place: USA... | reverse complement strand
GAGTGGTGTTCCCGGAGGTGCTCGAGGTGCGCATCGGGGAGACGGCGCCGCCGTCGCACGCGCAGGTGGACAGCGTCTGGAAGCCGGCGCGCCTGGAGAGCGGCGTCGAGGTCATGGTCCCGCAGTTCATCAAGAATGGCGACCTGATCCGGCTGGATGTCGCTAATATGAAGTACATGGACCGCGCCAAGGGATCGGGCAAAGCCTGAAGGGAGATTCATGACATCGCCGCAACAGCCGCACGTACAACTTCTCAAGAACCCGGAATATCGGGAGAACTACGCCAACAGCGTGCAGGTGCGCGTCAACCTCTGGGATTTCTTCCTGTCTTTTGGCGTGATCACGCAGACCGCGCCGGACGCGGTCGCCATACAGAACTTTCAGGGCATCTACCTGAGCCCGCAGCAGGCCAAGGCGCTCTTCAACATCCTCCAGCAGAACGTCACGCAGTACGAATCGGCCTTCGGCGAGATTCGCCTGGAACCGCACGGACAGCAGGGTGGAGTTGTCCAGTAAGGCGCCGCACAGGCATTCGGAATCGCACGGCGGGCGCAGCCGCCTGGGCGGAACCCTGTTCTTTCTGGCCGCCTTCGCGCTGCTGGTGGTGCTGATTCACCTGCCGTTTGTGGATCTACCGTTCTACTGGGACGAAGTGGGCCAGTTCGTTCCGGCCTCGCTCGATCTGTACCTGCACGGCTACTGGGTGCCGCACATGGCCACGCCCAACGTTCACCCTCCGGGAGTGATGGCCTACCTCGCGCTGGTGTGGCGGATTTTCGGCTTCTCGATCACGGCGACGCGCCTGGCGATGCTGGCCGCGGCGGCGGTGGCGGTATGGCTGACGTTCCTGCTGGCGATCGAGCTCGGCCGGGGTGTGGGCGGAGCTCCGGCGTTCTCCGCCGTAGCGCTGTTGATGGCCTCGCCCTTGTTCTACACGCAGGCCATGATGGCCCAACTCGACATGCCGGCCATGCTGTTCACGCTGCTGGCGCTGCTCCTGTTTCTAAAGGGCCGATATCGGAGCGCGGCTCTTGCCTGCGTCGCGTTGGCCCTGGTGAAAGAGACCGGCCTGGTGGTGGCGCTGGTGTTCGCTGGGTGGCTGATGGCGGAGCGGCGGCGGCGCGAGGCGCTGTGGTTCGCCCTGCCGGCGCTCGCTCTCGGCGGCTGGCTGCTGGTGCTCTACCGCGCCACCGGGCACGTGCTGGGCAACGCTGTTTTCACGGACTACAACCTGCTCTTCCCGCTCCACCCGGTGCGAGTCTCGATCGCGCTGGCGCGGCGCTCGTTCTCGATCTTCATCGAGAACTTCCACTGGATCGGCTGGATGGCCGTGGCCCTGGCGTGGCGAAGAGCCAAGACCTTCCGCAGCCGGGGGTGGCGCATCGCGGCGGCAGTGGCGGTGGCGCAGACGCTCGCGGTCACGGTACTGGGCGGCGCCACGCTCGAACGCTACCTGCTGCCGGTGCTGCCGCTGATGTACATCGCGTTCGCGGTGGCCTGGTCCGCGCGGCCGTCGGCGGCCGCTCGTGTCGCGCAGTTTGCGCTTGTCGCCGGTTTGATTGCGTGCCTGTTCTGGAATCCACCCTACCCCTATCCTTACGAGAACAACCTGGCGCTGGTGGATTTCGTCCGGCTTCACCAGCGGGCGGCGGATTTCGTGGAGCGGAGCTATCCAGGTCAAACCATCACGACGGCCTGGCCGTTTTCGATCGAGATCAAGCGGCCCGCGAACGGATACGTCAGCCGGCGGATGGCGTACCAGGAAGTGCCGAGTTTTCGGCCGGCCGATTTGCGGTCGCTCGATCGGGCCTCGGTGGGGCCCTTCGTGCTCTTCTCGCGCGAATGGGATGCCGGATGGGACCTGCGGCGGGCACCGCTGGTGGCGCCGCTGATGCGCAGGTTTTACGGGTACCAGCCACAGATCGCTCCACGCGAGCTGGAACGGATGTTCGGGCTGAGGCAGGTGGCGCGGTGGAGCGAGCGAGGACAGTGGATCGCGGTGTACGAGCGGGCCAATTAACGCCGCTCAGCCGCGGTCCAGGACTTCCCGGATTTTCGCTAGCAGGATCTCGGGCGTGAATGGCTTGCGCAAAAAGGCTGTGCCGCTGTCGAGCACGCCGTGATCGAGGCTGGCGTGGTCCGTGTAGCCGGACATGTACAGGACCTTCAGCCGGGGGCGCAGGCGCGTGGCCAGCGCCGCCAGGTCCTGCCCGCTCATGCCGGGCATGACGACGTCGGTGAGGAAGAGATGGATGGGGCCGGGATGGCGCTCGCACCAGGCCACAATTTCGGCGGCATCGACGGCCAGCAGCACGGAGTAGCCGCGGCTCTCCAGGATTCCACGGACGAGATTCCGCAGCGCGGCGTCGTCCTCGGCCAGCAGCACGGTTTCGGTGCCGCGCTTGCGCTCGGGAGGCGGGGCGCCATCGACGCCGGCGGCGGCGGCGCGGTCCAGGGCCGGCAGGAAGATGCGGAATGTGCTGCCCTCGCCCGGCGCCGAAGTGACGGTAACTTCCCCGCCGCTCTGCTTCACGATGCCGTACACCGTGCTGAGCCCGAGCCCGGTGCCTTTGCCCCGTCCTTTGGTGGTGAAGAACGGCTCGAACAGATGGAGCTTGGTCTCTTCCGTCATTCCGCGGCCGGTGTCGGCGACCGAAAGGACGACGTAGCGGCCGGGACCGACTCCCTCCGGGCTGCGCTCGTTGAACTCCGCCACCTCGGTCCGGATGGTGAGGGTCCCGCCCCGGGGCATGGCGTCACGGGCGTTGACCACCAAGTTCATCACAACCTGCTCAATCTGGCCGGCGTCCACCTTCACGTTGGGAAGCTGCGGCGCGAGCAGCGTCGATAGTTCGACGTCCTCGCCGATGAGCCGGTGGAGCATCCTGTCGAGACCGGCCACGAGGTGGTTGAGGTCGAACGGTTGGGGCGTGACAATCTGCCGGCGGCTGAAGGCGAGCAGTTGTTGCGTGAGGGCGGCGGCGCTGGCGCTGGCGCGGTCGATCTCCTCGATGGGAGAACGCAGAGGGTGGTCCGCCTGCATGGTTTCGAGCAGCATTTGCGTGTAGCCGCCAATGACCGTGAGGAGGTTGTTGAAGTCGTGCGCGACGCCGCCGGCCAGCCGGCCCACGGCCTCCATCTTCTGGGCCTGGCGGAACTGCTCCTCCAGGCGCTTGCGGTCGGTCATATCGGCGATCACGGAAATGCCGCCGATGACGCGGCCTTCGGCATCCAGTTGCGGCGCGTTCCAGAGAGCCACGTCGATGAGCGTGCCGTCCTTGCGGCGGCGCTGCCGCTCGATGCCGGAGATGGTCTCGGCGCGGTGCAGGCGATCCAGGTTGTCGCGGAAGAAGGCCTCGTCGTCCTCAGGCACGATGGGGAAAGGCCGGCCGAGGACCTCCTGTTCGAGCCACCCGAACATGCGCTCGGCGGCGTGGTTCCAGCTCCTCACGTTGCCGTCGAAGTCCATGGTGACGATGGCCAGGGGGCTGGTCTCGATGACCACACGGAGCATGTGGTTGGCACGGCGCAATTCGTCCTCGGCATAGCGGCGAGCGGTCAGGTCGGTTCCGGTCCCGATGATGAACTCGACACTGCCGTCCGGCGCGAACAGCGCGGTGTTTGCCCAGGCGATCAGGCGACGGCTGCCATCGCTCGAAACCCAGTGGTTCTCCATCTGGTTTGGAAAGCGCCCCGCGCGCAGGTCCTCGAACACGCTTTTGGCGGCGGCCACCTCTTCGGGCGGCAGGATGTCCTCCCAGAAACGGCGGCCTCGGACCTGTTCGAACGTGCGGCCGGCGGCTTTCTCGCAGGCGCGATTGAAGCCCAGGATGCGGCCGTCCTTATCGAGCACGAGCACCAGGCTGGCGACTGTGTCCACCACGGCCGCGGCCCGGTCCCGCTCGCTGCGGAGGGCTTCCTCGTTGCGTTTGTACTCGGTGATGTCGCGAAAGACGACGACGCCGCCCTCGAGGCCAGTGGCCTGATCCCGCAGCGGCATGGCCGAGGCGCTCACCCAGATCCCCTGCGATTCGCCGCGGCGAACGAACATTTCGACGTCGCGCACCACTTCGCCCCGGATGGCGCGCATCAGCGGTAGTTCCTCGACGGGAAACAGCGTGGTCTGGTCGGACTTGTACAGGCCGTAGTGGGCACTGAATTCCGAAAGAGCAACGTCGGTGGGGACTGCGCTCAGCAGCCGCCCGGCGGCGGGATTGACGAGAATGAACCGGCCATTCCGGTCCGCTACCACGACGCCGTCGCTGAGGCTGAGAAGGACGGACTCCAAGATCGACGCGGCGTGCGAGGCGAGCGGCCTCGACTGGCGGAATTCGTCACTCCCCGACGGCGAGGAAGACATACCCACCCCTCTCCTGTTTCATACGCCAGCGACGCCCCCAATCTTGCCAGGACCGGTCCCCGGGCGTCGCCAGTACAGATTACACCCATAGCGAAACAAAATCCATCGAAATTGGCGGGTAGGAACCGCAGGGATGCGGGTGGGCCGGCGGCGAACCGCCGCACTCAGCCGCGCGCGGCTGCCAACGCTCTCTCGAATCCCGGCAGACTGGCCTCGATGGTTTGGCGGGCCACGGTGAGGGACAACCGGATGTACCCGCCGCGGCCGAAGCCGGAGCCTGGAACGGCGAGGATTCCTTCCTTGAGCAGGATGCGGATGAAGGCCACATCGTCGGCAATGGGAGTCCTGGGGAAGGCATAGAAGGCGCCGGCGGGTTTGACGACCTGGTAACCCATGCGGGCAAGCGCGTCGCAGAGCAGGTCGCGCTTGTCCTGGTAGAGGCCGACATCGACGGTCGCTTCAGGGGCGCGGGCGATTACCCACTGCCAGATGGCGGGCGCGTTGACGAAGCCGAGCACGCGGTTGGCGAAAGTCGCCGCGTCGAAGAGCGCGGCGGCGTCCTCGATTTGCGGGGAGATGGCGAGGCAACCGATGCGCTCGCCCGCGACCGCGAGGGCCTTCGACCAGGAGTCGGCCACCAGCGTGCGGCGGATGAGCGGCGGCACTTCGGCGGCGGCGCGGCGGTCGAAGACCAGGGAGCGATAGGGCTCGTCGCTCAGCACCAGCACCTGCGGATGGCTCTCGAGCAACGCGCCGAGATCGCGCAGCACTTCGGCGGCATAGAGCGCTCCGGTGGGATTGTTGGGCGAGTTGACGACGATCGCCCTGGTGCGCGGGGTGATTGCCGCGGCGATGCGGTCCACGTCCGGCTGGAAGTTCTCGTCGGTCTCGACCGGGACCATTTTGCCCGCGTGGTTTTCGATGTAGAAACGGTATTCGGGGAAGAAAGGAACCAGGACGATGACCTCGTCGCCGGGGTCAAGGATAGCTTTGAGCGCGACGTTCATGGCGCCCGCCGAGCCGACCGTCATGAGAATGTGCTGCGGGCCGTAGGGGAGGCCGGTGCGCGCGGCCATGCGACGGGCGACAGCTTCGCGGACCTCGGGAAAGCCCGCGTTGGGCATATAGCCGTGCGTATGCAGCCGGTCTCCGGCCACGACCTGGCGCAGCGTTTCTATGATCGCAGCCGGGGGCTCCACCTCGGGGTTGCCGAGCGTGAAATCGAAGACGCGATCGGCGCCGCGTTCGGCACGAAGGCGCGCGCCCTCCTCGAACATCCGGCGGATCCAGGAGGCTTGATCGAGCTGGCTTGCTACCGTTTTGGAGACGCTCATTTCACGATTGGGTTGTAGACTTCGACGGGGTCGATGACGTTGATGTCCGACCCCTTGAGGAGCTCGAGCGCGCGGTCCGGTTCGTCAAACCGGAAGATGAGCACGGCCTTGTCTCCTCGTCCGAAGGTGAACGCGTACATGTACTCGATATTGATGCGGCTGCCCTGGAGCAATTCCAGCAATTCGTCGAGCCCGCCGGGGCGATCGGGCACCTCGACGGCCACGACCTCGGTGAGGTTGATGACGTAGCCGGCCTCGCGCAGCACTTCGGCGCCGGCCTTCCAGTCGGAGACGATCAGGCGCAGGATACCGAAGAGCTGGGTGTCGGCCAGGGTCAGTGTGCGGATGTCGATTCCGGCGCGCGACAGGACGCGGCAGGGCTCGATGAGCTGGCCAGGCTGATTCTCGAGGAACAGCGAGATCTGATGGATTTTCATGGCTACTGATCCAGGTTTCTGGTGTCGGTGACGCGCTTGGCTTTCCCCTCGCTGCGAGCGATGGTGTGCGGCTTGACCAGCCGTACGGCGACGCGCACGCCGAGACTGCGGTCCAGAGTCAGCGCGAGCTTTTTGCTCAGGTCTTCCATCGCGCCGACCTTATCGCTGAAGACCTCCGGGGTGACCTCGACCTGCACTTCCATCTGGTCGAGCCCCTTCTCGCGCGAGAGGAGGATGTGGTAGTGCGGCAGTGTGCCTTCCACGGCCAGCAGGGCCGCCTCCACCTGGGAGGGGAAGACGTTGATGCCGCGGACGATGAACATGTCGTCGGAGCGCCGGCCGATGCGGCGTATCCGCCTCAGGGTGCGCCCGCAGGCACAGGCGCCCGGGACGATGGCCGTGATATCGCGGGTGCGGTAGCGAATCATGGGCATGGCAAGCTTGCCCAGAGTGGTGAGCACCAGTTCGCCCTCCACGCCATCCGGGAGCGACGCTCCGGTGTCGGGGTCGACGATCTCGGGATAGAAATAGTCCTCGAAGACGTGCAGGCCGGCGTGATAGGGGCATTCGATGGCGACGCCGGGTCCGATGATTTCGGACAGGCCGTAGATGTCGAACGCCTGGATGCCGGAGTCGGTCTCGATGTGGCGGCGCATGGAATCGGTCCACGGCTCGGCGCCGAATACGCCGATGCGAAGCGGGAGCTCGCGCAGGTCCACTCCCAGCTCGTGGGCGCGATCGATGAGGTGAATAAAGTAGCTGGGCGTGCAGCAGATGGCGGTGACGTTGAAATCGCGCATGATCATGATCTGCCGGTCGGTGTTGCCGCCGGAGATGGGGATCACGGTGGCGCCCAGGGCTTCGCCGCCGTAGTGGGCGCCGAGGCCGCCGGTGAACAGGCCGTAGCCATACGCGTTCTGGAGAATATCGCCGTGGGTGAGGCCGCAGGCCGCGAAACTGCGGACCATCACGGCGGTCCACACATCGAGGTCTTCCTGGTTGTAGGCGACCACGATGGGCTTGCCGGTGGTGCCGCTCGAGACGTGCAGGCGCACCACCTCTTTCATGGGGCTGGCGAACAAGCCGAAGGGGTAGGTGTCGCGCAGGTCCGTCTTGACCGTGAAGGGCAGGTGCGCGATGTCATCGAGGCTCTTAATGCCATCGGGCGAGAGGCCGCGATCCTGCATCCGGTTTCGAAACAGCGCGACGTGGTCCCAGGCGCGGCGAACCACGGCGCGGAGGCGCGCCAACTGCAGGTCCTTCATGTGCTGCGCGGGGATGTAGTCCGGCGCGCTGGCGGGATGAAATCCCACGGCAAGGTCTTCGACGGTCTCGATCATGGATGAAACTCCCTGCGGGCGGCCTGGCGCCCCAGTTCGAATGCGGCAAAGTTGGCTTCGTGCAACTTGTCGGGCAGGTTGGAGCGGATGGCCGCGATCCAATGCTCCTCGGGTATTCCGGCAAGGGCGCTCAGGATTCCGAGCAGAGCCACGTTGAGCGCCTTCTTGTTGGAGAGGGCGCGGACGTCGATCATGGAGGGCGCGATGAGGACACCGCCGGTGTGCAGTTGCCAGCGGTTGATCTCGATCTGGTCCGGCGCGATGACGACCAGGAAGTCCGCTCCGCCGGGCGGCACCATGGGGCTCTCGACGCGCTGGCCGAAGCGCACGTCGCTCGATACGGATCCGCCGCGCTGGCTCATGCCGTGCAGCTCGCTTTTCTTGACGTCGAAGCCGGCGCGGAAGGCGGCCTCGGCGGCGATATCGGAGGCCTTGAGGACGCCCTGGCCTCCCAGGCCGGCGAAGACGACGTTGGTGACGGTCATAGGTCCGCTCCCTGACGGTCGCGGCTCGGCGCTGCTGACAACACCGGGCAGCTTTCATTCCTGGGGTTCAAGGCACTTCTCCATTAGCTTGATCTTGCCGGTGGCCAGCAGGCAGGTGCGCCGCGCGACGATGACCGCCAGTTCCCGGCTCTCGAGGCAGCGCGTAATCAACTCCTCGAGCGCCTGCTGGTTGATGGTGGGATCGATGACGTGGACCTGCTTGACGCCGAGCGAGCGCGCCAGGTCCTCAAACACGACCTTGCCGGTGCGCTGGTGATCGAGCGTGCGGCCGGTGCCGGGGTGCTCCTGCATGCCCGTCATGGCCGTGGTTCCGTTGTCGAGGATGAGCAGCACGTGGCCGTCCGGAGGGGGGTTGTAGACCATCTCGACCAGGCCGGTGATGCCGCTGTGCACGAAGGTGCTGTCGCCGATCACGCTGACGACGCGCCGCGCCTGCTCGGGCGGCAGAACGTGGCGCAAGCCCAGGCCCATGCCGATACTGGCGCCCATGCAGACCAGCACCTCCAGCGCGTTGAAGGGAGGCAGGGCGCCCAGCGAGTAGCAGCCGATGTCACCCGAGACGATGCAATCCAGCTTGCGCAGCGCCTGAAAAACGTAGCGGTGAGGACAGCCGGGGCAGAGTTCCGGAGGTTTGCCGGGCGGCGGCGCGGGCTCGGGCGAGACGTCTCCGGCCAGGATGCGGCGCACGCGCTCGACGTTGAGCTCGCCGAAGCGGTACATCTCGGGCTTGTCCTCGACCTCGGCGCCGGCGGCGCGGATCGCCTGCGCCAGCCAGGGATCGCCTTCTTCGATGACCACGCAGCGATCCACCGTACGGGCAAAGGCGCGGATGGCTTCGAAGGGCAGCGGATAGGTCATGCCGAGTTTGAGCATGGCCGCCTCGGGCGCCGCCTCGCGCGCATGTACCGATGCGACGCCGGACGAGATGATGCCCAGCGAACGGCCGCCTTCGATCTGCCGGTTGGGACCGGAGGCCTCGTTCCACTCCGCGATCCTGGCGAGCTTCGCGCGCAGACGCCGGTGGGCCGGCCGGGCGTTGGAGGGGATCATCACCCGGAGGTCTGCGTGGGTGGAGTATCCGATCGCAGACGGTGTCGTGGCCAGCTCGGGCTTCGGCTCGACGATGGTCTTGGAATGGCAGACGCGCGTGGTCATGCGCAGCAGGACCGGCAGTTTCCAGCGCTCGGAGATCTCGATGGCCTTGAGAGTGAACTCGTAGGCTTCCTGCGAATCGGCAGGCTCGAGCATGGGGATGGCGGCGGCGACGGCATAGTGCCGGTTGTCCTGCTCGTTCTGGCTGGAGGCCATGCCCGGATCGTCCGCCGAAACCAGCACCAGCGCGCCCGCGACGCCGGTATAGGCGGCGGTGAACAGGGGATCGGCGGCGACGTTGACGCCGACGTGCTTCATGGTCACCAGCGTTCGCGCTCCGCCGAAGGAGGCGCCGATGGCGACTTCGAGAGCGACTTTCTCGTTCGGCGACCATTGGGCGTGGCCGCCCAGCTCATCGAAGGCCTCGAGGATCTCGGTCGAGGGAGTTCCGGGGTAGCCGGTTCCCAGGGCAACGCCGGCATCGCGCGCGGCGAGCGCCACCGCCTCGTCCCCACTCAGCAGCATTCGGCCTGACAGGTTCATTGGCATCAACACCAGGATGACACTCTCCCACGACACACCCGTCGGATGCAAGCGGGAAGGGGCCAGAGCGAGATTAACAGATGATTTTATCGCCGAAACCTGATACGGAGCAAACGGCCTGGTGTATACTCTTTGAAAGCGTTTGGAGCCGACCGGCTTGTAACGCCCTCTTCTGCCGTGCCGGACCTACCCAGCTAGCAGGCAGGTTAGTAAAAGGCAACCCATGCGACACTCCCTGATTATCGGTCTCCTGTCTATGTTGGCTATGTCCCCGGCCAATGCCCAGCAATCCCAACCACCCGCCACTGAAGCGCCTCCGACGTTTGAATTCGGCTTCGAACAGCGTGTTCGCAACGAGGACTGGAATAACATCCTGGACTTCAGCGACAAGACCAACGACGAACGCGAACAGATACGCTACCGCACGCGCGCCTGGGTCAGCGTCCCGCTATCCTCCGACGTGAGTTTTTTCGTGGGAGCCGACCAGGAGACCAATCAGAAGCTCGGCCAGCCTGACCAGCACTTCGACGAGGTGATCTTCGAGAACGCTTATATCGACATAAAGAAGCTTTTCGTCAAAGGGCTGTCGCTTCGCGTGGGCCGGCAGAACCTGATGCGCGGCGAAGGCTTCATCCTGATGGATGGCAATCCCGGCGACGGCTCGCGCGCTCTTTACGACAACGCTGTCGACCTGGCTTACTCGGCTAAGAAGTCGAAGCTGGAACTTATCGGAATTCTAAATCCGAAGTACGATCGCATGCTACCTCGGATCAACGATCAGCATAAGTTGTTGCAGGAGTATGACTCGAGTTCGCTGGGCGCCTATTACACCGATAACAACCACAAGCGGGTGGGGTTCGAATCTTACTATCTGTATACCAAGGAAGTGCACGACTACCGGTCACCGACGAGCCCGGCGTTCCAGCCGGACAAGCACATCAGCACGGCAGGCGGCCGGGCCGTAATCCAAATGGCGCCAGGTTGGACAGCCACCACCGAGTTCGCGGGCCAGTGGGGAGCTGAGCACCCCGACATCGTGGTGCGTGGCTGGGGCGGCTACGGCTACGTGAAAAGGCAGTTCGCGAATCGCTGGAAGCCCTACGTCCTGGGCGGATGGTGGGGATTGTCGGGGGACGATCCGAAGTCGAAGGGCCGCGTCGAGGGCTGGGATCCACTCTATTCCCGCTGGCCGAAGTGGAGCGAGCTTTACATTTACAGCTTGGTGCCGGAGAAGGGCGTGGCCTACTGGACCAACCTCAACATGTGGCAAGCGGAGACCGGTATCACTCCTTTCAAGAAGATCACCGCCCGGCTCACTTACTACCACATGGGGGCATTCCAGCCGTATGCGGGCAGCACGAAGATGTTCGGAACGGGTCTGGACCGCGGCGACAATATTCAGACGCGCATCGACTATGTCCACAACAGAAACTGGAAAGCAGACGTCGAGTGCGAGCGGCAGACTGCGGGCAACTTCTACTCGGTTCACGACGCAGGCTACTACTGCCAATTCCAGGTGTCGTATCTGGCTGCGACGAAGATCACCGCCAATCGGCTGAAACAGGCGCTGGGCTTCGGCTCTCCGCTCGGCGCTGCCGCCGGTCCGGATCAGAAATAGTGCTGGAGGACCCGGCCTACCTGGTCCACGGGAGGACTGTAAGCGGACACGGCCTGGCTCCTGCCGGCCGAGGCCTGCTGATCCTGCTGCTGGCGCAGTTCCTGCTGGGCGGTTGCTTCCATCATGGCGGCTGCGGCGGCGACGGCGCGGTCCTGGGATGATGGATCGGCTGGAGCGTTGGCGGCCGCGATGACGGTCTGCTCTTTGGCGACGGTGGCCGCGGGATCGCCGGACACCGGCGAATCGTCCAGCGTGACTTCCCCGCCGACCGCGTAGAGTTTGCCGTCGGGCCCCTGCTGATAGATGTAGGTTGGGCCACCGGTGGCGTAGGGTCCGGCGGCCGCCAGATGGGCCTGTTCATGGGAGCGCACGTGGCGGTCGGTGACGGTGAGTTGGGCGATGATGGCGAGTTCGGCGTCGGACTTGCCGGCCTTGGGGGATGAGCGGACGGGCGGCGGCGCGCTCAGGGAGGCGGAAACCGCGCGCAGGGTCATCTGTTTCTACGTATCGGCCAATCGGTGCCAGAATTGAAGTTTGCGATTCGCCGCTGCGCCGGCGGCGCCCGGCCGCCCCGCAAGGGGCCTTGACCTGTCTACAGCTTCATAGTTCACAGTGAGAACTGGACGATGTTGACCGTTTCCAAACTCGCCAAAAGCTGCGGTCTCAGCCGCAGCACGCTGCTCTATTACGAGTCGGTCGGGCTGCTGAAACCGGCCGTCAGATCCGCCGCCAATTACCGTGGGTATGGCGAAAAGGATCTGCGGAGGCTACAGCAGGTCTGCGCCTACCGCGACGCAGGCCTGAAGCTCGGCGACATCCGGCGGATTCTGGACCGCCCGGAAACCGATGCGGCCTCGGTCTTGAAACGGCGGCTGATCGAGTTGAATGCCGAGATCGAAGCGCTGCGCGAGCACCAACGGGCGATCCTCAGTCTGCTCAAAAGCAACCAATCTCTCTGGAGGACTAAATTGGTCACGAAAGACAAGCTGGTATCCATCATGCGCGCCTCGGGGTTGAGCGAGGACGACATGCAACGTTTCCACGTCGAATTCGAGCGCAACGCGCCGGAAGAGCACCAGGAGTTCCTGGAGTTTCTGCACATCCCGGCGGAGGAGATCCGCGGCATCCGCGAGTGGAGCCGCGGGGCGCAAAAGAAGTAAGACCTTGCCACGAATGAACACGAATAAGAGACAGCAAGAATAGACTTTGTTTATTCGTGTGTATTCGTGTTCATTC
>Ga0335079_10007446_pt1 | contig 12466 bp, 13 predicted proteins | sample Lox_Sample_33_FD_206719 | JGI IMG/M metagenome (GOLD analysis project Ga0335079, IMG submission 206719) | Soil microbial communities from Loxahatchee National Wildlife Refuge, Florida, United States - Lox_Sample_3.3 | ecosystem: Environmental > Terrestrial > Soil > Wetlands | place: USA... | reverse complement strand
TCGTGCATGACTGGGCTGGTTTTGCCGTGCATCAGATGGGGTGCGCGAATGACCTTTCCTCCGAATGCTTCGCCAATCGCCTGATGACCGAGGCAAACTCCTAGGACTGGAACCTTTCCTGCGAAATGGCGGATCAGGTCAATGCTGATCCCAGCCTCGTGCGGCGTGCACGGCCCCGGAGAGACGACGATTCGCTCCGGCCGCATCGCTTCGACTTCTTCCACAGTAACCTGGTCGTTGCGCCGGACCTCGACCTTTGCTCCCAGTTCCCCGATGTACTGCACGAGGTTGTAGGTAAAGGAATCGTAGTTGTCGAGAACGAAAACCAAGGTGTGCTCCTAGTATGAGATTACACTAGGGAGCAGGGATCAGGGGCTCGATGCTAAGGACCTGACGTTCGTAGACCGTGGATCAGATTGAGCCGCTCGAAAGTCATTTTCAAACTTGAAAGCGCCGATGAACCTGAGGGTTAACCAGTCCCTGACCCCTAACCTCTACTCCCTGTCTCCCGTCCCCTGAAAGGGCCACCCACTGACCCAAGGGTGGTATTGACCCGTGGCCGCGCGCCGACGCATGCTCTCTAAAGTCACTATTGCGCGCTAACTTTGGAGGATGCATGGCCGAGCCCCAGCAGGAGAAGAGGGCTGCACGACGATTTGCGCTGCGCGTTCCTGTTTCCGTGCGACGCGAGCAGGCGGGTCCGAATGAGAACGCTTTGATCCGCGATGTCAGTGCCCGCGGCATCTGTTTCTACCTTGAATCCGCGATCTCGCAGGGCTCGCAGATCGGTTTCACCCTGACGCTGCCGCCGGAGATTACGCTTACTGAAAGCATCCGGGTGCAATGCAAGGGACGGGTCGTCCGCGTTGAAGAGGGCCGGCCGGATGGGAAGGTCGGCGTTGCCGCGGTCATCGAAGAGTACGAATTCCTCCCGGAAGCTTAACGCGAACCTAAAGGGCGGCGGGCTCATCCTGCGCAACTGGCGTCAGAGCATTTTCCTAGCCCCGGCACCCCGTTCCCTGATAAATTTCCTTCAACCGTCCATTGATTGAAGGGATTGCTGTGCTCCGAACCCGATTCGTTTCGGCAGTTGTGTTTCTGTTGTTGGTCGAAGCAGTGGTCGCGCAGAATTTTGGCCCTCCGCGCCGTATCAAGAGCATTCGCATCGTTCATGAAAAAGGTGTGCCCGCCGTCGAGATTATCTCCACCGGCTCGGTCATCCCTCAGATACAGACTCTCGACTCGCCGGCGCGTCTCGTGATCGATCTGCCTAATTCTGTGCTGGCGATGACGACGAATCGGATCGAAGTGCAGAAGGAAAACATCACGGCAATTCGCGTCCGGCAGTTTCAGAACAAGCCGCCTGTGACGCGCATTGTGCTCGACCTGCTCGCGCCGTATGGCCATTCCTGGGACGGGGCAGGCAACCGGCTGATGGTCCGCCTCAAGCCCCCTGAGGATTTAAATGCCGGAATGAAATCGTTGTCACCCCAGCCAGAGCCGCAGACGGGATACGAGTTGACCCGCGAAGCAACCGTGGTGCCGGTTTCCGGAGAATCCGGTGCGACGGTTATGGATGCCAGCCGTCTAGCCGCCGGGTCGGCCGTCACAGCCGGGTCCGATACGACCATCCTGCATCTTCCCCGTGGAGGCGAAGTTCGCGTCTGCCCGGGTACGACGCTCTCGGTGACTCCGTCGCAGACCAAGCGCGATCTGATGTTCGGCATGAGCACAGGGGCGATCGAAACGCATTACTCGCTCAACGCGTCGGCGGACGCGGTAATGACTCCTGATTTCCGCATCATGTTCGCGGGGCCGGGAGAATTCGACTTTGCCATCAGCGCTGACTCGCATGGCAACACCTGCGTGCGCGGAATGCGAGGCAATACCTCGTCGGCGATCGTCTCTGAGCTGATGGGAAACCGGATCTACCAGGTGCGGCCAACGGATCAAGTGGTTTTTCGCGCCGGGCAGATCGACAAGGTGGATAACGACGTTCCGTTAGAGTGCGGATGCCCGCCACCTCCGCCGCCGGTGTTGCGCGCCAGCAATTCTCCAACAACAACGTTGCCTGAATCACAGGTGCCAGCGAAGGTTCGGTTAGGGGCGGGATCTCCCGGCGCTTCGACTAAACGCGATCCCGAGCCCACAGCGCTCTCCAATGGGCCGGAAACAGCGCCGTTACCGCCTACTCAGAGTAACGAAGTCCATGTACAGGTGGACGCACCTTTCGTATTCAGCGCGAAGAACCGCGCCGCCATTGCCGCCGGGTCTCCGCTCCGCGCTACGCGAGATCTTCCCGTGGAAGAGTCTCCTGATCGGCAGATTCATCTCGATGCAGTGGTCCAGCCGCCGCCAGGGCCCGACAAGGGCGACCAAAAAAAATCGGAGCACCATGGTTTCTTCGGGCACGTGAAGGGCTTCTTCTCGTCAGTATTTCGATAGAGCCGGAAATCCTTTTTGCCTCCCGGCGCGTCCTACGGCAAGTTAGCCCCAACTTCTTACATGCCGTCTTCAGGAGCGCGCCATGACCGCAGCATCTCTTGGACCGGGCCCTAATCTGTTTTCGATTCTTTCAATCAGCGCGAATTCCAAGACCAGGCGTGAGACGTTTTTTCTCTCACTGCTGGCGCAGGCTGCGGTTCTGGCGCTCATCATCTATCTGACGCCGTACGTGATTCACGATACCGGAACGATTGTGCGTAACGCACCCAACCTCGCGCAGTTGCCTCTGATTTTCTCAGGTCGCAACGGCGGAGGCGGCGGCAACTTCGATCCTTTGCCGGCATCGAACGGAAATCCACCGCGCGCTTCGCTCGAAACGCAAATTGTTCCGCCTACGGTGATCGTTCCCAAAGAAATGCCGAGGTTGCCGGTCGACCCGACAGTGGTTGTCGCTCCGGACATCAAATTTCCCCAAGTCGGAAAAATCGGAGATCCACTTTCTCCGTACACACATTGGTCTTCTAATGGGCCAGGGGGACCAACAGGAATCGGGCCTGGATGCTGCGGTGGTATCGGACCGTCAATGGGTCCGGGAGTTGGTGACGGACCTCCCGGAATTTATCCGGCAGGCAGAATGGGCACGACGATTCCCCAGCCGATTTATAGCCCGGAGCCGAGTTTTTCGGAAGAGGCGCGGAAAGCGAAATACCAGGGAGTCGTGGTGCTCTTAGTCGTTGTCGGAAAAGATGGGCACCCCTACGACATCCAAGTTGGGCAAAGCTTAGGAATGGGGCTGGATCAGAAGGCAATCGAAGCGGTGAGCCGATGGCGTTTTCGGCCTGCCACCCTGAACGGCGAACCCGTTGCCACAAAGATCGCCGTTCAAGTGGATTTTCATTTGTATTGATCAGCCGCCACGCACTGTAGGTGCTAGCTGCGCCGAATTGCCTTGCGCAGCGGTTCAGCCCGTTCGCGCAGATCTTCCGCTATTTCCGCTCCCCGGTTCGCGACATCGCGCACGCGATCCCCGACCTCGCGTACGCGGTCTTTGGCTTCCTCCGCCCAATCGTCGAGGCTGTCTTTTGCGTCTTCGTAGCCGCGCTGCAGATCGCGGCGCAGTTGCTTACCGGTCTTCGGCGCGAGCAGGAGTCCGGCCAGAGCACCGACGCCCATCCCGATCAGCAAAAACGTAATCGCGGTGCCCATATTGCTTCCTTCTGAAGATTCGTAGCGTCCACTGCTATTCATGAGAATCTCACTCTTTCCGCCCGCCAGATGCGAGCCGTTTCGTTGTCGTCGCCGCTGGGACCTCTAAATTCTAGTCCCGCGGCACGTTGCGACTAAGACAAATTGTGATTTCAATTCGTCCGTCTTCGATGAGTTCAGGATGGGGAAGGTTTCTTTTCCGGCGCAGCTGAGTGTAAAATAACAACTTAGCCCTCGTGGCGGCGGAACTTGTGGCTCGCCCCGCCTTCCGGCGCGGGGCTTGCCTCAGGGCAGGCTCTTCCGCCGGCGTCAACCCGCAATCGTACAAGGAGAGTTCTTTAACCGATGTCGATCCCTGCCACCCAGCTACGTCCCGGCATGATCATCAAGCACAACAATGATCTGCATTCCGTTTTCAGCGTCGAGCATCGCACGCCCGGCAACCTGCGTGCTTTCATTCAAGCCAAGCTGCGAAACCTGCGCACTGGCGCGATGTTCGAGCACCGCTTCCGCTCGCCCGATCCTATCGAGAAGATCAATGTCGATGAGGTCGAGATGGAATATCTCTACAGCGACGGCGACAGCTATTACTTCATGGATACGTCAAACTATGAGCAAACTCATCTGACCAAGGATACTCTTGGCGACGCCGTCGACTACCTGATTCCCAATCTTCAGATCAAAGTCGAATTCTTCGACGGTAAGGCGGTCGGGATCGAGCTACCACAGACCGTGGAGTTGACCGTTATCGAAACCGAGCCCGGACTGAAGAGCGCGACGGCGTCGAGCGTCACCAAACCAGCGAAGACGGAGACTGGTCTGATCGTGCAGGTGCCGCCGTTCATCAATGAAGGCGAAAAGATCAAGGTCGACACATCCGAAGGCGCGTACCTGTCGCGCGCGTAAGAAATGGTTGATTGTTGATTTTTGATTGTTGATTGCAAAAGAGAAGCTGTTTTTCAGTCAAAAATCATCAATCAACAATCAACTTTTTTATGATCGAAAAGCCCATTGAGGCGCGCCGCTTTCTCGTTCGCGGACGCGTGCAAGGAGTTGGCTTCCGCTGGTTTGTGGAGCGCGAGGCGCATATATTGGGCATCGCGGGCTGGGTGCGCAATAACCACGACGGCAGCGTAGAAGTTCTTGCCCAGGGAACGCGCGATCAGCTTTCCGGATTGCACTCCCGTCTGCGCGAAGGACCGCGGGCGGCGCGCGTCGATGCGGTAGAAGTCTCCGATGCCAGTACTGTTGCGGGGATGAGTTCATTCCGCATCGAGGGCGCTTGGTAGAGAAGTTCAAAGTTTCAAAGTCTCAAACTTTCAAAGACAAAAGGGCTGGATTCCTGTTTTTTTCTTTGAAACTCTGAAACCTTGAAGCTTTAAACAACAGGAGCCGTGCAGATGTCAGCGACAACGTCTGTGAGTGTCGGGTACCTGAAGAAACTCATCCGAGAAGTCCCTGATTTTCCGAAGAAGGGCATTCTTTTTTACGACATCACCACGCTTCTGAAAGATAAGACGGGCCTCGCCACCCTGATCGACAAGCTTTCCGAACATTACATCTCACAGGACGTCGATCTCGTTCTTGGTATGGAGGCACGCGGCTTCATCTTCGCTCCGGCGCTGGCCTATCGCCTGAATGCCGGATTCGTGCCCGTCCGCAAGCCCGGAAAGCTTCCTGCGGAATGCGTGAAGTATGATTACGCGCTGGAATACGGTACGAACTCTCTCGAAATCCATAAGGATGCGATTCAGAAAGGCCAGCGCGTGCTGATTGTGGACGATCTGCTGGCAACCGGGGGAACAGCCGAAGCTACCGCGAAGCTCGCGGAATCGCTGGGCGCCAAGATTGCGGGGCTGGGATTTGTCGTGGAGCTTGATTTCCTCAAAGGCCGCGAGAAGCTAAAAAATTACGAGGTCATGTCGCTGCTACGTTACGACAAATAGGCCAGATTGCAATGAGAAAACGGGCTCACCCAATCGAGGGTGCGGCCCGTTTCTTTATGAAAGTCGTTGTTACTTCCAGACCCGTTCGATCAGAACCGCCAATCCAATCCAAAAAGCCGCGCTGAAAGTCACCGAAAGCGCCAGGCCGGAAATAGCGCCCCAGTTCAACCTCTTCCTGGGATCACTCACTTCGTACTCTGACCACGAATCGAGGGCTGCAACGTCTGTTGAAGATGGAAACGATCCGCTCCAGCGCTCGGGAATGGCTCGAAGACGAAGGACGCGGGTGCTCGCCTGGGGGGAGAACTGCAGCAGCTTGGAACTCACGAAGCACCTCCGCAATTACAAATGCAAGTTTCTTACCATACCTCCGGACGCGGCAAGTAACTGAAAATATGACCCCATTGTACCCTCGGTCGTACCGCGGTTGACGATTAGTGTCAAAAAGACGCCGGGAGCTGACAATTCCTGTGTGATTTCCCGCACACGCTCTCAACCCTCACTCAGCACCAACTGAGAGTTCTTGGGTAAATAGCTCTTGCGCCGGAACCACTCCTCCATCGCCTTTGTCAATTGATCCAGCGGCACGCCTGAGCCAATCTCCATATGTCCATCCGAAACCGGAAGCGTGTCGTCAAAGACGGTGGAATTAGTGAAATTTCGCATTGAAAACGAATCAAGCCACTTCAACGGACAGGGAAGCAGACTGCCGTTTTGGTCGTATTCTACTCGAATTTTACGGGCGAACATTTTCTTGATTAAAACACAGCGGCGCCTTCCAAAAAAAATTCGTCTGAAGACGAAAAGCCTGAACGTGTCAACATTCAGGCTTCAGGTCTATTTCGCGGGTAACATCTACGAACGGACCCTCAAGTGCGGAGCCACCTCGTTGATCTGCGGATCTTCGGAAAATCTCTTTTCCCGGCTGGCACGATACAAAAATTCATGTCCCGTCACTCGTCCCGGGTAATACCACTTCAAGAGAGCCTGAGGCTCCGCTGAAGGCCGCTCAGCGAACGTCAACTCGGTGCGACTTGTCGGTTCCGGCCGAATCGTCGGCACAGTCAGCAAAGTCGCATACTCCTGGTTCCAATTCTTACTGAATACTTCCACGACGTTCCTATCACCTTGGCTATTTGCGAGGACGAACCAATAAGTCCCCGCCGGCAGAGTCACGTGTGGCAGTGCTACAGGTTGATTGAACGACAATTCCGTCTTTTGATTCCATTCATCCGCACGCGCGGCTGGCAGAAAAGCGGCGCAGGCCAGAATTAATCCGAACGCAACAGCTAATGCTCTTCTCATCCACATATCCTTTCTCCTTCCGATCCCTCTATTAACTAGGAAGGTCAGGACATTTGTTGGGGTTGTCCTTTTGAACAACATATCGTGACACGATACATAAAAAATTCCAGTCTTGCCCGCTTGCTGCACCTGCGCTAGGGAAAATCCCTGAACAAGACAAGGAAAAGCCTTCAGAAAAGGGAGCAGAATCTTCACAAAACAGCACTGTTTTACGCCGGATTCGCAGGGCTACCGCTGGAGTCTTGGCCCGGCAGCTTTGACTTCAGGGGGGGCGTCGAATTTTTCAAAATTCTTGCTGAAGCGTACGCGCAGATCCTCCGCTGCCTTGTCATACGCGGACTTGTCCGGCCACGCGTTGCGCGGATTCAGAATCTGCGGCGGAACACCGTGGCAGGCTTTTGGAATGCTGAACCCGAACGTCGGCTCAATTTCGAACTCCTGATGAATCAGTTCACCCTCAACCGCGGAATCGACCATCGCACGGGTAAACGGAATATTCATGCGCCTTCCGACCCCATAAGGCCCGCCTTGCCATCCGGTGTTCACGAGCCAACATTGTGCATTGTGTTCGCGCAGGCGACGACCGAGCATCTCGGCGTAGATTTTCGGACGCAGTGGCAGAAACGGCGAGCCAAAACACGTCGAGAATGTTGCGGACGGCTCCTTCACTCCCGCTTCGGTCCCCGCAATCTTGGCCGTGTATCCGGAGAAGAAATGATACATGGCCTGTTCCGGTGTTAACTTCGAGATAGGCGGCAGAACTCCGAAGGCATCCGCAGTCAGGAAAACTACGTTCCGCGGATGCCGGCCAATCCCGGGGATTACGGCATTCTCGATGAATTCGACCGGATATGCAGCACGCGTGTTTTCAGTCTTGCTGTCATCATCGTAATCAGGAATTCGCGTGTGTTCGTCCAGCGTGACATTTTCGAGCACGCAACCGAAGCGCAGCGCATTCCAGATCTGCGGTTCATTCTGCTTTGAGAGCTTGATGCACTTGGCATAGCAGCCGCCCTCAAAATTGAAAATACCGTCCGCACTCCAGCCGTGCTCGTCATCGCCAATCAGGTCGCGGGAAGGATCGGCGGAGAGCGTCGTTTTGCCCGTGCCCGATAGCCCGAAGAAAAGCGCGCTCACGCCATTGTGGCCGACGTTTGCCGAGCAGTGCATCGGAAACACGTTGCGTTGCGGCAGAAGGAAATTCATCACGCCGAAAATGCACTTCTTCATCTCGCCGGCATAGGAAGTCCCGCCGATCAGCACCGTGCGTCGCATGAAGTTCATCAAAATGAACACTTCGGAGTTCACACCATCTCGCTTGGGATCTGCTTTGAATTCGGGAGCGGAGATCACGGTGAATTCCGGGTGATGATTTCTGAGTTCGTGCGGAGTTGGCCGAATGAACAATTGCCGCACAAACAAATTGTGCCAGGCATACTCGTTCACAATGCGCACCGGAAGGCGGTAGTTTGGATCGGCGCCGCAGTATAGGTCCTGCACGTAGAGCTCACGTCCGCGAAGATGCTCCATGACGCGTGTATAAAGGGCGTCAAACTTCTCCGGCTCAAATGGAGCGTTCACTGCACCCCACGCGACGGTGTGCTCGGTCATCTCATCTTTAACGATGAACTTGTCTTTCGGGGACCGCCCGGTGCGATTTGTGTATCCGACAATGGCGCCATTGGCCGCAAGCTTCGCCTCATCCCGCCGGATGGAATGCTCGACCAGCATGGCGGGAGGCAGATTGAAATATGTGCGGCCTTCACTCAGCAACTCGGCTACGTCGCTGACATGCATCATGGTAGCCATCGCGGGATCTCCTAAACGTTCCCAAAAACAGGGCTCAAAGCAAAAGCGCTCTATTCTCGCTCAAAAAGGCGACGCTTGCCAAGGAAGCCAACCGGCCAGTGTAGAAGAATCGTTTTTCTTCGTGTATGCGCAAAACCACTGAGGTTAGATGCAGGAGATACCGTAACTGATTTCAACGTGAATGTTCGTAGGAATGTCGCCGGCCAGGGTTCGTCTGGGAATAGCGTTCTTGCGAAACGCTCGAGCTAGTCGAGCCTAGTCAGCCGAGGTCTTGTAGTCACACGCGCTGCGACAGGGCTCGCAATACATCAGGCCGTCGTCGCAGATCCGAACATCAATCACGGACTGGCACAAGACGCAATACTTCTCGCATTGGCATGCGCTCTCGGGTTGTTCGCATTGCGCGCAACGATATTTCGCGGTTCCTGTTCCGGTGCTCATGAATGTAATCTAGCGTGCGTCGTAGGAACCCGAAACGTGACGTAGGTAATGCGGTATGAAGGGGACAGGCAGGAGCATCAAGATTGTCAGCTGTGTGCAGACACGGCAGATCCTGCATATTCCCTATGGAGTGAAGGTGCCTGATCCCGAACCGCTGATCCCTGCCCTATATAATTTCCACAATGACTTTCCAACATCTTCTGGATGGCGTGGAGTTTCTCAGCCAGAGCGGAAACCCCGACGTCACCAGTGTGGAATATGACTCGCGCCGCGTGAAGCCTGGCAGTTTATTTCTCGCCATGCGGGGCGAGAGTTCGGATGGCAATCGATTCATCGACAAAGCAATCCAATCCGGCGCGGTTGCTATCGTGACAGATTCGCCTGACGAAAAGCCGCGCGAGGGAGTTGCGTGGGCGCTCGTACCACATGGACGCCGCGCACTTGCTCGCCTGAGTCAGAATTTCTACAAACATCCCGCCGAGCGTATCGCGATTACCGGCATCACCGGAACGAACGGCAAGAGTACAACGGCGTTCTTGGTCGAAGCGATTTTGTCTGCTGCTGGACGAAAGAGTGCTTTGGTTGGAACGATTGAATATCACGTCGCGGGACGTGTTTATCCCGCTCCGCATACGACTCCAGAGGCCCTCGAACTCTCACGCCTCTTCAGCGAAGCGCTGGGGCAAGGAGCGACCGAGGCGGTGATGGAGGTCTCTTCTCACGCTCTTGCCCAGCGGCGCGTCTTCGGCGTGCCTTTTGATGTTGCCGTATTCACGAATCTGACGCGAGACCACCTCGATTATCACCACACGATGGACGAATACTTCTTGGCCAAGCGCGTGCTCTTTGAAGGATGCGGCACGGATCCGCCACGCGCGGCAGTCACGAATCTCGATGACGAATTCGGAGCGAAACTCGCCGACTTCAGCCGCAAGCGCAGCTCTGTCGTGCTTACTTATGGATGGGATCGCGGGGATTTTCACGCGCTGAACGTTGACATCGCGCCGCGCGGAACGCGCTTCGACCTGGTTACTCCGGAAGAGAAGATCGCAGTGTTTTCTCCGCTGATCGGGCGCGTCAACGTTTACAACATTCTCGCCGCAAGCGCGGCATGTTATGCCCGCAGCTGCGGCGCGTCATCGATTGCTCGCGGCATCGCATCGCTTACACATGTTCCCGGAAGATTTCAGCGCGTCGACTGCGGTCAGCCCTTCACGGTCGTCGTCGACTATGCACATACCGACGATGCGCTGCGGAATCTCACGGCGCTCGCCCGCGAATTCGTTTCTCGCGATGGCGGGTCGGCGCGAGTGATTACTCTGTTCGGCTGCGGTGGAGATCGCGATCGCGCCAAGCGTCCCATGATGGGCGAGGCGGCTGGACGCGGCAGCGATTTCGTCATTCTTACATCGGACAATCCACGCAGCGAGGATCCGCGGGCCATCATCAACGATGCACTCGTGGGTCTTCAAAAGACGGGAGCGAAATACAGCGTGGAAGTCGATCGAAGGAAGGCGATTGCATTGGCCGTCCATGAAGCGCGCCCCGGAGACATCGTGCTTCTCGCGGGAAAAGGACACGAGAAGGTGCAAGTCACGCGCGAAGGGTCGAATCCGTTCGATGACGTCGATGTAGCCCGCGAGGCGCTTAAAGCCGACGGATTCGATTGTGAAGCAGCGGCGGCGGAGCACACTGCGTGAAACTCAAGCTCGGCAAACTTGCAGAATTCATATCGGCGCAGGGCGCGGAATTGGCCGATCCGGAATCGATCGCACAGGGATATTCCATTGATTCCCGCACCGTCGCGCCCGGCCAGCTTTTTTTTGCGGTGAAAGGCGAGCGTCTCGATGGGCACGATTTTGTCGCGGCCGCTCTCGAGCGCGGTGCAGTTGGAGCCGTGGTCCGCGCGGATCAATTGAGTCGCTTCTCGGATAAGACGCGCCTTTTACAGGTTGACGACACGCTCACTGCATTGCAAGCTCTGGCGACGGCGGTTCGCAAGTTGTGGGGCAAGCCGCTGATCGGAGTAACCGGTTCGGCAGGAAAGACCACAACGAAAGAAGCGATCGCTCACGTGCTGGGTTCGAAGTTCCGGGTGCTGAAGTCGGAAGGTAACTTCAACAATCATTTCGGCTTACCTCTCATGCTGCTGAAGATCGAGCCCGAACATGATCTGGCCGTCATCGAGATGGGCATGTCGCACGCCGGAGAAATCCGCGCGCTGGCCAAGATCGCTCAACCCGAAATCGGGGTCGTCACTAACGTGGCTCCGGTACATCTCGAATTCTTCGATTCGCTCGCCGGAATTGCTCGCGCGAAATACGAACTGGTCGAATCCTTGCCCGCCAGTGGAACCGCAATCCTCAATGCCGACGACGAATACGTTTCTCAGTTTGGCCGCGGTTTCAAGGGCCGGGTGATCAGCTATGGGAGAAATGCCACTGCCGAAGTTCGCGCGGAGAATATCGAATCCTGCGACGCAGCGGGTTCGCAGTTCGACATCGTTACACCGGCCGGACGCGAGCACGCCAAGCTACCGCTGGTTGGCGAACACAACATCTTGAATGCACTGGCCGCCGTTTCCGTCGGACTTGCCCGCGGCATGGCAGTCGATGAATCCGCGGCCGCCCTTGCCACGATGAAGCCCGCCGACAAGCGCGGGCAGGTTCTCCAACTGGATAACATTACGGTCATCAACGATTGCTACAATTCCAATCCGAAAGCGCTCAAAGCGATGGTGGATGCGTTGGCCTCGATGAAGGCGCAGCGCCGCATTGTCGTTGCAGGCGAGATGCTTGAGCTCGGACCGGCTGGCGAAGAGATGCATCGTGATGCTGGGCGCCACATCGGCGGGAAAAAGATCGATCTGTTGGTCGGCGTACGAGGGTTGGCGCAAGCCATGGTCGAAGGCGCTCGAAATGCGGGAACGAACGCGGTATTCGTCGGCACGCCCGAGGAAGCCGGCGCATGGCTCGCCCGCGAAACGCGCGACGGTGACGTTGTGCTGCTCAAAGCCTCGCGCGGTGTGAAGCTGGAAAAGGCGTTAGAAACGTGGCAGTCAAAGCGAGTTGCCACCATCTGATTGCTGACTGCTAAAAGCTGTTTTCGGAGGCTCATTGCTCTATTGGCTGTTATTCCTGAAGCTGCAACATTACGTTGCGCCCTTCCGTATTTTTCGATACGTCACGTTCCGCACCGCCTTCGCCAGTCTCACCGCCTTGTTCACGGCTTTGATTGTCGGCCCGCTCGTCATTGGACGCCTGCGCGATTTTCAGATCGGCCAATACATCCGCGAAGAAGGTCCGAAATCGCAT
>Ga0335079_10007445_pt1 | contig 12466 bp, 13 predicted proteins | sample Lox_Sample_33_FD_206719 | JGI IMG/M metagenome (GOLD analysis project Ga0335079, IMG submission 206719) | Soil microbial communities from Loxahatchee National Wildlife Refuge, Florida, United States - Lox_Sample_3.3 | ecosystem: Environmental > Terrestrial > Soil > Wetlands | place: USA... | reverse complement strand
TGCAATTGGTCGAGAAACTCAACAGTGCGCTGCCGCCGTTGAACTGCAATGCAGTTGAGTGGTCGCCGGTCTGAACCTGGAAATCACAGTGAAAAACCACTCCTCAACTGAATCGTTCCGGCTAAGAAACCGTTAGCTTTGCGACGATCAGTTTGCCGACCTTTAGGATCATCCCATCCCGAACTGCGACGCGACCTTTCTCGTCCGAGATCTTCTGTCCGTCGACCGAAACGCCACCGCCTTGAATCAGTCGACGAATCTCGCTGCGGCTCTTGAACTTGCCGGTCTTCTCCACCAACTCGACGATCCAAATCTCGCCTGCGGGCACGCTCAGGCTCTCCGCCACTTCGGCGAGATCCTTCTTCGAGAACTGCTTCTCGAACTCGTCCCGCGCCTGGTCGGCAGCAGCGGGGCCGTGATACTGTGCGACGATCGCCTGGGCGAGGATCTTCTTGGCTTCCATGGGATGCCCCTCGGGTTTCCGCCCGAGCAGCAGCGCGTACCACCGCGCCATCAGCTCGTCGCTGATGCTCATCGTCTTGCCGAACATATCTTTGGGACTGTCGTTGAGACCGATGTAGTTGCCCTTGCTCTTGGACATTTTCTCGATGCCATCCAGACCTTCGAGGATTGGCAGGATCATCACGACCTGCGGTTCCTGCCCGGCATCGCGCTGCAGATCGCGGCCCACGAGGTTGTTGAACGTCTGGTCCGTCCCGCCCAGTTCGACGTCGGACTTGATCATCACCGAGTCGTGGCCCTGCATCAAGGGGTACAGGAATTCGTGGACACCGATCGGAACGTCCGCCTTGTATCGCTTCTCGAACGTGTCGCGTTCCATCATCCGGGCAACCGTCATCTGGCTGGCGAGACGCAGCACGTCGGCCAGATTCATCTTGCCGAGCCACTCGCTGTTGCGGCGGATTTCAAGCTTGTTCGCGGCGGTATCGAGAATCTTACCGGCCTGCTCGAAGTACGTCCTGGCGTTCTTCTCGATTTGCGCCTCGCTGAGCATGGGCCGCGTCTTGTTTTGTCCCGACGGATCGCCCACGAGCGCCGTGTAATCCCCGATGATGAGGACGGCCTTGTGGCCGAGGTCTTGGAATTGACGGAGTTTGCGCAACACCACGCTGTGACCGAGGTGCAGGTCCGGCGCGGTCGGATCGCACCCGAGCTTGACGCGGAGCGGACGGTTTTGCTCCAGCTTTTTCTTGAGCTCGTCGCGGGTGACGAGCGTCTCGATGCCCTGTTCGAGCAGTTTCAGTTGTTCGTCCGCGGATTTCATCGGCAGGCAAGTTGTATCCGCGCCACGGAAGAGGGGCAAGAATGAATTGCCGGACGTTGGCAAGGAGACGTGACCGACCCGCGGCCGCCGGCGTCATCGTTGTGAACCGGAGACAGCGCGGTCGTTGGTGCGTGTGCCGCCCGTAAGTTCAGGTTCCAGCAACCTTGGCCGATTCGCGGATCGTCACGGTTTTGGGGGCGGCGGTTGGGTCATAATGAATAGAACCCTGGCTGGAGCCTCTTGACGATAGAACAAGACCTTTTCTTGCTTGTACTCGCCTTCTTTCACAGGGTAGGCCTTGACGACGACCTTCCCGAGCAACCGGTGATGCTCACCCTTTTGTGGCAGCGTAACATCGAGTGGCGTATCACCCACGACATTCTCGTTCACCTCGATGCGAGCACCGGGCGGATCCGATTCGATGTGGGTGACTGTTGGGGTCGCGCATCCGACGCAGACAATGAGAGGAGCACCAATCAAGAACAGGCGTAAAGACGTTCGCACGAAATCCTCCTACTTGTTTGCCGATGACTGTTTGCCGTCTCCTGCAGTGGGGATGGTCATTCCTTGGATTCTCTCGGTTTTGGCGGCGCGCATTTGCGCAGGTCATGCAGTCCATCTTCCTCGGAAAGTTCATTCAGCTGGCTGCGGAAGTTCACCCAGCCCGCGCTCAGCTTCTCCAAGATGTAATAGACGTGCCCGGCTTCGGCGTCGATCTCGACATGCGCTTTATTGTCGGAGTTATCGCGCACTTCCGTCACACCGGGGTCGCGTTCCCAGCACAAGTAGCTTTCTCCTGAAGTTAGACCGACTTTCTTGTCACCATCGTACACCCGCATTTTAAAGGTCATCCCGTAGGACGAAGGCCTGAGCACATAAATCCGCGCCTTCTGCGGGTCGTCGATCTTCTTGGTCATATCGGGAATGGGCGCGAATTGCGAGGACGAGGCACAACCTACGCACAACACGAGCGCCAATGGCGCCAGCCGGCGAACGAGCTTCGAATTCATGAGATGGTCCTAACTGTTAGACTTCAGGTTTGGGCTGGCATCGGCTGCTTCCTTGGTTCCGACGCTTTTGTCCGTTGGCACACTACGCAGTGTTTCTCCTTTCCACTGCGACCTCTGATCGTTTCTCCCAGCCACCGAAGAACAAGGGGGTTTATAGAACGGCGCCGTTTAACGGGTCAAACCGAAAGAACTGCCGGGGCGGCAGACGTGACCACCCCGCGAGTGAGAGGAGACGACTGCGACGTGGGGCAACTGAATAGGCGGAAGCGGCCCGCCGGCGGGACGCCTACGCCACTCGGAACGACGGCAAACAGGATGTTTGCCCTACAATCAACTGCCAGAGTGACAGGCGAAATGATCGTCCCGAAAACCTTCGGGACGCCGCTACACCAATTCCCTCAAGAATTTTCTTACTGGTTCTTTTCTTCCTCGGCCTGCTCGAAAGCGTGCTCGAGGTCGACGATGGCTTCGCCGGGCTTGAGTGCGGCCTCGAATTGTTCTTTCTCGGCTTCGAGTTGTTCGGGGCCGTAGTCGGCCGCCTTGATGCTCAGACCGATGCGCCGCTCGGACGGATCGACCTTGATCACGCGCGCGGTGACTTCGTCGCCCACCTTGAGCACGTTCTTGATCTTGTCGATCCGTTCTTCGCTGATCTGGGAAATGTGAACGAGGCCTTCAAGTTTGTCGGGCAGTTCGACGAACGCGCCAAACGACGCGAGCTTCACCACTTTGCCTTTTACCAGGTCGCCCATCTTGTAGCGTTTGTCGATGCTCCGCCACGGGTCGTCCTCGAGTTGCTTCAAGCCGAGCGAAATCCGCTGGTTGGCGGCGTCCACTTCGAGCACGATGGCGTCGACCATCTGCCCCTTCTTCAACAACTCGGACGGATTGGTGATCTTGCGCGACCACGACATGTCGGAGATGTGGGCCATGCCGTCGATGCCTTCTTCCACCTCGATGAACGCCCCGAAATTGGTGAGGTTGCGGACCTTGCCGGTGATGCGCGTGCCGGGCGGGTATTTCTTGGGGATTTGCGACCACGGGTTCGCTTCGAGTTGCCGGACGCCGAGGGAGATCTTCTGCTCCTCGCGTTTGATCTCCAGCACGACCGTGTCGATTTCCTCGCCGACCTTCAGCACGTCGGAAACGCGGGCAATGCGCTTGGTCCACGACAACTCGGAGACGTGCACCATGCCCTCGACGCCGTCCTCCAATTGCACGAACGCGCCGTAGGGCACGACGCTGACGACTTTGCCGCGGGCTTTGCTGCCGACGGGATACTTCACCTCCACGTTGTCCCACGGATTGCGGTTCTTCTGCTTGAGCCCGAGCGAAACCCGCTCCTTCTCGCGGTCGACTTCGAGGATCATCACTTCGATGGTGTCGCCCACCTTGAGCAGTTCGCTCGGATGCGCGATCCGGCCCCAGCTCATGTCGGTGATGTGCAGCAGGCCATCGAGTCCGTCGAGATCGATGAACGCGCCGAAGTCGGTCAGGTTCTTGACCATGCCCGAGCGGATCTGGCCGACCTGCATGCCCGACAACAGCGTGCGGCGTTTGTCTTCGCGTTCCTGCTCGATCAATTCGCGGCGCGACAGGACGATGTTGTGGCGTTCCTGGTTGATCTTGACGACTTTGAACTTGAAAGTTTTGCCGAGGAGTTCGTCGAGGTTGCGGGGCGGGATGACGTCGATTTGCGAGGCGGGCAGAAACGCGTCCACGCCGATGTTCACCATCAGGCCGCCCTTGACCTTGCTCCGCACCTTGCCTTCGATGGTGCCGCCCTCGGTGCAAATGCTCACGATCCGGTCCCAATTCTTCTTTTGCTCGGCGCGAGCGTACGACAGCACGACCATCCCGTCATCGTCTTCGAGGCGCTCCAAGAGCACTTCGATCTCGTCGCCGGCTTTCAACGCCTCCGGCTCATCAAATTCCGAGAGCGGGATGATGCCCTCGGACTTGTAACTGATATCCACCAACACTTCGTTCGGGCGCACTTCGAGAATGCGTCCTTTGACCAGCATTCCCTCGGTAAATTCCTTCACCTCGGAAAAGAGCTTCTCCATTGAATTCGACATTCGAGTGATTTATCTCCTGCCTTTGGCAAGCACGACTCTGGTGCGGTAGCTGAAAAGGCGAGGGAACTATGGAGCAGCCCGCCGGCATTAGCAAGCCCTTTTTGGCCGACCGAAGCCTACTCGGGCCGCGGCTCCAAGGCCGCAATCCGCCGCATGATCTCCCGTCCGATGTCGAGATAAACCGCCTTTTGGTCGTCGCCGTGCCGTTGGTCGAAATCGGCGGGCAGTGGATACGTGAACGGCTCACCGAATTTGATCTCGATGCGCGCCGGTCGGGGCAGTCTCGACCCGCGGGGCAGGGCCCGGTCCGTGCCGAAGATGCGCAGGGGGACAATGGGAACCTTCGCCCGAGCCACGATCATGCCGACGCCGGCGCGCGGCTCCTGCAAGCGGCCGTCCGGGCTGCGTGTCCCTTCAGGAAACATCAACACCGCCTTGCCTTCGCCGAGGAGGCGCAGGACGGCGCGCATCGCGCCGAGGTCCCCGCGGTCGCGGCTGATGGGCACGCAATTCCAGCTTCGCAGAATCGCGCCCGCCAGCGGATTGCGGAACAACGTATCGCGGGCCATGAAAAACGCCTCGCGTTTGCAGGCGAGACCGAAGAACGGCGGATCGAGAAAGCTGACGTGATTGCCGGCGAGAAGGACGGCTCCCTCATCCGGCAACCGCCGGGCATTGTAGATCCGACCGCGATGATAGACCCGGAAATAGACCCGGTACAAGAATCGGCAGAACCGATACCACGGGTGCATCAGAATAAATCCGAAATCCGAATGTCGAAACCCGAAACCAACGTGGAATTCGAATCGGGAAAACCTGCGGATCTCGAACAGTTCTGGGCGTTGATCATTCGGGTTTCTTTCGAATTTCGGAATTCGAATTTCGAATTTCCGTGGCGCTGCCGCGTCGCAGGCCCTGTTGCCGGATGTGGTCGACGATGATCTTCGCGGTCTCATCCGCCGTCAGGTTCGAGTTGTCGACCACGGTGGCGCCGAGGGCGATTTGGAGGGGAGACACGCTGCGGCCCGAGTCTTTCTTGTCGCGCTGTTGGATGGACTGGGCGACGCCCTCTTGCGTGGCCTGGATTTGCATCGCTTCCAGGTCGCGTTTGCGGCGTTGGGCGCGCACGTCGGGTTTGGCTTCGAGGTAAAACTTGAAGGGCGTATCGGGGAACACCACGGTGCCGATGTCGCGTCCTTCCATGACGAGGCTGCCAAACTTGGTCAGCGAGCGCTGGTGTTGAACGAGAACCTGGCGCACTTCGGGGATGGCAGCGATGGTGGAAACCTTCTCCGCGACGTGCGGCTGGCGGATCTTGGCGCCGGGATAAACCCCGTCGATGAGCATCCGGACCTCGCCGTTCACCAACTCGAAGTCGATCTGGATGCGGTGCATCAACGCGATCACCGCGATCGTGTCGTCCACGTCGACTTTGTCCTCGAGCGCCTTCCAGGTGATTGACCGATACATCGCCCCGGTGTCCACGTAATTGAAGCCGAGGATCTTCGCGGCGGCGCGCGATACCGTGCTTTTGCCGCTGGCGGCCGGGCCGTCCACGGCGACCACTGTGACGTTCTCGCTCATCGTTTCGCGGGCCTCATCGGGACTGGATTATCTTCACACGCGGAACCTCAGCTCGTCACGAAAATGTTTGGCGCGTTTCAGCATCGCGCGCAACTCGACCGCGTCGGCGTTTTCCAGCGCGGCGCGCACCTTGCCGAGTTCCTCGATCAACGCATCGAGGGCGCGTCCGATCTCCTCCTTGTTCTCGAGGCAGATCTCCGTCCACATGTCGAACGGGCCGCTGGCGATGCGCGTGAAATCCTTGAACCCCGGCCCGGCGAAAGTCAACCGCTGCTCGCCGTCGCGGCAGACGACGTTGACGACCGCGGCGGCGGCGACGTGGGGCAGGTGGCTGATGCGGGCGACGATCTCGTCGTGGGCCGCCGGCGGCAGGGTTTTCACCGAGCAACCGAGCGCTTTCCAGAAATCGTGCACGATCTGCAGCGCCGTCTTGTCGGTGTCGTCGCGCGGGGTGACGATGCAGGTCGCGTTCTCGAACAGGTCGCGCCGGGCGGCTTCGATGCCGGATTGCTCGGAGCCGGCCATCGGGTGCGAGCCCACGAACCGCGCGGTGGCGGTTCCGCCCCGGGCGGGTTTGGCCAGTGCGTCCGCGAGCGCGGCGACGATCGGGTATTTCACACTGCCCACGTCGGTCACCACGCAGCCGTCGGATAGGGCCGGACGCATTTGGTCGACCAAGGAGCGCATCACGCCGATCGGTGTGGCGAGAACGACGAGGTCGGCGTCGGCAACGGTCCGGGCCAGATCGGTCGTCGCTTCATCGGCGGCGCCCAGTTTGTAGGCTTCGTCGGCAGCTTCGGGGCGGCGGGCCCAGATGGCGACGCGCGTGGCGACCTTGCGGTGGCGCGCGGCGAGGCCGATCGAACCACCCAGGAGACCGGGGCCAAGAATGGACAGCTGGCGCAGCATCGGTGGCCCGTTGTAACAGCAAACATTTCGTTTGGCAACACCGGCAGCCATTGTCTATAGTCCGCGCCTAATTTAAGGAGGAACATGAGGAGGTTGGGGAGTTGTATTGCGGGGGCGCTGGCTCTGGCCGGCGCCTCGATGCTGCTCGATTCTTGCGTGAGACCGCGCCCGGCGCACGTCACCAGTTTGCCGACGCCGCCCCCCCCGGCACCGCCACCGGGACGCGTCGCGGAGTTGCGCGGCGTGTGGGTGAGCGATACGACCCGGCTTGGCTGGGACAGCACGACGGCCAGTTTGCGGCGTGCGGGGTTCAACACGATGTACGTCAATCTCGCCTCGGGCGGCGCGGCGTTTTACCCGGACAGCAAGGTGTTGCCCAGCATTGTCAACTCTCCGTCCGACCTCGTGGCCAAGGGCATCGATTTGGCGCATCGGCGCGGGCTGGCGGTGCACGCGAAGCAGATCGTGATGTTCCTGTACAAAGCGCCCGCGGAGTTTCAGCGTCAGATGCTGGCGGCGGACCGGGTGATGCGCGGGCCGGACATGCGACCGATTATGCAGACGGGTTATCTGTGGCTCTGTCCGTCGCAGGCCGCGAACCGCGCCCTGATCGCGTCGTCCGTGAGTGAGATCGTGACGAAGTACCCGGTCGACGGAATCCAGTTCGATTACATCCGCTTTTCCGAGCAGCCATCCTGCTATTGTGCGAACTGCCGGCGCGAGTTCGAGCGGAGCGTGGGCGTGCATTTCCGTCACTGGCCGGCCGACGTGCTGGAGGGCCGGTACGCGGAGAAATTCAACGAGTGGCGGAAGGGGGTCATTACCGGCTGGGTCGAAGAATTATCCGCCGTTGCCCGCCGCGCGCGACCGGGTCTGGCGGTTTCGGCGGCCGTGTTCCCCGATCTGCAACGGGCCCGCAACGAAAAGGCGCAGGACTGGAAACTCTGGCTCGATCGCGGTTACCTCGACTACGTTTGCACGATGACCTACACACCCGACTTGCGCGAGTTTGAAACGGAGATCCAGAAGCAACAGATCTGGGCGACGCAGCGCAACAAGGTGGTGGTGGGCATCGGCAGTTGGAAGTTCGACCGTTTCAGCCAGCTGGTTGACGAGATCACGATGACGCGGCAGCTCGGGGCACCTGGATTTGTGCTGTTTTCGTATGATGACGCCGAGGCGCGTAACTTTCTGCCGGATTTGAGCGGCTCGAACCGTCGTTGATTCTGGCCGATACGTGCCGAAACGCGGATTTTCCGCGTTTCCGGCTCCCTTTTTGCGCTTGCAAAGCCGTTGGCCGGGTCTAAGATGATTCCGCCTGCCACGAGAAGTCGAGGCAGTACTGAACCGTCCCGAGAGATTCGGGACACAAGAACAACAAACCTGAATCCAGTCACGAGTGACGGGATGTCTCGCGCTTTCTACCGGACGTGGGATCGCGGGATGCAACAGTGGAGGAGACATTGGCCAACGTAACAGTCGAACAGTTGTTGGAAGCCGGGGTTCATTTCGGTCACCAGACCAAGCGCTGGAACCCCAAGATGAAGAAGTTCATTTTCGCCGCCCGCAACGGCATTCACATCATCGATCTTAACAAGACCCTCACCCAGATCGAAGTCGCCTGTGGATTTCTCCATGACATGGCCCAGAACGGCGGCAGCGTGTTGTTCGTCGGCACCAAGAAACAAGCCCAGCAGGAGATGAAGGACGCCGCTGCGCGCACGGGGATGCCGTACGTGGTGGATCGGTGGCTCGGGGGCACGCTGACCAACCTGCGCACGATCCGCAACAGCGTGAAACGGATGCAGGAAATTGACCGGCTCCTCTCGTCGCCCGAAGGCGAGAACCTGCCCAAGAAGGAGGTGGCGTTCCTCCGGCGTGAACAAAGCAAACTGCATCGCAACCTCGACGGCATCGTGAACATGGAACGATTGCCGGGCGCGGTGTTTGTCGTCGATATCTTGCGCGAGTCCATTGCGCTGCGCGAAGCCCAACGACTCAAGATTCCCATAATCGCCCTCGTCGACACCAACTGCGACCCCGATTGGGTCACGTACCCGATCGCGGGCAACGACGATGCGATTCGCTCGGTCAAACTCATCACCACCGTGATTGCCGACTCCGTGGCCGAGGCGCAAGCCGAATTGGGCCGGAAATACCCGCCGCCGGCGCCGCCTGTGGCGGAGGTCGCTCCGCCCGCTGAGGAACCAGTTCCCTCAGCCGAACAGCCCGCGGTGACGAACTAGAGGCGGACCGGCGCAACCGTTCACCATGACGACATCCATGCAAGCAATTGATTCCAAGATTGTGAAGACCCTGCGCGAAAAGACGGGCGCCGGGATGATGGACTGCAAACAGGCATTGCAGGAGGCCAAGGGCGACATCGCCGAGGCCGAGAAGATCCTGCGCAAGAAGGGCATCGCCGTGGCCGGCAAGAAGGCGGGCCGGGCCGCCAACGAAGGCTGCATCGCCAGTTACATTCACCATGGCAGCAAACTCGGCGTGCTCGTCGAGGTCAATTCCGAGACCGACTTTGTGGCGCGCAACGACGTGTTCCGGGAACTCGTGAAGGACATTGCCCAGCAAATCGCGGCGGCCAATCCCAGCTACGTGAAGCGCGAGGATGTTCCCGCCAGCGTGGTCGAAAGCGAAAAGGAAATCTATCGCGCCCAGGTGAAGGACAAGCCGCCCCAGGCCATCGAGAAGATCGTGGCGGGAAAACTGGAGAAGTTCTATTCCACGGTGTGCCTGGTGGAACAACCGTTCGTCAAGAACACCGAGATCACCATCCGCGACCACATCACGGCGAAGATCGCCCAGCTGGGAGAGAACATCGTGGTGCGGCGCTTCGTTCGTTGGCAGGTCGGCGAGGAAGTGGCGGACCAAAAGGTGTAGCCGCGTCGCCGCACCCCGAGGAGCTTCGGGGTGAAGGACGCGCGGGTTGGGGGACGACATGCGCGGCGCTTCACGGAAGCGCCTCGACAACAAGAGAGGATCAATCGGATGACCAAGACATCCGCGTCGCCGCCGAAATACCGGCGGGTGATGTTGAAGTTGAGCGGCGAAGCGTTGCTGGGAGCCCGCGAGCACGGCATCTCACCCGAGACCTGCAATTCCATCGCCGAGGAACTCAAGGAGGTCAAGGAACTCGGCGTCCAGTTGGGCATCGTCATCGGCGGCGGCAACATTTTCCGGGGTGTCGCCGGCACCAAGCACGGCCTCGACCGCACCACCGGCGATTACATGGGAATGCTGGCCACGGTGGTCAACGCGCTGGCTCTGCAGGACGCGCTCGAAAAGAACGGCGTCCACACCCGGGTGCAATCCGCCATCGAGATGCGCTCGGTGGCCGAGCCGTTCATTCGCCGCCGCGCGATGCGCCACTTGGAGAAAGGGCGCGTGGTCATCTTCGCGGCCGGCACGGGCAGTCCCTATTTCTCCACGGACACCACCGCGGCGCTGCGCGCGAGCGAGATCGGGGCCGACGTGCTCATGAAGGCGACCAAGGTGGACGGCGTTTACACTGCGGATCCGGAGAAAGATCCCCAGGCCACGAGATACGACACGTTGACGTACATGGACGCACTGAAGGGCCGGCTCAATGTGATGGATTCCACGGCGTTCTCGATGTGCATGGACAACAAGATCCCCATCGTCGTCTTCAACCTCTTCAAACGCGGCAACATCAAGCGCGTCATCCTCGGCGACCGTATCGGAACGCTGGTGAGCGAGTAGTACCCGGCGAACGACGCTCTGGGAGGGCGAGGCTCCTGCCGAGCCGCCGTCGTTGGATAATTGTTTCCAATACTGGACAATCCCAATTCACCAAACGCTACGGTAACGCGTCGCACCGCTGGCAAGCGGATCACTGGGATCGCCGGTTGCGCTCAGAAGAAAGCTACGCTGAGAAGTGGCATTACGTCCGCAACAACCCGGTTCGACACGGATTGGTTGCGATAGCCGATGACTGGCCGTATCAGGGGAAGTTGCACGATCTCATCTGGTAACCGGTCTTGCCGGCGGCTCGGCGGGAGCCTCGCCCTCCTGATCTCAGGCGAAGTGCTCGGCCAGGTCAGCAAAGCTTTCCAGGACCAACGTCTCCGGTCCCTCCGCGGCAATCTCCTCGATCTCATGTTGCCAGGTGATGTGATACGGGATGAACACGGTGCGCAGGCCGGCGGCTTTGGCGGGGTTGATGTCGGAGCGCGGCGAGTTGCCGATCATCCAGGTGGCGGATGGATCGAGTCGCTGCTTGTTCACGACGGCGCGGTAGGTCTCCACATTTTTTTCGAACACGATTTCGATCGCGTGGAAGAACTTCGCCAGGCCCGAGCGTTCCAGTTTGCCGGTTTGTTCGTCGACGCGGCCTTTGGTCACCAGGACCGTCTGATTCTTCGCGTGGAGCAGGGGGAGCGTCTCGCGCACGCCGGGCATCAGTTCGATCGGGTAATGAAAGATCCAGCGCTCTTTTTCGGCAATCCACGGTTCCAGATCGGCCCCGCCGAGCGCGCGCGCCACTTCGTGCAACGACGCGCAGAACGCCTGGCTGCCGTAGCCGGTGATCTTGACGTTCCGCTGTTCGGTCTGCCAGAGTAGTTCCTCGGCGCGGGGTTTGGGAACGCCGCGAGCCGCCAGTCGGTCGAGGAACTCGGTCGCCACCCGCTCGAAGTAGACATTGTTCTCCCAGAGCGTGTCGTCGGCATCGATGAGCAATGTGCGTTGCAGGGGCATGTCGGGAGTCTAACCGCGGATGAACGCGAATGAACGCGAATTCGTGGTTGAATTTTCGTGGTCGTGTTTCTAATCTCCCCGACATGACCCTGCAAGAAGTCCTCGATACGATGGAAGAAAAGATGATGAAGACGATCGAGTTCGTTCACAACGAATTCGCCACCGTCCGCACGGGCAAGGCGTCGCCCGCTCTCGTAGAGAACATTCAGGTCGAGGCGTACGGCTCGCACATGCGGCTGCGGGAGTTGGCGGGCATCTCCACGCCCGAGCCGCGCTTGATCGTCATCCAGCCTTGGGACGCGACCTTGGTCCAGGCCGTCGAGAAGGCCATTCTGAAATCCGAGTTGGGCGTCACGCCACGGGTGGACGGCAAGATCATCCGCATCCCGATTCCCGAACTCGACCAGGAACGCCGGCACGAACTCGACAAGGTCTGCAAGAGAATGGCCGAGGACGGCCGCGTGGCCATCCGCAACGAGCGGCGTCACGCCCACGACCAGGCGAAGAAGCTCCAGAAAGACGGCCAGATTACCGAAGACGAGCTGAAGCACTCCGAAAAGGAAATCCAAAGCAAGACCGACGAGTACATCAAGGAAATCGACACGGTCCTGGCACACAAGGAGAAGGAAATTCTGGCGGTTTAGCGGTTCGGGGTTAGCGGTTCCGGGTTGTGGCGTTTCGTGAGACAACCGCATTGCCGAATTCAACCGAGAACTGTAAACTGTGAACCGAGAACCGATTTGCGGCGACCCCATCGTCTAGCCCGGTCCAGGACATCGCCCTTTCACGGCGGTAACACGGGTTCGAATCCCGTTGGGGTCGCCATTTTGTTCTCTGGGCAAGTCGTTCGCTGTTCAAGATTAACATTC
>Ga0335079_10007444_pt1 | contig 12466 bp, 9 predicted proteins | sample Lox_Sample_33_FD_206719 | JGI IMG/M metagenome (GOLD analysis project Ga0335079, IMG submission 206719) | Soil microbial communities from Loxahatchee National Wildlife Refuge, Florida, United States - Lox_Sample_3.3 | ecosystem: Environmental > Terrestrial > Soil > Wetlands | place: USA: Florida... | reverse complement strand
TTCTGCGCACCCGGCTCGGCAATATCGCACTCGAACGCAGCCTCGCGCGCGGTCAGTTCCGCCGTCTGACGGCAGTGGAGCTCGACACGCTCCTGGGTACTAAGAGCGAGCGAAGCTCCGACCCGTGATGCCGGTACTTGCCGGACCCAGGAGCGCGAGGTACGGGGCGGTCAGGCTCTCCGGCAGCGGCAACTCATCGGCCACTTCCGCCGGATAGGCCTCGCGCCGCAGGCGCGTCCGCGCCCGGCCGGGATCCAGGGCATTGACGCGAATCCTGGTGATGCCGCTCAGCTCGGCCGCCAGCACCTGCGTCAGGCCCTCGATGCCGAACTTGGAGACCGCGTAGGCGCCCCAGTAGGCGCGCGCTGCGCGGCCGACATCGCAGGAGCTGAACAGCACCGCGGCGTCCGCGGACTGCTTGAGCGCGGGCAGGAGTACCTGCGTGAGCGCAAAGGCCGCGGTGAGATTCACGTGCAGCACCCGGCACCAGGTCGGCACGTCGTAGTGCTCCACCGGCGCGAGCGTGCCCAGGATCGCGGCGCTGTGCAGCAGCCCGTCGAGGCGGCCGAAGCGTTCGAGCAACGCAGTGGCGAGCTGGTTGTAATCGGGGGCCAGCGCGCGCTCGAGATCAAACACGGCAATGGTCGAATCACCGCCGGTCGCCTCGCCCTGTGCGCGCAGCGTCTCAATCCCGGTGAGTACGAGGTTGAGCTTGCGGGCGCTGCGGCCGATGAGCACGACACTTGCACCGCGGCGGGCGCACTCGAGCGCGACCGCCCGACCGAGGCCGTCGCTCGCGCCCGTGATCGCGATGACCCGACCTGCGAGTTCCTGCGCGGACGGCTGAAATTTGAAGGGATCGAAGGCTTCACTCAAGACGATCGGACTCCTCGTAGAACGGCTCGGGCGGTGCGCCAGCTGCTCCAGGCGTCCGCCATCGCGCTCCATGCGCGGCCGCGGACCGGATGGGGCAGGGTCTGCTCGATGCGATGCGACAGCCGCCGCGCAAGCTGGGCCCACACCACCAAACCGCGCAGCGATCGCTGCACCGGAGCGGGCATCGCGGCGAGCGCGCCGCGCGCGCCGGCCAGCGCCTCGCGCAGTCCATGTTGCCGCTCCCGCAAGAGCCGGCACAATGTGTCGGGCCAGGGCGGCGTCGCCAGCGCCGCCGCCTCCACGCCGATCGCTGCGAGCTCATCGAGCGGCACGCGGATGCGGCCGCGGTGCGCATCCGCGGCCAGACCCGCACTGAGCTCGATCTCGCGAATCGCGGCGCCCAGCTCGCCGGTGGCCAGGAGCGGTCCGAACATGCCGGCAGCCCAGCGTGTGCAGTAGGCGGTGAGCTCCGCGCGCGTTGCGAAAGTGGCGCAGGCGAGATCCCACACGGCCGTATCGGTAAGGCCCGTGAAGTCGGCGCGCCGCGCGGGCGTTGCGGCCAGCAGCGCGCGCGTCGCCGGATGCACCGCCTCGCCGGCGCGGCAACGCTCAGCCTCGGCGCGCCACCATTCGAGTCTGACGTGCGCGACCTGATGATCGAGCCCCGGCCGCAGCACTGCGGCGAGCTCGCGCTCGATGGTCGTGAGCGCCGTCAGCATCTCGCGCGCGGGAGCAGGGGAGTATTCGCACGCGAGAGCCCTGGCGAGAGCGCCAGAATCCGTGCTCACCCTTCGCCGCCCGGCGACGGGGGGAGCGAGCGCGTCAGCTGCTCGATGGGCGGCAGCTCCTCGAGCGGCGCATCGGCAGTCACGCCGAGCTCGGGGAAGCGGCGAGCCTGCGGCAGCACCTGCCGCTCGAGCGAGCCGACCGAGGCGTTATAGGCGTCGACCGCGCCTCCCAGACGCTGGCCGAGCCGTGCCAGATGACCGGTGAAGTTCCCGAGCCGCCGATACAGCTCCTGCCCGAGCTCACGGATGAGCGCCGCGTTCTCGGCGACCGCGGACTGGCGCCAGCCATAGGCGATCACCTTCAAAAGCGCAATGAGCGTCGAGGGTGTGGTGATGATCACGCTCTGCTTCAGCGCCTCATCGATGAGCTCCGGGCGCTGCTCGAGCGCGGCGGACAGGAACTGATCGCCCGGCAGGAACAGCACGGCGAACTCCGGGCTGTGCTCGAACTGCGACCAGTAGCTCTTGGAGGCCAGCTCGCGCACTCGCATCTGTACCTGTTGCGCATGGCGTGCGAGTGCCGTCTTGCGCAGCTCATCGCTCGGGGCTTCGAGCGCCTCGAGGTAGGCATCGAGCGGGGTCTTCGCATCCACCACCAGATCGCGGGCATCGGACATGTGGACGACGAGATCCGGGCGCACGGCGCTCTCGGTCCCGGCGACGTGCATCTGCGCCGTGAAATCGCAATGCTCGGCCATCCCGGAGAGCTCGACGACGCGCCTGAGCGTGAGCTCGCCCCAGCGGCCGCGCACTTCCGGACGGCGCAAGGCGGTGACGAGATTGCGCGTCTCGCGCGAGAGCTGCGCCTGCCCGCTGCTCAAGGACTCGATCTGACTGCGAAGCGTGGTGAAGGCCTCGCGGCGCTCGCGCTCGAGCTTCTCGGCCTGCGCATCCGCTTTCTCGATGGCGGTGCGCAGGGGCGCGACCAGCTTGTCGATGGCGAGCTCGCGCTCTTTGAGCGTGCCCTGGGCCAGGAGCTGCTCGCGGCCGAGCGTCTCGCGCGCCATCTGCAGGAACAGCTCACTGTTGGTGCGCAGGCTGTCGGTCGCGAGCGCATTGAAGGTCTCGCGCAGCCGCGCTTCGGACTGCTGCGAGCGTCCCCGGTTCGAGAAGCGCTCGATCGTAAGCCCGATGAAAAGGCCCACGATGAGCGCGAGCAGCGTCATGAGCGCGGTGGTGAGCGCACTCATGCGCGCAGCGCCTCGGGCTCGATGAACTCCAGTATCTGCAGCGGGGAGTCGATCCAGCCGTCCGCCGGCCACTCCTGCGGCCGGTCGTCCGCGCTGAAATAACCGAAGCGCGCGACCAGCGAGCGCATGCCGGCCGCTCGGGCGGCGAGGATGTCGCGCTCGGCATCGCCCACGAACAGGCACTCCGGTGGCGCGATGCCGATCTGGCTTGCGGCATGCAGCAGCGGACGCGGATGCGGTTTGCGCTCGGGCAAGGTGTCACCGCTCACCACCACAGCCGCGCGCGCGGCGAGCCCGAGGGCCTCGAGGAGCGGCGCGGTGAGAAAGCCGGGCTTGTTGGTGACGATGCCCCAGGCGATGCCGCTCGCCTCCAACCTCTCCAGCAGCACGTCCATCTCGGCGAACAGCCGCGTCTCTGCGGCAATGCGTCCGCGGTAGATTGCGAGCAAGCGGTCGCGGAGCTCTTCGCGCGCGCTCTCGCGCGCTTCCGGGAAGCCGAGCGCGATGAGGGCGTAGCCGCCGTGGGAGACGAAGCCGCGAATGCGCTGGAAGGCGATGGGCTCGAGGCGGTGCTCAAGCCGCAGGGCATTGAGCGCGTGTGCCATATCCGGCGCCGTATCGAGCAGGGTGCCGTCGAGATCAAAGAGCACGGCGCGCGCAGGGATTGCGGGCGCGCTCATGAGGCTCGCGCCTCGAGCCAGGCCAGGTAGTTCACGGACGGGTCGCCGCTGATCGCGGCGTGACCGGAGAACGGCTCGTACGAGAGACCCTTCACCTCGCGCAGCTCCAGGCCCGCAGCGCGCCCCCAGCGCGCAAGCTCCGAGGGGCGGATGAGGCGCTCATATTCGTGCGTGCCGCGCGGCAGCAGGCGCAGCACGTGCTCGGCGGCGACGATCGCACCCAGAAAAGACTTGAGATTGCGATTGAGCGTGGAGATGAAGAGGGCGCCGCCCGGCCGCAGAAGCTGCGCCAGCGAGGCGATCATCTCATCGGGTCGCGGCACGTGCTCGAGCATCTCCATGCAGGTGATGACATCGAAGCCGTGCGCGTCGGTCGGGATGAGGCTTTGCACATCGATGCAGCGATAGTCGATCGCGAGCTTCTCGCTCAGCGCGTGCAGCCGCGCGACTTCGATCATCGCCGGCGCCAGATCGATGCCGGTGACCGCGGCGCCGGCGCGCGCGAGCCGCTCGGCGAGCAATCCGCCGCCGCAGCCGACATCGAGCAGCCGCGCGCCGCTTAAGCGCGTGCGCTCCGTGACGAATGCCGCGCGCACCGGATTCAGGGCATGGAGCGGCTTGAAATCGCCCGCCGGGTCCCAGAAGCGGTGCGCGAGCGCATCGAACTTGCCGAGCTCGGCGCGATCGGCGTTGGGCGTTACCGTGCTCATCGCGCGCCTGCTCCGGAGGCGGCGCGGGGAGCCGCGCTCGCGCGATAGTGCTCGGCGCGTGCCCGCAGCTCCGCCTCGTCGAAGGTGAGGAGCTGCCGATCCGCGACCGCCGGGCGGCCGGCGATCCAGACGTCGCGCACATGATCGCGCACGGCGCGGTATACGAGCGCGTCCGCGACGCTCTCTGCAGTCAGATCGGTGGCCGGGCCGAGCGAGCTCAGGTCGATGCTGATGAGATCGGCCGCCTTGCCGGGCTCGAGCGTGCCCACGAGCGCGCCGAGTCCGAGCACGCTGGCGCCTCCTTGGGTGGCGAGTTGCAGCGCCGCGGCGGCGCTCAGAGCCTGACGGGCGCCTTCGTGCAGATGCGACAGCAGGGCCGCGGCACGCGCCTGAGCCAGCATGTCGGCGGCGGCCAGCGCCGGAGATCCGCTGCCGAGCGCGAGCGCAATCCCGTGCGCGAGCACGCGTCCTGGCGCGCAGCTGCCGCCGTGCGTGCGCACGTCTGCCTCGGGGCAGGCGATGATCGCCGAACCCGTGCGCGCGAGCACGGTGAGCTCAGCCTCATCAAGCTCGCCGGGCTGCAGGGCGGAGAACCCCGGGCGCAGCAGTCCAAGCTCATTCAAATGTGTGACTGCGCCGGCCTTGAGCGGCAGCGCGATGCGCGCGTCGAGCTCATCGGCCACGGTGCGCAGGTGCCGCAGCGTTGCATCGTCGGTCGCGGCGGCCGCGCTCGGTGCGAAGTACAGGCTCACCCAGGGGTTGGAGCGATACTCATCCCACACACGCGTGGCATCGGCCGACACCGGCAGCCCCACCGCGGCGCGGACGCGCGAAGCCGCGATGATGCGCGCCACCTCATCGGGTCGTGCATCCGCCGTCGCAAAAGTCGTGATGCCGGCGCGCAGCATGGTGGCCATGGCGAGCTGCGCGAGATCGCGCAGGTCCTCGGGAGCGGCGCCGTGTGCGGCCTCGGTGAGCGCCGGGCTCACCCTTGTGTGCGCATTCACGAATCCCGGCAGCAGCACATGCTCCGGTCGGGCGACATGCTCACGTGGCGAGTAGCGTGCGATGAGGGAGTCGACCGGGCCCACGGCCACGATGCGGCCGGCATCGATCACCACACCGTGCTGCGCAAGGGCGATGTTGCGCGGCGCGATGGGCAGCACCCAGCGCGCTTCAATCAACAAATCGGCCGCTTGCCTGCTGATCGTCACGTCGTAACCTCTTGGCAAAGTATATCGGGCACGGTGCGTGCGCCGCCGGTTTTCCGCGGCGGGGCCGCCTCAGGCACAATGAGCTGCAGTGAGCGCATCCTCCGGCGAATCAGGTCGATCAGGCGACGGCGCGGCCGAGTCCGCGACACCGCCGCGGTTGGGATTCTGGGGGCGAATTAAAGAGCACAAGGTCCTGCAGTGGAGTCTCGCCTATCTCGGCGCTGCGCTCGCGCTGGCCCACGCCCAGGAGCTGCTGGCCCACAACTTCCAGTGGCCGGAGAGCGTCGGCCACGTCCTCATCGGCGTGTTGATCGTCGGCTTCCCGGTGGTGGTGGCGCTCGCCTGGTATCACGGCCACCGTGGCATGACGCGGCTGTCGGCCGGAGAACTCACCGTGGTCTCGCTGCTGCTTCTCGTCGGCGCCGGACTGCTGATCGTTCTGGTGCGCTCTCCGGCCGCGACGCAAGACCGGAGCGGAGCGCCCCTTGCGCCGGCTGCGGCAGCGTCCGCCGCCAAGCCTCGACTGGCGATTCTGCCGTTTGAGAATCTGAGTCCGGACAAGGCCAACGACTACTTCGCCGACGGGCTGCACGAGGAGATCCTCACTGCGCTCGCAAATCGTGCGCAGGGTCTGGAGGTGATCTCGCGCACCACCATGAACTCCTACCGGGGCCGTGCGGTCACGGTGCAGCAGATCGCGAAGGATCTGGGCGCGACGCGTGTGCTCGAAGGCTCCGTCCGCCGCGACGGTAACCAGGTGCGTCTCACCCTGCAGCTCATCGATGCGCCGACCGATGAGCACCTGTGGGCGCAGAACTATGACCGGACGCTCGCCAACACACTGCAGCTGGAGTCGGAAGTCGCCGGCGAAGTGGCGACACAGCTTTCCGTGAGACTGAACAGCGCCCCGGCGGGCACGGCCTCGGCCCCGCACGACCCGCACGCCTACGATTTGTACGTGCAGGCGCTCGGACGGCGCAATGCGATTCTGGAAGGCAAGGAAGGCGCGGATATTGAGGCCGGAGTTTTCCGGCTCGCAGAGGGTTTTTCGCAGGCCATCGCGGCCGATCCGACACTGGCCGAGGCCTACGCCGAGAGGTTTGCGCCACGCCTCGGCTGGATGCTGGCGCTGGGTGCGAACGATGCGGCTGCGGATGCCGCGCAGGGGGATCTCGATGCGGCGGAGCGCCTCGCGCCCGCAGATCCGAAGGTGCTGGGCGCACGTGCCCGCTACCTGCAGTACGCACTGCTCGACTGGGAAGGCGCCGACCATGCGTACGCGGTCGCCGAGACGGCCGGACTATCCGACCCACTGTGGATCGCGGACAAGACACCCGTGCTGATCAACCTCGGCCGACGGCGCGAAGCGATCGAGCTCAATCAGCGCCTGCTGATGCTCGATCCGCGCAACAACGTGCTGATCAGCTACCTCGCAAATGCCCAGCTGGCCGACGGCCGGCTGCGCGATGCCGCGCACACTCTCGAGAGCGCTCTGCAACAGAGGCCGGACGATATTGTGTTGCAAACGGGGTGGGCGGTCCTCGAGTTTGAGTACAAGGGTGACCTTGACGCCTCGAGTCATCTCGATGCGAAGATCCTGGCCCTCACGCAGTTCGATCGACTGCGCTATCTGCATCAGTATGCGGCGCTCGAACGATCGCTTTCGCCGCCACCGCGAGTGATCCTCGGGGTTTCTCGGATCTGGTGGGCGGGTACTCGGTTCGGCGTTCAGGCCCGAGGCTGGGCGAGACTCCTCGCGGGCGATCGTGCCGGTGCGCAGCGCGATGGCGAAGCGCTGCTTGCTCTGATCCGGCAGCAGAAGGAGCGCATCTGGAACCGGGCCATCCTGCGCTCGATCACAGCGCAGGCCTACGTTCTCACCGGCAAACGCGCGGACGCCATCGCGGCGGCAGATGAAGCCCTGGTGCGAGCGCGAGAAACACGTGATGCCTATGAGCTGGTGCCCGAGCTCAGTCTGCAGGTCGCCGCGGTTCTGGCGTGGAGCGGAGCGGAGGATCGGGCTGCGGATCTGCTGGCCAGTCTGGCCGCGACAGCTCCCGGCCCGGGCCCGGCGATCATGACCCGCGATCCTCTGTTTACCCTGCCGCTCGCGCATAATGCGCGCTACCAGCAGCTCGTCGCGCGGCTCGAAGCGCAGATGAAGGCGACACAACTGCGCTGAGTCGGAGCAGCTGCGCTCGGAGGGCGGGGGATCAGAGCAGGACGCGCGGCGCGCTTCAATCATCAGGTCGGTCGGTTGTCGGGCGGGGGTCTCATCGGATCCTGGTGCGCAGAAATGTATCGGGGGGACCGCGGCTCAGGCAGAATCTGTCGCGAGTGAGCGAGCCACCCATGCCGACGGATTCTGGCGCGCGCGAGCCCGCGGCCGTCTGGTCGCGCATTCGCGAACACAAAGTTCTGCAGTGGAGCCTCGCGTACCTGGGTGCAGCGCTGGCGCTGGCTCACGCCCAGGAGCTGCTCGCACATAATTTTCACTGGCCGGAGAGTGTCGGTCACGTCCTTGTCGGCGTCTTGATCGTCGGCTTCCCGGTGGCTGTCGCGCTCGCCTGGTATCACGGTCACAAGGGGGTGACGCGGCTCTCCGCCGGGGAGTTCACTGTCGTCTCGATGCTGCTCGTCATCGGGGCCGGCATCCTGATCGTGCTCGTGCGGGCGCCGCGGGAACAGGCAACGACGCCGCTTCAGCCTGCCCAGGCGGACGGACACACTCCTGCGGCTGCTGCTGTCGTCACAGCCGCCAAGCCTCGACTGGCGATTCTGCCGTTCGAGAATCTGAGTCCGGACAAGGCCAACGAATACTTCGCCGACGGGCTGCACGAGGAAATTCTGACGGCGCTCGCCAACGGCGCACAGGGCCTGGAAGTGATCTCGCGCACCACCATGAATTCCTATCGCGGCCGCCCGATCACGGTGCAGCAGATCGCGAAGGACCTGAGCGCGACGCGCGTTCTCGAGGGCTCGGTGCGGCGGGATGGCAATCAGGTACGACTCACGTTGCAGCTCATCGATGCAACGACAGATGAGCACCTGTGGGCGCAGAATTACGATCGCGCGCTGGCCAATACGCTGCAGTTGGAGTCAGAAGTCGCCGCGGAAGTCGCCGCGCAACTCGCCGTTCGACTGATCGCCTCTCCCGCGGGCGCAGCGTTGCGAACGCCGGATCCGCATGCGTACGACCTGTACGTACAGGCGCTCGGCCAGCGCAATGCAATCGTGCGGGTCACGGGAGCGACGGATCGAGACGAGCGGCTGAAGCAGATCGAGAGCGGCTTTTCACACGCAATCGAGGCTGATCCGACCTTCGCCGCAGCATATGCCGAGCGCTTCGGTCCGCGCATGCGCGCCGCGTTGCTCCCGAGTACGACCAGTACGGCGGCAGAGCTGGCTCGCGAGGACCTCGAAATGGCCGCGCGGCTCGCGCCATCGGATCCCAAGGTCCTCGCTGCGAGGGCATGGTACCTGCAGTACGCTTTGCTCGATTGGGACGGGGCGCTGCGCGCCTATACGGCCGCGGAAGCCGCCGGACTCACCGATCCGCTGTGGCTCGCGGACAAGACCGGCGTACTGGTGAATCTCGGCAGACGCCGCGAGGCCATCGAGTTCGGACAGCGGCTGCTCACGCTCGACCCCCGCAATCGGCTCGTCATCGGCGTCGTAGCGATTCTGCAGGTGATCGATCGCGAGCCGGCAGCAGCGCTGCGCACGCTTGACGCCGCCCTCGGACAGATGCCGGACGCTACGGAATTGCGCGATCTGCGCGCGAGCGTTGTATTCGATTACTCCGGCGCACTCGATGCATGGAACGGCTCCGTTCACGGCAATGAGGATTTCAACACCAAGCTGGATCGACTGCGCTATTCGCATCAATACGCCGCCATCGAACAGCTGTTGACGCACGCTCCACGGCTTTTCTTCAGCGAGCTGCGCCTGTGGTCCGGTGTCCAGTTTGATGTGCAGGCACTCGGCTGGGCGAAGCTGATGCGCGGCGACCGGGAGGGCGCGCGGTACTGCGGCAAGGAACTGCTTGCCTTGGTGCGTGAGCAGAAGGAAACGGCTTCGAATCGCGCTACGCTGCACTCGATGGTGGCACAGGCTTTCGCGCTCATGGGTGAGCGCGAGAGCGCAATCAGCGCCGGCGCTGACAGTCTGGCGCGGGCGCGCGACAGTCGCGACGTGTTCAACACGGTGCCCACGGTGAGCATGCAGATCGCTGCGGTCTGGGCGTGGAGCGGGGCGGAGGATCGCGCCGCAGATCTGCTGGCGAGCGTGGCGGATACGACTCCTGGTCCAGGTCCCGCTCGCGTCAGCCGCGACCCGCTCTACAGCCTGCCGCTCGCGCACAATGCGCGCTACCAGCAGCTCGTCGCGCGGCTTGAAGCGCAGATGAAGGCGACACAACTGCATTGAGGCGGGATCGGTTCACAGCAGGGCGCGCAGCGCGCTCATGGCGCCGGTGAAATGCTGCTCGTGCCCGGCGAGCTCGTGCACCAGCTGAAAATCCCTGAAATCAAAACCCGGCCCGACGCTGCAGCCGACGAATGAGTACGCGCCGGTGCTGCGGGCGGCCTGCCAGGTGCGCGCGGGGATGATCGCGACCGGCAAGCGCTCTGCGCCGAGTTCGTGAGTGTCGAGCTCGCGCGTGTGCGGATCGTATGCGTAGAGCTGGAGTACGGCGCCAGCATAGAAGTGCCATATCTCATCGGACGCGACGACGTGCCAGCAGCTCTTGTCTGCCTGCTCGAGCAGGTAATAGATCGTCGTGAGCGCAGAGCGCTCGCCTTTTGGCCCTGCGACGCGCATCGGCGAGCGATAGATCTCTCGATACCAGCCGCCTTCCGGATGCGGCGCGAGCCCAAAGCGGGCAATGATTTCGGCGGCATTCATGAGGGGAATTACCTTACCGCAAATGCCCGTTTTGGCCGCTGCAAAATGCTAGAATTTCGCCTTTGCCCTGACCCCTAATTTCATGACCGAAATCGCGCGCGAAGTCCTGCCCGTCAATCTTGAAGACGAGATGCGTCAGTCGTATCTCGACTACGCAATGAGCGTGATCGTCGGGCGCGCGCTGCCCGATGTGCGCGACGGCTTAAAGCCGGTGCACCGCCGTGTGCTCTATGCCATGCGCGAGCTCGGCAACGACTACAACAAGCCCTACAAGAAGTCGGCGCGTGTCGTCGGCGATGTGATCGGCAAGTACCACCCGCACGGCGATACCGCGGTGTACGACACCATCGTGCGCATGGCGCAGCCCTTTTCGATGCGCTACCTGCTGGTGGACGGGCAGGGCAACTTCGGCTCCGTCGACGGCGATATGCCCGCTGCGATGCGTTACACCGAAGTGCGCATGTCGCGCATCGCGCACGAGCTCCTGGCCGACATCGACAAGGAGACGGTGGATTTCACGCCGAACTACGATGAGTCGGAGTCCGAGCCCTCGGTCCTTCCCGCGCGCATACCGAACCTCCTGGTCAACGGTCAGGCGGGCATCGCGGTCGGCATGGCGACCAATATTCCGCCGCACAATCTTACCGAGGTGGTCAACGCCTGCATTGCGCTCCTCGCGGATCCGGCGCTGTCGCTCGCCGGGCTGATGCAGCACATCCCGGGTCCGGATTTTCCGACCGCCGGCATCATCAACGGCGCGCAGGAGATCGCCGCGGCTTATCGCACCGGGCGCGGGCGGCTTTCGATCCGGGCCCGCACTCACACCGAGGAGCTCGACGGCCGGGCGCGCGAGGCGATCATCGTCACCGAGCTCCCCTACCAGGTGAACAAGGCGCGGCTGCTCGAGCGCATCGCAGACCTCGTGCGCGCCAAGCAGCTCGAAGGGATCGCGGAGCTGCGCGATGAGTCCGACAAGGACGGCATGCGCGTCGTCATCGAGTTGAAGCGCGGTGAAGTCGCTGAGATCGTGCTGAACAACCTCTACGCGCAGACGCCGATGGAGACCGTGTTCGGCATCAACATGGTCGCCCTGCAGGACGGTCAGCCGAAGCTGATGTCGCTGAAGGAGATGCTCGAGGCGTTCATCCGCCATCGGCGCGAAGTCGTCACACGCCGCACGATCCATGATCTCGCGCGCGCACGCGATCGGGCCCACATCCTGGAGGGCCTCGCGGTCGCGCTCGCCAACATCGATGACATCATCGCCCTCATCAAGGCGGCGCCTGCGCCGGCGGAGGCGCGCACTGCACTCATCGCTCGTGCCTGGCCGCCCGGCATCGTGCCGGAGCTGCTGCGCCGCGCCGGGGAGCTGTCGACGCGTCCGCGCGGGCTGACGGGCGATGCGGGTCGGGTCAACGGCGGCGGCTATCACCTCTCCGAGGCCCAGGCTCAGGCCATCCTCGACATGCGCCTGCACCGGCTCACGGGCCTGGAGCAGGAGAAGATCATCGCCGAGTTCAAGGAGCTGCTCGAGGCGATCCGCAACCTGACCGACATCCTGGCGCGCCCCGAGCGGCTGACCGAGGTGGTGCGCACCGAGCTCACCGAGATCCGCGAGGCGTACGGCGATGCGCGCCGCACCGAGATCAACCGCGATCACCTCGACCTCACCACCGAGGATCTGATCGAGCCGCAGGACGTGGTGGTGACGCTGTCTCACGCCGGCTACGCCAAATCCCAGCCGGTCACCGAATATCAGACGCAGCGCCGCGGCGGGCGCGGCCGTGCCGCGACCGCGGTGAAGGACGAGGATTTCGTGGAAAAACTGTTCGTCGCCCACACGCACGACACCGTGCTCTGCTTCTCCAACCGCGGCAAGGTGTACTGGCTCAAGGTCTATGAGCTGCCGCAGGCAGGCCGAAGCGCGCGCGGCAAGCCGATGGTGAACCTCTTGCCGCTCGAGGAGGGCGAGAAGATCAATGCCCTGCTGCCGGTGAAGCAGTTCGACGAGGAGCATTTCGTGTTCATGGCGACCAGCCACGGCACGGTGAAGAAGACCCCGCTCGCCTCGTTCTCGCGCCCGCGCGCGAGCGGCATCATCGC
>Ga0335079_10007443_pt1 | contig 12466 bp, 10 predicted proteins | sample Lox_Sample_33_FD_206719 | JGI IMG/M metagenome (GOLD analysis project Ga0335079, IMG submission 206719) | Soil microbial communities from Loxahatchee National Wildlife Refuge, Florida, United States - Lox_Sample_3.3 | ecosystem: Environmental > Terrestrial > Soil > Wetlands | place: USA... | reverse complement strand
TTCGCGATATTGCTGCGGATCGACCAGTTCGTCCTGACAGCGTCGCATAAATTCGAGCAGATCCTTCAGGAACTCGGCCACGCTCGCGGCGCGGATGTAGTAATTGAGCTGCAGTTCACGAATATGACGCCGCAGGAATATCCACAGTTGCTGATCATCCAGAACCTGAAAATTTCGCCCAGCCCGAGCTAACAGATCATTGCAGTAAGCGTGAAATGTGCAGACCTGCAGGCCTTTGAGATCCTGGCCTTGCAATTCCCGCTGCACGCGTTCGAGCATTTCGCGCGCGGCATTATTTGTGTACGTGAGCGCGAGAATTTCGTCTGCGCGAGCATGGCCTGCGCCTATCAGGTTTGCGATGCGGCGGATCAGGACAGTGGTCTTGCCGGTTCCAGCGCCCGCAACCACGAGCATCGGCCCGGCGAGGTGCTCGATTGCAGTCTGCTGGTTCAGGTCAGGTTCGTATGTGGGGGACCTTCGGGAAACAGCCATTGACGAGGAGAATAGCAGAATAGGCTGCGGAAAACCTCTCGGCGATGGCGATGGAGTAATGACTTCCTGTGCTCAGGACGTGAGCACCGAAGCTGTGATCGCGACGGCAGCAATGACCGCCGTTTCCGCACGCAGGATTGTTTGACCCAGCGACGCAGACGTCCAACCGTGAGCGATAAATGCCGAGACCTCCTGTTCTTTCCATCCGCCCTCGGGGCCAAATGCGAGTAACACGGAATCCGGCTTGCTGCTCACGACGGCATCTTTCAGCGTGGTTTTCTTTTCAAACTCTGAAAGAAAAAGCCTCAAGCCAACACTCATTGAAACTAATTCGTTAAACGGAACCGGAGTCATGATCTCCGGAACGAAATCTCGGCGCGACTGTTCCGAAGCTTGCTGTACAATTCGACGCCAGCGTTCAACCCGTTTTCGAGAAGCCGCTGCGAGGTGCGGTTCCGTTCGCGCTGCAACCATCGGAATGATTTTTAGCACTCCTAATTCGGTGCATTTCTCGATGGCCCATTCCATGCGATCGAATTTGAATATCGACATCGCGACGGTGATGTTGACTCCACTCGCTTGCGTTACGGTTTCGCCGAGTTCAAATTCGACGCGATCGTCACGAACATTTGTCACTGTCGCGTGATGGACCTCTCTGCCGGTGGCAATCTCAAATTCTTGCCCAACCTGTGCTCGCAACACCAGTGCGAGGTGACGAGCATGTTCTCCCACCAGTGCGGCGCGGTTTCCAGAGACTTCGTCAGCAATCCAGCGGCGGCGGGTCATCATTGTTCGCGCTCGGCAGCCCCATCCAAATGCGAGCAGCTATTGTTCACAAGTGTAGATGAATGCCGTAGGACTTTGAGTCAGTTGCGGATTAGTGAAATCCTCCGCAGGCACCATCCATTATTCCAACGAATTTTTAATTGAATAATGCACCTACTCTGCATCTAAACTGAATGGGAATTCCGCTCGAAGAAATCAGGAGTAAATCGAAATGAAAGCGAATTTCAGTATTCTTTCGCGCGCCATTTTATCCGTTGGGCTGGCAGCACTCGCAGTGGGCTGTTCAAAGGCGCCAACCGATGCCAAGGTTACATCCGACATTCAGGCGAAACTCGGCGCCGATTCGGGATTGCAGGATAAACAGATCGCCGTACAATCGGCGAATGGAACTGTCACGCTTTCCGGCACAGTGGAGACCGAAGCCGAGCGTGACGCGGCAGCGAAGTATGCTGCCTCCGAACCTGGAGTAAGGACGGTCATCAATAATCTGCAGGTTGGCACGACGCAAGCGAACGCGCAACCTGCGCCGCAGCAAGAACCGGCGCCGTCATCGCAGGCAGCGAAGCCCGCGTCCTCCAAAAGACATCACCGGTCAGAACGACATGAACAAGAAATGGCGCAAGCGAACCCTCCGGCTGATCAATCACAGTACTCACAACCGCAAGCACCACCGCCTGCGGCGGATGCACAACCGCCGGCTCCCGCCGCTCAGCAGCCTGCTACTCCTCCGCCTCCGCCGGAGCCCGCGCCCGTCACAGTCCCTTCGGGAGCCGTGCTTTCAGTGCGACTGATAGATACGATCGATAGCGCGACAGCACAAGACGGAGATACCTTTCATGCGACGCTGGATGCTCCGCTCGCAGTCGATGGGAACGTGGTTGTACCGGCCCATTATGAGGTGGAGGGTCATGTCGTAAATGCGCAGGCATCGGGGAAGTTCAGAGGCCAGGCGCTGTTGGTGCTACAACTCGACCAGCTCAAGGTTAATGGCAGGGTCTACAACATCCAAACTGACCAATTTAAACAAGAGACCAGCGCACGAGGAAAGAACACTGCGGAGAAAGTTGGCGCAGGCGCAGTCGCGGGAGCAATTCTTGGTGGGATCTTTGGCGGAGGTAAAGGCGCGGCGATCGGCTCGGCTGCAGGAGCAGGCGCCGGAGGCGGAGTTCAGGCCGCGAGCAAAAAGCCCGATATAAAGTTGACGTCAGAAAAAGTTTTGACGTTCACTTTGCAAGCGCCGGTTACTTTAGTACCCACGACAAAACCCGCGCGGGAAGGGCAAAAGCTCCCACCCCCAAGCGCGCAGTAATTTTTTGCACATTTTTTGCACTCAGAAGTGCACTCATCGCAGAGCTGCACTTTTTTTTCATCGACGTGTGTTGCTGGTTTTGGAATCGTGGTACATTCGCTCTACAAGTTACGTGGTACCGCCTGCCACTTCTTCATTCGCCACTCGTCTTTCGGGTTTCCATGGACAAACGTCTTGCGGTGATCTACCGATTTGAACCACGCTGGTCAGACCGTGTCGCATGGTATGGTTCGGCGTTAGCCGCGAGCGCTCTTTCGTGGTGCATCTGGTGGCTGTCTCCCATCATGCATCAGGACCCATTCGTCATATTTATTCTTGGTGTTGTTTTCACGGCGCGCTTTTTCGGATTTGGACCCGCTGTGCTCTGCACCTTCAGCTCCGCCGTTGTGCTCGATTACTCGATGTTCCGCCAGACGTTCGCTGCGGCAATTTCTGAAAATGAATTTCAGCGTCTCGGTGCATTCATTTTAATTTCTGTCCTCGTGGCCGGACTTGCGCGGCAGCGTTCGCGCGCCGAAACTCAGGCCGACGAAGTGCGTCAGCAAATGGCCGCTATCGTCACATCATCCGAAGATGCAATCGCGGGCTTTACCGTCGATGGAATCGTTACCAGCTGGAACCGCGGGGCACAAATGCTGTTTGGGTACACCGCGGAAGAAATCATCGGACGGCCTATTTCCGTGCTGGTTCCTCCCGACCGACTGGAGGAGTTCGCGACAAATTTGGCGCGCCTGAATCGCGAAGAACGCGTGCCCAGTTATGAGACCGAAAGGGTCGACAGGAATGGAACTCGGTTGACCCTTCTGCTCTCGCTCTCTCCGCTGAGGAATGAGCAAGGAAAACTCGTCGGCGCGTCCGCCATTGCGCGTGACATCACTGCGCAAAAACGTACGGAAGAAGCGTTGCGCAGGAACGAGCGGCTGGCGACTGCCGGCAGATTGACTGCGGCAATTGCCCATGAAATCAAGAATCCTCTGGAAGCGTTGACCAACCTTATTTATTTGGCGCGCCAAGACTCCGCGGCACGAGAAGAATATTTACATCGCGCTGAGCACGAAATTGGCAGGCTTGACTCGATTGCTCAACAGGCGCTCGGGCTAGTCCGCGAGAACACTTCGCCGGAGCTGCTGGATACCGGAAAAGTTCTGGAGCAGGTTGTGCAACTCTATTTGCGAAAACTGCAGGCAGTGGGGATTAAAGTCGAAAAACAGACGGGCGAGAAGCTCGAGATCTTGGGTTACGCGGGCGAATTACGTCAGGTTTTTTCGAACTTAATTCTCAATGCGATTGACGCGATGCGGGAAGGTGGGCGTCTGCGCCTGCGTGTTGTGCGCTCGCACGAGTGGGGCGGCGACCGGCGATCCGGAGTGCGAGTGACTTTCGCCGACACCGGTAGCGGGATTAATGCCAAAGACCTGCCGCACATTTTTGAGCCTTTCTATACCACTAAGAAAGACCAAGGCACCGGGCTTGGACTTTGGCTCGCGTATGGTTCGGTGCAAAAGCATGCCGGCTGGATGCGAGTGGCGACCAGTACCACGGCCGGGCGCAGCGGTACGGTATTCACGGTCTTTTTACCCGATACCCCGGCACGGGCGAATTCCCGGGCAGCATAGGCTACCCTTCCGCTGGGGTTGCGCCTGTCCTTCGGGACAGTGACTTTTGTACCCAATAGGCCTCTCAACTCAACCCATATAATCAGGCTTAAGGTGCAGTTATTGCGCCTTGGCGCGCTTTTTCGGAGATTTAGTGGATCCATTTATCGCAACGGGCATATTTGCTCTCGGCTTGGCGTTTGGCAGTTTTCTAAACGTCTGCATTTATCGCCTGCCGCGAGGGCTCTCGGTGGTGCGGCCAGGCTCGGCGTGTCCACGCTGCGGGAAATTTATCCAGTTTTATGACAATGTTCCCGTCGTTAGTTGGCTGATTTTGCGCGGCCGCTGCCGGAATTGTGCCGGGCGCATCACGCCTCGTTATTTGATAATCGAGCTCCTGACTGGCGGGATGTTTCTGTTGTGCTATGCGCAGTTTGGTCTGACGCTGGCGACCTTAAAGTGCGCAACCTTTGGATTCCTTTTACTAGGGCTAATTTTCACCGATGCGGAGACGCACCTGCTTCCGGACAAGCTGACGCTGACCGGCCTGACCCTCGGCCTGACTTTTAGTTTCTTTGTCCCGGTCAACGATCTGTTATCGGTTCTGCTGCCGGGGATCATTTCAATTCCGGTCAGCCCTGATTTGTCGAGCAGACTGTTTTCGTTTATGGATTCCACACTGGCCGCGCTGGTTGGGGCCTCTTTCCTATATGGAGCCGGCGCAATTTACCTGCGGGCAAGGGGAGTCGAGGGCATGGGTTTGGGCGATGTGAAGCTGATCGCCATGATCGGCTCATTCCTCGGACTGCGACTGACAATTTTTACGATTTTTGCGGCATCGCTGGCAGGTAGCGCTTTTGGGTTGTGGACGGTTCTGGCTGTGTGGGTGAAGCGAACTCAACGACGGCGCCACGCATTTCATGATACGCCGGCCGCGGCGCGAAAACGCGCGTGGGAATCCGCGATTATCGCCTTGCGGCGTTATCAAATGCCGTTTGGAGTTTTTTTAGGCAGCATGGGATTGGCGGCGTTTCTTTTTCGACATTGGCTGTTGGGCTGGTACATGAGTTGAAGTCTGAGATGCCTGCATTTACGGGCGTAGCTCTCGAACACATAGGGAACAAATGGAGAGTGTTATGAAACGATTGGTCTTTGGTGGATTCGCGGTGATCCTCTGCACTGCTGCCATGTGCGCGATGGCTCAGGCACAGTCGGACTCGCAGCCCCTTGGCGATTACGCGCGCTCGGTCCGCAAAGCTAAAGCCGAGGATACAAAACCTGCTGCCAAGGTATACGACAACGATAATCTTCCTGCGGCTCCATCCATCAGCGTAGTAGGAGATTCATCCGCGCCGGCCACGCAGGCGGACAGTGCCAACCCAAAGTCTGCCACACCGCAGAACAGCGACGATCCCACGAAAATTAAGCCGGGGCAATCGCAGGAAGAGCGGCAAAAGGCCTACGACACTTGGAAGCAGAGGATCGATCAGCAGAGAGAAAAAATTGATCAGCTCGCGGACGATTTAGAGAGTTATAAAAAAACTGCAACGATGCCGACGGCGCAGGTTTGGCCCTATAACGAGCAATATCAACAAGGGCTGACGGAGAAACAAAAGGCGCTCGACGACGCGAAAGCAGCGCTCAGTGACATGCAGGAAGACGCCCGTAAAGCCGGCGTGCCGAGTTCCGTAGCGCAGTAGCGATGATTAGCGTTCGCGTTTTTGATCGGAGCTTGCGCTCCACTAGCGTCCAGCAGAATCGCTGTTCCCGTAATACTTGTAGGTATCGGGTGCCACGTAATCATCATCTACATGATGCCGCTTCGTGCTGGTTGTTGTCTTCGCTTCAGCCGTGGTCAGCTTAGCGTTCTCAATTTTGGCTGGAGATTTAGCCGCTGAACCTGCTTTTGCAGACGCTGGCCTCACTATCGCTGCAGGACCTGTTTGAACAGGTGCCGCGGCCTCCACTCGCGCTGGAACCACCACCGCGGAATTTGCACTCACACTCAATTGCGAAGCGGTTAGCCGGCTGGGCAGAAACCGCGCGGCGTAATGCGGCACAACGGAAACGATAATTAACGCAATCATCGCAGTGATCGCGGCCATGGTCATTGAGGTCCACAGCCGAGAATCCATCGAGTGCTGATCGTCGATCAATCTCCAGGGCGTGAATTGCCGCATGAAGAAAATTCTAATCTGCAGCGGCAATCCCGTGAGCACGATGCGCACACGCGGTGCGCGCAACTTGGGTGAACGAATTTTCCCGAGTTTTGTCCGAGCCGAGAATTCCTTCGCATGTGCAGAAGCAGCTCCCACTAATTTCGCTGCCAGTCGCCGAGAATCCCCAAACCGGCTTCGGCTGTTTCTTATTAACGCGCTCTGCGACTGCTGGACGTAACGCAGAGTCGAGACCGCACCAGTTCGAAGGATTCCTAGGCTCGCGGCTCGAGTGTGCCGGAGCGTAGTTTTCCATTCGGTCGAATCCAAACGTTGCGAGGTGTGCTCCCGGAACCTTGCCCAGACTTCCGCCGAACTCTGCCGAAACTCCGTAGTTGATGAGCGCAATCCACTCGCAATCCTAGTTATGCTTTCTGCGGTGCCTTTGAAGTACTGAGCGAGCGCCCACTCGCGCTTACTTGCTGAAAGCGGCTCATTCTTCTCAACGGCAACGGGAATTTGTGCGATTTGCGCACTGGGGAGCGCGACTCTGGGACTAGTTGGATTCAGCGGAGGCGGCGGGAGGGCCGGCTGGATTTCATTGGGTTGCGTCTTCGACTGCGCTACGGCATCATCCGGTGGCTGCATTCTCCACCAGGGAATTTCAGCAGGCGCCTCGCTTGGGTTCTCTTTGTCGGGCTCTGCCGATTCTCCAGCTTCCTGCGACCGAGCCCGCCGCATCATCTCGATAACTTGCGCGTACTGTACAGTCGTGTCCAGCGAATCTTCTTTTTCCTCTGCCGGCGGCTCGGGGGTGGCGTACCAGATCATGCCATGCGGAACCAGCGGTTCGCCCTCACCGCCTTCCGGCTTAGGTTTTCGCTTGAACATGTCGGCATTTAGATGCTGCCGCTCGGGAAGCGAGCTGGCCTCAGGTTCGCCTTTATTTATGCGATTGAACGGCATATGCAATGCGGTCGAAGTGGCGAACTGGACCGACCTACTGGACGCGCTGCAGGCGGCTGATCAATTTCTGAGCGAGGTTCTCTTCGGATTCAGACCAAAGCAGCCGGGTCTTTGCGCCTGAATTCTTCTCTACGGCGGTAGTGAAGTCAACTAATTTCTTCACGTTGCTTCGAACTCGCCCCTCCAATTCTGCAGAAAGTTGCAACTCCTCATGCAAAAAAGGTGTGTCCAATCCAAAATCGACCTGCAGATCGCCTTCTGCCTCCGATTCGCCGTCTTCAAACTCCTCGCCGCGCACGATGAATCGAACTGGCGAGAGTTGCAGGACCCAGTCCGTCTGCGGAGGTTGTGGCGTCCACAATTCCCAGTTTGCTTCGAAGACGTAAGCGTAATCTTCGTGGGACAGACCGGCGGCGATAGTGGCCGCGTCTTCCGGCGAAATTCCGGGTCGGTAGCGCTGTTCGAGAATCGTCGCTTCAATCCATGAAATGGGGTGGACGGCGACGCCTGTGATTCCAGGAGGCTCCGTGCAGAAAGGGAACTGCCGCATCACGGTTACGGCATGGGCGAGATTTTCAACCAGCTCGCCGCCAAACCATAAATTGAGAAAAAGATTGTCTGCCATGGGATGGCGTTCCTTATTGCCTGCTACTTGGATGCCGCATCGCGCTTGGGACGATACAGATCCGTGCTGGTGCCGAAGAAGACTTCCGCAGACTGCATGATCGTTTCCGACAGCGTCGGGTGGGGATGGATCGTGAGCGCGACGTCTTTCGCCAGCGCCGCCATTTCGATCGCGAGCGTCCCTTCGGCGATCAGTTCTCCGGCGCCGACACCGACGATGCCGACGCCGAGCACGCGCTCCGTCGCTGGGTCGAGAATGAGTTTGGTTATGCCTTCCGTCCGGTCGAGCGTCATCGCGCGGCCAGATGCCGCCCAGGGAAATTTCGCGACTTTAATTTCGCGACGTTCTTTTTCGGCTTGAATTTCGGTCAGTCCCGTCCATGCAATCTCAGGATCGGTGAAGACGACAGCTGGAATCGCATTCGGTTCAAATGCGACTTTGTGTCCGGCGATGTGCTCAATCGCGGTGCGACCTTCGTGCGAAGCTTTGTGGGCGAGCATCGGTTCGCCCACGACATCGCCGATGGCGTAAATGGCCGGATCGTCCGTCTGCAGATGCTGGTTGACCTGAATGAATCCGCGCTCGCCGACTTGCACCTGTGTGCGATCGAGGCCTGCAATTTCGGAGTTCGGCTTGCGGCCGACCGAGACCAGAACTTTATCGAAGACTCTCTCCCGCTCTTTTACGTCCTTGCCGTCGAAGCAGACGCGAATGCCGTTTGATTCCTGTTTCACAGCCGTGACAGTCGTGTTCAGCATGATCGCATCGAAGATCTTTTCGAGGCGCTTGTGCAAGGGGAGGACCAGGTCGCGGTCAGCGCCGGGAAGCAGGCCGGGAGTCATCTCGACGACGGAAACTCGAGATCCGAGCGCGGCATAAACTGTGCCCAGTTCAAGTCCGATGTAACCGCCGCCGATGACGAGCAGAGTCTTCGGAAGATCTGCGAGATCGAGGGCGGAAGTCGAATCGAGCATGCGTGGGCTGTCGAGCTTAAGAGTGGGAATAACGGCAGGACGAGAGCCGCTGGCGATCACGATGCGGTCGAATGTGAGTGTTTCTTCACCGCCGCCGATTTTCGCAACTTTGATCGTGGTCGAATTTTCGAAGCTGGCGTCGCCGCGAATGTATTGCACCTTCCGCATTTTCGAGATCTGGCCCAGACCGCCGGTCAGTTTGTTGACGACGCCTTCTTTAAACGAGCGCAGACGGCTGATGTCGACTTTCGGCTCACCAAACTCAATTCCCCAATTTTTGGCGTGGCGCGACTCGTCGATCAGCTTCGCGACATGAAGAAGCGCCTTAGATGGAATACAGCCACGATAGAGGCACACACCGCCGGGGTTCTGCTCGCGGTCAATCAGCGTGACCTTCATGCCGAGATCGGCAGCAAGGAACGCCGCTGCGTACCCGCCGGGGCCGCCGCCGATGACTGCGATACTCAGATTGGATTGTTCAGGCATTTTGCGGTGATTTTTATAAGGTGAATGGCGGCTTCACTCTCGAATGTCCATGCGTCGAATGAGGCCATCTTTGATCAAATAGATGTGTTGAACATTCCTATCCAACAACACTTTCCCGGCAAGGTCGCGAACAAGCTGATGGACGTCAACTACTACGCGACCCTCATTGTCTGCTTCGAAAAGAACCGGTTCAACATGTGGATCAAGCATGCCCCATTGGCGGGTCCAGTAGCTGCGGACGCCCTCGCGCCCGTGCACCCAGCCACCTTCCATTCCGTTCGGCCACTCCACTTCAGGATGCATGCGCGCGAGAATCGGCTCGATGTCGCGTCGATTGAATGCGTCATAGACGAAAGAAAGCAGTTCGCGCTCGCTGCGAATTTCGGGAGTCGTGGATGTCATCCCTGCACCGACAATAGGAACGGCTGTTCGAACGCCTCAGCGATCCAGCGCAGGAAACGGGCGGCATCGGCGCCATCGATTAAACGATGATCATACGAAAGCGACAGTGGCAGCACCTGCCGCGGCTCAAACTTATTGTTGATCCAAACCGGTTCCATGCTCGAGCGCGAAAGCCCCAGGATCGCAACCTCCGGATAATTCACGATTGGCGAGAAGCCTGTTCCACCAATGCCGCCGAGATTGGTAATCGTGAATGTCCCGCCCTCCATGTCGTTTGGCGAGAGCTTCTTGTCGCGTGCTTTTTTCGAAAGCTGTGTCAGCTCGGCTGCCAGCTCGACAATATTTTTCTTGTCCACATCGCGAATCACGGGAACGAGCAGTCCGCGGTCGGTATCGACGGCCACGCCGATGTTGATGTACTGCTTATAGACGATCTCTTCCTTCTCCATGTCGATCGAGGCGTTGAACTGGGGAAAAATTTTCAGTGCCGACGCGCAGACTTTCAACGCAATCGCGGTGACCGTCATCTTGCCGCCAGCTTCGGCAGCTTTCGGACCAAAGCGCTGACGCAGTTGCTCGAGTTCGGTAATATCGGCTTTGTCCTGCTGGGTCACGTGAGGGATGGCGCTCCACGCTTCCCACATGTGCTCGGCGGTTTTGCGGCGCACACCGCGCATGGAGACGCGTTCGATCTTGCCCCATTTGCCGAAATCCGGGAGTGCGGGCTGCCTTACGTGAGTCGCTGAGGCCGCACCGACTCCCGTCCCGGCAGCGATAATCACGCTCTTTGCGAATGCTTTCACATCGGCTTCGCTGATGCGTCCACCCGGACCGCTGCCGGGTACGTTATGAATGTCAACTCCCAGTTCGCGCGCCAGTCGCCGCACGTGCGGCGCAGCGGGAACCGGCCCGCGAGAGTCAACTCCCGCGGCTTTATCCAAATTCAGCGGCATTGTGAACGTCGCTACCGGTGCAGTTCGAGGCTGATCGGGAGGCAGGGCTTGCTCTTCGGTTTTTCCCTCAGACTCAAGCGCAACCTGGAATGCGGCACGCGCGTGATCATGCGGTTCCTCAACTTCCGAAGGTTGTTGTTGTGGCGTCTGTGAAGTCGCGCCCGGTTGCAGCGTGAAAATCACTTGCCCAACTTTGATCTTCTCACCCTGCGAGACCAGTACATCGCGAACCACTCCGGTAATGGACGAAGGCACCTCGACTACAGCTTTATCGGTCTCAAGTTCCATCACCGGTTGACCTTCTGATACCGGCTTCCCGGGAGCGACCATCAGCCGAACCAGATCGCCCTGGTGAACGTTTTCCCCAAGCTCGGGAAGCTTGAATTCGGCAATCTCAGAGGTCTCAGAAGGAACGACAGGAGCAGCGGGCGCGGCCACGGATGTGGGAGCCTGGCGTTGCCGATCTGCGTTGGCCGAAGGGGTGGGTTGAACCGAGGGAGTCGCTTTTTGCGTTGCAGCGGGGCGCGCAACCTCGTTCGCGGGCGAGGGCGCCCGCGCGACACTTTTCGCGCCATTATCAACCGTGAAAATCACTTGGCCGACTTTAATTTTTTCACCTTGCTTGACCAGAACGTCTTTGACGGTGCCGCTGACGGAAGATGGAACTTCAACGACTGCCTTATCGGTCTCGAGTTCCATCACCGGCTGGCCTTCAGCAATAGCCGCGCCCGGTGCAACCATCAGACGCACCAAATCGCCCTGATGTACGTTCTCACCAAGTTCGGGAAGTTTAAATTCTGTCAAGGAAGACACTCTCCAAGTGGTCAGTGGCTAGTAACAAATCACCTGCTGACCAACAACCACTGATCGCCAGCCACTTTTTAACTGATTGCCGGGTTTTTCTTCTCGGGATTGATTCCGAGTTCTTTGATTGTCTGATTAACGGTTTGCGATTCGATCTTTTTTTCGCGGGCCAGCGCGTGCAATGTTGCAAGCACGATATGCTTGGCGTCCACTTCGAAGAAGTTGCGCAGAGCAGCGCGTCCTTCGCTGCGTCCGAAACCATCCGTGCCGAGCGCGACCAGCGGCCGCGGCATCCAGTGGGCGATGGACTCCGGCAAAACTTTCATGTAATCAGACGCCGCGACCAACACGCCTTCAGTGTTTTTGAGTTGTCGCGTGACAAACGGCACTCTCGGAGTATCGCCGGGATGGAGCATATTCCAGCGTTCGCAGTCGTTTGCATCGCGGTAAAGCTCTTTGTAGCTGGTCACGCTCCACACATCGGCTGCCACGCCGTATTTTTCGAGCAGTTCCTGCGCCTTCAGCACTTCAAACATGATCGCGCCACTGCCGAAGAGCTGCGCTTTGAGCTTCGCATCTTTCTTCTGCGACGGCTTGAACAGATACGTCCCCTTCAGAATACCTTCGCGCACGCCATCACCATCCGGCATTGCGGGCATGGGGAGCGGTTCGTTGCCGACAGTGAGGTAATAGAAGATCGATTCCTGATCGACATACATTCGCTTGATGCCATCTTGCACGATGATGGCGATTTCGAATGCAAATGCCGGATCGTACGCGAGCAGATTTGGTACGCTGAGCGCTAGCACATGGCTGTGGCCGTCCTGATGTTGCAAGCCTTCACCGGCGAGAGTGGTTCTGCCAGCTGTCCCGCCCAGCAAGAATCCCCGTGTGCGCATATCGGCCGCCGCCCAAATC
>Ga0335079_10007442_pt1 | contig 12468 bp, 12 predicted proteins | sample Lox_Sample_33_FD_206719 | JGI IMG/M metagenome (GOLD analysis project Ga0335079, IMG submission 206719) | Soil microbial communities from Loxahatchee National Wildlife Refuge, Florida, United States - Lox_Sample_3.3 | ecosystem: Environmental > Terrestrial > Soil > Wetlands | place: USA... | reverse complement strand
GCCCTGAAAACGCACCAGAATGTGCCGGGCAGTCACACTATCCCAGTCCGCTTGGTGCTCTTCATAGTACTTGCGGGCGTCGGCGTCGGTTACCTTGCCTTCTTTGCCGATCTGGGTGAAGGTCAGACCGGCAAGGTAGTTGTTTAGCTGGAAACTCGATTGAAGCTTGTAGGATGGCGTCTGGTCCAGCCCGCGGCGCTTGCCTTCCTGCGCGAGCACCAGAACACGAACCAGGTTATCGGCGAACTGCTTGCGCCCGGGACCCCTCGCCATGGTTTTCGTCTGCTCGGGCAGCATGTCGATCAACTGATCGAATTGCGCTGCCGTGAGGCTGAAATTCCCGACTGTGAGGACGATCCGATCGGGAGGGACGGAAGGTGCCTTCGCCGCCGGAGCGGCCGGGCTCACGGTGACTCTCGGCTTGGAAAACGGCGTAGCCGGCGACGCGGGCGCCGGGTTGGGGGGAGGAGTTTGCGCCAGCAGACATGCGGCTGGACACACAATCATTAAACTGCGGAAAAACGTCATATGGTTCTATGATAACCGGGGGCCGGGTACCCGGGGTTTCCAGTCCTATTTCGCCGGCTCGATCACTGCCGACATCGAGCCCTTTGACCGCGGCAGCCGCCAGTCCGGACCGTAAGCGTGGATCTGGTCGCGCGCGAATTCCGCTTCCGCCAACTGGCAGGTGATCAGCACCGTGCGGCCACAGCGGTCCACCTCTTCAGCATGGCGGTAGGCCTGCTCCAGGCTAAAGATGAAAATCTTCTGCAGCATTTCGATCACGTAATCGTAGGTGTGATCATTGTCGTCCAGCAGCACGACGCTGTATAGCGGCACCAGCCGTTCGCGCTCGACGACTTCCGTAGCCGGAGAAACTGAAGGTTTCGGCATGGCCGGATAACCCCAGTATCCGCCATCGCGGGCCGCGCGACAATAGTGGTAGGACCAATGCGGCCGCTCATTTATTTGGACCACCATGCCACCACGCCGGTCGATCCGCGCGTGTTGGAAGCCATGCTGCCCTACTTCGGCCCGCGCTTCGGCAACGCCGCCAGCCGCAGCCACCGCTTCGGCTGGGAGGCGGAGAAGGCAGTGGAACAGGCACGGCGGCGCATTGCCGAGCTTGCCGGGGGCACGGCGCGGGAGATCGTCTTTACCAGTGGGGCCACCGAATCGGTGAACCTGGCGCTGAAAGGGGCGATGGAAGCATGCCGCCAACGGGGCAACCATCTGGTTACCGTGGCCACCGAGCACAAAGCTGTTCTCGACACGGTGCGGCGCCTGGAGCGCTCGGGGTGCCGCGCGACCGTGCTGGCTTGCCGCACCGATGGTCTGTTGGATCTGGAAAGCCTGGAGAAAGCCATTCGGCCGGAAACGGTTCTGGTGAGCGTGATGCAAGCCAACAACGAGATCGGGGTGATTCAACCGGCCGGCGCCATCGGCGGGCTTTGCCGCAGCCGTGGGGTGCTTTTCCACTCCGATGCCGCCCAGGCATTGGGCAAGATTCCGGTGAACGTTGTTGAAGACAAGATCGACCTGCTGTCGTTGAGCGCACACAAGCTCTACGGTCCGAAAGGCATTGGCGCACTCTATGTGCGCCGGTCGGTCGCCCTAGCGCCCCAGATGGATGGGGGCGGGCACGAATCGGGCCTGCGCTCCGGCACGCTCAACGTGCCCGCCATTGTCGGCTTTGGGGCGGCGTGCGCCCTGGCGGCGGACGAGATGGAGGCGGAATCCTCCCGCGTGGGGAAATTGCGCGACCGACTGCTGGCTCATCTGACAGCCGGGCTGGATGGAGTTCGGGTGAACGGTTCGGTGGCGCACCGGCTACCCGGCAATCTGAACCTCGGCTTTGCCGGAGTGGATGCCGAAGCGCTTCTGATGAGCCTTCCGGAAATCGCCCTCTCCACCGGGTCCGCCTGTAGCAGCGCGTCCGTAGAGCCGAGCCATGTCCTCCGCGCCCTCGGCCTCTCGGACGCGAAGGCGCGCTCCTCGGTTCGTTTCGGCCTGGGCCGATTCAATACGGAAGAAGAGATCGACTATGCGGCTGGGCGGATTGTCGAGGCTGTTGCAAAACTCCGCAGCCTGTCGCCGGCAACCGCCGGTTAGCTGTTTCCGAGGAACTGCACGTGGATGTAAGTTCCTAGCCTGACGTTATATGCCAGGTACCAGCCGACGTGGTCGGGATCGTCGTAGATCACGATCTGATCGCCGCCCCAGTTCCAGTCGCCGCAATACCCAAGGTCGGCGGGGGCAACACTGAAATAGAACCCCCCGAACCAGAAGCGGTCAGGGCCGCCGCCGGCGAGGTGAAAAACGTGCCCTTTGCCAATACCGCCGGTGAAGTGCCCATGTTCCCAGGGATGGTCCAGGTGGTAGCGCGGGTCGGCAGGGCCGGTGTCGTGTCCCACCCATTTGTCGTTGGTATGCACGTGCGGGGCTTCCGGATGCCCGGCTTTGTCGGCCAGATCGTGCGGGTTAGGCGCACTGACCTGGCGGGCCGGCGCCTGCGCTTTGGCCGGGGGCGGTCCATGCGCGGGAATATGGCCATGACCAACGTCTTTGGCGCCGCCACCCTTCTGTTCCTGACCGCGACCTTGCGAAAAAGCCGCGAGGCAGGGCACCAAGAACGCGGCCAACAGATAGATCGGTATTTTCATTTACAACTCCAATTCTCTCACCGTATCCGCGGCCGCGGCGCAAATACAAGACTCGAAGGGGCTAGGGAAATCACGGCATGGGGGCGCGGCAGGTGCCAGACTGCGAGGGCTTCCAGAACTTCGAGCGTCAAACCGACAGCCGGTGCTCTCGTGCTATAATTCGAGAGTCTTTCCTGTTTGTAAAGATCCCGGGAATTACTATGCCTAAGCTGAAGACTCACAAAGGTGCGTCCAAGCGGTTCAAGAAGACCGGCACGGGGAAAGTGGTTCGCAACCACGCCTTTGGCCGGCATATCCTGACCTCGAAGCCGCACAAGCGCAAGAAGAAACTGCATAAGAGCGTGGTGGCCGATAAGGCCGATCAGCCCGTTCTGAAGCGCATGATCCCTTACTGAGGGAGCGTTTTGCGTGGACGGTGCGCGTGGCACGTGCCCGATCCGCCAAACCCGGCCGCCAAATTTTGCGGGCGGCCATTTCAAAGGAGATGAAACGTGCCCAGAGTTAAACGTGGTACCCACCGCCGGGCTTCCCGGAAAAAGACGCTCGATCTGGCGTCTGGTTATTTTCTCACCAAGAGCAAGTTGCATCGCGCGGCTCAGGAAGCCGTCGAGCGCGGCCTGAAGTTCGCTTACGTCGGCCGCAAGAACAAGAAGCGCGATTACCGCGCGCTGTGGATTGTCCGCATTAATGCGGCCTGCCGCGAGGCAGGCATTTCCTACAGCAAGTTTCTCCACGGCTTAAAGGCAGCCGGCCTGGACCTGAACCGCAAGGTGTTGGCGGATGTGGCTTTGCACGACGATGCCGCTTTCCGCCAGTTGGTGAATTCGGCCAAGGCCTCCCTCGAGAACATTTGAGCAAAGCTATGACTCCCGCCGGACAGGAAACCGATTCCCTTAGCAGTTTGGAAGAGCGCATCCAGCGCGCCGTCGAGCTGGTTTCCCGGCTTCGCCAGGAAAAGGAAGCCGCGCTGGAGGAGACCGCTGGAGCGAGGGCCGAGGCAGCCCGACTGGCTGAGGAGGTCAGGTCGCTGCTGGCGGAGCGCAAGCAGGTCCGGGCGCGTATCGAGAAGCTGCTCGGACAAATCGACCAGTTGGGCAACGGATAGTTAGCCCCGGCGAGCGCCGATGGAGACCAGTTCCGACAAGCAAACCGTTCGCGTTACCATCCTCAGCCGTGCTTATACGCTGCGGACGTCAGGCGACCCAGCCGAGGTGGAAAAGCTGGCGGCGGGTGTAAACGAGCTGATGCTGGCCATTGCTTCCAAAGCTCCGAACGCCGATTCCACGCACATCGCAGTGTTGGCCTGCCTGCACCTGGCCGACCGGCTGCGCGACCTGGAGCGAGACCTGGCAGCGCTTAAGGACCGCGTGGACCGCAAATCGGTGGAATTCGCCGGCATGCTGGAGCAACTGATCGCCTCGGCGGGCGAAAAGGACGCGCAGGCGTGACGTAGTGGGCGCCTGGTAACCTGCTGTCGGTTGGCAATCGGCCCATCCCGGAGTCTCAGCCTGGATTAGCTCGCTTTCATCAACTCCCGCGATTCCAACGATAGAGCCTTGCGCAAATTCAGCAAGGAACGGGTCATCGACTCCACATTGCGCTCATCGGCATCGAAGTTGGTCATTTTGGCGATGATGTCGCGATGCAAACGGGCGAACAGCTTGAAAATACGCGGGTCGCGCCAGCCGCGCGCGGTTTCCTCCGCCATTAATTCCAGCGCGCGTGCCGGCAGGTAAGCGGGCTTGTAAGGGCGCGGGCTGGTGAGGGCGTCATAAATATCGGCCATTTGCAAAATGCGCGCCAGCAGGGGAATCTGTTCCTGGCGTAACCCGTCCGGATAGCCGGAACCGTCCCACCGCTCATGATGATGGCGGATAATCGGCAGCACCGGCTCGAGCGATTGCAGGGGGCGGCAGATTTCCTCGCCGCGTGCAGGGTGGCTGCGCATGACGACCCATTCCTCAGAATTCAATGCGCCTGGTTTGAACAAAATGGAATCGGGGATGCCGACCTTTCCAACATCGTGCAGGTATCCGCCGCGATACAGAGCCACCAGGCTCTCCCGTTCCAACCCTATCGCCACTCCCAAAGCCACGCTGATGAATGCCAGCCGCTCGCAATGGCCGGCTGTTTGGGCGTCCCGCTGTTCCACGGCCTTGGCCAGTGAAAAAAGAATAGCTTCCGTCTCATCCATCGTCGCCGCGCCGGCCTCGCCCGCCCGCAGGCTCTCAGTCCGCTCCGAGCAGGTCCTGAGTAAGTCGTGCCAGGTTCCATCCATTTCAGCCTTTGACGCCCTTTTCCGATATCCGCCGCGGTTTGTTTGTTTCCGCATTAGCCGTTCCATGCTGCTAATCCATCTATCGGCTCAATCCGGCAACAACGAGAGGGCTATTACAAAAGTTTTCAGTGCCGCACTACCGTAATCGCACGCCACGCCGAATTGCCGGCGGCATCGTAAGCCTTAACCGTGATCACGTTGTCGCCCACCAAAAGCGGGACTGTCGCGGTCCAGCTGGTGGTGCCGGAGGCCTTTCCCGAGCCTCCGTTCGAACTGTTCCAATCCACCTGGGTCACTCCCACGTTGTCGCCGGCGGTTCCGCTGACCACGATCGAGCTGGTATACGCCGAGACAATGGTTCCCGCGGGTGAGACAATCGCGAGCGATGGCGGCGTCGTATCGGAGCCCGGCGTGGGTGCAGGCGCCGGCGTTGGCGCGGGCGATGGCGCCGGGACGGGAATCGGTGTAGGGGTGGGCGCGGGGGCAGTCACTCCCCGGCTCCCATACAGCGCCTGCACGGCGGCGATGTCGTCGTTCTCGAGACCGGTCGATATCTTGTAATACGGATACATCACCGCCGAGGGATCATCCGAATGCGCCAATCCGAGGGCGTGCCCGGCTTCGTGCAAGGCAACCGAAAACAGGTCCACATCGCTTCCTACCCTCCAGTCCTCGGCGTTGTTGAAATGCATGTCGCCTGCGATGGTTTCCGCATTGGGCGGCGCGGGATAGAAGGTATGGGCCAGGACACTCGCGCTGGTGAAGGGATAGTCATCTCCATGGGCGCCCGTGGCAAACAGAATATCGATGCTGCGTACCGCCGCCTGCATCTGCGCCGGCGTGAAATTGACATTTGCGTACTTCTGCCATTCGGTAAAGGCGCGCTCGATTTCGCTGCGTACGGTATTGGCGTCCAGAGCGGTGGTCAGACTGTTGAAGGAATAACCCAAGTTGACGTTGCCGCTCGCATCTTTCGGCCATCCGGGACCCTCCAACGCATAATCGGCCACCGGCCCGGCTTCGGTAATCGGCCCCGGACACCGGTAGCGCGGGCGGCGCAGCCGCAGCTCCCAATCCGCCGGAACAATATAAGCCACATCATCGTCGCCGGCGAGCTCTTCCAGCCGGTCCGGCGGCCCGGCAATCACAAGGTGATTGGGCAGCAGTTCCGTGTTCTCCAGCAATTCGAAACCCGCCCGGCGAACCGTCTCCCGTGCACGCCCGATATCCGCGTCGCGTTGGAATGAAACCAGGAAAGCCTCGTACCGGCCGCCGGCAATCAGCGGGCTGATCTTTTCTTCCGGGGTCAGCGCACCGATCCAGCTCACATCCAGGGCGCCCAAGTCGGGAATTCCGGGGGCCGAAATCATGAGAGCCCAATCGGGAACGTATTCCAGCACGCGGATGCCGCGATGCCCCAATTCCTCCCGCAGACCCGCTCCGGGATAGGAGCGGAACTGTACGATCCAGTGGTGCCGGTCGCGCAGGCTGCCGCCCGCCAAAGCGCGAGTGCTAGCCTGATTCCGCGTACCCGCCAAAACAGCCCGATAGTCGGCGCGGCTGCCGCCAGTGTAAATGGTTCCGGTCTTCAGCCGGATAGTGTCCTGCGCACTTGCTATCGGTGCCAGCGCCAGGCTCAGCACCGCAACGAACCACATCGGCTTCATGGGGGTTCTCATCAAGCTCTTCGGACACGAAAGCAGTTTTTTGATTGGGTCGGATGCACAAGAATGAACACGAATAAGGTCAACAATTGTCGTTATTCGGGTTCATCCGCGGCCGTTATAATCAAAGCTAAGGCTTTCCCCCATGAAGAAGCGCCTGGTTTATGGATTTCTGCTCGTCCTGTTGGCGCTGTGCGTCTTGTTCGTCGTGTGGGAAGGGAGCTTCAATCCGGGACGGTTCCATCCCGACAACCCCAGCCAGACGATTATCTTCTGGGCTGTATCCAGTTTGACTTTCCTACTGATGGTCATCCTGGGATGGGTGCTCTGCCGCGAGTTCGTCAAGTTGTACGTCGAGCGGCAGAGCCGGCGGGAAGGCTCGCGCATCAAGAGCAAGCTGGTCATCGGCGCCCTCACCCTGAGCTTCGTACCGGTATTTTTTCTGGTGCTCTTCATGTATGAAGCCATGAACCGCAACCTGGGGTACTGGTTCCACACGCCGGCCAGCAAGGAGCTGGAGATGGCCGACCATGTGACCACCCAGCTTGCGCATGAAATGGCGGACGAAACCGACGCCCAGGCGGCGCTGCTGGCCGCGCAACCGGAAGTGCGCCAACTCATCCAGACCGGCGATCGAACGCCGGGTTTTCTGGAACGCTTTGCCCGGCAATACGAGCTGGAATCGGCGGCTGTTTTCACTCAGCCGCATCCCCAAACGACCGATCCGCCGCTGGATGCCTGGGGCCCCTACCGCAAACCAGCCGAGGCGGGCCACAGCGTGGCCTCGCGATTCGGCGTGAAAGACGGCGCCCAGGAAATCGGATCGGTAGCCATCGTCGCGCGAATTCCGATCGATATCGCTCAGACCGGGCAGGTGATCAGCAAGTGGGCCAGCCAGTGGCGGGAGAACTACCAGAAGAACAAGGACGTCCGCCGCTTCTACACCATGCTCATGCTGCTCATCACGCTCTTCGTGCTGTTCGTGGCCACCTGGATCGCGCTCTTCCTTTCCAAGCAGATCAGCATTCCGATCATCGCCCTGCTGGAAGCTTCGAGCGAGGTCCGCAAGGGCAATCTCACCTATCGCGTGGGCGTGCGCGCCACCGACGAGCTGGGCACGCTGGTGCGGGCCTTCAACCAGATGACGCAGGAACTGGAAACCAGCGGCCGCGAACTGGACCGCCGCCGCCGGTTTACCGAAGCGATCCTGGAAAGCATTCCCACGGGAGTGCTCTCCATCACGGCCGACGGCTCCATCAAGCGCACCAACCGCGCCCTGCGCAAGATCTTCCCCGCCGCTCAAATCGACACGGCGAGCCGGCTGGAAGACCTTTTCTCACGCGAGGACACGGCCGAAATCAAATATTTGATGAAGCGCGCGCGCCGCACCGGAGTGGCCTCGCGCCAACTGGAGCTGCGCACCGAGAACCGCAAGCTCAACCTGGCGGTGACGGTTTCCGCGCTGGAAGAGAAGCTCACCAGCGGATTCGTGGTGGTGCTGGAAGACACCAGCGAACTGCTGCGGGCGCAGAAGTCCGCCGCCTGGAACGAGGTGGCGCGGCGTGTAGCGCACGAAATCAAAAATCCCCTGACCCCGATCGCGCTTTCGGCGGAGCGCATCGGCCGCCAGTTGGACCGCGTGGAACTGCCGCCGGCCTCCGACCGCATCCTGCGCGAATGCGCGGGCACCCTCTCGCGGTCGGTGGAATCGGTGAAAACGCTGGTGGATGAGTTCGCGCAGTTCGCCCGTTTTCCTTCGGCCCAGCCGGTGCGCACCGACCTGAACGAACTGGTGGGCGAGGCGCTGGCGATTTTTAGCGGACGGCTGGATGGCATCGATCTGCGCACCAGCTTCGCGCCGGGGTTGCCGCCGGTGAATCTCGACCGCGAGCAATTCCAGCGCGCGGTGGTGAACCTAGTGGACAACGCCGCCGAGGCTATGCAGGATTCTCTCGTGAAGACACTCTACGTGGCCACCCAGCCGGGACCCGCCGATACGGTCGAGCTGGTGGTGGCCGATTCGGGCTGCGGCGTCAGCCCGGACGAAAAGGAGAAGCTCTTCCTTCCTTATTTCTCGACCAAGAACCGGGGCACGGGTCTGGGACTGGCGATCGTAAGCCACATCGTTGCCGAACATAATGCGACCATCCGGGTGGAGGACAACCTGCCGGCGGGCGCTCGGTTTACGGTAGAGATTCCGGTAGTGCTCGAGGCCGAGCCTGGCGAGAGCGCCCCGGTGCGTCCCGAGGGTTCGGCCGCAGTCAAGGCATGAGACAACGACGAATCCTGGTAGTGGACGACGAGCCGGAGATCCGCAGTTCGCTCAGTGGCGTGCTGGAAGACGAAGGCTACACCGTCGAGACCGCGCAAGAAGGCGATGCCTGCCTGGCTGCGCTGGGGGCGGCCGCCGGGCCCGGCGGCTTCGAGCTGGTGCTGCTGGATATCTGGCTGCCCGGCATGGACGGGATGGAGGTGCTGGCGCGTATTCAGGAGATGCCTTTCCCCGACCGGCCGGTGGTGGTGATGATTTCCGGCCACGGGAGCATCGAGGCCGCGGTGAAGGCCACCAAGCTGGGCGCTTTCGATTTTCTGGAGAAGCCTCTGTCCATCGAGAAGGTGTCGGTGGTGGCCAAGAACGCTCTGGAGCATCGCAGCCTGGCCATCGAGAACAGCCGCCTCAAGCAGGATAACGGCGCCCGCTACCGCATCATCGGGGAAAGCGTGCCCATGAAGGCGTTGCGCCAGCAACTGGCGCTGATGGCCGGCACCAATGGACGGGTGCTGATTTTCGGCGAGAGCGGCACCGGCAAAGAGCTGGTGGCGCATGCCATTCATGCGCTCAGCCCGCGCACCGCCGAACCGTTTGTGGAGGTCAACTGCGCCGCCATCCCAGAAGAGCTGATTGAGAGCGAGCTGTTCGGCCACAACAAGGGCAGCTTCACCAGTGCGCACGAGGACAAAATCGGCAAGTTCCAGAAGGCCGATGGAGGCACGCTGTTTCTGGACGAAGTGGGCGACATGAGCCTGCGTACGCAGGCCAAGGTGCTGCGCGCGCTGGAAGAGCAGCGCTTCGAGCCGGTGGGCGCGGCACAATCCGTGCAGGTGGACGTGCGCGTGGTGGCGGCCACCAACAAAAATCTCGATGAAGAGATCGAACACGGCAACTTCCGCGAAGATCTGTTTTACCGCCTCAACGTGATTCCGTTCTTCGTGCCGCCGCTGCGCGACCGGCGGGAGGACATTCCTCTACTGGCCGAGCATTTCCTCAAGGAATTCACCACCGCATACGGCCGCAAGCCGAAGGAGCTGACCGCCGAAGCGTATCGCATTTTGATGGAACATCACTGGCCGGGCAATGTGCGCGAGCTCAAGAACCTGATTGAACGGATCGTCATTCTCAACCCGCAGGTGCGCGTGGACGCCCGCCACATTCCGCTGGCCGCCACCCGGCGCCAACCCGACCGCCCGTTCGACCGCTTCGGCAGCCTGCAAGAGGTCCGCGAAGCCGCCGAGCGCGAATACATTCTCAAGAAACTGGAAGAGACCAACGGCAACGTCACCCGCACCGCCGAACTGCTGGGCCTGGAGCGCAGCAACCTTTACCGCAAGATGAAGACGCTGGGAATCGGGCCGAAAGAGTAGCTGATTCTGATTCCCGGCAGCGGCGGACTTGGTGATACTATGAGGGGCTAATCGCTGGCAGCCAATTTATGGACCATATTCTGTCGATTGTCCTGTTTACTCCCTTGGCCGGGTTGCTGGTGCTGCTGTTCATTCCCTCGTCGAATGCGCGCGCCATCAAGATTTGGGCCAATGTTGCGGCCTTTGCCGGATTCCTGGTTTCCCTGCCGCTGGTGTTTCAATTCGACCGCACGAAGGATTTTCAATTCGTCGAGCGGGCACCGTGGATTCCGGCCCTGGGCGCCAGCTACCATCTTGGCATCGACGGGCTGAGTCTGTTGCTGGTGATGCTGACCACCGTCATCGGCTTTCTGGCCATCCTCTCCAGTTGGAATGCCGTGCAGGACCGCTTGAAAGAATATTACGCCTTCTTCCTGCTGCTGCAAACCGCCATGCTGGGTGTGTTTATGGCGCTCGATTTCCTGCTGTTTTTCGTTTTCTGGGAGACCGTGCTGGTGCCGATGTATTTCATCATCGCCATCTGGGGCGGCCAGCGGAAAATCTATGCCGCCATCAAGTTCATCATTTACACGCTGATCGGCAGCGTGCTCATGTTCCTGGGCATTCTGACGCTCTACTTCCAGCACTACATGCAGTTTCAGACGTACAGTTTCGATATCACCGACCTGATGCACACGCAAGTGCCGGTGACGGTGGGGTGGTGGGTTTTTTGGGCGTTCTTTGTGGGCTTTGCGGTGAAAGTGCCGATGTTTCCGTTCCACACCTGGCTACCTGACGCGCATACGGAAGCGCCCACCGCCGGTTCAGTGGTGCTGGCCAGCGTACTACTGAAAATGGGGACATACGGTTTCCTGCGCTTTTCGCTGCCGCTGCTGCCGCAATCCGCCAAGGATCCCACCATTGTCACCGTGATGGCGGTGCTCTCCATAATCGGCATCGTTTACGGCGCGCTGGCGTCGCTGATGCAAAAGGACTGGAAGAAACTCGTGGCCTATTCCTCGGTAAGCCACCTGGGCTTCTGCACGTTGGGCATCTTCGCGCTCAATCCGGCGGGTATTTCCGGATCGATCATCCAGCAGATTAACCACGGTATCTCCACCGGCATGCTTTTCCTCGTGGTCGGGATCGTCTATGAGCGGCGGCATACGCGCGAGATCGTGGAGTATGGCGGGCTGCTCAAGGTGATGCCGATCTTCACGCTGGTATTCGGCCTGGCAGCGCTGAGTTCCATGGGGATGCCGCCGCTCAACGGTTTCATCGGTGAAATCACCATTCTGGGCGGCGCTTTCCAGATGTCGCATGTGTGGGCATTCTGGGCGGCGGTGGGGATTGCGCTGGGTGCGGCCTACCTGCTGTGGCTTTTCCAGCGCACTATGCTGGGCGACGTCAAAGAGAAGAACCGCGGCCTGCGCGACCTTTCGCTGCGCGAGATTGTGGTATTCGCGCCGTTGATCGTTTGGGCTTTCTGGATCGGCCTCAACCCGCAGCCGTACTTCCGTGTGCTCGACCGCTCGGTGGCGCAGATCGTGGAGCGGGTGCGTCCAGGTTATTACGCCGAGCGTCATTTGCCGAATCCGCTGGCGCAAACTGCGCCGGCGGCGGAAGTGAAATAAGCAACCGCTCTGACGGTCGCGGGTCTGTCGAGGGTTTTGTTATCGTCGAATTAATGCCCGACAAACCCGATCAGAACCGCCGCTACGTGCATGTACGGCGTGTCAATGAGTGCGAGACGCTGGATGATCTCTTTCGCCACACCTTGCCGGCTTTCGGTGGGGCCTATCTGCGGCGCATTTACGATATCCTGGACCGCGCGATCGGCATGGGCTGTCCGTTGACGGTGGCGGTGGCGGGACCGGTTACGGTCTCGGGCCAGCACCATGCGTGGCTCATTCCCCTGATCGAAACCGGTTGGGTGGCGTACCTCAGCACTACCGATGCGGTGTGTTATCACGACGGGCACCGCAGCCTGGACGCTTACAAATCGGGGCCGGTTCACGAGGTTTCGATCCATAGCGACGATGCCGCGCTGCGCGAAGAAGGCACCATCCGCGTTACCGATATGGCTTTCGACGAAGGCGTGTTGCTGGACGAAGATCGATTTCTGAGCGCGGTGCTGGCGCGGCCCGAGTTCCAGCACAAAATGACGGGTACGGAGCTTCGCTACCGGTTGGGGCAATATTATGCCGCGCAAGAGGAGCGGCACGGGATCCAGGCCGGGCTG
>Ga0335079_10007441_pt1 | contig 12468 bp, 8 predicted proteins | sample Lox_Sample_33_FD_206719 | JGI IMG/M metagenome (GOLD analysis project Ga0335079, IMG submission 206719) | Soil microbial communities from Loxahatchee National Wildlife Refuge, Florida, United States - Lox_Sample_3.3 | ecosystem: Environmental > Terrestrial > Soil > Wetlands | place: USA: Florida... | reverse complement strand
CCCGGAGTGCGATCTGGATTATGTGCCGAGCCCCGGGCGGCGGCTTGACATCGAGCATGCCGTCGCCAACTGCATCGCCTTCGGCAGTAAGAATTCGGCATTGGTGCTCCGGCGCGTGTAAATTCTCGCGAACAAAACGCGCCCGCGCGCGTATAGGGTGAGTATGGGCGTGATTGCCAATCTCAGGTACGCGGTACGGACGCTAGCCAAGGCCCCGGTCTTTACCTCCGTGGCAGTGGTGTCGGTTGCCCTGGGGATCGGCGCGAACACGGCGGTCTTCAGCCTGCTGGACCATGTGCTGTTGCATCACTTGCCGGTGGAGCAGCCGGAGCGGCTGGTGCAACTTCATGAGGTGGGGGAGCACTACGGTTCCAACATGGGCCTGAACGCACTGTCTTATCCGATGTACCAGGATTTGCGCGACAAGAGCCAGGTCTTCAGCGGAATTCTGTGCCGCTTTGGATTGCCGCTCAGCGTAAGCTATGCGGGTAATAGCGAGCGCGCGATGGGAGAACTTGTCTCAGGTAGCTTCTTCCAAGTACTCGGCATCCACGCTGCGCTGGGGCGGTTGTTCACGTCGGAGGAAGACCAAACGCCGAACGGTCCACCGGAGGCGGTGCTGAGTTACAGCTATTGGGAATCCCGATATGCCGGCAACCGGTCGGTGCTCGGCAAGTCGATCCTCGCCAACGGGCGGCAATTGACGATTATCGGAGTCGCGGAGCGCGGATTCGAAGGATCGGACCGGTTGTACTCCACTCAGGTGTATATCCCGGTCATGATGGCGCCCCAGGTCACGACCATCGATCACCCGCTCGAAAATCGCCGGCAGCGCTGGGTACAGATCTTCGCTCGCCTGAAACCGGGCTTGACGATCCAGGATGCGCAGGCGTCGCTCCAGCCTCTGTTTCACCAGGTGCTCGCCATGGAGGTGCAGCAAAAGGAGTTCGCAAAGGCATCAGCCTACGCCAGGCAGGAATTCCTGAAGATGAGGCTGGAAGTGACGCCGGGCGGCCAAGGGCAGGACGAAGGGCGCCAATTCCTGGAGGCGCCACTGTGGGCAATGATGGCAATGGTCGGGCTGGTTCTGCTGATCTCTTGCGCGAACGTGGCCAATCTGATGATCGCGCGGGCCACCGGACGGCAGAAGGAGATCGCGGTTCGGCTGGCGCTCGGCGCTAGCCGCGCGCGCCTGATCGGCCAACTGCTCGCCGAAAGCACGCTGGTTTCCCTGGCTGGCGGCTTGCTCGGCCTCGTAATTCTTTCGCCCACCCTTCGGGTGCTGCTTCGCGTGATGCCGCAGATGGATCCGCCGCTGCGGTTCGAAACGGGGGTGAATCTGCAAATCCTCGGATTTACGATCGGCATCTCGCTGCTGACCGCGCTTTTATTCGGCCTACTGCCGGCGCTGCAAGCGACACGGCCGGAACTTGCACCGACGCTGAAGGACCAGGCCGGCACGGTTACCGGAGGGCACATCGGATGGCGCAAACTGCTGGCCGCCGCCCAGGTGAGTCTTTCGCTGCTCCTGCTGATCGGCGCGGGCCTGTTCCTGCGCAGCCTCCAGAATATCGAGACGCTGAATCCCGGGTTTGAGGTGACGAACCTGCTGTCGTTTTCAGTGGACCCGACGCTGAGCGGCTACAACACCGAACGCGCCAAGCTCTTCTATCGGGAACTGGATCAGGAATTGAGCGGACTACCGGGCGTGCAGTCGTCCGCGTTGTCCGTCGTGGCGCCCCTCAGCTTTAATGAATGGGACAGCACGGTGACAGTCGACGGTTACGCCGCGAAACCGGGCGAAGACATGAACCCGTGGGTCAACCACGTATCGCCGGCCTTTTTTGCAGCCCTCCGGATTCCGATCTATGCGGGCCGGGGTTTCACCGACCGCGACGCGAGCGGCGCACCCAAGGTGGCGATCGTGAATGAGAAATTCGCCCGGCATTATTTCGGCAGTGCGTCCGCCGTCGGCCGCCACATTGGGCTGGGCGGCGATCCCGGAACCAAAACGGATATTGAGATTGTCGGGGTGGTGCGGGACACGCGCTATCAAACCATGCGCCAGGAACCGCCGCGGCAGGTCTTCTTTCCCTACTTGCAAAACCCCTGGGCCGCTGGAATGACCGCCTACATTCGAACCACCATGCGGCCGGAGCAGATGTTTCCCGCACTGCGCCAGGCCGTCCGGAAGCTCGACGCCAATATGCCGGTGTTTCTGATGAAAACCGAAGAGCGGCAGCGCGACGATTCTTTGGCGGTGGAGAAGCTGGTTGCCAGCCTATCGACCGCATTCGGCATTTTGGCCACCGTGCTCGCGGCTGTCGGCGTATACGGAGTGATGGCGTTCGTGGTGGCGCGGAGAACGCGCGAGATCGGGATTCGGTTGGCGCTCGGGGCCGTCAACGGCAATGTGATCTGGCTGGTGATGCGCGAGGTCCTGCTGCTGGCCGGCGCGGGAATTCTTATCGGCCTGCCGGCGGCATGGGCCGGGACACGCCTGGTGGCGAGCCAGCTTTATGGCATCACTCCGAACGATCCGGGAACGCTGGCGGCGGCCACGCTCGGTATTGCGGCCATCGCGGCAGCGTCCGGGTATCTGCCGGCGCGCCGGGCAACAAGAGTAGATCCGGTGTTGGCGATCCGTTGCGAATGATCACACGCCCATCTCGCGGCGGATAGCATCGGCGATTCGGGCGGTATAATCCTCCACGCCGGACATCTCGGGTCCCTCGACCATCACGCGCGCCAGCGGCTCGGTTCCGGAAAAGCGGACCAGAACGCGCCCGGACCCGGCGAGTTCTTCTTCCACCTTGCGAATTTCTTGAGCGACCGCGGGAACTTCCGTCAGCGCCTTTTTGTGCTTGACCCGTACGTTGACCAACTTCTGGGGATAGACGCGGAAATCGGCGGTCAGCTCGTCCAGGCCGGCGCCCGCCTGCCTGCATATTTCGAAAACGCGAGCCGCTGTAAGAAGGCCGTCACCGGTCGTGGCGTATTCGCGAAAGATGACGTGGCCGGATTGTTCGCCGCCGATTGCGGCATCCAGCCGGACCATCTCCTCGAGGACATACTTATCGCCCACTGGCGTGCGCACCAGGTGGATGGCTTCGCGTTCCAGCGCCTTCTGAAGGCCGAGATTCGACATGACGGTGGCGACCACCAGGTTTCCGGTGAGACGGCCCGCGGCTTTCAAGGCACGAGCCGAGGTGAGCAGCACGGCATCGCCATCGACGATCTTGCCGCTGCGCGCGACGAAGATGGCGCGGTCGGCGTCGCCATCGAAAGCCACTCCGGCATCGGCACTCTGGGCCAGCACCGCTTCGCGCAAATTCTCAAGGTGCAGCGCGCCGCAGTTGAGGTTGATGTTGCGGCCGTTCGGCTCGGCACATAACACGCCCACGGACGCGCCCAAGCGTCGGAACAGCTCCGGAGCCAGCCGGTAAGCGGCTCCATGGCCGCAGTCAATCAAGAGCCGTAACCCGTCAAGGCGCACTGCCACAGTGGAAGCGAGATAGTCGAGATACTGCCGGTCGAGCCCTTCATCGATTGCAAGCCGGAGAGGGCTGGACACGGCCCCTTGCGCACGCAAACGGAAGATTTCCTGCTCAATCGCGTGCTCCTCCGCGTCGGGCAGTTTGAAGCCGCTGTGCCCGAAGACCTTGATACCGTTGTCCTGAAATGGATTATGGGAAGCCGAAATCATGACGCCGGCAAGAAACGGGCCGGTCCGGGTGAGGTAAGCCACGCCCGGAGTCGTAACGATGCCCGCATAGCGCACACGTACGCCGCGGCTCTGCAGCCCCCCGGCGACGAGTTCGGCGATCCACTGGCCCGATTCACGGGTGTCGCTTCCGATGAGGATCTCGGGGCTCGCCTGAGCGGCGGTGGCATCGCTACCCAACGCTTCGCCGAATGCATAGATAGTTTGCGGGTCGAGCGGATATTCGCCCGCGACCCCGCGTATGCCATCGGTTCCGAACAGCTCTTTAGCCAATCTTCCTCCGTGGGGATGAGACTTTCAATTCTTCCTCGTCGTGACGGTGACGGTGATATCGGGAGAGGACTGAAACCGAATGTAGGGGTCGTCGACAAACGCATGCACATGTAACGCGGCAGTTCCGCGAACCGAGGAAACATCGAGCCGATCGGTGACGGCGGAACTCACGCCCTGCACGCGCCGGGCAGGACCGACGATGGTCAACTGCGCGGGGCTCACCTGGTAATGTGCCGGCGCTGCGCTCGCGAATCGCACCTGAATGGGAACGGCGCGCTCCAGGCGCCAGTCGAACTCAAGCCTGACTTCCGGCGGGATCGCTCGCTCCAGATGCACACCACGCGCTAGCCGCACATCGCCATTGTCGACGGTGAAGCGGTGGGCTCCGGGAGTGATATCGGACATGTCGAGAACGACCGAGGGAGACCGCGATTCGCGAATCCCGCTCAGTTCGCCGGCCGGCCCCCGGAGTTCCAGCGTAACCGACTCGACGGGCGCCGAGCTCATCTCGAGATCGTGTGGCAAATTCCGGTATTCAATCGGGACGGTCGTGAATGTGGACAACTCCGGCTCGCTGGCAACAACGGCCCAGATAGCCACGGCGATCACTAGCGCCAGCAGCCGCCACCAAAAGTTGTGAACCAGCAAGCGCCCGGCGCGCGCGAGCAGTTTCATGGCTGATTGACTCGCTGGGCCGGACGGTCGTCAGAACGTGTTGATACGGCGTGCGGCGGGTGAACGATCAACGGCAATTCGGGTTGCGCGCGCCGGACCCCGAAGTGGCGGTTGATGGTTTCCTGAAGCAGGGCTCCGGAGATCCCGGATGTCAATTCGCCGCTAGCGGCAATCGAGATCCGGCCGGTTTCTTCGGAAACCACGACGGCGAGGCAGTCGGTTTCCTCCGTGATGCCGATGGCCGCGCGATGACGCGTGCCGAAATTCCGTGACAGCGCGGGGTTGGTGGTGAGGGGTAGGAAACAGGCCGCGGCGGCAATGCGGTCCTTTTGGACGATCACAGCGCCGTCATGCAACGGGAGGCCGGGCTGAAAGATAGACAGCAGCAGGTCTCTCGAAATTCGGGCTTCGAGCGGCACGCCGCTTTCTACAAACGTTCGGAGCCCAATCTCACCTTCCAGTACGATTAGGGCGCCGGTCTTCTGCTCCGCGAGTTGTTCGACCGCCATCACGATCTCATGGATCGATTCGGTGGAACGCAAACTCGCGCTCCACCATCCCTTCCGCCCAATGGTCGCCAGGGCGCGCCGGATTTCGGATTGAAACAGCACAATGATGGCGATGCCCAGGTAAGGGACGATAAATGACAGAAGCGAACGGAGCGCTTCGAGGCCGGTCCACACCGCCACCGCATACAGCACGACCATGAAGCTGATGCCAATTAGAATGTGTCCGGCGCGCGTGCCGCGAACGACCATCAACGCCTGATACACGACGAAAGCAACGACCAGAATGTCGACGATTCCGGTCACGGTCAGTTTGGGCGCGAAGGGCAGGAAACGCGCGAAATCCGACATTCGTAGCTCTTAACCCATCTTATCTTAGGGCGCGGTCCACCGCCCTGCCGGTCTCGTCGTAATAACTAGTGGATACAATGAATTATGCCGTTTGTCACGGTTCCGGAGGCGGTCGAAGAGATTCGCGCTGGACGCATCCTGGTGGTGGTCGATGATGAAGACCGGGAAAACGAAGGCGACCTGACCATCGCGGCCGAGAAAGTCACGCCGGAGATTATCAACTTCATGGCCACCCACGGCCGGGGGTTGATCTGCCTCGCGCTTACCGAAGAACGGTGCGACGCGTTACGGTTGCCGCTGATGAGCCTCCAAAACACCTCGAACTTCGGAACGGCGTTTTGTGAGTCGATTGACGCGCGTGTGGGCGTAAGCACCGGGATTTCGGCTGCCGACCGGACGCGAACCATTCTGACGGCAACTGATTCGGCCTGCCGGCCAGCCGACCTGGCGCGGCCTGGCCATGTCTTTCCGCTACGTGCGCGTGAGGGAGGCGTTCTGGTTCGGGCTGGGCAAACGGAGGCGTCGGTAGACCTGGCGCGGCTGGCCGAACTAACCCCTGCCGGCGTGATCTGCGAAATCATGAACGACGACGGCACTATGGCTCGAGTGCCGCAACTGGAAGAGTTTTGCGGGCGGCATCGATTGAAAATGATGTCGGTGGCGGACCTGATCCGGTACCGCATGAAGAACGAGCGAATTGTGCGGCGCGCGGCCGAAGGGTGCGTGCAAACCGATGTCGGGGAGTTTCGGACCGTTGCCTACACGAGCGATCTGAATCCTGAGTACCACCTTGCGCTGGTGCGGGGTGAGGTCGAAGGTCAGGAAGGCGTGCTGGTGCGCATGCATTCGCGTTGCCTGTATGGAGACGTTTTCGCCTCAACGACGTGCAGTTGCGGGCAACTCGTGCGCGAGTCGCTGCGCATGATCGCGGACGCGGGGCGGGGTGTGCTGGTGTACCTGCACGAGAGCGGGCCAGGCTTCCGGGTCGAACAACACGGTGTCGGGCAAGCGCGGCTGGGATCCCACGGGCGGGAATTCCTGCACCTGGCGGGTGCTGACGGTCAACGGCAACTGCAGCACGAGCACGGCATCGGCGCACAGATTCTCTCGGACCTGGGGCTTCATACGATTCGGCTGCTGACCAATCATCCGCGCAAGATCGTGGCGTTGGAAGGATTTGGGATCGAAATTGTCGATCAAATCCCGATTCGCGTCTAGGAGGGAACCCACGGGAGCGCCGCTCCGTTAATAATGGCGAAGGGGTAACGTCCTCATGAGTATGAAATCGCCGATTCTGAGCGCCTCGATACTGACGCTGATCTGCGCGGGCCTGTTGGCTGCCGCCGATCCCCAACTGTTAAATCTCGTTATGCCGGACGCCAAAGTTCTGGCGGGCGTCAATGTGGACCAGGCCAAGACCACTCCGTTCGGCGCATATGTGGTGGGCCAGATTCAAGCGCAGGGGGCGCAACATCTGCAGCAAGTAGCAGCCCTGACTGGGTTCGACCCGACACGAGATCTTCATGAATTGCTGATCGCGTCGAACGCCGGGCCGGGCAATCACTCGGCGTTGATCCTGGCGCGGGGAAACTTTGATGCGAACCGCATCCAGGCGGCAGGAATCGCAGGCGGCGGCACGACGGCGACTTATAACGGTGTCACCCTTTTGCTCGATCCGAAGCAAGCTCACGCGGTGGCGTTCCTGGATCCGACGCTGGCGGTGGCCGGCGATGTGGACGCCGTGAAGGCCGCCATCGACCGGCAAAGCGCACCCACGCCGCTCAGCGCCGGCTTAGTGGTTCAGGTGAACCAGTGGAGCGGGACGGAGGACGCCTGGGCGATTGCGGCGACCCCACTTGCGAACCTGAAGCCGCCGGTGAATCCCTCCAACCCTCCCAATCCGGCCATCCAGAACGCCTTTCAGGATATCCAGCAAGCAGCAGGGGGCGTGAAATTCGGAGACCCAATCGTCTGGACCGGCCAGTTGCAGGCGGATACGGCCCAGAACGCGGCTTCGGTTGCGGGAGTTGTACAGTTCGTGGCAAGCCTCGCCCAGATGCAGGCACAGCAGAAGAACCCACAAGCGGCCGGCATCCTGACCTCGCTCTCGGTAACGACTAGCGGGAACCAGGTGAATCTGTCGTTGAGTGTACCGGAAGCCCAGGCCGAACAGGCATTCAAGCCGAAGGCAGCTACGGCCACCCCACAGTCAGTCCGCCGCGCGCCGCGCCGCGCCCGTTAGAGCCGGCCCACGAACGGCGATAATGACCTAGTGGGTCTCGTACATCTGGAAGCGGGGACGCCGGTTCCCCAGGCACGCGCGGCGGCCGTCAACGCCGAAGCTTTGCGGCGCGAATTGGAAGGCGCGATTGAGGGCGAAGTCCGCTTCGATGCGATTTCCCGAGCTCTTTATTCAACCGACGCCAGCGTGTACCAGATTCAGCCGCTCGGTCTGGTGGTGGCCCGAAACCGGCAGGATGTGCTCCGGGCTCTGGAGATCTGCCGCCAGTTTCGTTGCCCGCTCACATTGCGCGGCGGCGGCACCTCGCAAGCGGGGCAGGCGATTGGCGACGGCATCCAGATCGACACCTCTAAGTACTTCAATCGATTGATCGAAGTCAATCCGGAAGAGCGATGGGCGCGCGTCGAACCGGGGATCGTCCTGGACGAATTGAACGCGCAACTTGCGCGGTTTGGGCTGCGTTTTGCGCCGGATATCTCGACCGCCAGCCGCGCCACGATCGGCGGCATGATCGCCAACAACTCGGCGGGGGCGCGCAGCGTTCTTTACGGCAAAACCATAGACCACGTTCTGGAACTGGAAGTCGCCCTTGCAGACGGCAGCCTCGTGCACGCCCGCGAAATGGCCCGGAGCGAGGTTCCGGGCGGCGATACGTTGGAAGCCGACTGTTATCGAAAAGTGCTAGACCTCGCTGCGGAACATGCAGACGAAATCGACCGCCGATATCCAAAAGTTCTACGCCGGGTCGCCGGCTACAATCTTGATGAGTTCACGGATCTCAATAGTCCGGTGAACTTGGCCAAAATGTTCGTGGGTTCCGAGGGGACGCTGGGGATTGTCCTCGAAGCCAAGCTCAGGTTGGTCCCGCTGCCGAAAGCGAAAGCCGTGATGGTGGTGATGTTCGCGGACTTGCTGGAGGGCTTGGCGGCGGTCCCCACGATTTTGCGGCATAAACCCTCGGCGATCGAGGTGATGGATAAGGCGATCCTCGACAACACCCGGCAGAACGAAAATTTGGAGTCTATTCGCAGCTCATTCGTGACAGGGGATCCGGCGGCGACGTTGTGTATCGAGCTCTATGGCGATCGCGCCGAGGATCTGCCGCCGCGCTTGCGCGCTTTGGAGGAAGACCTGCGCGCGCAGCGTTTCGGCTATGCCTATCATTCCGAGACCGAACCCAAGCAGCAGCGCATCTGGAGCCTGCGGGAGGCGGCGCTGGGGCTATCGATGGCGATGAAAGAGGACGCCAAGTCGATTTCGTTCGTCGAAGATACCGCGGTGGCTCCGGAACGTTTAAGCGAATACATCGGGCGGTTTCTGGAAATCATCCGGCGGAATGAGACCACCGCCGGAATCTACGCGCACGCATCGGTCGGGTGCCTGCATGTGCGCCCTGTGGTCAATATGAAGACCGACGAAGGGGTGCGCAAGTTCGAAGCGATCGCGCAGCAGGTGGCGGATCTGGTGCTCGAATTCGGCGGCGCACTCGCGGGCGAGCACGGCGACGGTTTGGTGCGGGCCCCGTTCATGCGTCAGATGTTCGGCCCGGTGCTGTACGAAGCGTTTCGCGAGATTAAGCGTACATTCGACCCACTCGGCATTCTGAATCCCGGAAAGATTGTGGACGCGCAGCCGCTGACGGCAAACCTGCGCTTCGGGGCCGGGTATAAGACCCCGCAGCCGAAGACCTGGTTCGACTATTCCGAATACGGCGGTTTCGGCGGTGCGGTGGAAATGTGCAGCGGAGTGGGCGCGTGCCGGAAGAAGCTGGCGGGAACGATGTGCCCTTCCTACATGGCCACCCGCGAGGAGTCCGATGTGACGCGCGGGCGCGCCAACGTTCTGCGGTTGGCAATGACCGGCCGGCTCGGCGAGACAGGGCTCGGAGACGAAGGCGTCTATAGAGTGTTGGATTTGTGCCTGGAGTGCCGTGCATGCAAAGCGGAATGCCCGGTGGGCGTCGACATGGCGCGGTTCAAGAGCGAGTTTCTGGCCGACTATTGGAGCCGGCACGGTACGTCTCTCAGCGCCCGCGCCCTCGGAAATATCCACCGGCTCTCCGTGTGGGGAAGCCGGTTTGCCCCGCTCGCGAACTGGGCGGCGGGGCTTGGATTCTCGCGGTGGATGAACGAGAGGCTGCTCGGCGTGGACGCGCGGCGCCGGTTGCCGGAATGGAAGCAGGAGACATTTGAAAAGTGGCTGGCGGGGCATCCGCGGCCGAAGGCATCGCCGGGGAAAGCGGTGACGCTGTTCAACGATACATTTACCAATCACTACGACCCGGAGATTGGGATGGCGGCGCTGGAGGTTTTGGAGCGCGGAGGGTGTCAGGTGCAGGTCGTGCGGCCGGCATGTTGCGGAAGGCCGCTGATCTCGAAGGGGCTGCTAGCGGAAGCTCGCGCACAGGCCGCGCAAGTAGTGGAAGGCCTGTTCCCGATCGCGAGCCGGGGCGAGAAGATTTTGTTTTGTGAGCCGAGTTGCCTCTCGGCGGTCAAGGAAGACGGACCGGCGCTGCTGCGGGGCGCTCAACAGGAGAAGGCGCGTACGGTGGCGAACGCGTGCCACTTGTTCGACGAATTCGCGGGAGAGTTGGATCTGCCGTTGCGGCCGGGTCCGAAGAAGATTCTGCTCCACGGTCACTGCCATCAGAAATCGATGGGGCTGCTTCCGGCGACAATGTCGTTGCTCTCGCGGGTTCCGTCCGCGACGGTGGTCGATCTGGATGCAGGGTGTTGCGGAATGGCAGGCTCGTTTGGCTACGATCGAACGCACTACGACGTCTCGGTCGCGATCGCGGGGCGGCGGTTGCTTCCCGCAGTGAAATCGATGGGAGAAGGCGAGGTTCTGGTGGCGCCGGGAACTTCCTGCCGGCACCAGGTGGCGGAATTGGGCGGCCGGCGCGGCGTGCATCCGGCGGTGCTGATTCGAGAGCTGCTGGGCTGAGGGTCAGGCTCGCAGAAAGCGTCGGAGCAGCAGAGTCAAAACCGCTGTCGTGGCCAGAGTCAACGATCCCGTGGCGACGTGAGTGATGCTGACGATCACTACCGGGAGTGTGCCTTGCTCCATCATCAGACGAGTGATGAAGGCGCCCATCCCCAGCATCACCTGAGTAAATGTGATTCCGATCAAAAGTTTTGCCGTAGGACGAAGAGTGGAATGCTCGGGATATTGGTTGGTGACCAGCACGGCGAGCAGTAGGATCGTGATGGTCACAACGAGCGCGCCAATGATGTGCGGGATCACTCCCATGGCATTGTGCCGATACGCGGAGCCCAGCGCGACTTGCAGCACGAGAAGCGATAACGCGATCAACGAGAGTGTGCGGAGGGAAAGGCGGCGCGAATCCGGGAGTGGTTCGGAAGGCCGGCTCCAGGTTTGCGAGGTAATCACGGAAATCGCGACAGCTCCGGCGAAGAGGAGTTGTGCGAGCAGTGCATGTAGCGCACCCACACCGGAGCCGCGCCCCAGCCCCAGCAGGGCTTCCAACGCGACACCGGCCAGCAAAAACCAGGCTGGACCGCGGAGCCACAGCGCCAACCCAAGCACAAGCAGCCCGACGGCGGAGGCGATCGTCAAGTGGAGCGGCTGGAGATAGGTGGGCGGATGCTCCGAGTAGCTCGTAACCAGCGCACCCGTAATCACCAACGCGAATGTGAAGACGGCCACCAGGATGGCGTAACGGTGTAACGACGGGCTGGTCATGCGGAGTTCGGAGCGGCGAGCGGCCTCTGGTCTCACTGTATCGCGTGAGGGGCGTTGCTCTTCAGTGGGTGCGGCAGCGGGTAGAGGCTCGTCCCGGCTCTCGTTCAACCAACGCACCCCGGCGAATGCCACGACGATGAGCCCGGCGGCGGAAACTAACCACGTCGTGACGGCGCCCCAGAGTGCGCAGGTCAGGCCGGCGGCCATCAGGACCGGGGCGTAGCTTGGTTTGTGAATCATGCCCGTTCCGGAGCGGCATACCAACGCGCGACTCGGGCGAGAATCGCGGTGAGGTAGACCATGCAGCCTGGCACCCACATGAGCATGCCGCCGAGTTGCTGATCCGATCGAGCATCGAGACCCCAACCGGCGCGAATCTGGCGCAGAATGTCCGGATTGCCAGAGCGGTTCAGATAAGCGGGGTACCAGCCGGGAGGCGTGAACGTGAGGACGGCTCCAAGCAGACTGCAAGCGGTACAGGCGCTGAAGAGGTAAAAGATGGCGGGCAGAGGCGCGATTCGCCGCGAGGCGGCGGGTGCGAAGATGGGCCACCAAAAGATGGCACCTGTGATCAGAAAGCTCAGGTGCTGGAAGATATGGAGGCCGGGGTTGGCCAGTGCCGCATTGAAGAGGAACGGAATGTGCCAGGCGAGCATTGTCCCCACGCCGAGCGACCAAGCCAGCACGGGCTGCGAGAGCGCGTGCTCGCTGCGCACGAGCCAGGGGCGAGTGAGGGAGAGCGCGGGAACCCCAAGGATCCAGAGCGGCGGGATGACGAGCGCCAAGAGAAAGTGCTGGAGGACGTGCGCGCTGAAGAGATAGATATCGCCGAGCATATCGAGGGGAGAAACAAGAACGACCAACAAGAGAAGTGTTGCGGAAAGGAACGAGAGCGTCTGCAACGGCGTGCGTTGGCGGGCAAGAGTCAGGTAGGCGGCTACGAGCACGATGCAGCCGATGACGACGGAAGGTTCCCAATCCCAGCTCATAAAAAC
>Ga0335079_10007439_pt1 | contig 12468 bp, 15 predicted proteins | sample Lox_Sample_33_FD_206719 | JGI IMG/M metagenome (GOLD analysis project Ga0335079, IMG submission 206719) | Soil microbial communities from Loxahatchee National Wildlife Refuge, Florida, United States - Lox_Sample_3.3 | ecosystem: Environmental > Terrestrial > Soil > Wetlands | place: USA... | reverse complement strand
ACCAGTGACCGGCTTCGGATCGCTACTCCTTCTGTCCAGCAGAGGGCGTCTTCACGGCGCCACGCTTATTCCAGCCGTGGAAGCGCGACAAGTCGCCCGCGTTCCATGCCTCGCGGAGTCCAGGCGTACTCAGGTCCCAGTCGGGACGGACTTCGCTCGTCACCACGCGCAGATCGTGCCAAAGATCGATGACCGACGGACGGCCCCAGAACCAGTAGCCGTTATAGATGCTGTGAATCACGAGACGTGGCTTCAGCACGAGCGTGTGCGGAATCATTGGATTGTGTTCGGGGTCGGTATACTCCTGGATGTCGAGGTCCTTTTGAAGTTTTCGCTCAGGGTCAGAGAGGAAGGGCCACTGGGCGCCGACCGACGCGCGGAATTCCTGAAGAGTATGGTGATCGTCGGTGGCGATCGTGGCGATTTGAGTGTAGGCCACCGCGATCTTGGGGTAGAACGCTGCGAGTTCCAGATGCTGCTGCTGTTCCTTCGGGCAGTAGTGGCCGCGCGCGAGCGTGAGGATCAGCGGGTCGTCACCCTGGAGTTCGCTAAGTTTGCGCAGTGTGCCCGTATGATCGGGCAGTTCGTAATTGGGGAAAATGCCTCCGGGCACGATATCAGAACGCATGGTTCGGCTCCTCTCAAAGACCCAGAGTGACGCCCGCCTTTACCTGGGAGCGGCATACGAGCACGTTCCCGGGAGCGGGCCTCTCCAGCGGCTCACGGTCATAAATAATCGATCCGCCAATCAGACACCGACGGAGAAGCTTCATCCCCGTGGCCGCACGTCCGCCTCGCGTGAAGAGCGGATAAATCCCTGCACGAACCCGGCGATCTGATCTGCCGCCGTGTCCAACGCGAAATGGCCTCCGTCGACGATGTGAACCTCAGCATTCGGCACGTCTGTGCGATAGCGCTCCGGCTCGCCCGGGTCGAACGAAAGCTCATATTTGCCCCATATCACTAGCAGCCGCGGTTGCTTCTCGCGCATCCACGATTGCCACTTCGGGTAGGCGTCCACATTGGTTCGATAGTCATAAAACAAATCGCTCTGGATCTCGGCCTGGCCGGGCCGATTAAGAAAATAGAATTCATCCGTCCAGAGATCTGGGTCGTAGCGTTCTACGTTGGGATCGTTGCCGATATGACGAGTGCGGGTCGCGGACAGCGAGAGCAAGTTCTCGCGCAGCGCACTTTCATTGGTCGCGCGATCAACCCAAAAGGCTCGCCGCGTCTTCCAATTCACGCCCAGCCCCTCGTTGTGCGAGACGGCGTCTTGAACAATGAGAGCTTCCACGCGCTGTGGGTTTGCGAGGATCATCCGAAAGCCCACCGGGCCACCGTAATCCTGCATGTAGAGCGTGTAGCGCGAGAGGTCCAGCGCCTCAGTGAGGTGGTTCATGATCTCAGCGTAATTATCGAAGGTGTATGCGAATTTCTTCGGGTCCGGCCAGTCACTGTGTCCGAAACCGGGGTAATCAGGCGCTATCAGGTGATAGCGATCGGAGAGCCTTGCGAAGAGCGGCTCAAACATCCGCGATGAAGAAGGAAGTCCGTGCAGTAGGAGAAGCGCAGGCGCATTTTCAGGTCCGGCCTCTCGGTAGAAAATCGACAGACCGTCGACCTGCAGGGTGCGATAAGCGGTGGGGTAGTTCATCGAAGATTCCTTTTGGATCATGTCGAAAAAACACCGGCCCACGCGAAGCAAGGGGCACCGATTACAGTGCGGCCATCACGAGATAAAGTATGGAAGCGAAACAATTGGACGAGAGCACTGGCGATAATTTACTGGAGCGCAGATAGACTGGACGCCGCTCCGTCGCGTTGAGGCGCGCCGCCAATCGAGCTGATGCCGCAATCGTAACCAAATGCCGTTTCTCTTGGTCGATAGCGGGGGACCGTCCATCAAGTCCGAATCTTCCAGCCAGTCCTCGGCCGAAGCCTGGGTCTACTCTGGGCCGAAGAAGTCCGTCGCAGCGCCGAAGGTTGAAGTCCGTCCCTCCCACCCATCGTGCTTTTCGCTGGGCGGGGCAGCCTCACTCGTTTAGTAGCGAAGACCTATCCAACGGAGGATGCGCGAGCCCCCTCACTTTTCCTCTCGCTGAGTGCCGGTAGAAGAAGTTTCAGAAGCGCTTCGTCCGAGAACGGGTTCTGACCTGAGATCAACTCGCGATCTTGAAGGACGTAGCTCTTCCATGGAGCGAGCACACTTACGTTACCGCCGGCCGTACGTAAGGCGAAGTCCGGGTAGAAGAGCACCTTACCACCAATCTCAAGCGGCTCCCGCTGCTGCTCTTCGGCCGTCGAAAAGATGGTCATCTTATAGCCAGAATAAATCCATCCTTCAGCCTTCGCCCGCGCTCCAGCGACATCGTCCGCCACCAGCGCTGCGACCACCTCCGTCGAGTTCGGAAGTGCCGAGAGAAGTGAAATCGGGCCATGGCAGAGCACCGCCGTAGGCTTGGATGTTTTATGAAAGTGTCTCATCACAGTGCCAGCGTCGGGATCATCGAGAAGATCCATCATCGGGCCATGGCCGCCGGGGACAAAAACAGCGTCATATTGAGCCAGGCCCGATGCGATGACATCCGTGATGCGAGTTGGATTTTTGAGCCCAGTCAGGGTGTCGCGAAATCTGAGATAGTCTTGAAGTCTGGCCTCGTCCCCGCCGAAGAAATCGGCTACAGCTGAATGGACATCCATTTGCGGCGTATTGCCTTTGGGGTTGGCGAAAGTGATTTCATAGCCTTCCTTCATCAAGGCGCGGACCGGAACCGTCAGTTCGTTGAGATAGTAGCCAGCGCCGGTATAGACCCTGCCATCTTTCAATGGCAAGCCATGACCGCTCGAGACTAGCACCAAGACTTTCCCTTTCGTTGCCATTTCGCTCTCCTTTCTGAAATCGAATCTGTCTCTCGAGATCTTAGCTTGTACCAAGCAACCACTTTGCGGCAGCCTCGGCCTCAGTCACCGCCATCATTGCATTCACCGGCGTCGTTAGCGGATCAGAACATCGTGTTGTTGTTCGCAGCCGTCTCCGGGATCGGCTGGATGACATCCCAGTGCTCGACTACCTTGCCGTCTTCCGACCTATAGATGTCAACGACCGCTTCGCCACGGGGATCATCCGACAAGCCGTGCCAATGGCTGTGGAGGATGACGTAGTCCCCGTCCGCGAAGACTCGCTTGATCTCGCCGTGCGCGTCCGGATGACTGGCCATGATGCGGGCGATGAAATTGCGGAGCCCGTCCATGCCGTCCTCGATGAGCGGATTGTGCTGGCGATAGACTGCTCCGGCATACATGCGGAACGCGTTCTCAACGTCGCCTTCGAAGACCGCCTTCTTGTGGAAGGCCACGGTGTTGGCTTTGTTTGTTTCAGACATGTTGCTTCCTTTCAGACCGGAGCTGATTGACGAAACCCTACCAAAGCATCACACCCGCGGGTAGCGGATCACAGCAGATTCGAACGTCCGTATATGGACCCCTCCCCAATTGCCAGCACTCCGGTCTTTGTGCGACGAGGTAACGACTGCTCACGTATATACGGCCTCATTGTTGACCTCGATTAACCGAGGTCGGGCCACGATGGGCTATTCGCGCGCCAGCTCCCCATTGCTTCGTCGGGCTTGATGCCCGCGGACATTCTCGGGTTTCGCTGACGCCGGTTCGACCTGTTCGCCATCGACTCAGAGTGCTCGCAACCGTGGTAACTCTCCTCTCTCAGCCTGAAGCCCTCTCTCAGCCTGAAGCGCGTGCGCTATATGCCGCCAGACCATTCGGTTCATAGGCGGAGCCATGCTTCAACATCGCCCAGGCCACCCGCGCCATCTTGTTCGCTAGCGCTGTGACTGCGACGTTGACGTGGGAACGCTGGGCCAGTGCCAACGCCCATCGACTCATTCGATCGTTCTTGCCCGGCGCAGTACGTAATGCGGAGCGTGCACCGTGGATCAACAGCGTGCGTACGTAGCTGTCGCCGCGCTTGCTGATGCCGAGTATTCGCTCCTTGCTGCCCGAGCTGTGCTGCCGAGGCGTCAAGCCCAATGCCACGGCTACATGGCGACCGTTTTTGAACTGGCGGGCATCTCCGATCATAGCGACCAGTGCCGAGGCAATCAGCGGGCCAATTCCCCGCAGCTGCTGCAGCCGACCTACGGCTTCATTCTCGCGGCCTATCGCCCGGATCTCCTTATCGAGCTCGCGCACGCGTTCATCGAGTGCCCGCAGATCCGCGTACAGTCCGGAAAGCAGTGCTCGCAAACGCACCGTCAGTCCATTGGACGCATCCTCCAGCCACGCCGGAACCGCTAGACGCAGGGCGGCAATCTCCCGCGGTGCCACCAAGCCGTACTCGTACGCTAAACCGCGCAACTGGTTCGCCTTCGCACCTCGCTCGCTGATCAAACTGGCACGAACACGGTGAACGGCTTGAATATCTTGTTGCTCGATAGTCTTCACCGCCACGTACCGCATGCTCGGTCGACTCATCGCTTCGCACACCGCCTGCGCATCATTGGCATCGGTCTTGTTGCTCTTGACATAGGGCTTCACGAACTGCGGTGCTATCAACCGCACTCGGTAACCCTTTGATTGCAGCAGACGAGCCCAGTGATGCGCGCCTCCACAGGCTTCCATGCCGATCTCCACGCCTGGTTCCACGTTTTGCTCGATCTCCTCAATCCAGCGATTGCGCTTCAGCCGCTTGCACCACACCGGGCGCTCAGCACGATCCACGCCGTGCAGCTCGAAGACGTTCTTCGCAAGATCTACACCAACCCGAGTAAGCTTCATTTTCGACCTCTCCCCATTCGTGACTGGAATCCACATAACTCCAGTCTGGCACTCGATGCCGTAGAGTGGGGAGGGGTCCATCCCATTGCTTCTACTGAGGGCAACTCGGATATTCGAAACACGGCCGCAGTCGGTCGAACCCGGACACTTGGCATGCGTGCGCACTCGCCTATTGAGGTGAGCACGCATGCGCCGTTTCATGCGGCTGCCGTAACCGCCAAGTTCGCCTTGGCCCACGCGGCAAACTTCGTCGGCTGCTGGCCGGCGACTTTGTTGGCGAGCGCGATCGCATCACTCGAATCCGAGCCGAGATAAGTGTGCGCCTCGAAGTAGGCGAGCATCGCCGCCAGCTCTTTGGCGCCAGGGAACCAGCCGGCAAATGCTTCCCGAGGGACTTGCTTGAACGAGAACTTGTGGCCTTGTCGATTCAGGGTGGCGATGATCTCGTTGAAGCTCAGAAAATCGCCGACCAACGGCAAATGCTCACCGTGCCCCGCAAGCTCCGGTTGTGCGAATGCACCGACCACGATGCGGCCGATCTCACGGATGTCACCCATGTGGATGACGCGCTTCTCGGGATCGAGCGGCAGCGCCCAGCCCGCGGTACCATCCGTCTGTTTCTGCGGGGCCATCACGCCGAGCAGATTCTGGTAGTAGAACGGCGCGATCACGAACGTGTAGTAGGCAAATCCGGCTTCCCTCACGACACGTTCAACGTTCGCCTTGTCGGTGAAATGCGGGACATCGATGGTGCCGCCACTGATGGTCTCCACGTCCGGGAGCGTCGACCAGATGAAGTGTTGCACGCCGGCTTCTTTCGCCGCGTTGACCGCGGCGAGCGCCTGCCTGGATTCATCGCGACCGGCTTCCCACGCGTTGGTCACCATGAATACGCCGTATGCTCCGGCAAACGCGGCTTGCAGCGTTTCCGGGCGATTGAGATCCGCTGCAACGACTTCATCGGCCAGCTTCGGATGCTTGGCCGGATCACGTGTCACTGCACGGACCTTGAATTGACCGCCGGCCTGCAGCGCACGGACCACGGCGCCGCCTTGCTGACCGGTTGCGCCGATGACGGCGATGAGCTTCTTGGTGTTCGACATGCTGTTCTCCATGAGGGGCTGGCGGCGCAAAAACAGTCTGGGCTTCAGCATGGTATCTTTGAAGCCTATATTATTAGATGCAAACTATCGTTTTTGGAGATGTCTCCCGCCCGATGGCGTCGCCTTGGACCAGCTGTGAGCCGTTATGGCTGCTCCCGACCCAGGCAACTTTTGACAGCTCCGGGGCCCGGCTTCGCGCGCTGGCTCACCGAGCGCTAGCCCTAGGACGTCTCGGGAATATCGTCACTCTGGTCAAGCTAAAAATCGCCACGGCGGCAGCTTAGCTGTGAGAGCGGAAGGGAGAGCCTGGCTCGGCTCCAAGGGCATGAACAGTTACCGTCGAGGCGACGCTGAACATCCCAAGCTGGCAGCGCGCCGCGGGCCCACACATCTTTCAGCGCGAAGGACTGAACAAGTCTGCGCGGTCAGAACCTCTCCACCCACGGCCTAAGCTCAATCTCCCACGTCCAGGCGCTGCGGGGCTGCCGCAGGACGTGCAGATAGGTTTCTGCGATGGCATCCGGATCGAGCATCGAGTCGGGCTTGTCGGGCGCTTCGGTGCGCCCCGGATTCCGGATCCCGCCGTCGATCACGAAGTGCGCGACGTGAATTCCCTGCGGCGCCAGTTCGCGCGCCATGCTCTGCGCAAGTCCCCGGAGCGCGAACTTGCCCATCGCGAAAGGTGCGGACTGCGCATAGCCCTTGACGCTTGCGGATGCGCCCGTGAACAGGATCGCGCCAAATCCCCTTCGGAGCATGCGTCGCGCGGCTTGCTGCGCCACCAGGAATCCCCCCAAGGCGGTCACACGCAGAGTCTCTTCGAGCTCCGCGGGAACCACGTCGACCACGGGCCCACGCGTTGGCCTTCCGCTCGCGTTATAAACGACGACGTCCGGATCTCCTATTCGGTCTCCTACCTCCTCAAAGAGGTGCGCCACCTGACCGGGGTCGACGACGTTACAGGCGAAAGACTTCGCGCCGGTCTCCGCGCACAGGGCCGTGAGCTTGTCGGTATTGCGAGCCGCGACGGCAACACGCATGCCGCTGCGGATAAAGAGCCGCGTGAGAGAGGCGCTGAGTCCGGAACCCGCACCCACAACAAGCGCGATCTCGTGTCGCGATTCTGCCATTGAAGGTCACCTCGGTTAAGTCGGCCGGCAGCGGAGCGGCCCGCTTCCCCGAGGATGCCGCCCTCGCTCACCCGAGACAAGTGTCGAGCCAAGTCCAGCCAAACGGCTGAGCTTGTTTGCACCAGAGATGAATCCCGGGCTCGAAGAGGCGCGAGGCCTCGGGTGGGCTGTCTCGTTTGCGGGTCGATGCCGTCGGAGCGGATTTCGCGTGCCGCTACGTTCTGGCCAATTGCGAAGGCTTCAAGACAACGCGCGATCAGCGCCCGCTCCTGCGGGTTCTTGCGTGCTTCGTTCCAGCGTACGCTGCGCTCGTGGTCCTCTTGCGCCCCGGTCTAACGACGATCTCCTCGAGCTCGAGCGGCCGCCCATCCTGGTTCATCAACTGCAACCGCGCGATCGGTTTATTTGTCCGATCGTGCGCGACTAACATCGGTTCGTTTTCAAGGAACAGATTGTCTTCGCCCCATTGACGCAGAGCGATGAGAACCAGGCGAAGTCGGCGACCCTTCTCGGTAAGGTGGTACTCGCTATGGCCAGCCCGGTTGACTGACGGACGCGTCTCCATGATGCCCTTTGCGGTCAGATGTCTCAGTCGGGCACTGAGAATGTTCTTGGCCAAGCCCAGGCTCTTTTGAAAATCGCTGAAGCGCTTCTTGCCCTGAAAGGCATCCCGAACGATCAATAACGTCCACCAATCACCGATCTCATCCAATGAGCGCGCAACCGGACAGATCGCCTCACCGAAACTCGTGCGTCTCATGGCTACCCCCAGCTGACCATATCAGAGATGGTTGCTTTTTTAAACCTTCACGCGCTAAGGTTGTGTCATTAAACCCAAGGCGGACGACGATCCAGGTTCTTCGGTCGAACGATCTGATCGCTTCCCTCGCCGCAAGTCTCACTAGCGCGGAGCATCGAATGAGCAGCTATTCGCCCGAGCGGAATAAAAAGTTCGTCCTCGAGGCATTCGAGACGCTATTCAACAAGCGCGACTACAAGGCAGCGGAAACCTTCTGGTCGCCCGACTACATTCAGCACAGCGCGCACATACCTCCGGGTCGTGACGGGCTGTTCAACCTGGTACGGGCGGCCCCTCCCACGCTGCGCTACGAGAACTCGCTCATCTTTGCGCAGGGTGACTACCTGATGTTGCACGGCCGATTTTCCGGCAACGGCCGGCCGCGCAACTGGGTCGCGGCTGACATTCTGATCATGAGGGAGGGTCTGCTCGCCGAGCACTGGGACGTGCTTCAGGATGAGGCCGACAAGCAGGAGTCCCTGAGCGGCCGGCCGATGTTCGGTACCTCGTTCCCCAAGTACGACGACGCGCCCGGACGCGGCTCGCCTTTGACGCTCGAACAGGCAAAAAGGATCGTCGCGCCTCTTTATGAGGCTCTGAATCAGCCCGCCCGGAAAGATGTGGCAGCCCTGCTGGCGCGCGCCACCAATCCTGATTACCGGTCGTATTCGACCAACGAGGACTGGCTCAACCGGGACCAGGTTGCAGACGTCTTCAAGACGATAGGCGCCGCGGTCTCCGATTTACGGTGGACCATCAAAGATATCTTCGTAGCCGGAGACCAGATCACGGTACGCGGTGAAGCGAGTGGCACGCCGGAGGGGGACCTGTTTGGAGCAAAACCGACCGGCAAGAGCTTCAGGACCATGTCGATCGACGTGTTTACGGTGAAGGACGGCAAGCTCGCCTCTGCTTACCACGTCGAAAACTGGATCGGAGCACTCCAGCAGATCGACCGTTAGAGATCCGTGATTGCCTGATCATGAGATCGCCTTAAGACTTCAAGAGGAACTTCACATGAGTAACGTTACTGCAGCAACTCAGTTCATCGAAGTGGGCGAGCAGCGCTACGCCTACCGTCGATTCGGCAGTGGCTCCGGGCTTCCTCTTCTGTTTCTGCAGCACTTCACCGGCACGCTCGACAACTGGGACCCGGCCGTGACAGATGCGTTGTCACGCGGCCGAGACGTGATCCTATTCGAGAATGCGGGGCTAGGCCGCTCAACCGGGCCCGTGCCCAGGACGGTGGCGGGCATGGCGCAGCATGCACTCGCCTTTCTGGACGCACTACACCTGCCCCGCTGCGATGTTCTCGGCTACTCGCTCGGCGGAATGATCGCACAGCAACTGGCGCTGGATCGCCCCAGTATCTTTCGCAGAATGATCCTAGTCGGGACCGCGCCCCGAGGTGGTGAGGACGTTTATTTCGATTCTCTTTCTGGAGGTGTTTGCCGCATCGCCGAAAGAGCTGATGCGGGGCGAGCGCAGATGCTCGTCGACCGTCCGCGGGTGGGATTCTACCCACTGCGCCTGAGCGGGCAACGTTTCAGCAACGCCGAGCTGACCATCGAGGCAGCGGTATGCGGCATGGGTTTGGCCTTGGGACGAATTCAGCCTCGTCGCTGACGCCCTCTCCGACGGGACGTTGGTGAGTCCGCTGGCGATTCCAACCTCGACCGCGTACTCCTACTATATCGTCGTCTTGCCCGAATTGGCCTTGCTTCCCAAGGTCGTGCCCTTCTGCGGCTGGCTGCGTGCCGAAGCCGCGGCCACGATGGCAGCCGCGCCGCCGCTGCATCTCGCAGTGCCCGAGACATAAGCGTGCGTTTAGCTCGAATGCCAACGCAAGCTCAGGCTGTGCGCGGGTTGCGCCCAAGAGCAACCCGAGCAGCAATTAGAACACCTTCGCCGGCGATCGACTGAGTCTTAGTCAGCGAGTCGACCTACGGTGACGTCGAAACCTTCCGCCTCGCCAGCGCCAGCTTACTTGGCTTCGCGAGCCGCCTGCGCAATGAGAGTGGCCACAACCTTCGGCTTTGACACATAGACGGAATGACTGCCCGGGGTTTCAACAACCTTTGACTCTGCGCGCTGCGCCATCGAGCGCTGGGCCGGCGGCGGAATCATCTTGTCATCAGTGGCAACCAGGTACCAGCTCGGCTTGACGCGCCAAGCCGGCTTGCTGACCGCACCTGCCAATGCCTCGACCCCCCACGGTACCTGCGAATCCGCCATGAATGCCGCGAGTTCAGGCTCAACATCCGCAGCGAACGAAGCCGCAAATTTCGCGCGATCGAGGAACAGAAAGCCATCCTGCGGCGGGAGAATCGGCGGTACCGGAGCGCCCGGGGCAGGATTGGCGATCAGGGATGAGACGGACTCCCCCTGGTCCGGTGCGAAAGCCGCGACATACACCAAGCCTTTCACTTTCGGGTCCGTGCCCGCTTCAGAAATGACGACGCCGCCATAGGAATGGCCAACCAAAATCACCGGTCCATCTGCAGCAGCGATCGTCCTCTTGGTGACTGCGACATCATCAGCCAGCGTCACCGTTGGGTTCTGCACGATACGGACATTGAAACCCTCCCCGGTCAGGATCTTGTAAATAGGTTGCCAACCGGAACCATCCACGAAACCACCATGGACGAGAACTACATTCTTGATCATTGCCAGCCCTCCTTCAGCGATACCCGATAACACTCACTGCGTGCCCTCAGCGCAGGGGGTTACGGACAGCAATGGGATCCGTCACACACTCGATACGACCGAGCATAGATAGACGCCGTAGATCGGCGCCATCGCAAGGGTGTCGATAGTACAAGCGGGAACAGCGACCTGGATAGGGGTGTCTCGAAGCATAACGACGGCGAGCGCTAAGGTGCTTTATGTGCGCGACGAGTCGCTGGACGTGATGGAGTTCAGGCGGGTCCTGACAGCCTCCTGCGTGTTCGTGGCTGAGGATGCAGACGCTAAGGAGGGGGACATCAGGCGGACACGCGCACGCCGAGAAGCTTCACGCCTGCTTCGACCCAGCTGCGCTCCGGAGAGCCTTCAGACGCTGCTTGACTCGCCGACCGGCGATGACGCCTATGAAATTCCTAACCTTCGCTTCAGCATGCAAGGCCGCGATCTCTTGGTCGTAAAGGTCCTTAACAACGTCGTGTGCGCTGCGTGTCTGTTGCGCGAGCGCCGCGATAGTAACCGCGTCGGGTAGGGGGAACTCACTATTTGATGGGGCTGCGTGTGGCAATTCAGTCATCTCCGGCTCGCGGAGGATAATACGAGGATATCTCGACCGGGACGGTTGGTGAAGGCGAGCGCAGAATATGGATAAAGTTCCGTAGCGTACGCCAGACTTGGCACGGCCCGGGTAGGTCAATTCCGGTACCGATTCCTGTGGATCACCACTGGCGGGCGAACAACCGCGCGGCTACAGCCCCAAAGATGAAGCCGCCCACGTGAGCCGCGTATGCCACCCCACCACTGGCGGAGGGCTGCTGCGTGATCGCGCCCAGACTCAGGAACTGGACCAGACCCCATAAGCCAATCAGGAGTGCGGCGGGGACATAAGCGACACGCACGAACACGAAGATCACCAGCAACGAGCGAATGCTGTCGCGCGGATAGGTGACCAGGAACGAACCCATAACGGCGGCTATCGCCCCACTGGCGCCGAGGTTGGGCACAGTGGAATCGGGACCGGCGGCTACTTGCGCGAGCGACGCGACGACTCCGCCGAGGAGGTAGAAGGCCGCGTAGCGGGGCCGACCCATCAGGTCCTCGACCTCGGGCCCGAAGGCCCAGAGGAATATCATGTTGCCTAGAATGTGTGACCAGCTACCGTGCATGAACATCGCGGTCAGAATCGTGATCCAGTGACGGCCGGCGACGATCTCGGCAGGGATGACCGACCAGCTCTGCACAAAGGGTTCGCCGCCCGCCAGCTCGAGCAGAAACATGAGCACGTTGATCGCGATGATGGACGCCGTAACGACGGGAAGGCGCGTGGGGCGCCGGGAAGCATCGGTAAGTGGAATCAAAATCACGTCGCCACCTCAAATCACCGCGCGCATCACGGGCTACCGGAGAGAGTCAGAGCAGAGGCGCGGCCGTAACGGCCACGCCCACTTCGCAAATCTTGTGGCAGCACTCAAGAGGAGTTCTCGAATGACATTGCAACAGGTGTCCCTTGTCAGTCAAATCATTGCGGCGGCAGGAAGTATTGGTGCCCTGATCTTCGTGGGTCTACAGCTCAGGGACAGTCCAAGAGCCGTAAGCGCGAACACGGCTCAGGCAGTGGCCGAGTGCTTTTCCAATCTTTACCGCTGGCAATCCGACAATCCGAGCGCGCTCGAGAACCTAATAGCAGGGTTTAGCGATATCGGGGCACTGAGACCGGCCGAACGGGCGCGCTTTACATGCACGCTGATGGCGATCATGTCGCAGTGTCAAAACCGCGCGACCAGCACGTGAGCCGTAAAGGCTCATAGTGTCTTCCTTAACGTGAGTGGCGGCCCTTGCGTTCCGTGGATAGCCTAGCCTAGCTAGTTGGCCATCGGTCTGCGCCGACCCCGAGAAAATGAAGCGGGAGAGGCACTTGCGTCGTTGGCGATGACGTTAGGTTTATGATGCTGAGGTCGGG
>Ga0335079_10007438_pt1 | contig 12469 bp, 12 predicted proteins | sample Lox_Sample_33_FD_206719 | JGI IMG/M metagenome (GOLD analysis project Ga0335079, IMG submission 206719) | Soil microbial communities from Loxahatchee National Wildlife Refuge, Florida, United States - Lox_Sample_3.3 | ecosystem: Environmental > Terrestrial > Soil > Wetlands | place: USA... | reverse complement strand
TATCGCACTGACCTGTCTGATGCCCGGTGGGCCCTTATCGAGCCCGTGCTTTCCGAATGGCGGGCCGCGCGCGCCGAGGCCGGCCTGGGCCTGGCCGCGCCCGTCCATGACCTGCGCGAGATCGTGAACGCGATCTTGTACGTGAACCGGACCGGGATCGCATGGGAGTACCTGCCGCACGACCTGCCGCCGTGCAAGACCGTGTACGACTACTACGCCAGGTGGGAAGCCGACGGCACCACCGAGGCGATCCACGACCTGCTCCGCAGGAAGGTCCGCGAGCAGGCCGGGCGCTCACCCGAGCCGACCGCGGCGATCATCGACGCCCGCGTGGTGAAAACCTCTTCCAGCGCACCGGAGGCCAGCCAGGGATATGACGCGGGGAAACGGACGAAGGGCCGCAAGCAGCACATAGCTACCGACACGCTCGGCCTGCTGCTGGCCCTGGTCATCACGGCCGCGTCGGTGCAGGACACCAACGGCGGCAAGCAGGTCGTCAGCCTGCTCGCCGACCGGCACCCCGCCGTGACCGCCGGCTGGGTCGACGGCGGCTACAAGAACGGGTTCCTGCAGCATGCCGCCGCCCGCGGCATCGCCTTCGACGTTGTCGCGAAGCGAGAGGGCCAGAAGGGGTTCGCCCCCTTGCCCCGCAGATGGGCCGTGGAGCGCACGTTCGGGTGGTGGGTCCTGCATCGGCGGCTAGTCCGGGACTACGAGACGCTCCCGGAACGTTCCGCGACCATGATCCATTGGGCCATGATCGACAATATGGGCCGACGGCTTACCGGCGAAGCCACCCAAACCTGGCGAGACGATCCCACCGAAACCGGCGGACCATCCCTGATCTAGATCAGATGCCCTCTAACGCTGACGCCGAGGTGGCGTGCCCTGGTACGCGCGACTGCGATCCATCGACGACCCAGTGGCGCCCCAATTCCTCACCGAGCGCCGGGCCCGGACACAGCTCAGCTGTTCCCCGCCATTCGGCGGGGAACAGCTGAAGGCAGTTTCTCGACGAGTCTCGAGGTGCCGCTGACACCGCGATGACGCACCACGATGACGAAGCCGTGACGCGACCGCTCACACTCTGGTGACAGCTGGATCACAGCCCCTCTCATACGGTTGAGGCGCACCCGCCACCCAGGTGGGACGAGAGACCAGGCAGCGCGCTCGAGGAGCGGCAAATGACGGTCCCCACGCCATATCCGACGGTCCCCACGTCCTATCCGGGCGTCTACATCCAGGAGCTCCCGAGCCTCGTCCACACGATCACTCCGTCGCCGACATCGACCGCCGTGTTCGTCGGTTACACCCACCCGTTCCGCACCCAGCAGCCCCTGACACCGGTCCAGCTGTTCAGCTTCGCCGACTACCAGGCGAACTTCGGCGGCTTCTTCTCCTGCCCATGGCAGCCTGACTACGTGGGCCAAGCAGTCTACCAGTTCTTCCTGAACGGCGGCCCGACCTGCTACGTCGTGGGCCTCCCGGCGCAGGAGTACTACGACTACACCGGGTCGCCGCCAGAGAAGCAATCCGTGGGGTTAGTCGCGGCGGCGAGCGCTGTTATGACGATCGGTACGGGCGGAAGCATCACATTCACCGCTCTGCAGCCGGTCGGGGTGCCTGCCGCGGCTCCCGAGACCGGGACCGTGGGCATCCCGATGCAGGCGGTTTTCTCGAACATTCAGAGTTTCAAGAATCAGAACGACACATCCGACATCGTGATCTCCTACGGGACGACGGTCGAGACGTACCGCCACATCCAGATCACGAACCTCGTGACTGCGCTGCAGAACTCAAGTCTCGTAACCGTCGCGCTGTCGGCCACGCCGCCGTCCGCGTATCCGCCCGCGGGCCCACAACCGCTCGGCTACGCGTCCCTCGCCTCGCCCGACGTCGCGCCAGCGGCCGGATATACCATCATCAATCCCGGCGACTTCGCGCAGGTGTTCGCGGATTACGCTCCGCTGGACAAGGTGCCCATCTTCAACCTGCTGGCGACGCCCGGGATCACCGATAACGTCGTCACCTCCGAAGCCGTCGCTTACTGCGAGCGGAAGCGGGCCTTCTACATCATGGACACCCCTTCGCCGCAGACGAACCTCTGGGACGTCAACACCGTCGTCGTCGACCTCGCGCAGTCGGCGCAGTTGTCGCCGACGCCCCCCGTCAGCATCAACGCCGCGGTCTACTACCCGTGGCTGCTGACCGCCGACCCGGTCACGGGGAACACGACCGACCCGGTCACGGGGAAACCGATCACGGCCCCGCCCAGCGGATTCGTGGCCGGGATTTATGGCCAGGAAGACAGTGCACGGGGGGTCTGGAAGTCCCCGGCCGGCATCGAGACGGCCCTGCTCGGCACCACGGGCGTCGATCCGCACGGGGTCATGACCGATCACCAGCAGGGGATCCTGAACCAGAACGCCATCGACTGCCTGCGGCAGTTCCCTGGCATCGGCACCGTCGTGTTCGGCGCGCGGACGACCGCCGGCGCCGATGCCAACACCGCGCAGCAGCAATGGAAGTACGTGGCGGTGCGGCGGATGGCGCTGTTCATCGAGCAGACCCTCTACGCCAACCTCACCTGGGCGGTCTTCGAAGGGAACGCCGCGCCGCTGTGGAATGCCCTCACCCAGGAGGTCACGGCATTCATGCTCAGTCTGTTCCGCCAGGGGGCCTTCGCCGGGGACACGCCGAGCCAGGCATTCGTCGTGCAGTGCAACTCGACGACGACCACTCCGATGGATGTGGCGAACGGCACAGTCAACATCCTGGTCGGCTTCGCCCCGCTCGTGCCGGCGGAGTTCGTCGTCGTCCAGATCGCACAGCGCGCCGGCCAGGCGCAGAGCTAGGGGGGCCCACGATGGGCATGATTTTCCCGGCCAACCTTAACCGCTACGACCCGTACAAGGCGTACCGGTTCCTGGTCTACTTTGGCAAGAGCACGACACCCGTCGCCGCGGTGAGCAAGATCGGAGCCATCAAGCGCTCGTCCGACGTGATCGAGTACCAGGAGGGCGGCAACGCCATCATCTTGAAGGGGCTCGGGCGGACCAAATACGAGCCGATCACGCTCGAGCGGGGGGTCACCCAGGATAAGGACTTCGCCACCTGGGCCAACTATGCCCAGGTCCTCGACCAGGGCTCTCCCACCACGTCGCTCGCTAATCTACGCCAGGAGCTCGCCATCGTCCTCCTGAACGAGGAGGCTCAGCCGGTGCTGCGGTACCTGATCCACCGGTGCTGGGTGTCGGAGTTCCAGGCCCTGCCGGATCTCGACGCCGGCAGCAACGCCATCGCGATCGAGCAAATCAAGCTGGAAAACGAGGGCTGGGAGCGGGACCTCACGCTCGCCGAGCCGGTGGAGCAGTGACGCTGCCAGTCAGTGGGGCCGCGCTGGACGTGCGCGAGCCGACCGGCGTGGACGAGCTCTTCGTCGTCGAGACCGCGCTCGCGCCGGTGCCGGCGCTCCTCGAGCTGGTGCGTCGCGTCGGGAGCACCGCCGTCGGAGGTCCGCTCGAGTGGGCCAGCCTGCCCGCCACCGACCTCGGCGCCGCCGCGCTCGTGATCCGGCGGTCCTGGATCGGCGAGGTGATCCGCACCGACGCCATGTGCCCCAGCCCGGGCTGCCGGGAACGGATCGACGTGAGCTTCGGCGTCGGGGACTACATCGACCATCATCGGCCGCGGCGACCACGCGGAGTCACCGAAGCACCGGACGAGGGCTGGTTCACACTCGCCGGAGCGATCGTCCGCTTCCGCATCCCGACGGTCGCCGATCTGCTCGCGGCAGCGTCCAGCAGCCGGCCAGCGGAGACCCTGTCCGCCCGATGCGTCGATGCCCCCGACATATCGCGGGCGCTCGCCCGGCGCCTGGACTACGCGCTCTCCACCCTCGCACCAAGCCTCGACGACCTCCTCGGCGGAAGCTGTCCCGTTTGCGGGCACGAGGTGACGATGCGATTCGACCCGCTCGCATACACGCTGACCGAGCTGCGGAACGTCTTCTCCGGCATCCACCTGGAGACTCATGCGCTGGCCGCCGCGTACGGATGGCCGGAGGAGGCGATCCTCGCGCTTCCTCTCAGCCGACGCCGACGTTATGCATCGATCATCGCCGACGAGCGGTCGATCGCATGAGGGCACAGGTGCCCTATCTGACCAGGCTGGCCCAGCAGGCCGCCAGGCCAGCGCCGTTGCGGCCCCCCCGCGAGATCTTCGTCGGCACCTACACGCCGGTCCGCTCACCGGGCCGCGATGGTTCTCCGCAACGACGCGCCGCGGAAGCCACCGCACAGACCTTCCCCCGCGCTCCGTTGCCCTCCGACTCCGGCGAAGAGCCGCCAGCGTCACCGCAGATCGCATCCCCGCGCGGCGACGACACGGGCCGGAAGCGAGCGGGAAATGCACCCGTCGCCGCGGCGCAGCCGCGGCCCGGCACGGCAGTCCCGGCCGCACCCGCAGCCGCCGCGCGGACCTTCCCCCGCGACCTGCCGCCCTCCGACTCCGGCGAAGAGCCGCCACCGTCACCGCAGATCACATCCCCGCGCGGCGACGACACGGGCCGGAAGCGACCGGGAAATGCACCCGTCGCCGCGGCGCAGCCGCGGCCCGGCACGACAGTCCCGGCCGCACCCATCCCCGCGGCACCCGTCGACCCGGACGTGCCCAGGCCAGTGCGGGTTGCTCCCCGCCCGTCGCTCGTTCCGCGCACCGAGTCTACGCAGGCCCGGGGTGCCGCTTCGGCAATGCCGGTGGACGCAGGCCCGGTCGCCGACCCGGCGGCGCCACTGCCACCGGGCAGCTCGCCACCTCCCGGCGACGCCGGGCGGGCACGGCCCGGATCCTGGACGGGTCCGCTGCGGGGAGCGGCCGCCGAGCTGCCCCAGACAATCGAGCCGGTGCCCATGGCCGGAGATACCGACTACCGGCCCGCCACGGCGTGGCGGCCTAAGCCCCCCGCGCTGGCCTTCAGACTGGGACCTGGCACCGCCGACCCGCATCAGGCCCTGCTCGGGGGCGAGCGAGGCGTCTCGGTCACCCTCGCCGCCCAGGACGCCGTCGGCGACCGCAAGCCATCCCCGGGGCCGGCGGCGGGCCGCAGGCTTCCACCGCCCCCCGCCCTGGCTGCGCAGTCAATCGAAATGCCCGGCCCGAGTCCGGGCGGGTCGCGCCAGGAACCTCGCGTCACGGGCCGGGCCCGCCTGTCGATCGGCACGATCGAGGTCACCGTCGTGCCGCCAGTTGGGCCTGCCCTCCCCGCCCATAAGATCCGGCCTCCTGCCAAAGTGGCGCGCGGCCGGTCCCGCCCTCCTTCCCTGCTCGCCGCGGGCGCGAGCGCCGGCCGGCTGCGCGACGGGCTGCGCCGCTGGTACGGAACTGCACAGGGCTGACGGGCGCGGGCGATGACACTCGACCTGTCGGCGGTGACCGACTCGCTGATCGGGCTCATGAAGAGCCAGTGGCCGACGGCGCCGATCTGGACCGAGGTCGGTGGCAGCCCGCCGGGGCCGACGTTCACGCCGAACTTCACCGGACTGGCGCCGGATTCGGTGCGCCAGGAGCCCGGTCCACAGCTGAGCATGTACCTCTACCACGTGGAATCGGACAATGCGCGGGAGGCCCTGTTCTGGGAATCCCAGATGCTCGGCGCCGCAGCGGGCGGGCCGACCCGGTTCCTGCCGCTTGCGCTCGACCTCTTCTACCTCCTTTTCGCGTACTCGGACTCGAGCTACACCGAGGAGCAAGAGGCGATGAGCGTCGCGCTGCGCATCTTCCACGCCAACCCGATCGTGCGCAGCGATCCTGGGGCGGCGGTGCCCTGGGAGCTGACCCTGACCATGGAGCACCGCTCCTATGACGAGCTGAGCCGTCTGTGGCAGGCGACCACCGCACCGCTGCGGATGTCCCTGGTGTACCGCGCGGCGGTAGTGTTCATCGACGCGGACCCGGGGCCGGCGCCCGCGCCGCAGACCTCATCGTTCTGCGTGGACGCCGGCCCGGTCCCGCTGCTATTGCCTGCGCCCGGCCCGGCCGGCTACCCGGTCACCTCCGGAACGTTCCGCGACGGCTCCTATAACGGACCGACGGGCCGTGTGGTGGCGTTCTCGCAGCCGCAGGCGACCGTGGCGGCGGGCCAGACCGTCTGGCTGATGGGCTCGGGTCTGGGCGCAGCCGGCGTGTCGGACCGGGTGTACCTCCTGCCGCCCGCCGGCGGCGAGGTAGACGTGACGGCGTGGGCGGTCGCCGCCGCCTCGAGCCCGGCCAAGTTCGTGCTCGTGCTTCCGCCCGCCGTCGGAGCGCCACCGGCAGGCGCCCCGGACCCGGGCGTCTACCAGCTACGTGTCGGCAGCGGCGCGCTGGGCTCGCCCGGCGGCACCCGCAGCGGCTCGATCCCCGTCGGCGTCGCCGCGTACGTGGACCCGTCGGGAGGCCCGGTGCTGTCGGGATCGGCCCCGTTCACGGTGAGCGGGGCAGGCTTGGTCCCGGGTATCACAGAGGTGCTCGTCGGCACTGTGGCGCTGACGGAGACCGCGGCGCCCCCAGCGCCCGGTGAGGTCAGCGTCGACCCGTCCGGCACCTCGTTCTCCTTCTCGCCGCCAGCGGGGCCGACCGGAACGGTCGCGCCGGTGCGGGTCCGGGTGAACGGCATCGAGTCGGATCCGGCCCTATGGGTGACGCTGTGAACTCCGCGCCGCCCGTGCGGGCCCGGCCGGGCGGGGATGCCCGCGTCGACGAGCCCGCGATCGGCATGCCCGGCGCCCGCGCCGAACCGAACTGCCCGGGCCAGCCGGGCGCGGCGGGCCAGCCGGGCGACCTGGCCGGACCGGGCGGGCCCCTCGACACCGCGGCCGAGCCGCGATGGCTCGCCGAGGTGCGGCTTCGAGCCGCCCGCCGGGTGCTCTGGCTGCGGCACCTGTGGTCGGGGCAGCACTACGAAGGCGAGCACCGGCTGGCCATCAGCCACAGCGAAGTCGACCGGGCGCTCGCGTCACGGACCGGAGCGTCCGAGACGGAGCAGGCTTTCTACCGGTCGGACGAGCGCGCGGCGGCGGTTTCAGCGAAGATCGCCGCCCTGGCCGGACGCCCCGAGGACGTCCGCCTGGAGCACCTCGCGACCACGCTCGGCCTCTCGCGGATGGACGCGGCGCTCTTCAAGCTCACGGTTGCGGGAGCCGCGGACCCGGCGATCAGCCGGGTATTCGGGTACCTGCTCGACACCACCGAGGCCGCCGATCCGACCCCCTCGCTCGCGGCGACGCTGTTCGAGCTGACCGGTGAGCCGCCTCCGGGCCCGGACTCCGCGCTCGCGCGATGGCTGCTGGCGGAGCCGGTCGTGACCGGGCCCCACGCCTTCGCATGGTCTAGCGGCTGGCGGGCGGACGCGTTGCTGGTGCCCGCGCTCACAGTGCGCCCCACTATGCGCGGGAGCGGCGCGGCAGCGCGGCGCGCCATCCTCGCGGCGACCGACTGGTCGGGCGGCACGAGCGGTCGCGTCGTCCAGCCGCCGCCCGGCCTCGTGCTGCGTCCCGAGGCACTTGAGGAGATCGCCGGTTTCGTGCAGGTGCTTAGCGCGGGTGGCGAAGCCGGGCTGCCTATTGAGATCGAGCTCGTCGGCGCTGCCGGGTCGGGCCGGACGACGCTGGCCGCGCAGGTGGCGGCCCGGCTCGGAGGCCGGCTTGTCGTCGTGGACGCGGCTGCGCTCGCGACCCGCGCGGATGCCGTTGCCGCAGCGACCCGCGATGCCCGCCGCGCGCGTCTCGACGGCTCGGTCATCTTGTGGCAGCGCGCCGAGGCCTGTCCTGCGCAGCTGCGGGAAGCCATCCCCTCGGGGCCAGTGACGTTCCTGTCAGTTGAGACCCCCACGGCCGGCACCGGCGGCACCGCCGGGTACCGCTCGATCCGGCGCTCGGTGCGCTGCGGGCCGATTGCCCGGCGCGAGCGGATGCGGCTATGGTCGTCGCTGGCCGCCAGGTCGGCTCCCTCGGCGGTTGCCGAGTGGGCGCTCCGGCCCGCCGAGATCTGCGTCGCCGCGCGCGTCGCGCCGGCCGGCGACCACGAGGTCAGTGAGGTCTGCCGGCGGCTCCTGATGGCCGGTGCGCCAGAGCTGCTGAGCCCAGTGCCGCTCCCGTTCGCGTGGACCGACCTCGTGCTCTCACCAGTCACGGCCGCGCATCTGCGCGAGCTCGAGGCACAAGCCCGAGATCGCGGCCAGGTACTCGACGACTGGGGCTTTTCCCGGCTCACCTCGCCCGGCCGCGGCACGACCGCTTTGTTCGCGGGACCGAGCGGCACCGGCAAGACGATGGCCGCGCAGGTCCTGGCCCGCTCGCTCGGGCTCGACCTGTACCGCGTCGATCTCGCCGGAGTCGTGAGCAAGTATATCGGGGAAACCGAGAAGCACCTGCGCGAGCTGTTCGAGGCGTGCGAGCGGGCACCGGTGCTGCTCCTGTTCGACGAGGCGGACGCCCTCTTCGGCAAGCGGACCCAGGTGAGCGACGCACACGACCGGTACGCGAACATCGAGATCGACTACGTGCTTCAGCGGATGGAGCAGTTCGACGGCCTGGCCGTGCTCGCAACCAACCGCAAGGCGGACCTGGACCTCGCGTTCGTCCGCCGGCTCCGCTTCATCGTCGACTTCGCGCCCCCGGGCGCGAGCGAGCGCGAGCTGCTGTGGCGGCTTGCCCTCGAGGGGGCGAGCGATGTCCAGGGAAGGCCGCTCGTCGGCGAGCTTGACTGGGATGGTCTCGCGCGTGAACTGGACCTGACCGGCGCGGGCATCAAGTCGGCGGCCGTGGCCGCGGCATTCCTCGCGCGCAGCGAGGGCGGCCCGATCTCGCAGCGCCACGTGCTGGCCGCCGCGCGGCGCGAGCTCGAGAAACAGGGCGTCGTCGTCCGGCCTGGCCAGATGGGCCTCCGATGAGCCCCGTGGCCGGCTTCCCGGCCGACGGGCCCGGCCCCCGCGGCGCCGAGCCCACCGGTGACGTCCACATCGATCGGCTGGCGCTTCGCGTGGCCGGACTCGACGAGGACGCGGCGCGCGCGCTCGCCCGCCTCGTCGCCGAGGGCCTGGCGCCCGGCATGCTTCGGCCGGCCGGGATCGCCGGCCTCGACCATCTGCACGTCGAGGTTAAGGCCGGTGCCGCCGATCAGGGCAAGCCGGACCTCCTGGCCGGGCGCATCATCGACGAGATCCAGCGGGTGCTGGCGCGCGACCGGGTGCCGGGCGCGCCAGACGGGGAGGCGGTCCCATGAGCGGCTTCGTCATGAAGGGCGCCCTCGTCGAGTACGCGTCCGGCTCGCTGCCGAACGTGATCGTCTTCCAGTACAACCCCGAGACGATGACCCACACCTGGAACCAGCCCGAGCCGGCCGAAACCGCCGGGATCGAGACGAGCAACCCGCTGGCGGTGAAGGGCATGCCGGGCGAGGGGTTCTCCTTCACGATCGCGATGGACGCCAACGACGAGATAGCCGACGGGAGCGGACCGGCGGCGGCGCTCGCCGGGGCAAGCGGGATCTACAGCCGGCTCGCCGCGCTGGAGATGCTGCTCTACCCAACGGGCACGCGCCAGTCAGGGCTGATCGGTGCGGTGTCGGCGGCTATCAGTTCCGCGCTCAGCGGCACGAGCTCCGGCCCGACCCGCACAGTCCCGCAGTCCGTCATGCCGGTCACGCTGTTCATCTGGGGACCCGGACGGATCGTGCCCGTCCGGGTGACCGGGCTCACGATCACCGAGCAGCTCTACGACACCATGCTCAACCCGACCCACGCCGAAGCGCAACTGTCACTCGACGTGCTCACCCCCGCAGAACTCGTGGCCGCCTCGGCCGACGACGACATGCTCGGCCACCTCGCCACGATTGCCTATACCTACACGCTCACGCTCCGCCAAGCGCTCGCGGCCGCCAATCTTGCCAACGCGACCGAATCAGTCATCGGGATGATCCCGATCTGAGAGGGGAACCTCCCGTGTTCACACCTGACAGCCGCTACCTCAGCCAGCCCGCCTACACTGCCGCGCTGCCCGACGGTACCCAGGTCACGGCAGTGGTACCGGCGCTGCCGAATCCGGTACCGCTGGTCGGCTACGCACAGCGGGCCGGCCTGCAGCGCCTCGACCTGGTCGCGGCGCGGTACCTCAACGCGCCGACCGGCTTCTGGCGGCTCTGCGACTCGAACAACTCCATGGTCGCGGCCGCCCTCGCGGCCCGCACGCTCATCGGCATCCCGGCGGGGGGCCCGGCGTGAGCGTCACCGTCCAGCTGTGCGTCGGCGGGACGCCGGTGCCCGAAGCCTTCTACAACGCGATCCAGCAGCTGGAGATCGAGGAAAGTTCGGACCAGCCCGGCGCGCTGCTGCTGAAGCTGCCGGTGAACCGGACATCCGCCGGGGACCTCCAGTTCGTCGGCGACGGCACTTTCGAGCCGAGGACGAACGTCACCCTCACGGTCACCCCCGGTGCGCCCGGCTCCCAGGCCCAGTGCGTCTTCGACGGGTTCGTCCTGTCGTGGCGGCTGCACCTCGACCGTGCGTCGACCTCGTCGACGATCGACATCTGGGCGCAGGACGCCTCGTGGCTCATGAACATCAACGACAACGTCAAGGAATGGCCCGACCAGACCGACGGGGAGGTCGCTAACAAGATCTTCAGCGAGTACGGTTTCAGGCTCGCCGCCGGGAACACGGCCAACGACTCGCCCAAACACACCGAAGACGGGCACACGCTGCTGCAGCGCGGGACGGATCTGCAGTTCCTGCGCGGCCTGGCCAGGCGCGGCGGGAAGCTGTGCCGGGTCGCCTGCACGGACACCCCAGGCGTCCGGACCGGGTACTTCGTGACCCCTGCCGTCGCCGGCCAGCCGGTGGCGACGATCTCCCTGGTCGACCCCTCCACCTGGACGGTCAACACCCTCGACTTCGACTGGGACGTCATGCGCCCGACTGAGGTGGACTCGAGCCAGGTCGACCTCACCCAGTCCCCCGACACCGGTACCGTCGTGACCAGAATCAGCGGCCTGACACCGCTCGACGAGCGCGGCTACCGCGGCTATCTCGGGCAGTCCTCGATGCTGCTCCTGACAGCGCCCGCCGACGTGGCTGAGCTCGGCCAGCGCACCGCGGCCGTGCTCACCGAGGCCGGGTTCTTCTCCCGCTGCGCCGGGGAAGCGGACGCAGACCGGATCGGCACGATCCTGCGGGTCGGGGACGTCGTGACGATCGAGGGGGCCGGCAATATCCAGTCGGGGAAGTGGCTGGTCTGGACCGTGCGGCACAGCTTCTCGCTCGACTCATGGAAGATGAGCTTCGCCCTGGTCCGCAACGCGATGGGCCCGGCCGGGCCCGGCGGTACATTCGCCTCTCTCGCCGGTGCGCTGGCCGGACCGGCAGGGGCGCCGTCGCTGTGACCGCGACCGACGATCGCGCGCTCGAGGACCTCCTCGAGCGGCTGCGCACCCGCTTCTACGGGAAGTACCGCGGCATCGTGTCGGCCGTCGACGCGAAGACGATGCGGATCAAGGCGAGGGTGCCGTCGGTGCTCGGCCAGGCCGACACGGGCTGGTGCATGCCCTGCGTCCCCTACGCCGGGAAGGGCGTCGGCTTCGCGTTCCTCCCCGAGATAGGCAGCGGGGTCTGGATCGAGTTCGAGGGCGGGGACGTGTCCTACCCCATCTGGGTCGGGGGGTACTGGCGCGAGGGCGAGTTCCCGGCGGACGCGGCGCAGCAGGTGAAGGTGATCGTCACGAAAGCTCCGCACAGGCTCAAGCTCGACGACGGCCAGAAATCGATCACGCTCTCGGACCCCAACGGCAACACGGTGACCCTCGACGGCAAAGGCATTACCCTGGCCAACAAAAACTCCTCGGTGGTGGTCAGCAGCTCGAGCGTGTCGGTGAACAACGGCGCGCTGGAGGTGACGTGATGACCATCGCCCGGCAGGACTTCGCGTTTCCCTTCCGGATCGACTCGGCGTCCCAGCAGACCGCGCAGACCGGCTACCCGGCCCACGTCGAGCAGATGGTCCGCCAGCTGCTGCTCACCACCCCCGGCGAGCGCGTCAACCTTCCGCAGTTCGGCTGCGGGCTGCGGTCGCTGGTGTTCGCCCCGGACTCCGATGCCCTGGCGGCGACCGTGAAGCTGCGTGTCATCCAGGGGCTGAGCCAGTGGCTGGCCGGCGTGGTCGACGTCGTCGAAGTCGTCACGGCCGGGGGCCCGGGCGGGACGGTCCTCGAGCCAGGCACGCTCGCGGTGACAGTCACCTACACCCTCGTCGAGACCCAGACGGATCAGGCCGTGACGGTGGCGGTCGGATGACTGCGGACCCGCCCAGCCGTAACCGGCGCCAGCTGCTGCTCGCGGCGCCCGGTGCCCTCCTCAGCGGCATCGAGCTCAACGGCATCGACTACGTCCACGTCGCCCCCAGCCAGACCCAGCTCTTCGTCCACTTCCTGAACACCGTGG
>Ga0335079_10007436_pt1 | contig 12473 bp, 10 predicted proteins | sample Lox_Sample_33_FD_206719 | JGI IMG/M metagenome (GOLD analysis project Ga0335079, IMG submission 206719) | Soil microbial communities from Loxahatchee National Wildlife Refuge, Florida, United States - Lox_Sample_3.3 | ecosystem: Environmental > Terrestrial > Soil > Wetlands | place: USA... | reverse complement strand
TAATTCCGTTCTTGTCGACAACATCCAGGATCAACGGATTTAGCGCCGGTTTCACGGAAGAAATACGAAACGCGTTCGCGATCCTTGTCTTCACAGGTTCGAGAACGACCTCCCTGTCGGTGTAGAATACGGCAAGAGAATCGCCTGCAGCAACACTGTTCCCGACTTTTTGATTCAGCTTGATCCCCGCTTTAGGATCGATCAGGTCATCCATTTTCTCCCGACTGGCGCCGAGCGTAATATTTGCAAGACCCAGCTCCAAAGGATCAATTTGCGCAACATATCCGCGTTCGGTTGCGTTTACCTCGATGGAAAATTTTGGTTGTGGATGACGATGTTCAAAGTTCTCAATCGTCGAAAGATCGCCCCCCTGGGCTCGAACAAGCTCCGTGAATTTCTTGTACGCTTTGCCATTGTGGATTGCCTCTCTGCTTTTCCGTATTCCCTCTTCAAGCGTTGCAGCCTTCTTGCCAAGAGCAATCATCGCACCGGAGAGCAAATGAGTCACTTCCATAAGGTCCGATGAACCGTCATTGGTTCCACGATTGTTCCGCAGGCATTCGACGCATTCCATTACCTCAAGCCAGTTCCCGATCGTTATGCCCAGCGGCTGGTTCATATCGGTGATAAATGCTAACGTTTCCTTGCCAAACTGAGTTCCGATTTTGACCTGCGTTTGGGCGAGCTTCCTTGCGAGATCACGTGTCTGCATAAATGCCCCGCGTCCCGTCTTTACGTCCAGGACCAGCGCATCGATCCCTTCCGCCAATTTCTTGCTCATAATGCTACTTGCGATCAGAGGAATGCATTCCACGGTCGCGGTGACATCCCGTAACGCATACATTTTTTTATCGGCAGGTGCGATTTCCTTCGTTTGACCGATCATAACGACGCCGATATCCCTGATAACCTTGATATACTCTTTGATCGTTAAATCAGTCCTGAACCCTGGAATCGATTCAAGCTTGTCAAGCGTGCCGCCGGTATGGCCGAGTCCGCGGCCGGAGATCATCGGGACGGGCACTCCGCACGATGCAACAATTGGAGCGAGGATCAACGAGACCTTGTCTCCCACACCTCCGGTCGAATGTTTGTCGACCTTGATGCCCGGAACAGAGGAGAGATCCACAATCTCACCCGAATGCAGCATCGAGTTGGTAATCGTGAATGTCTCTTGTTCGCTCATGCCTTTGAAATAGCACGCCATGAGGAATGCGGACATCTGATAATCCGGGACCCTCCCTTCAACATATCCGTCGATGAAATATTGAATTTCTTCTTCGGAAAGTGCCTGGCCCTCCCGTTTCTTCCTTATGAGTTCCACAATATTCATGTGTTCGACATTCACGCTGTTCTGGTTATGCCGAGAACCCGGAGACCCTTTGTATTCTCCCGAGCTTCCGACCGAGGAAGCGTTCCCCGACCTCTGTAAATTTGTGCGGAATATCGCTGACGAAGAACTGCGCGTTCGGCGTGAGAGAACTCTGGTTCCGTAGGTCCCGCTCTTCGAGAATTCGAATTGCAGCCAACGCGGTCGCTTCTCCGGAGTCGATCAGTGTGACCGACTTATGGAGTACGGTGTCGATGACATCCTTCAAAACCGGGTAGTGTGTGCATCCCAGGATCAGCGTATCGATCTTTTCGAGCGTTAGAGGGAACAAATACTCCTTTGCGACGAGCTCTGTTGCCGGATGCGAAATCCATCCTTCTTCTGCGAGAGGGACGAACAAGGGGCACGCCTGACTGAACACGTGGACGTCCGGTCTGATCTGTCGAATTGCGTTTGTGTACGCGTTGCTCAGGATCGTCCCGACTGTTCCGATAACCCCCATTCGATTATTCCTTGTTGCATGCGCCGCGGCCTCAGCTCCGGGGGCGATGACGCCCAGAACAGGCACTTTTGCGCGCTTCTGCACGACATCGAGCGCTACGGCGGAGACGGTATTGCAGGCAATGACGATGAATTTTACGTCGTGTTTGAGCAACTCGTCGGTATCCTGCGCAGCATATTCCCGAACGACTTGTGCGGACTTTGGTCCGTAGGGGACGCGCGCCGTGTCGCCAAAGTACACAAGGTTTTCGTTAGGAAGGTGTGTCATCAAGGCGCGGACGACCGTCAGGCCGCCGATACCGGAATCAAACACCCCAATGGGCCGGTCATTGTTCATGCCATCTCGGTCCCGGCAAGTTCAAGCTCGAAAAATGTTCTCATTGTTTCCATGATTTCAGTCTTTACCAGATCCTTCTGTCGGTCGTCCCCAATCCTCTTTCCGAATCGGTCCAGCACATAGAACGAATCCACAATGCCGTCGACGCGTGTTGCGATCTTGGCAAAGGATATATTCAAACCGAGGTTGGAGATGGTCTCCGTAACCCTGTGGAGGAACCCAATCTTGTCGGCGGCATACACATCGATGATCGTGAACCGGGGATGGTCTTCGAACTCAACATCGAATCGAATGTTGGGATTCAAGGTATGAGACCTTCGTTTCCATCTGAGCCGGTGACGCTCCAGGAGGTGTTGAACGTCGATTTTGCCCTGGAAGACATCACGCATATCCGACCGAATGCGATCGCTTTCCTGTTCCGACAGCGTCGACGAGGTTACGATATTCACCACGCGAAATTTGTCAATGATGATCCCGTCGCTTCTTGTGAAGATGTTCGCATCGAGAATATTTGTATCGTTCGCGGTCAACACAGCGCAACAGTGCGAGAGTGCGTAGGGCGCATCGTGCGCAATAAGAGTTACCTCCGAATGGTCATCGCGATGTGTGAAGAGCGTGGATACCGGTTCGAGCGATTCGATGGTTCTTATATGTTCGGAGATTTCGGATGCATCGAAGGTCAACAAGTATTCGGGACTCTCCATGAGGTCGAGGTGGTTCTTTGCCGATTCCTGCGGTACGTGCTGCGAGAGGGATGGGAGAAGGATCGACAACTGTCGCTCTCGTTCCTTTTGAGCGCGCACGTGCAGCTCCTCGCTCGTCGGACGATGAGTCAGCACATCGTGCGTTTTTCGGTACAGGTCGGTGAGGAGCATTTCCTTCCATTGAGTCCAGACATTCTTATTGACGGCCGAAAGGTCGGCGTAGGTAAGTATAAAAAGTTGGTTGAGTTGTTCGACGGTCTCAAACCGCGAAGCAAAATCGAGCGTCGTTTGGGGGTCGTTCAAATTTCGTCGAAACGCAACCTGCTCCATCGAGAGATGATGGCGGATGAGAAAGGCAACGGCATCGACCGCGTCGGAGTATCTCAGCCGTTGGAGGATTTGTGTTGCCACCTCGACGCCGACGATTTCATGATCTCCAATTCTCTGCGGCTTTGCAATATCGTGGAAAAGGCACGCGAGATAGAGGGCATCCTTGCGGACGAGTGACCGGAACACCTCGCCGAAGACGGACGTGGCGTAGAGGAGAGCTTCCGTGTTGTCGATTACTCTCAGCGTGTGTTCATCCGCTGTGTAGTAATGATACATGTTGTGCTGGAAGAAAGCCACCATGGGTTTCCATTCGGGGATCCAGCGCTCAAGAATGCCGAGGTCGTTCATCTGGTGGAGGCATTTTCCCAAACCCTCCGGTTGATGCAGGAGCCTTCTGAACAGATCACTTTCCCGCGTTGAACGCAGAGGGGTGAGGGACCCGCGAAGATGATGGATCCGATCCTCCAACAGGAATGAAAAATCGACCTTGTGTTCATTGCTCAGGACGAACGCTCTGAGCACGGTTTCATTGGTCAGGGACGTCTTCTGATTGCGGAGGTGCAACTTCTGATTGACGATAGCAAAGATCTCATCAAGATTCTTGCGCTTCTGGCCAACGGCTCTGTGAACTACGAGATCTTTGGCCCGCACGATGCTTCGTTGTGCGATTTGGGCGGCTGAGCGGGCAGCGATATAATAATCCTGCATGAACCGCTCAGCACTTGTGCGGGTTCGCGATGAGTGGTATTGTAGCCCCGATGCGACAACGGGTTGAAACGAGAATTCCAGCGTATCGTGATGAGACTGTGACTTGAGATGCATTTCATTGCGCGAGCGCAGAAGGAAATCGAATGCGGCGACGGACTTCTTCACAACTTCCGGTCCCAGAAACTGTTGCTGTCGCTTCGAGCTCAGCATTGCGACGAGCGCCGGTTGTCCATCGGTGGCTGAAAGCTTTTCTTCGCCAAGCCCTCGCATCAGCCACAGCAGCGTGTGCAAATCCCGCAATCCCCCTGCGCTGTTCTTGATGTTGGGCTCTAACAGAGTTGTGGAATCACCGTATTTTCGATGTCGTGCGGTCGTGATCTCGTCAACGTTTGCGACGAAGGACGACTTGTCCGAACGTTGAATTCTGGATGACACCCGGGCGCCGAAATCCCGATACGTACGCCGATTACCGCAGATAAACCTCGATTCCAGGAGCGAGAGCCAGGTTTCAAGCTCACCATCTGAAAAGTCAATGCACTCCTGAATCGTTCGGTAACTGTGTCCGATGTCGAGGCCAATGTCGAGGAGGGCGTGCAGGAATTCTTCAGTCGCGTGTGTCGCCGTTTTTCTCTCGCGGTCGTCGTTGACGAGTATCATGACATCGACATCCGAATAGAAGCACAGCTCACGTCTGCCGTAACCGCCAATGGCGACGATGGAAAGCAATGGGGTGTGCGCAGACTTGAGCGTTCTGTGTACCTGCCCAACGAGTCTGTCCAACCGCTCTGTGAGCGCGCGGGCCGTTCGTATGCCTCCCGCGCCGCGATGATGCTGCTGGACGATTGAGTCGAACCGTCGCCGAAAGACTCCTGCAATATCAGTTTGCATGGAATGAGAGTTTGCAGTGTTTTGCTAACTCAATATAGCGAAAGGTGCCGGAGTTTCAAAGAAAGGCGGGAACAGCGTCAATTACTTATGCGACCTCGAGGATGGTCACTTCCATACCCAAAACCAATTCACCCGACTTCTGTTCGTTGATGACGTTCTGTCCAAAGTACACATCGTTGTTTATCTTGCGGTAGGTTGAGAGAGTCACCGAAGGTTCTTTTCCTTTTGTTCCGGTTGTTTGGTCCACGGTCGGAACGGTACATCGGGCGCACGGCTTGCTCACCTTGAACGTCAGCCCTCCCGCGGAGAAGCGGACCCATCGATCTTCCGCGTAGGGATCACAACCGCTGATGACAAGATTCGGTCTGAACCTGTTCATTGGAATGGGAGAATCAAGCCGGTCATTCAGTTCGCGGAGTGATGCGCTGGAAATCAACAGCAGGGGAAAAGCATCGGCAAACCCGACCTGGTCCTGGTTCGTGGAGTATTTTGCGTTGACTGACCGGTGGTACGCACCGCCCAGCGTCACGAGACGGGCATTGATTCCAAGAAACTGTGTGAACCAACCTGCGGCAAGGTCGCCACAGTCCTGTGCCGTGCACACATCATTCCAGATTTTCACAGTTCGTGGCGATTCGGTTGTCGTTACTCGAGGCAATTCGATCGTTTCGCAGTTCGGGGCCTTGAGCACCAAGCCATCGTTGGTCAGAGAGGGCTCGATAAGGGCCATTCTTGGAATTGCGCGCTGGCTCAGGAAGGTGCCATCCGCATCGACGACCATCCAATGCCGATCGTACTCAAGGCCGAATGCTGTCAGCCCGGCTCGCGTGAGCGTCGTCCCTTTGCACGATTTCACTGGATAGATATTGATCTGGGTAAGCTCAACCACGCTGCAGGTCCCCTGAACGTTGCGCCGTCATTTCAATAATTCTCTCGTCGTGGAGATCTTCATGTCCATCTTCAATGAACCCTGAGGAGTCACCATATCCATCGTCTGTTGTATGGTCAAGGTGCTCCTGATCTCTTTGCCCAATACGTCTGAAAAGTAGATGTTCCCATTACCCGTCCCTTTGAGTCGGCCCGCATCGTTGCTTATTGTACCCGACACATCGACCGTTCGTTCAAGAACCTTGACTTCAGTATCCCGGATCCTGTCGGAGCCAGTCAACGTTGTGGAATACCTGATGTTGGAGGTTATGGTGCCTATTTGGGTCGCTTGAGAGAATGTCGCCGAATCATCCCAGGGTTTATTCATCGTGATAGCTGTTGAAGGATAGCTTGGCTGCGTCATCAACTGTCTCCGCAGTACATCGACGGCGTCTTTCGCCGTTGCATCGGATGTATCTCCAGTAGATTGTGCATCCAGGATCTTGCCGGTTGCTGTTACAGTTACTCGGACAGGAAGACCGACCAGGATTGCGGTTTGAGGATTGCTGTACGGCTGACCGTTGAACAGAGTATGAACGGAATCGATGGTTTGAATGACCTCCGCGCTCCCGTCCGGATTCACTTCGACGACCTTCTGTGTCGTGTAGATCTCGTTGAATACTTTCTGACCGCCGGTCGTCATCATGTCTGAGGTTATGTCGTTCTGTGTCGTCTCTTTATAGCGGTTTACCTCCCCGATTCTGAATTTGTACTCGAGTCGAACTTCCTGTGCGGACAGAACGGTTGTCCAAAGTAGAAGCGTGCAAAGCAAGGGTTGGAGTCCTCGAACAACTTGAGAATTCATAACGCGTCTCTGTCTGGGAAAGTGAAGGTTGGAGGTATTCGTTCGTGACAACTTGATTGATGCAGACCGGTGACGGAATGACCCTAGCTCTCGACAGTTACTGTTGCCATCTTTCCAAATTCCGCGCTGTTGAATGGCTTTCCCCTATACTGTCGAAGTTGGCCGACATCAATCTGAATAGTCATGAAAAGGATTTCGCGTGTCATGTCGAATTCGTCTTTCCGAACTCGAAAAAACGTGGTCTTGATGGACGAAAAGAACGTGGAATACGGCTTCAGCCACTGCTCGGTCATCAATGCTTGAAAAACCTGGTATGCGCCCTGCTTGACGCGTTGCAGTTTCTCGGGAGTGAGCTCCGGCTCGGTGGCCGATGAAGGGAGTACCATTCGGAAACTCATGACTTTGTCTGAAGGATCAATCCTCAGGAGTGATATGAATTGGTAGAGCGGATGCGCAGGGAGTTTTGCCGTGCTCGCTTTAAAGAGTTCCGAAATATCGACCCCCTCGCCGCGTTTGAGCAAATCAAGCTCGGTCGTTGCTTGAGCAGATTCTACGCCCGCATTCGTTTGGTCGCTCTTTCCCGACTGGTCCTCGGAGATGTCAATCACTTCGTCGGCCGGTTGCCCTGATGCAACCCGTTCCGCAGCCTCTTTCCGAGCTTTTGCAAGCTGCATTTTTTCCTGACGCTCAACCATTTCCTGACGTTTCGCATCGTAGGGCTGAAAGAGAAGCGACGTTCGGAGAAAAGGAATCATGTGAGCAATATCCAGCACCTGTTTTCGGTCGGAAAGAAGCTTGACTGCAATGCCGAGGACGACAAGCAATCCCACAAAAGGGATGAGCGAGTCAGTGTCGAACGAGCTGATCAAATCAACTGTCATCGAGATGAAGGAATACACCGATGCGACAAGCGCAAGCCCCGTGCACCACGCAAACACTCCTGCGATATAGATAAACGACGGAGGAAAGCTCTGTTTTAGCCAGGAAATCTTAAAGAATCGCAGGACTGCATAGAACAACCCTGCAATAATAATTGCTGTCAGAAAGTCTTCCATGGTGCTTCCATACTAAACGTTGGAATAATCACGATAGTCATCGTTCGTGCAGCTTCCATTCAGCGTTCGTTTGCAGCCGAGTCAGTCAGGATGACTCACAGCGTGCAGGTTTGGCTCGCAGGCATTCAGATATGATGGACATCGGGATCGCCAGGCGGGGGAACGTGTCAGCACAATTCGAGATTACACGTATTCTTAAGCTTGTACTCAATGCACCGCCGTAACCGGATTGATGCAAACTTCAACTTCGGGACGGAGTCCCAGCCTTGAGAGCGTCTCCTCGGGTTGCCAAAGCTGCTTCTGCAAGTCGTCGACCCGGGTCACAGCTTAAAGCTGGCGGTGGCGCGTTCCAATGTATCGTAGGTTTTGAAGACCTTGACGAGCTGTGTGATCACAAACAGACTCTCCACTTTTTCGGTTACGTTTGCGAGCCGCAAGTCTCCGCCTTTATTCCGAACCGATGTCAGCGCAGCAATGAACGTGCCGAGCCCTGTGCTGCTGACGTACCTCATTCCTTTGAGATCGAGCACGATTTTGTTGAATCCTTCTTCCAGCAAGCTGTAAATTCTGTCCCGTAGTTTTCCGGTGTCGGGTTCGCCCGTCAGGTTTCCCTTAATCGTCAACACCGCGACAGTCCCGATCATTTTTTCACTTATGCTCATACCTGCTCTCCTTCAATGGCAAAAAACGTGAGGGTGGAGTGTGACAATGAGTGCCGGCCGTGTGTTCAAATACGAAAACATAAAATGATACGTCGTTTTTGCTGGATTGTCAACGAAGCGGCGTGAGTCGGTGCCAATCAAAATCGGCTGATATCTCTTCCGAAAACAAAGGCTTTGACCCAGTCGAACACTACGAGAATCTTGTTCTTGATGCTGACCAGCTTTGTCAAATACGCTGATCGCCAAAACATCCAGGTCGCCAGCCCGCGTCCCTTGACCGTTGCGAGATCGGCGAGCGCCCTGTTGCTTCCAACATACGCGAGCATTCCATAATGATGGTAACGAAAAGGAGCGATGGTCTTTCCTCTGACCGTATACTCCAAGGCCTTCGCGAGGTATCTCCCTTCCTGTTGTGCGACCTGGGACGTAGCGGGAAATTCAATCGATTCGCGCGCCGCGCAATCGCCCAGTGCGTACACGCCTTCCGCTCCTCTGATCCTGAACCATTCGTCGGTGAGGAGCTTATGCGTTTTGCTTTTGGGAAACGAAAGAGATTGAACGAGGTCCGTCGGTCCGATGCCGGTTGACCAGACAAGCAAACCGAACTGTACAATCTCGCCGTTCTTCAGGGTGATTGCTTCGGCGTCCACCCGCACAACCGGCGAGTTGGTTCGAACTTCGATTCTCTGGCGACGAAACAACCTCGCTGTATACTCGCTCAGGACACCATCAAAGGTGCTCAGGATCGACGAGCCTGCCTCGAGGATTGTCATTCGGACGTGCGGTATGACGGAGGAGTATGCCTTCCGGAGGTCTTCCGTGATGAAATCGTGCATCTCTGCGGCAAACTCGACTCCGGTTGGCCCCCCACCCACGACAACGAAATGAAGCAGTTGCTTGCATCGGTCTTCCGTGGCGAAGGGTTGCGAAGCCCGTTCAAAACAATCGATGATGCGCTCTCGGATTGTTCTCGCATCGAGGATCTCTTTGAGGAAGAGTGCGTGCTGTTTGACGCCGGGAATATTGTAGGTATTATTCACTGCGCCGACAGCAATCACGAGCACGTCGTACGGCAGCCGAAACTCCGTGACGTCTAGTGTTCCACTGCAGACTATTTCCTTGCGGCTCGTGTCGACACCATTGCAGCGTGCCTGTACATAGCGCGCTCCCGGAATGCTTCTGCGGATTGGCTCGATGATGCTACGGAATTCAAGTGTGCCAACCGTCGTGCTCGGGAGAAGAGGAGTGAACAGAAAATGATTTCGCGGGCTGACGACGGCGATATCGAAAGCGCTCCGTTTCAGTGCTTTGAGGAGACTGAACGCAGCAAAGCCCGTTCCAAGCACTGCAAGTTTTGGTTTGTGGTGATCGGACATTCAATCCCCGAAAGAAATGACGATATGAACGTACAAATTTATCGTGGTCTTTTCAAAGGGATTGGTTTCGGGTGCGACTTCTTTGTATAATTCTCTGGTCTCAGCCTACGAGGTGCAAAATGCTTTACACACAGCGGATTGATTCGCTCGAGATCCCCGACCTGGTTCCGTACCGGACGCTACGCCGCACGGCCGACCATGAAAAGAATGGAATTTTCGTGGCTGAAGGAGAGAAGGTTGTTGCCCGGCTCATGGAGAGCGAATTGCACGTGGTCTCTGTTCTGATTACCGAGGAATGGCTTACCATCTATCGTGATCGGCTGGAGTCGCGATCCGATGCTATTGAAGTCTTTGTGGCGGATAAAACGCTCCTGAGTTCAATCGTGGGATTCCACCTCCATCAGGGGATCATGGCGGTCGCCAGGTTACCCGAGCCTCGGGAGATCGAGACAATGGCGACTCAATCAGCGAAGCCTTTGCTCTTCGTTGCCGTCGATGGCATCACGAACTCTGAGAACCTGGGTGTTCTGATTCGGAACAGCGTAGCTTTTGGCGTGCAAGCTCTCATCGTCGGGGAAACGTCGGTCAACCCGTACTTGAGAAGGTCCGTAAGGAATTCCATGGGGACGATATTCAAGCTGCCCGTTGTCAGTTCCCCCGACCTCGCGCAGACAATCCTCGATCTAAGAAACCGATTCTCCATGGCGATTATTGCGGCGCATCCGCACGCAGAACGGCACACGTCGGACGCTTCTTGTTTCAGGAAGGATTGCTGTATTGTGTTCGGGAGCGAGGGATGCGGCATTTCTCCAAAAGTACTGGAGGCGTGTACTGATTCGGTGGCAATACCAATGGCGGCCGAAGTGGACTCGCTGAACGTTTCGAGTGCCAGTGCCGTGTTTCTCTTTGAGGTGATGCGTCAGCGGAAAAAGGCGGAACCGGGTGCATAGCAAGCCTCGCCCTGCAATGCCGTGTCCAACAATTCAAAACAACTTCGATGCGGATACTGAGATTGTTCCTGATCGTGACCTTCGTTGTCATCGTCCCCCTCCTCACACTTCCGCGCTTACTGTGAGCCCGTGCCGGAATTCTTGCTGATCTGAAAGCTTACGGAGAGATCGGTGTTTTCCCACACCAACCTCAGTACCCCGGTAGTCTTCCCGGTCTTTTCCAATGCGATCGTGAACTTCTCAACGGGAGTCTTCAACATTTTCTTCTTCAAAGGGACACGGACGAGATCAAGCTCGGGATTGTAGACCGTTCCCCATTGTCCTGTTTGTTTGTTGATGATCAGTTTCCACTGTTTGGCAGACGGCATGGTGTAGAGCGTGTAGGCGCCTTTTGGAATCGTCTCCCCGCCGAGCACCAGGTCTGCTTGTGTGACGAACGCAGTAGCTTCGTTCGCACCCGTCCTCCACCACTTGTCGTAAGGGACGAGGCCCCCCATAATTTTCCTGCCACGTATCGACGGTCTTCCGTAGTTAACCGATACTTTCATTCCGTTCAACGACAACTCCACGGAATCGCGGGGACTTAAGAGCGGTTGTTGCGACAGGCTTACCTGCGATAAACTAACGATGGTCGTCAGGGCCATGATCAGTGATGGAACTACGTTCGTCATAGGGGCTCTCAGCGTGGTTGTTTGAAGTCCGAAAACTGTGACTCGGTTTATCTTAAACAAAAATGAAGCGTTCCGCAAGCGCAGGTGTGAGCGATGACACGGGGTTTGTTATTGTTGGTGTGAAGAGGAAGCTTCGAGGTATGTCCGGAACGTGTGTTCGTCGAAACAAATAACGAGAACGCTCAGGGATGAATTGCCGTCCAATGCTCCCGCAATTTCACGGACGGCAATCATCGAAGCGCGCTGAACGGGAAACCCGTACACGCCGGTACTGATGGATGGAAACGCGATCGTCGTCAGTTTGTGCAATCGGGCCAGCTTGAAGGAGTTCTTGTAGCAATTCGCGAGAAGTTCGTCTTCACCTTCCGTGCCGCCGTGCCAGATAGGACCGACTGTGTGAATGATGTATTTTGCCGGTAGGTTATACCCTTTGGTAATCTTGGCTTCCCCCGTCGGGCATCCCCCGAGCGTACGGCACTCGTTGAGAAGTTGTGGCCCCGCTGCCCGGTGAATTGCCCCATCGACGCCTCCGCCCCCAAGAAGAGAAGTGTTGGCGGCGTTGACAATGGCATCGACTGTCTGATGAGTTATGTCTCCTCTAATTATTTGGAGTCGTTCTATCAATTGAGCCGGGAATCGTTCAGCGAGACACGATCGACTTCTTCTGCTCAAGCTGGTTCGAGAGGCCTGGCGATTAATATGCCGGTCTGTTTCTTGTTGTGTGCGAGGTATTCTGACAGGACCAGCTCGCTTATTTCAACCTTTCCGCCTGCAAGGGGAGCGTGCATGAAATGCAGTTCCTTATCCTGCCAAATGCATATTCCTGTGTGGGACGTATCGATGCCCTCAATGCTGGTCGTTATCCCGAGAATGTCCCCGTCGTGGATCTTGTCGGAAATCCCGGCAACCTTGTCTTTCGGTATGTAGTAGATCGTGCGCTTTGAGATTTCTTTCTCCATTGCTTCAATTTGTTTCTTCACGGTTTCGCTCTCCCGGATCTGCCAGTAGACTTCCGAATGGGTTGACATGAAGTCCAGTTTCTTGACATACGGGATGCCACCGAATTCCTTCGCCAACAGTTTCCAGACACCTTTTTTTTCATCGTCGTAGAAGTAATCGGACGTGTAGTGCAGACGGCTGGCGTAGCCGTTGATGATGCCTCCGCGATAGCGTATGAGCTGCAGTTGTTTCTTGTATTCATCGAACGTCAACTTGCTCATTTTGATGCA